>Ga0209098_1001332_pt1 | contig 23965 bp, 25 predicted proteins | sample AD_JPNHW1_MetaG_FD_184429 | JGI IMG/M metagenome (GOLD analysis project Ga0209098, IMG submission 184429) | Active sludge microbial communities of municipal wastewater-treating anaerobic digesters from Japan - AD_JPNHW1_MetaG (SPAdes) (version 2) | ecosystem: Engineered > Bioreactor > Anaerobic...
GGAGTGCCCGTGGCCAGGAAGCCGGAAGATATTCCGGTGCTGGTAAAAAGGGCGTTACAATACGGGTAGAAGCTCCCCGTGTTCTTTCAAACTGATACAAATGGTGTATAAACAAAATATTTTCCAGTATAGAAAAAAAGCCAGTGGATTTATTATCTATTGGCTTTCTGTTTTTCGGAATGTGATTTTGTTTGCCTCATGCACTTAAAAACACCAAAAAAAAGACTATTTTTGTGCCAAACTAACGAATATGTTCTATTTATGGCACTAAATTATATCTGGATTGCATTTGTACTCATTGCCTTTGTGGTGGCGTTGGTACAAATGATTTTTTTTGGAAATACAGCTATCTTTAATGATATTCTTCAATCCATCTTCGGGTCTGCAAAATCAGGTTTTGAAATATCCCTTGGACTTACCGGTATCCTTACGTTTTGGATGGGAATTCTTAAGATTGCTGAAAATGGTGGTGCCATGACGGTAGTATCACGTATAGTTGCACCGTTTTTCAGCCGTATTTACCCCGAAATTCCAAAAAATCATCCAGCTCTAAGCAGTATTTTTCTGAATATGTCAGCCAATATGCTTGGGTTGGATAATGCCGCAACCCCTATGGGACTGCAAGCTATGAAACAAATGCAGGAACTAAATCCGAAAAAAGACACAGCATCCAATCCGATGATTATGTTTCTGGTACTGAATACAGCCGGTCTTGTACTTGTACCTATGACTGTAATGATGTATAGGGCACAGTTTGGAGCAGTTAATCCCGCTGATGTTTTTCTGCCGATAGTTGTTGCAACACTGTGTGCCTGGCTCTCGGGTCTGATCCTTGTTTCTATTATTCAGAAAATAAATCTGTTCAACCGTGTGGTGATGGGTGTTTTGATTTCGCTTGTGGGTTTCATAGTAGGATTAGTGTATTTTTTCAGCCGACTTTCACAGGAACAGATCACTGCATATTCTAGTTTTGCGGCAGCTTTTATTATACTTTCCATTATCGTCGTGTTCGTCATTATGGCTGTGCGCAAGAAGATAAATGTTTACAGCACCTTTATTGACGGTGCCAAAGAAGGATTTCAGGTTGCTGTCGGTATTATTCCCTATCTTGTTTCTATTTTGGTGGCTATCGGTATGTTTCGTGCATCGGGTGCAATGGATTTGCTGGTCGACGGAATTCGTTATCTGGTAGCCGCTACAGGAACCAATACCGATTTTGTGGAAGCTCTGCCAACTGCTTTTATGAAACCTCTGAGCGGAAGTGGAGCACGTGGTATGATGGTGGAAACAATGAAAGAATTTGGAGCAGATTCGTTCGTTGGACGACTTTCATCCATTATTCAAGGCTCAACAGACACAACTTTTTACATCCTGGCAGTATATTTTGGCTCTGTGAAAATTACAAATACACGATATGCGGTTATTGCAGGTCTTGCTGCTGATATCATTGGAATATTGGCTGCTATTTTGCTTGGATATCTTTTCTTTCATTAAATAAACTGACTAAGTACTATGATCCAATATATTGCCGAAGAAGTTGAAATGATTGAATTCGATCAGTCTGTAATAAACCGCTGGATAAAATCAATAGCAGCCCAATATAATCGCAGACCAGCGAATATATCATACATTTTCTGTTCGGATGAGCGTATTCTCGAAGTGAATAAACAATATCTTCAGCATGATTATTATACGGATATTATCACCTTCGATTACAGCAGGGGAAACACAATTTCAGGGGATATTTTTATTAGTTTAGATACTGTTGCTGATAATGCAAACCAGCTGGGGGTGGAATTCAGGGATGAATTGTGTCGGATTTTAATTCACGGAATACTGCATTTGTGCGGACAGGATGATAAGACACCCGAGATGAGAGCAGAGATGACAGATAAGGAAAATAAAGCCCTCGAAAGATTGCGAAAGGACTATCACTGAATGTTTTTTTTACATAAGGTTTAAGTAAATCAAAAGAGTTGTACATTTTGCAATTATTTGTTAAATTAACCATTCTAATTTTAGCTGATTACCTTATATTACAAAGATTATCATTACTTTTGTTACCAAATTCAGTGACAAAAATAAAATTTATGGTTCAAAAATACGTTCTACAATTACTGTTTACTATTTATTTGTTGAGAATATGAACGTGTTTTTCAGAAGAACCATATTAGTATTGTCTTTTATAGTTTTATTATCATTTTGTAGCGTCTGGAGTCAGAATGAGTATCGTGCCGAAATTGGTGTCCAGGGAGGCTTAAATGTCTATACAGGAGATATTAATACTGTTGCAAAGCCGGATTATTTTTTGCAAAATATGCAAAATATGCAACCAGATTTCGGGATGTATTTTCGCTATCGGTTTAATCCACGTACGGCGTTACGACTGGGATATGATTACAGTACGGAGAATGGGGCGTATAGATTTTCTGATTTTGCAGGACCCCGGACACTGGATCAGCAACTTCACATACTTGATCTTACAGGTGAATATAATTTTTTTGATTTAGAAAATAACCCTTATAAGAGTTACAGCAAAAAAATTTCACCCTATATTTACGCAGGTCTTGGCATTATTCTTTTGCCGGATGCGGAAAGTTTCTTTAATAAAAAGTATTCACCTTCAGTTCCATTTGGATTTGGAGTAAAATGGAAAATAACTGAACGATGGAACCTGAATGTACAATGGTCAAATCACTTCTGTCTGGGAGACAACCTTGAGGGAATCAAAGATCTTGAATATGGTGAACTGATACACATAAGCCCTAATGGCAGGCCTATATGGAACGAAGGCATAATTCCCGATTGGTTCAATCGCATTAATCCGATGAACAACGACTTACTTTCGGGATTAACACTGGGAATAAGTTTTGATTTCTGGAAAAAAGGATGTGACTGTAAGAAAAATGGGAACAACAAGAAACAACGTTCAGGATTTCAATGGTAATTAATAAGTGAGAAAGTTAAGTAGTTTTACAAGTTAACAGACGATATGTCATTCAAAGAGCAACTGGATCTGATAAATTTACCTCAACACGTAGCCATTATTATGGATGGTAACGGACGTTGGGCGAAAGAGCGCGGATATGACCGTATTTATGGGCATCAACACGGGGTGTCCTCTGTACGTGAATGTACCGAAGCTGCAGCTGAGATTGGCCTAAAATACCTTACTCTTTATGCATTTTCGACCGAAAACTGGAACCGTGACCGGAAAGAAGTTGAAGCATTGATGGAGTTGCTGATTGATACCATTGAACGGGAAACACCTACACTTGATAAAAATAATATTAGTTTAAAGGCAATCGGTGATTTGTCGAGGTTACCTCTGGGAGCATACAAAAAACTCATGCGTTGTATTGAACATACAAAAACGAACACAGGTTTATGTCTGGTGCTTGCATTAAGTTACTCCTCACGATGGGAAATATGCAATGCTTTACGCCAAATATCACAGGAAGTTAAAGATGGAAAACTCAGCACCGATGAAATAAGCGATGAATTAATTTCAAGCCATCTTACAACAAAAGAGATACCTGATCCTGATTTAATGATACGTACCAGCGGAGAAATCAGAATTAGCAATTTTTTACTCTGGCAACTGGCATACACTGAACTGTATTTTACAAGTACACATTGGCCTGATTTCAGAAAAGAAAATTTTTTCGAAGCGATAGTCGAATTTCAAAGACGCGAACGCAGATTCGGCAAATAAACAGAACTATTCAGAAGATACCTAACAGACTCACATGCAATACAAAACAGTAATTATTTTTTGTTTTCTGCTCCTTTTCAGTCATCTTATGTCAGCCCAGACTGTTGTCAATCCCGACACTGTTGTTAATCCTGAAATAGATTACATGGAACCAAAAGAATATCAGATAGCTGATATTCAGGTTGAAGGCGCTGAATCGTATGACGATTTCGTACTCATTGGATTTTCCGGCCTTCAGGTTGGACAAAAAATTGTTATTCCCGGTGACGATATAACTAATGCAGTAAAAAAATTCTGGGAACAATCCATGTTTTCTGACGTTAAGATAGAACTTACAAAAGTTGCCGGTGATAAAGCCTGGCTTACAATCTATCTGCAACTTCGTCCAAAAGTATCGGAAATAATCTACAACGGACTGAAAAAGGCCGAAATTGAAGATATAGAGAAACGTATAGGCATACTTAAGGAAAAGCAAATCACACCGAATATGTCCGACCGTGCTTCAAAATCAATTAAGAAGTACCTCGACGAAAAGGGATTTTCGAATGCAGATATTAAGGTTTATCAAAAAGACGATCCCGCAAAACCGGGATTTGTGAAAGTGGAGATTGATGTGGACAAGAAATTGAAAACCCGCGTACACAAAATTTATGTTACAGGAAATGAAAATCTGAACGCCCTGGAGATAAACAAAGCGATGAAGAAGACGAATGATAACAACATTATCAATATCTTCAGAACCAAGAAGTATGTAAAGGACCTCTACGAAAAGGATAAAATTGCTGCCATCGAAAAATACAATGAATTCGGATACCGCGATGCATATATTGTTTCAGACAGCGTTGTTCGCTTTGATGATAAGTCAGTTGATATTTACCTTAAATTCAACGAAGGAAATAAATATTATTTCCGCGATATAAAATGGATTGGAAATACCATCTATCCTTACGAAACATTAAATCAATTCCTGACAATAAAAAAAGGCGATGTTTATAATTTAAAACTCCTTAATAAAAGACTTCAGGAAGATGAAGACGCGGTTGCAAAACTGTATTCAAACAAGGGTTATCTGTTCTTCAATATCCAGCCTGTCGAAGTAGCAATTGAAAATGATTCGATTGACTTTGAAATTCATATGGTTGAAGGTAAACCAGCTACCATCAATGAGGTAAAAATTACCGGAAATACCCGGGTTTACGAGAATGTAGTTCGGCGTGAACTCCGAACTGTACCCGGAGCGCTTTACAGCCAGGATGATATCATGCGTACCTTGCGTGAACTGGCACAAATGGGGCACTTTGATCCGGAGAAGTTATCAAAAGACATGATGGAAGGTGGTCTGAAGCCAAATCCTGAAAACGGAACGGTAGATCTAACCTATAAACTGGAAACAAAAAGCAGCGACCAGGTAGAATTCTCGGCCGGTTGGGGAGCTGCAGGTATTGTAGGAAGTTTAGGACTGAAATTCAGTAATTTTGCCATTCAGAACATCTTCAAACCTGAAACCTACCGTATTGTTCCGCAAGGTGAAGGACAGACCTTCTCGATTAATGCCCGAACTAACGGTAATTATTATTCTTCGTTCTCACTCTCCTTCCTGGAACCCTGGCTGGGAGGAAAACGACCGAACTCACTTTCTGTTTCACTATACTACACAGCCACATCGGGTATGAGCGACCGCTATCTGAATGCATATTCAAGTATGTATTCCAGCATGTATAGTGGTTATGGAGGTTACGGTTATGGAGGTTACGGCTATGGAGGCTATGGCTCAGGCTATGGTTACGGATCGGGTTATGGAAATACCAGTTACGAAACTGAAGTGGATAAAAACAAGTATTTCCGTACTCTCGGCGCATCGGTTGGTTATGGAAAACGATTAAGCTGGCCCGATGACTTTTTCACTTTCTATGGTGAGTTGTCGTTTCAGCGTTACATGATCAATAACTGGTATCAGCAGGAAACGAATGTAACAAACGGTGTATTCAATAATGTGGGCTTGAATTTGACAATCGGCAGAAACTCAATCGACAATCCTATTTTTACCCGGAAGGGATCAAATTTCTCTCTCGGACTACAGATAACTCCTCCGTACTCTAAATTCAATGGTAAGGATTATTCGAGTTCAAGCATGACTGATGCCGAACGATACAAATTCCTCGAGTATCACAAATGGAAATTCAGTGCAAAAACGTTTACTCCGCTGATGAATATCAACAAAACACCGGTATTCATGGCAAGAGCTGAATTTGCTTATGTGGGCCATTTCAATAAAAATGCACGAACTCCTTTCGGAACCTATATGTTTGGTGGTGATGGTATGTCCGGTTATTCGGGCTATGCCAACGAATATGTAGCAATGCGTGGTTATGAAACCGGCGCGCTCACACCCTACGAATATGGTTTGAACTCAGCCGGGGAGAAAGTTGCCGTTGCTCAAAGAGCTGATCTGTACAACAAATTCACCATGGAACTCCGCGTACCTATTTCACTGGAACAATCGGCAAATATTTGGGCACTTGGATTTGTTGAGGCTGGTAACAGTTTTAACAAGATATCCGATTACAATCCTTTCAATCTGAAACGTGCTGCCGGTGTGGGTGTGCGCATTTACCTGCCAATGTTCGGAATAATGGGTATCGACTGGGGGTATGGATTTGATCCGCAGGTTAACGAATCAAAAGCACACGGAAGCCAGTTCCACTTTGTGATTGGTCAGGAATTGTAATCAGAAATTAATCGGTTCTTGTAAGTATCAGATATTCAACATGTAAAAGTTTGGCAAAGATTTTGATATATTACTTACAACGATAAAAATATCAAACTGATAAAACACTCTAAACGATGAAAAAATTATTTATTACACTTAGCCTTCTGGCAGGACTTGCAATCGGTGTCCAGGCTCAGAAATTCGCTGCAGTCGATATGTCGTACATCATGAAAAACATTCCGGCTTACGAAAGTGCTAATGAACAACTCAATCAGGTTTCCAAGAAATGGCAGACAGAAGTTGAAACAGCTATGAAAGATGTTCAGCAGATGTATAAGAACTATCAGACAGAGCTTGTATTCATGTCGGACGATATGAAAGTGAAGCGGGAAGACGAAATTGTGGCTAAAGAAAAGGAAGCTCAGGAACTAAAACGCAAGTACTTTGGACCTGAAGGCGAATTGTTCAAAAAACGTGAAAGTCTTATGAAACCAATTCAGGACGAGATTTATACTGCTATTCAGGAGATAAGTAAGGATAAAGACCTGCAGTTGGTATTTGACAAGAGTTCAGCGATGAGTGCTATTTTCGTTTCGCCTAAGCTTGACATCAGCGATGATGTTTTGAAAAAATTGGGTTATTCAAAATAATTATATACTTTTGTATTCTCACAATAAATATAAATCACTAGAAATTAATTTAATAGAAAAGAAAATGATTAAAAAAGTTGCTTTGTTCTTGATTGCCTTGTTACCGCTGGGAGCTATGGCACAAAATGTTAAACTCGGACACGTAAATTCTCAGGAGATTATTCAGGTGATGCCTGAACTCGAAACAATTGAAAAAACGCTGAAGGAACTTCAGGATCAATGGGAAAAGGAATTGCTGAAAATGCGTGAAGAATATAATACCAAGGTAAAAGAATTCGTTGATAAGCAAGCTACAATGCCTGAAACTATAAAAACAGCACGTCAGTCAGAAATAGCCGAAATCGAACAACGTATCACTACATTCAACCAGACAGCGAATGCTGACGTTGTTAAAAAACAACAGGAACTGGTAAATCCGGTACTTGAAAAAGTAAAAAAGGCTATCAGTGACGTAGCTACTGAGGGAGGTTATACTTATATCTTCGATATTTCAACACAGGGTGTTGTTTTTCAGTCCAAAACAGCCAACGATATTACTCCGTTGGTTAAGAAAAAATTAGGAGTGAAAGATCAGCCGGCAGTTGTTGCGCCTGCTGCGCCCGCAAACAAATAATTAAAAAGGGTTTTATAGTATGTTGTAAGCTGATTCAGTTCTTTGAATCAGCTTACTTTATTTTTTGTCCTTGAGCATATGCTGTACAAAATCGAAAGGATGGTAAAGCAGCATCCGGGGACCCGAATACCGCATAATTTCCCTTATTCTTTGCCGCATCTCAGGTTTATAACAATGAATTTTACATTCGGAGCAGGCAGTTTTTTCATCACCAAAAGGACAGTTGTCGAGTCTTGCAGAAGCGTAGTTGCTTACTTTGGCACATTCAGGACATAATTCTTTTTCGGATTTGTGTTTTTTGCGGCAATACAGCCTGATCATCTTTTCTACCGTCTCTTTCTCGTATCTGATGGAGGACATTCTGTGTAACTCTGAAGGTTTATTTGTTATTGTCAATTAAAGCAATCATCCCTTTGATTTCATCTCTGATAGCTGTTAGTCTTTCCTTAATTTCCTGTTGTTTGACAACAACATCCTTTTTATCACTCAGTTTCTTTTTTACGCCATCCAGGGTGAGTTTCTGGTCGTTGATCAGAAAAATGATCTGTTTGATAAGTTGAATGTCATCTTTCGAATAAAAACGCGTTCCTTTTTCGTTGCGTCTTGGTTTCAGTTGCTTGAATTCCCTTTCCCAAAAACGAAGGTTTGACTGATTGATGCTGAACATCGTGGCGACTTCAGATATAGAGTAATAAATTTTTTCCATGATTCCCTGTATATTATTTTAACTTTGACGAATTTTCAGACGCTGACCCGGCTTTATCTTACTGCCCGATATGCTATTCCATTTTCGCAGATTGGATACGCTGATGTCAAATTTTTCGGCAATGCCGCCAAGTGTCTGTCCTTTCTTGACCTTATAGTAAGTAAACTGTTCTTTTCTTTTTATAGGAGCTTTGATTTCAGTTTCTTTTTCTGATGTTATGATTTCAGCGCGGCGGTTATTAATCAGTTCATCAGCTCTGAATGCGAGAATTTCATCCTTTTTTTCAATTAGCATACCTGAGTACTTTTGGGGAAGACATAGCGGGTAAGGCTGGATATCACCCGGAATTATATTGCGTCTGTATTGTGGATTTAACAGTCGGAGTTCTTCCACCGAAAGATTGAGTACAGCCGAGATCTGCTCAAAATGCATTCTGGAATTGACCAATATAGTATCTGTGAGAACCGGAATTCTTGTTTGTGCAGGGCAAAGATTGTGCTCATTTGCATAATTTAGTGCATAGTTGGCTGCTATAAAAATGGGTACATAAGCACGAGTTTGTGCCGGAAGAAAGGAATATATTGTCCAGAAATCGTGTTTGCCACCGGCCCGGCGAATGGCTTTATTAATGCTTGCCGGTCCGCAATTATAAGCTGCAATAACAAGATGCCAGTCGGAATAAATCGAGTAAAGTTCTTTCAGATATTTAACTGCTGCTTTGGATGAGGCGCGCGGGTCCATCCGTTCGTCAACAAGTGTATTGACTTCCAGCCCGTACATTTTGGCTGTACCAATCATAAATTGCCATAGACCGGTAGCGCCAGAACGGGATACAGCCACCGGATTGAGTGCAGATTCGATGATTGGCAGGTATTTCAGTTCGAGTGGAAGCTGTTCTTTTTCAAGCGCTTCTTCGAAAATGGGGAAGTAGTACCTGCTTAATCCCAGCATGTATTCAAGTCCTTTCCGGTTTTTCTGGGTGTATATTTCGATAAACGACTTTACTTCCTGATTAAAAGGCATTTCTATTACATGAGGTAACTTCATTAATCTGGCCTTGTATTGCTCGTCGGAGGTTGAAGGATTGGGACTGGATGAACATTCGGACACATTGTCTTTGTCAACAGCCCACGAATGAAGCAGAAGGTCGAGAGAACCTGAAAATTCGGCCGGAACAATCAACGAATCTGATGTTACTTCGGTTGCAATATCTGTAACCACCGGCTTTGCACCGGAACTCTGTGCGTGAGTCTGAAAAACAATTGACAGAAAAAAAAGTAAGTAGATAAAAATTCTTTTCTTCATGAACAGTCAGTTTGGTATTTAGAGTAACATGCAGGCTATTCTTTGCACTTTTGACGAAAAGCGTTTATTGGAATCAATATAAAAAAACAAAAATAAATAAAAAAAGGATATACTGAAAAAACAGCTGTGGAATCAGCGTAATAACCGTTAAAAATTAATGCTGCAATGCAATCCGTAAGCTGCAGGCGAATTGCGTTCCCGTTCGATACGGGTAGGCTGAACATTGAGAACCAAATCGGGACTTATATCAAAGTCATAAAGCTGTGCATCGACATAAGCATCCAGCAATACCAGAGCATAATATCCTACAGAAAGTATTATGCTCAGATCACGCCACTGACGAAATGTACTCTGTCTGGTTTTCAGCATGTTAGTATAAGTGCTTTCGCCAATCATCTGAATGGTGTAACCGCGGGGAAGAATATCGATATGGCTGTTTGTAGTCGGGTCTTTGTCGATAATATCCCGGTAAGCATTTTTGTAGGTAATATAATTATTATTATTCCACGATATGGCATAAGCAAATCCGAGATATCCTCCATATACAATAGGCAGTTTCCAGTATTTTCTGTTTACAATTTGTCCGAAACCGGGGATAGCTGCACCCATCCAGATAGATTTCAGAGGGTTCGGTTTGAATTTCGTTTTTTCAAGCGAAGATACAGCCAGCGTATCAGCAATATCATTTGCCATATTCATGTATTTACTGTTGGGCTGAATATTTATTGGCATTAACGTAGTTGTATCCTGTCCGGTTCCGGCAAGGTTCAAAATGCTGTTCTCCTGAAAGTCATTATTGCCGGCAAAACCCGCCAGGGAAATGAACTGAAGAAAAAAATATATGACAAATGTTTTTCTCAACTTCATTGTTTGTTTTTCAGATTTTATCCATCAGTTGCATGATGCGCATCAGCTCGTCATCGTTTGCAAATGGGATAGTGATTTTACCTTTCCCTTTGGCGTCACAAGACATCTGTATTTTTGCATCGAAAATGGTGCTCAGCTGCTTTTTCAGGTCGTTTAATTCTTTCAGATCCTTAACACTGTTGTTTTTATCTGAAGTATTTTCGGGTTTTCCGGTTTCAGTAATGCTTCGAACGAGCTCTTCCACCTTTCTTACTGTCAGATCTTTTATTAAAATCTGTTCGTAGAGTTTTAGCTGTTCGGCCGGATCGTTCAATCCCAGTATGGCACGTGCATGTCCCATATCGATTTTTTTATTCTTCAAACCCATCTGAATTTCCGCAGGCAGACGCAATAAACGCAAATAGTTGGCAATTGTTGCTCTTTTTTTGCCCACCCGTTCGCTCAACCGGTCTTGTGTGAGTTTGTATTCTTCCATCAGCCGGTAAAATGTCAGCGCAATTTCGATGGCATTGAGATCTTCCCGCTGTATGTTTTCAATCAGTGCCATCTCCATCACCTGTTCATCAGCAGCTGTTTTTACATACGCAGGAATTGTGTTAAGTCCTACCGACTTTGCAGCTCTGAAACGTCGTTCGCCGGCAATGATAAGATAAGTGCCATCATCATTTTTACGTAATGTTACGGGCGATATTACACCGAGTTCACGAATGGATACGGCCAGATCAGTCAGCGCCTCTTCATCGAAATATGTTCTTGGTTGATTGGGATTTGGATAGATGAGTTCGATATCAACTTCATTTATGGATGACGAACCACTTGTGTTCACGGAATCCATGTCAATCAATGCACCCAGACCTCGTCCCAGTCCTGTGTTTTTTGCCATAATTAATTCTTGAATGTGTAAAATTTTTCTATTGTCTGTTGATTAATTCCTTTGCCAGGTCCATGTAATTTATGGCACCACGTGATTCTGCATCAAAAAGCGAGATTGGTTTGCCATAACTCGGAGCCTCGCTCAGGCGAACACTCCTGTAAATCACCGTGTCGAAAACCAGCGTGTCGAAATGCTTTTTCACTTCGGCAAATACCTGATTGGCAGAGCGTAATCTGTTGTCGTACATCGTCATCAGGAAACCTTCAATTTCGAGTGCGGGATTTAATTTGCTTTTTATAATCTTAATTGTATTCAGCAGCTTGCTGATGCCTTCCAGCGCGAAGTATTCGCTTTGAACCGGAATGATAACGGAGTCGGAGGCGCTCAGCGCATTGACAGTTATCAATCCCAGAGATGGCGAGCAATCAATCAGAATAATGTCATACTCATTTTTTATAGGCATAAGCATACGCTGCATGATATGCTCTCTCTTGTCGAGATTCAGCAGTTCGATTTCTGCACCAACCAAATCAATATGTGAAGGGAGAACAAACAAGTTGTTAACTTCGGTTTTGTGTATTGCCTGTGATGTTGGCACGTTGTCAATCAGGCATTCATAAACAGTGAATTCGACCGATCGAACATCAATTCCCAGTCCGGATGATGCATTTGCCTGCGGATCTGCGTCAACCAACAACACTTTTTTGTCAAGTCCTGCCAGCGATGCAGCCAGATTGATAGCTGTCGTTGTTTTTCCTACTCCTCCTTTTTGATTGGCAATTGAGATTATTTTACCCATATATTAGTTCGAAATTATTTTTATACTCTTAATAAGTTCTGACAATATTGCTCTTTGAACATTCTATAATCGAGTGGAAAGCATATATTGTTATTTGCTGTTTTAACTGCAAAGATAATAAAATTAATTCAGCCGTTAAACTATCAAAAAGTTCAATCGACATTATAAGATTTTTTAAAATTCTGTTACCATCATTGAACGATTTTTTCGATATGACGGCAGATTTTTTTATACAGGTAGTTTACTGAATGCTTGCAATTTCAGTTTTGCTCCATAGCTTTATACTCCGAATTTGTATATCTTTGCAATAATATATGATTTAATTAAATTGAAAAAGTTTATATATCTGATTATATTTGGGTTACTCGCGTTTACCTCCTGCCGAGAAGACTTTTCCGGGGTCACGACCGATCCACCCAAAATTCATAATCCGCAGGATGAGATTAACAGTCATTCAGACGGTTTACAGTATGTGTTCGATATTGAAGCTGTTTCGGAAGTTTATCTGGAAATTACCACTGCCGAATGGAACAGGTTACTCTCCAATTTTGATATTAATAAGGATAACGAAGAATATATCCAGAGTAATTGCGTGTTTGTAAAGGCGTCAAGAAGAGATACCTTGATTAACACGGGTTTACGGCTTCGTGGAAATACCAGCCGCAGAAGACCCGAAGGTAATACCGGGCAAATGCACAGCAGTATAAATCCCGACTGGCATCATGTGCATTTCACACTTAATTTTGATGAGTACAACAAAAAGCAGGATTTGCACGGACTTGAAAAAATCACACTAAAATGGTTCAAAGATGATGGCGTTTATGCCCGTGAAGTTTATTGCTATGATTTATTCGAACGTTTTGGGGTCTGGACGAGTCCGAAATCAAGCTATTGTAAGTTGTATTTGCGAATTAAGGAAGATAACAAGCAGGTTTATTTTGGTATTTATCAGGTTGTGGAACAGATAGATAAGCAATATCTGAAAAACCGTTCCGGTAGGTTTGCCGGTAAAGACGGATTTTTATGGAAGGCTACCTGGGGTGCCGATCTCAGAAATGCAGACAAAGGAAGGATGGGAGTTGAAATTATTTCCCTCACCAAAGCCGACATGGTTCAGCCTGTGTACGACCTGAAGACCAATGAAGAATATCTGGAAGCTGCCAAAACACAGTTGGCTGCATTTATCACCGATTTCAACAGTAAAACGGGAGATGATTTCAAAACATGGATTGAACAACGGATGGACGTGCCGCTTTTTCTGAAAACTTACGCGGTAAGTACTCTCTGTGGTATGTGGGACGATTACTGGAATAACAGTAATAATTTCTATTTCTATTTCGATACCGACAATAAGTTTTATTTTATTCCGTATGATTATGACAATACGCTGGGGACATCTCTGCTCATGACCAATTCGGGAACGCAGGATTTACTCCGCTGGGGCTCCGATTCAAATCCTTTGGTGAAAAAAATTATAAATATTCCCGAGTACAGAGCTTTATATGTGAGTTATTTTCATGAACTTTGCAATCCGGATAATGATTTATTCTATTATACTAAAAGCATAGACAGGATTAAAAAATGGCATACCCTCATATCTCCTTTTGTCAACAACGATACCGGTGAGGATATGAGTATAAAGGATATGCCTGCATCGTGGGGAAATCGTGCTGAATATCGTCTGCTTTCCACTACCAACAATTATTTTATCATTCGGGCGCAAAATCTGCCGGATTAAAATATTCTGAGAATGAAAAAGATATCAAAATCGACATACATAATTCTTTTTACGGTGATAGCCCTGACGGTTGTCTCTTCATTTTTCTTTTATCGCATCGACCTCACTTCCGACAAGCGTTACAGTATCAGTAAACAAACCAAAACACTCATGAAATCGGTACGCGAACCTGTTACTGTGACAATTTACCTCACCGGAGATCTCAATCCGGGCTTTCTGAGACTGAAAAAGTCGGTTGCGGAATTGCTCGATGAGTTGAGCGCTTATGCCGAAGGGAATATCAGCATAAATTATGTCAATCCATCAGAGGCGGAAACGAATGAGGAACGTGAACAGAAATATGCCGAACTGGAGCAGAAGGGCATGACAGCAACTTCGGTTTATGATAAGGATAAGGAAGGAAAGAATATTCAGAAAATAATTTTTCCGTGGCTGGAAATTAGCTATAAGGGGAAAACAATTCCCGTAAACCTGCTGAAAAATATCCGTGGAATTTCGGGTGAAGAAAATCTGAATATTTCTGTTGAAAATCTTGAATTCGAACTGACTGACGCCATTCGCAGGCTCGTGAATACGAAAGTGGAAAAAATTGCATTTCTGGAAGGACACGGAGAACTTAACGAAACCGAAACCTATGATATCAGCCGGAGCCTGAGCCGCTATTTCCAGATTGACCGCGGAATTATTGATACAGATCCTAACATATTGAACGATTATAAAGCTCTGATCATAGCCAAACCGATGGGACCTTTCAGCGAAAAAGATAAATTTGTGATTGACCAGTACGTCATGCACGGAGGCAGGGTATTATGGCTGATAGATGGGGTGCGTGTTTCGGAAGAAAGTCTTACGACTGCAGGGATATCTCCGGCGATTGAACTGGACTTGAATCTAAACGACATACTTTTCCGTTATGGTGTCCGCATCAGTCCCGTGCTGGTTCAGGATGTACAGAGTGTACTTGTTCCCGTCAATGTGGCTGCCAAAGGACAGCAACCTGACTTTCAGCCAATGCCCTGGGTCAACGCGCCATTGTTGCTTACTTCGGGCGAACATCCGGTTACCCGAAATCTGGCTCCTGTCAAAGCGAATTTTGCTTCGGCCATCGAGATTGTGGGTGATGATAAAAAACTGGAACGAAATTTCATCCTTGCCAGTTCAGACAATACACATATTCTGCAAACGCCTGCTGAAATTTCGCTTTTGCAGATGCCTGATCTGAAGGATAAAAAATATTTCAATAATGCTTATGTGCCGGTAGGAGTAGTACTGGAAGGTGAATTTCAGTCTGATTTTTCAAACAGAATGGCTCCCAAAGAAATTGTCAACCCTTCGGTTATTCAGAATAAAAGTGTTCGCACCCGACAGATCATCATCGCCGATGGTGATATTATACGCAATGAAACAGAAGGAACTGGTGAAAACCTGAAAGCTGTACCACTCGGTTATGATCGCTATATGAACCAGCAATTCGCTAATAATGAGCTGATAACCAACGCTGTACTTTATCTGACTGATCAGAGCGGATGGATGGAACTGCGCTCGAAAACTGTTGCTTTGCGTTTACTGAACAAAAAAATATCTGCCAGTCAGAAAACTAAATGGCAGATTATTAATGTCGTAATTCCTCCGGTGATACTTATTATTTTCGGAATATTGGTTCAGTGGACCCGGCGGCGTCGTTATACCCGGTAAGTCTTAACTTTCCAGCAGATTTTTTACAGCTTCGTGTACCGTCCCGAAGTTGAATTGTTCCCTGATACTGTCCATGTATATTTTTATACGGTCATTGCACAGATTTCCGATGCTGCCTTCATGCGTGTGACGGATGTCTTTCACGGGCTTGAAATTGCCGGCCTCAATGGCAAGTCCGACCTTTTTGTATGCATCGCGGAAAGGCATTCCTTCAGCGGCAAGCCGGTTAACCTCTTCGACACTGAACAGATAATCGTACTTCGGGTCATCCAGAATGTTTTGTTTCACTTCCACCCGTTGCAGCATCATTGAAACCATTTCCATACAGTCGTTTAGTTCGGCAAAGGCAGGAATGAATACCTCTTTGATAATTTGTAAATCGCGGAAATAACCGGAAGTCAGATTGTTGGTAATCAGAGTTATCTGTTGTGGCAGCGACTGGATTTTATTGCATTTGGCACGGGTGAGTTCAAATACATCGGGATTTTTCTTGTGCGGCATAATGCTTGAACCGGTGGTAAACTCATCGGGTAGTTTGATGAAACCAAAGTTTTGCGAGGAAAACAAACAGGCGTCAAAAGCCAGCTTTGAAAGTGTAGCAGCTACGCCGGCAAGGGCACTTGCAACGATACGTTCCATTTTTCCGCGACCCATCTGGGCATAAACCACGTTGTAGTTCATGGTGTCGAAACCAAGCAAGTCGGTGGTCATCTGACGGTTGAGCGGAAACGATGATCCATATCCGGCTGCCGAACCGAGCGGATTTCTGTTGGTGATTTTCCAGGCAGAAAGCATAATTTGCAGGTCGTCGGCCAAGCTCTCTGCGTAAGCGCCAAACCAAAGTCCGAATGACGATGGCATGGCAATCTGTAGGTGAGTGTATCCCGGGAGCAGAATGTTTTTGTATTTTTCACTTTGTTCAGTCAGCACATCGAATAGCCCTGACACAGCTTCAACTGTTTTTTCTATTTCAGCACGGGCAAAAAGTTTCAGATCAACAAGGACCTGATCGTTGCGTGAGCGTCCGCTGTGTATTTTTTTGCCCACATCTCCCAGTTTGCGGGTAAGCATCAGTTCTACCTGCGAGTGTACATCCTCTATGCCCTCTTCTATCTCAAATTGATCATTTTCAATCAAATGATAAATATTTTTCAGCTCAGCCAGCAGTAGGGGGAGTTCCTCTTTGGAGAGTAAACCAACCGATTCGAGCATCTGTATATGAGCCATAGAGCCCAAAACATCATATTTAGCCAGATAAATATCCATTTCACGGTCATGACCGACAGTGAATTTCTCAATTTTTTCATTTACCTGTATCGATTTCTCCCAAAGTTTCATGATATTCTTCTCTCCTGTATTTCTCCCTGAATGGGACTATTTTTAATTTTAATTTATTGATAAAAAATCTGATATTGGTTTCAGTATTTTTATTTTCCGATTTGGTATGTCAGATACTGGACTAACGTATCTGCAATAGTATTTATACCTTTTTTCAACTTGCTGTCAACCATCACTTTAATCATCGTCGGTATGTCGGCTTTTAGGGTTAGTTTCATTCGTGTATCAGTTTCCGAAACCTGTACCAGTTGAATCCAGCCGTTAACAGCTACAGGAGAGTTTTCGGCTTCCAGTTTTATGGTTTTGAACGGCTCGCGTTCGATTATCCGGAAACCAACCCTGCCTACTCCATCGACAGTAAAACGGCATGAATTTTCATCAAACTCCACGTCTTTCAGCATCTGGTTCAGTTTTTCCTGAGCGTCAGCATTCAGATTTTGGAGATTATTGAAATTTGACAGGTTGCTTAATATGTTAAAAACCACTTCTCCGGAAGAAGAAATGGTTTTAATGTCACTTTCGTATGTTGTCATTTATTGTGTTTTATAAAAAGAGTCATTTTTCTGTGAAATTGATTATTTTCTCCACACTGACGGATTCAGTCTCCATTCTCTCAGTGTTTCCACATCTTTATCAGCGATGTAGTTTGTGGCAAGTGCTTCAGTAAGTACGGCATCGTAGTTGCTCAGGGCTGTTAGTTTTACTTTCGCATTTTTGAATTTCTCATCGGCCAGTGCGAAGCCGTAAGTGAATATCGCCACCATTCCCAATACTTCCGAACCATCTTTACGGATTGCTTCCACGGCTTTCAGGCTGCTGCCACCTGTCGATATCAGGTCCTCGATAATTACCACTTTTTGTTTTGGTTTCAAATCGCCTTCAATAAGGTTTTCCAATCCGTGATCTTTGGGGCTGGAGCGTACATATACAAATGGCAATCCAAGCTCGTCGGCAACCATAGCACCCTGGGCAATCGCACCTGTAGCCACCCCTGCAATAACTTCTACGTCGGGATACAAGTCAATAATGGTGCGTATCAGTTCTACTTTGATGTAGTTGCGGATTGCGGGATATGACAGTGTTTTGCGGTTGTCGCAATATATGGGTGAATTCCATCCCGAAGCCCAGATGAAAGGGTTGTTGGGTTGTAATTTTACGGCTTTAACTTTTAATAGTTTTTCAGCTATCGATTTTTCGGATGATTTCATTTTTTTTCTTGAATTGGGTATTGGAAAAGGCTGCACGAGCAGCACAAATTCAACTGTTTATATTTTGCAAAAGTACATAAACTAATTAATAATTAAAAGTTAAATGAATATGTTTTGCAACAGCAATTGAAATGATATCTTGAGTTTTAACTTCACATAATCGGCGGCAAAAAAGCATCTTCGATATGCTCAATGGAAAAGTTCTGACCCTTCGGAATAACCGATATGACGTCAAAGCGGGTTTCGCCCTGCCAGTTGTTTTTCATGATGTATGCGTGAGCTGCATTTACCAGATTTTTTATTTTTCGCGGTGTAATCGCTTCTTTCGGATGTTCGAAAAATTCGGTTGAGCGTGTTTTAACTTCCACGATGACGAGCATTTCGTCCTTTTCGGCCACAATATCAAGTTCCAGTTTTCCGGCTACCCAGTTGGTTTCTCTGATTCTGTAGCCGCTGTTGCGCAGAAAAGCTTGTGCTCGTTCCTCGCCGATATTTCCCAGATCGTTGTGTTCAGCCATTTTTAACTTATGAATAATTGATTAAACAGCAGGCAAATACAAGCCTGAAGTCAGTTGAAATTTGTAAAAAGTATCGTCGCAAAAATACTCTTTTTCGGGAATTAATACTGAAATTCAACGATATAATATTATTTTTGTGGAAATTAATCAGAAAATGACCAAGAAGAAAGAACTGAAACCCTCTCCAAATCCTGTTTTACTTCGAAAACACAGGCAGATATTCACCCTGAACGATAAGGAAAACAATGCGTTAAACCGATTTATTGAAAAATATAAAGTAAAAAACAAATCAAAATTTATTCGTGAAACCCTGATGACTGAAATTCTCCGTAAACTGGATGCTGACCAGCCAACTTTATTTGACAATATAAAATAACTCTATCGGTTTATGCATGTAACATTATTTATTTTAGTTGCTGTTATTATTCTGATTACAGGTTTTTTGTCTGCCTGGATCGTTCAATCAGGAAAAATCAACCGTCAGAAGGAAGTATTTGAAATTAACCTGAGAGAACTCCGAAATGAAAAGAATTCTCTTGAGAATCAATATATTGTCAGCAATGAAAGATTGAATATAAAGACTGATGAATTGCTGAAAGTAGGGGAGCAGCTGGTACAAATAAGCGCACTTGCCGAAAATCGCGGCATGGAAATTGCTGCGCTTCAAACAGTAAACAGTAACCTGAAGCAGCAACTGGAAAGTCAGAAGAAGGAACTGATGGAGATACAAAGCCGTCTGACAGCTGAATTCGAGAATATTGCCACAAAAATTCTAAAGGAGCGATCGGATGAATTCTCAGTTACAAATCATAAAAGTTTGTCCCAGATTTTAAACCCCTTACAGGACAAAATTATGCTTTTTGAGAAGAAAGTAGAAGAAACCTACGATAAGGATTTGCGTGATAAAATAAGTTTGCGGGAAGAAATAAAAAAACTCACCGAGTTGAACTCGCGTGTGAGCGATGAAGCCAACAACCTGACGAAAGCACTCAAAGGAGATGTGAAGAAACAGGGGAATTGGGGTGAGGTAGTACTGGAGCGAGTTCTGGAACGGTCGGGACTGACAAAAGGGCAGGAGTACGAAACTCAGGAAGAAATTCAGGCAGGTGATAATTCGCGGCAACGGCCCGATGTAATTGTTCATTTGCCCGACGACAAACATATAATAATTGACTCTAAAGTTTCGTTAATTGCTTATGAACGGTTTTCTTCAGCCGAAACACCCGAAGAACAAAACCGTCACCTGAAAGAGCATATCGGTTCGCTCAGGGCACATGTGAAGGAATTGAGTGATAAAAATTATCAGGATGGATTGAAAATTAATTCACCTGATTTTGTGCTGATGTTTTTGCCGGTTGAAGCTTCATTTTCGGTGGCGGTTCAGTCAGATAATGAGTTGTTTGCCTATGCCTGGGAACGTAAAATTGTAGTGGTAAGCCCCACTACACTGCTGGCTACGCTGAGAACCATTTCATCCATCTGGCGACAGGAAAATCAGACCCGTAACGCACAGGAAATTGCACGCCTGAGCAAAGCGCTGCATGATAAGTTCCTGGCTTTTATTGACGATATGTCGAAAATTAAAACGAACCTTGACCGTGCTTCGGGAGCATACGACGATGCTCTGAAGAAAATGAAAGATGGCAAAGGAAATATAATTCGTACTGCAGAACGGATTCAGGAACTTGGAGGTATTGACGGAAAAAAATCACTGCCGGCAGATTACGAAATATTTTGACAAACCCCAGGGCGTTTCAAATAGCCATACGATTACTTGAAATTTGATATGAAAGGTTTAATATCTGTTTGTATTCCGCAGTTTAATATTCAGAAAAACAAACAGTCAACAGCATGGTGCCTTACCAGCAACAGTGAGATGATAAAAAGTTACGAACCATGTATAGAAAAATAAAAGAACGCATGAGAAAGTATTTGAACATATTGGTAATAACTATAATATTAATATTTAGTTCCATAAAAGGTTTTTCGACTGTCAGTTTACTGACAATTTCCGATTCACTTATTGTGCCCGTTACATTTGATACTATCCATATTCAGAACCCGGATACAGTCCAGAATTCAGTAAATGATTCGACTGATAAAATAACGAAAACAACCCCTCAGCAGCTCACAGGCAACGATCACGTTCAGGAAATACCTGCATTCAAATATGTTATTTTGCAATCAACCAAAACTTCTGATACAATTAATCATTATTTTGTCAATAATGGTATTCTAAAACACAGACTGGATTCCCTGATGAAGTTTCCCGTTAAACCAACAGATTCTTTAATGTATTCGGCCAATCCATTCTTTTTACCTTTAGTTTTTCTGGGTAAAGATCTGAAACCTGTATGGGACGGGAAAATAGATTATATGAAGGAGTTTTATCCGGAAAGTTCGACCCGGTTGCAACTGATACCAGAAAAAGACACATCGACCGAATCAGTGGTCTTTGAAACCAGGAAAATTGCACGCGATTATATTTCGAATCACGCAGCACATCTGTACGAGACTACTTTCGACCAGTTGCCCGACCCAGGTTCTTTTTTGCAAAAGTCGATAAGACGTAAACCTGTCGAAACATTTGCATTCGACGAAAAGGGAGCTAAAGTGGATGTGAAAAAAATTGATGTTGTAAAACTGAAACAGCGGTACTGGAGTCCCAAAGCGACTGCTTTAATGCAGTTTACGCAGAATTATATCTCGCAGAACTGGTATCAGGGTGGCAATTCGAATCTTGCGATATTGAATATCCTCACGGGAGAAATGAATTACGATAATAAAAAGAATGTTCTGTGGGAAAATAAACTGGAATGGCGGGCGGGATTTAATTCGGTCGATGGGGATACCATCCGAAAAATAAGTACCAACGATGACGTGCTCCGGTACACTTCCAAGTTTGGTCTGAAAGCAGGCGGTAACTGGTACTATAGTGTTTCCGGAGATTTTTCCACACAATTATTCGACAATTATAAGGCTATCAACTCTACACAGTATAAAGCCAGGCTTTTGACTCCTTTCCGCGCAAATATAGGTATTGGTATGGATTATAAGTATAAGAAGCTCTTATCTCTGATGTTAGCGCCAGTTTCGTTTAAATACATTTATGCCAATGATACTGTGAATGTAAATCCAAATCTGTTTGGTATCCAGAAGGGTCAAAATCAGTTGCGGCAGCTTGGTAGTTCGTTCAGGGCACAGCTCGATTATGATCCCACCCGCGAATGGCAGATTGATTCAAAACTTACCTTCTATACCGATTACAAGAAAGTGGAAATTGACCTGGAGGTTGTGAGCAACCTGACAGTTAACCGCTTTATGTCTGTGCGTGTTGCAGTCAATCCTCGCTACGACAATACGGTAATAATGAAAAAAGGAGAAAATGCCAAAATACAGTTTAAGCAACTGCTTAGTGTTGGTTTCTCCTATCGTTTGCTATAAGTTATTATCTTTCAGTAATTTGTAAGTCAGTCTGTGATATGGCGTTACCCCGTAACTGGCTATTGCTTCTCGGTGTTTAATGGTGGGGTAAGCTTTGTTTTTGTTCCAGGCATATTGAGGATATTCGTCGTGAAGTTTCATCATCAGTTCATCCCGGTGCGTTTTTGCCAGCACTGAAGCTGCTGCGATCGACAAATATTTACTATCACCTTTCACAATGGTCTGATGGGGAATTTCCTGATATTTTTTAAATTTATTTCCATCAACAATAATAAAGCAGGGTTTGATTGCCAGCTTGTCAATTGCCCGATGCATAGCCAGGATAGAGGCATTTAGTATATTAATTTCATCAATTTCCTTTTCACTCACCATTGCTACGCTCCAGCTTACAGCTTCTTTTTCAATGATAATTCTGAGGGCATCCCGTTGAATTTCGGTGAGTTGCTTTGAGTCGTTCAGTTCGGCACATTCAAAATCAGGTGGCAAAATGACAGCTGCAGCCACTACAGGGCCGGCCAGACAACCGCGACCCGCTTCATCACAGCCGCATTCGGGAAATTGTCCGGAGTAATTCGACGGCAGATTAGTTTGCTTCATTTTCAGGCGATGTTGATTGGCCTTCATTTTCAGAAGTTTTACTTTTCTGATAGGCTTCTTTCGAATGTTTCCAGAGCGAGGGTGCCAGTTTCAGAACCGGATAATAACCGACTGATTCTATTTTTGTTTCAGGTTTTGCCAGATGAAATTTTGTGTCGATTGCATCAAAAACGTTCATCAAAACACTTATAATAAAGGCAAATTTCAATGCGCCGAAAACACCTCCCAGCAACGAATTAAGCCAACCTAAACTAATATTTGATATCAGTTTCTCAGCCATTCGGGCAATAAGCAGTGCAATGACAATGGTAATAATAAATACAAAAACATAAGCCATTGTTGCAGATACTTTGTTGGAAACATTAAATAAACCAGCAAGAAAATCGGAAAATAACGAACTGAATATTTCAGCTGCTACAATTGCCAGTATCACTGCCACCAGTGAAACCACTTCTTTGACAAAGCCCCTGAAAAGTCCGAAAATCAGACCTAATGTGATGGGTATGAAGATAAATAAATCGAAAGTATTCATACTGAATATAATTATTTTAATCCGATTACAAATATCGGTAAAAAAATATATAAAAAAAAAGCAGTATCATGATTCTGACACTACTTTTTTATGGAATAAATTTTCTTCGATAAAATCTTTCCGATTATCAGAAATATTTTATCTCTTCCTTATTAATTGAAGTAAGCAATTTGTTTGCCAGGCTGCTGGCTCCGAAGCGGAATAACTTGTTGTCGAGCCATTCGTTACCAAGAATTTCTTTTACCAGCGTGTAGTGTTTTACGGCGTCATCGGTATTTGCTATCCCTCCGGCTGGTTTATAGCCCACTTTTATACCGGTTTTTTCGTTCCATTCCCTGATTGCCTGACACATTACCCAGGTGGCTTCAGGGGTGGCTGCTACCGCAATTTTACCTGTTGAAGTTTTGATGAAATCGGCTCCTGCCTGCATGGCCAGTACGGCTGCTTTCTTTATGTTTGATGCTGTTTTAAGTGCACCCGTTTCGAGTATCACTTTCAGGTGGGCGTCCCGGCAGGCCGATTTTATTTCGGTAAGTTCTTCATAGACTTCGTCGTATTTACCTTCAAGGAATTTACCCACTGAAATAACCACGTCAATTTCTGTTGCACCTTCCATGACACACATTGAGGTTTCGGCAACTTTAATTTCCACAAAT
>Ga0209098_1001337_pt1 | contig 23899 bp, 20 predicted proteins | sample AD_JPNHW1_MetaG_FD_184429 | JGI IMG/M metagenome (GOLD analysis project Ga0209098, IMG submission 184429) | Active sludge microbial communities of municipal wastewater-treating anaerobic digesters from Japan - AD_JPNHW1_MetaG (SPAdes) (version 2) | ecosystem: Engineered > Bioreactor > Anaerobic...
CCGGAGGCCGGTTCTTTCTCATTTTTGGGGATGAAAGGTAATGCTTCCGACAAATACCGTTTGATCTCCCTGATTTGCAGCGAGTCGTCATAGTTGATCCGGGTACACTTCAACTGGCAGGGGTGGTCACAAACCATCCCTGTGACAGATGGGAAGGGATTTGTTTTGAAGACAGTTTCCAAGGCCCCGGTAAAATCCCCGGATGCAGTCTGATAAAGATAATCCGGGATTTCCTGGTTTGTCGGACAGGTGTCTGTACAGGGTGCATGGATACAGTCGAACCAACCGAGAGATCGCCGGGTTTTGATGTCCGGTGTGACAAGGTGATTTCGATGGTATGCAGGCAGGGTGGTAACCCGGCCAGCATACTGCCGGAGGTTCACCAAAGCTGCTTCTTTAAGACTCAGTGCTCTTTCGTTCGCAGTGCAAAGTATCATCGACTCAATATCTGAGGCACCGGAGGAGGCAAAGCTGGTTTGCAGGTGATCAATCGACTGCCACAACCGGCCATAACCGCCCGGTTTCAGGAGATCAGAGCAGAAAGTAACCGGTTTCAATCCGCAAGCCAGTATTGAAGAAATATTAAAACAATCGGCACCGCCTGCAAAGGATAGATCGAGCCCCCCTTTAAAATCCTCCTGAAGTTCAAGGGCAAGAGCGATACTGATCGGGTGCAGCGCTCTTCCGCTCATGTACATCATGGCCTCATCCTTACTGAAAACATTTTTATGGTTGAGGCTCTCCAGTGTATTGGTGAGTTTGATGCTGAAGTCCAGTCCTTCTTCTATTGATGCCTGCTGCAGGGAATTGATGATTTTGAGCGCGTCGGGATATTTAAGGTCGTGGTCAAAAGCGGCATCAGGTACATGGGTATCAAATCCAAGCTTATCATTCAGTATCTTTCTCAAAGTGTCGGCTCCCAGTAAAGTCGGGTTCAGTTTTATGGTAGTATGCAGTTTCTTGTCATGGATCAGATATAGCCCGATTTTCTCAATCTCCTCCGGTGGGCATCCATGCATTGTACTCAGGGTCACATGGTTGGAAATTGTACAGGGGATTTCCAGTGAGTCGATAGCAGGGTAAATCCTACGGATTTCATCACAGGCAGTTGCCAACGCGGTACTGCAATCGCTCATTTGGCTGAAAAACCATTGAACGTTATCCTGATGGATCCCATCGAGATTGTAACCAACACTCATGTTGAAAAGTGTACCGACGGAACCCTCCAATCCCATTTCTTTGTGAAGGATGTGGACGAGGATCCACGCGTTGAGATATTCGCGGAATGATTGACGGATCTTCAATTCCTGCGACCATTCGCAATTGTATCCCTCATCCTGCATATCGATGCAGGGTTTGGAGACTTTCAGTTCATCCAGCGTTTGGATGGTTTTCAGTTCAATATACCGTGCCCCGCAGAGCCAGGCTGCGATGATGTTCTGCGACAGTTGGGTATGTGGTCCTGCAGCAACACCCAGCGGAGTCGCAAGGAGCGTACCATACCGTTCAATGCGAAAAGGATCTTCTTTTCCCGGATAAAAAAATAAGCTTCCCGGAATGTTGAAAAACCGGTTATGCTGTACCTCTGAAAGTACCATGTGTACCAGTTGAGGGAGGGGGAGGGGTGTAAAGAGATCAGACAAGGCGGAAATTTTTTGAACTGCCAAAATTAGGCAATCAATGGTGGAAATGAAAAGTTTTTTTAAGGCTTTAATCTTACCTTATTCTTTACATTTGTAGTGACAATACACACCGGGTGAAAATTAAAATTGTCCCTGGACCTGTAAAGGAAATTAATAACGAGAAACACTTTATGGATCTATCCAAAGAATTTATTGATCAGGCTTTTAATGATGCTTTTGAAGCGGTCAGAAACAATATCGGAGGGCCTTTCGGGGCAGTCATCGTAAAAGATGGGAGAATCATCGGAAGAGGAGTTAACCAGGTTACCTCACAAAATGATCCTACCGCCCATGCAGAAGTGATGGCCATCAGGGATGCCTGTCGCCAAATTGATCATTATGACCTTGATGGTGCGGTCATTTACACAACCTGTGAACCTTGTCCGATGTGTTTATCGGCCATTTACTGGGCTAATATTCAAACGGTGTATTATTGTTCCTCCCGGCGGGATGCTGAAGCAATCGGATTCCGGGACAATCGTATCTATGAGGAGCTGAATCTCCCGCCTGATTTACGCAGTGTGAGGTTCCAGAAACTCGAAAACCCACGGGCAGAATCTCTTTTCAGGTCATGGGTAAATAAATCAGATAAAACTCCTTATTAATAATGATACTTACACTCGAGAATATTCTTTTGGTGGGTTCTTTTTTACTCATCCTGAGTGTATTTTTCAGTAAATCAAGTAAATATGGGATTCCGACAGTGGTTCTTTTCCTATTGGTGGGTATGCTGGCCGGCACCGACGGAATCGGTCAGATCAATTTTTTTGATATCCATCTTTCCAAATTCATTGGGACTGTCGCGCTCATCCTGATCCTTTTTTCCGGGGGCCTCGACACCCGTTTTGCTGATATAAAGCCGGTCATTGTGCCTGGAATGCTGCTCTCTACCCTGGGAGTGATCATTACCGCGTTGGCAACCGGTGTTTTTATTTGGTCTGTCACCCATCTTTCACTTGTCGAGGGACTCTTACTGGGATCCATCATCTCTTCGACTGATGCTGCTTCCGTCTTTTCAATTTTCAGGGCAAAAAATACCGGACTGAAAGGAAGGATCAGGCCATTGCTGGAACTGGAAAGTGGCAGCAACGATCCGATGGCCTATTTTCTGACCTTATTTTTCATTTTTATCCTTAAAAGTGAGGCGGTTTCGTTTTCCGGTCTTGTCTTCTTTTTCATCAAGCAGTTTGCCTTTGGCATTCCTTTCGGGATCTTTATGGGCTTTGCCATTGTCAGGATCATTAACCGTATCAGTCTTAACTCTGATGGTTTATATTCGGTTTTCCTGATCGCGATTGCCGTTTTTACTTTTGCAGTCAGTGATTTTATCGGAGGCAATGGATTTCTGTCAGTTTACATCGCAGCAGTCATTCTTGGAAACAGAGATTTCGTTCACAAAAGGAGTCTGACAAAGCATTTCGACGGGCAGGCATGGTTGATGCAGATCATCATGTTTTTAACTTTGGGATTGCTGGTAAACCCCAAAGAATTGCTGCCTGTAATTCCTTTGGGATTGTTGTTCTTTTTTTTCATTTTATTAATTGCCAGACCATTGGCAGTTTTTCTTTCGCTAATTTTTTCCGGCTTTAATTTGCGTTCAAAGTTTTTCATCTCATGGGTAGGTTTGCGCGGCGCCGTGCCAATTATCTTCTCGATTTATGCTTTGGATGCGAATCTCTCTAACGGGCCTTATATCTTCAACCTGGTCTTTTTCATCTCCCTGCTCTCTGTCCTTCTTCAAGGTTCCACTATCTCTTGGGTTGCCTCTTTATTAGGTCTTTCCGTACCGATTGCCATCCGGAAAAAATCAGCTGTAGAGGCCGAATACATTACGACCATTAAACCGGTAAGAGCTGAATTGGAGATCCGCGGTGATTCTCCTTTTATAAAAAAATCGCTGGTTTCTTTAGCACTTCCGAAGGAAATACTGATCTCTATGGTGACCAGAGACGAGGTGCTTTTTGTTCCCGACGGGACGACTGTTTTTCAGGAAGGCGATCGATTGACGATAATGACAGATACAGAGGAGATAATGGATGGATTCCGGAAACAGATCAACCCGGGCTGATAACCTGACCATTCAATCAATTCCTTATGGGGTCGGAAACTGCCCGGCTTTGTTGAGATCGTAACCAAACTCCACAAGCCCCACTCCTTCAGCACCATCGAAACGGCATTCTCCGATACTCAGCTTCACTCCATATTTATCGTCGTGAAGGTAATTGAATTCATTCTTACGCAGGAATTCAAGGTGATGGATCTTTCCGCTGCGCGTTGTCATGGAGATTTTACCATGGTCAGGTAACCTTTTTTGATTCAATATGGCATCCTCGTCGGGGTAATCAACGATGGCATCAGTACTCCCATCGGGGTACGTGATAAAACCAACAGTGAGGTGCTTCATGAACTTCCACTGAATGCAGGTAACGGACCAGTGAAATCCTTCAACCGAAGTGCCGGTCATCCTAAAATGACGGTCCCGGTTGTCCCAGTTTAATGATCCAAAAGAATGGCCCCGGCGTCCTGACATAGTCACCTTGACCGGGGTTTCATCCAGCAGGATCGTCCCTGTCAGCGTACCAGTTTGTTCATAATGAACCGTTTGGATGCTCTTCAGCTGGTGACAGAACTTTTTTGTCCATTTTTCAGCCGCTATGGCATTGGCTATCGTTCGAATGTCATAGCTTTTCCCAAATTCATAGATGGGATGATTCCCTGTAAACAGCAGGTTGGTATTGCAGTAATGGGCTTTTTCGTTGCGGTCAATCAGGGTTCCTTCAAACAAGATCCTCCATGTGTTCCCCGTCTTGACCGGTATCCAATGAAGGGCTCCCTGTTGAAATCCGGTTCCTTCCTCTCCCGGTGAGATCGTAAGACTGAAATAGCCAAGGCCGGCAAGGTAACAATCAAATCCATATTCATTCCTCTTTTCCGGTTCCCTGAATCCCATCCGGGTAATAAAGGCATTACCCTTACTATCTCCACCATAAAAGAAAGAACTATCGTTAGGGTAAGGATTTTTTTTACTGACTTGTTTTTGTTCCAGAAATTCAATCGAAAACCTACGTTTTACAGTATGTTTGATTATTTCCCTGGCGAGAAATTTCTTGAGCATTTTTTGTTTTTCGAGAAAACAAAAATACTATTTTTTGGATTTCCCGCGCAATGATTTCTTACCGGTAAAACCCTTGTTTCGGTTTGATTCGTGGTTTTCTTTATGAAAAGGATTTTTCCTGCCTTGTCGTTTTGGTCGGGAAGGGAAATTTGATAAATCGGTTGAAGCTGGTTGATTACCGATTTGCTTAACCGCCATTTTTTTTCCGTTGAATTCCGAATCATTGATAACATCCTGAAGATAACCTGAGAATTTGTGTTCCACTTCGAAGGTACAGGAGTGTTTTTCCAGGGTTATTTCCCCGATGCGGATACGTTTCCCGGGTGAATTGTTATTGATCAGTTCCATCAGTACACCGGGATATAAACCATCTGCCTTTCCTGCATTGATGGAAAGCAAGATGAAGTTTGCTGCATCTTTGCCTTGTTTTTCCCCTGTTCTTTTTCTCTCTTTTTGTTGACTTCCCGAACCGGATTGTGGTTCCTCTTTTACATTAATGTCTTTGGCATTTCTGTAATAATCCAGAAAACGGTTAAACTCAAGCGCCACAAACCTTTTGATAACCTCTTCCTTATCCATCCATTCCAGTTTCCGGTAAATAGTCGGGAGGTACGGGTCGATTTCTGCGTTTTCCAATTCAACATTTTCCATTTTATGGATAAGGTTGAACAACTGCTTTTCGCAGATTTCCTTCCCTTGTGGGATTTTTACCGCGAGAAATGATTTGTTGATCATCTTTTCAATTTGCCGAATCAGGTGTTTCTCCTTCAGGTTAATGATGGCAATAGAAGTCCCGGCCTTGCCGGCTCTTCCGGTACGACCGCTCCGATGCGTATAAGCGGATAGATCGTCCGGCAAACTGTAATTAATGATGTGGGTCAGGTCATCGACATCCAAACCCCTTGCTGCAACGTCGGTGGCTACCAATAATTGAAGATGACGGATCCGGAACTTTTGCATTACGCTGTCGCGTTGGGATTGAGAAAGGTCTCCGTGCAAAGCTTCTGCATTGTAACCATCTGCGATCAGCTTATCGGCGATCTCCTGGGTATCGATCCGGGTACGGCAAAAAATGATTCCGTAAATCGACGGCAAATAGTCAACAATTCGTTTAAGGGCGGTATATTTATCTTTGGCGTGAACAGTATAGTAAAGATGTTTAATGTTTTCGGCGCCTGAATTCCGGTTACCGATCGTGATTTCAACCGGAGATTTCATGTAATTCCTCGCGATCCGGGCTACCTCGTCGGGCATTGTAGCGGAAAAAAGCAAGGTATTGCGGTTTTCAGGTACTTCAGCCAGAATATCGTTGATGCTTTCGCTGAATCCCATGTTCAGCATTTCGTCAGCTTCATCGAGAACAACGGTTTCAATTCGGCGCAATTTTACCGCTCTCCGACGGATCAGATCCAGCAACCTTCCCGGGGTGGCCACCACGATCTGGACTCCTTTTTTCAGAGCTTTTATTTGGATTTCCATACTGCTGCCTCCATAAACCGGGAGAATTCTCAAATCCTCCGTATAACGGGCATAATCTTCCAGGTCATGGGTGATCTGCAGGCACAACTCGCGGGTGGGGCAGAGGATCAGTGCATGGGGCAGCGGATCATCACCGTGGGCGGTCTGGATAAGTGGAAGTCCGAAGGCGGCTGTTTTTCCGGTCCCCGTATGAGCCAGCGCCACAATATCAGCAGGGGGGCCCAGTAATAAAGGAATAACTTTTTCCTGGACCGGCATCGGATGTTCAAAACCCAGCTCGTCGAGGGCAAGCACGATATCTCTATCGATGCCCAACTCTTTAAATGTCATCATGCAATTTGAATTAAAGGTCTGTGTTCAAAAATGTTCAGTGAGAGGGATCTGTCGCCAATCGGATACCGGTTATCAACGAATTCCCAGCGCGGCCAGTCCTCCTTCGGCTGTTTCTTTGTAAATCCGTGGAAGGTCGTGGCCGGTTTGCTTCATCGCCTGGAGCACCCTGTCAAAACTCACAAGGTGTTTTCCATCGGAAAGAAGGGCGTACATGTTGGCATCCAATGCACGGGCGGCACCGAATGCATTGCGCTCAATGCAAGGAATCTGGACCAGACCCAGTAACGGATCGCAGGTAAGTCCCAGAAAATGTTCCATGGCAATGGAAGCAGCATATTCTATTTGCCCGGGCGTGCCTCCGAACATCTGTTCGGCAGCAGCGGCTGCCATCGAACTGGCGCTGCCGACTTCACCCTGGCAACCCACTTCCGCACCAGAGATGGAAGCATTGGTTTTGATCAGGTTGCCAATAAGTCCGGCAGTTGCCAAGCCACGGAGGATCTTTTTATCGTTGAAGTCATACTGTGTTTTCAACAGGTAGAGCACGGCGGGTACCACACCGCAGGAACCACAAGTGGGAGCAGTCACGATTTTTCCACCGGATGCATTTTCTTCCGCTACCGCTAAAGCATAAGCGAAAGTGAAAGCTCTCCGGGCTAAGGTTCCTTTAAAACTGCCGGCTTTGGTATGATAGGAAGAGGCTTTTCTGGCCAGGTTCAATCTCCCCGGAAGGACTCCCTCCGCGTCGATCCCTCTTTCGATGGCTTCCTGCATGACTTTCCAGGCTTCCGACAGGTAATCCCACAGATCAGGGGCTTCGTGCATCTCCACGAACTCCCAAAGGTTTCTCCCATTGGTCTCACACCATTGCAAAATATCGGACATGGTGTCAATCGGGTAGATGGAAGCGGTCGTATCTCTTTTTCCGGAATCGCTGATGTCGCCGCCTCCGATGCTGTATGTGGTCCAGAGTTCCCTCACCTGGCCGGCTTTGTCGAGTGCTTCAAAGCGGATGCCATTAGGGTGAGCCGGTAAAAAAATATCAGGTTGCCAGATTATCTCGGTGGGAACAGGGCGCATCGATTCAAGAATCGCCTTGTCTGTCATGTGGCCTTTGCCTGTCGCAGCCAGACTACCGAAAAGGGTAACCCTTGCTTTGATGATCCCCGGATTATTCTTCCTGAAGATCTCTGCAGCTTTACGGGGCCCCATGGTATGGCTGCTGGAAGGGCCATATCCGGTTTTGAAAATCTCTTTGATTGATTCCATAAAAGTTGAATAAAGGATTGTTGGGAGAGAGCGGGGAGAAGGGGAAAGAATGTGGAAATATTGACAAATATAGATAAAAAAGGCTGTTCAATGTTCAGGAACAGCCTTTTTGTTAAAAAGCCTGAAAGGTTCAACTACGGATTGGCAACTTTTTCTACCAGGTCGGCCAGCCGGTTGGAATAACCATACTCATTGTCGTACCAGGCGATTATTTTCACCATGTTTCCACCCAGGATCTTGGTCAGACCTGAATCGTAAACGGAGGAGTGTGTGTTGCCGATGATATCACAGCTTACAAGGGGTTCATCAAGGTATTCCAAAACGCCTTTCATAGGTCCGTCGGCTGCAGCTTTCATGGCAGCATTGATCTCTTCCTTGGTCACTTCACGGTTGAGCTCACAGGTGAGGTCAACCAGTGAGGCATCGGGGGTCGGGACGCGGACTGCGAAACCGTCCATTTTTCCGTCCAGTTCAGGGATTACAAGACCGATGGCTTTGGCTGCCCCGGTTTTGGTAGGGATGATGGATAGAGCGGCAGCACGGGCACGGCGCAGGTCTTTGTGCGGGGCATCCAGAATTATCTGATCGTTGGTATAACTGTGGATGGTGTTCATTAATCCTCTCTTAACTCCGAAACTGTCGTTCAGGACTTTGGCTACCGGTGCAAGGCAGTTCGTAGTGCAGGAAGCGTTGGAGACAAATTGCATGGAGGCATTCAAGGTATGATCATTCACCCCGATCACGATGGTTGCATCCACATCATCCTTGTTATCAGCAGGTACCGAAAGCAACACTTTTTTAGCACCGGCAGTGATGTGTTTATTCATTTTTTCACGATTTCTGAAGATCCCGGTACATTCCAGTATGATCTCCACTCCCAGGGCTCCCCAGGGAAGGTTGGCCGGATCTTTTTCAGCCATCACCTTCAGTTTCTTGCCGTTAATGATCAATGAGTCACCTTCAACCGAAACTTCTCCGGGAAATTTACCGTGAACAGAATCGTATTTTAAAAGATGAGCAAGCGTTTTGGCATCGGTCAGGTCATTGATGGCAACCACTTCGATATTGTTTTTCTTTAAAAGGGCACGGTATGTTAAACGCCCGATGCGTCCGAAACCGTTGATCCCAACTTTAATTGTTCCCATATTTCTCTGTTTTAATTATACTTCTGTAACTTAGGTTAAAAAGGACTGCAAAAGTAAGGATAATATTGATAAGTTAAAACTCAGGGTGTAAACTGTGGGAACGATGAATTTATTGTAGATTTACTTCGAAAATACGCGCCTTTTTTCAATCAACAACCATGAAAAAAATCTTTGTTGTATCTGATGGCACCGGCCGTACAGCCGAACAGACAGTCATGGCAGCCATGACACAATTCCCGAGCGTGGAAGCGGAAATCGTTCTCAAATATGAGGTTTTATCTGAAAACCAGGTAAAAACGATTGTAAACGAAGCGATGGAAGAAAAAGCGATCATCGTACACACCCTTGTATCCGCCTCGCTACGGGAGAGCATTTTGCGGATAAGCCGTATCCATAACGTCGATTCGATTGACCTGATGGGACCTTTGCTTTCCCGGCTGACCCACCATTTTTCTGATTCCCCCACGGGGGAACCGGGACTTTTTTTTCGTCTCAACAAAGAGTATTTCAAACGAATTGACGCTATGCAATTCGCTTTTACCCATGATGATGGACAACGTACCTACGATTACGACAAAGCGGAGATCCTGCTTGTCGGGGTGTCGAGGACCTTTAAAACCCCGCTTTCCATCTATCTCGCTTTTAAAGGTTGGTTCGTTGCCAACTATCCGATTGTCCTGGGCGCTGAAATACCGGACAACCTTGAGTCACTGCCTTATGGAAAAGTCTTTGGACTCATGACGCAACCCCAGGACCTGTCGAGTTTAAGGGAGGCGAGACAACAATACCTGGGCGGCTCGACGGGTGAATACTCTTCGCTGGATAATGTAAGGCGCGAACTGAACTTTGCACAGAACCTTTTTAATCGATTTGAATGGCCGGTCATCCAGGTTACCAACAAACCCATTGAAGAGATTGCCTCCGAAATTCTGACCATAAAACGAAGGATACACCATCCGTAAAGAAAGAAGAAAATCATTAACCAGGGTTGAGAGCTCTGGGATTCTGAAATATTTGATGTAATTTTGCAGATAGGAACTTCTGCAACTTCCATCTCATGTCACCAACACGTTATATTTTTGTAACCGGCGGTGTTACCTCCTCGCTGGGCAAAGGGATCATTTCTTCCTCTATTGCAAAATTACTGGTAGCCCGTGGTTTCTCTGTAACGATTCAAAAATTGGATCCTTACATCAACATTGACCCCGGAACCCTCAACCCTTATGAACACGGCGAGTGCTTCGTTACCGACGATGGCGCTGAAACCGACCTCGACCTGGGGCATTATGAGCGTTTTTCCAACGTTCCCACTTCTCAAGCCAACAACGTGACCACCGGCGTGATCTACCAGTCGGTCATTACGAAAGAGCGAAAAGGAGAATTTCTGGGTGAGACGGTTCAGGTAATCCCTCACATTACCGATGAGATCAAATACCGCATCAAACTCCTTGCAAAAAGAAAACCCTACGATTTTATCATCACCGAAATTGGTGGCACCGTGGGAGATATCGAATCGCTACCCTTCATCGAAGCCGTCCGTCAGTTGCGTTGGGAACTTGGAAAGAACTGTGTGGTAGTCCACCTTACGCTGGTACCCTATCTTGCAGCCGCCGGTGAACTGAAGACCAAACCTACCCAACATTCTGTAAAAACGTTGTTGGAATCGGGGGTTCAGCCTGACATTATCGTTTGTCGCTGCGATAAACACATCACCGAGGGGATCCGGCACAAAATTGCCCTCTTCTGCAACGTGGCCCCCACCTCTGTGATCGAATGTATCGACGTGGAAACGATTTATGATGTCCCCATCCAGATGCGCCAGGAAAATCTCGACGTCGAAATCCTGCGCAAAACCGATATGCCTACCGAAACCAAACCCGATCTCACCGACTGGGAACAGTTCCTGTTTGCCATGAAACATCCGGCAGGTGAGGTTAACATCGGTTTGGTCGGAAAATATGTCGAACTGAAAGATGCCTATAAATCGATCAATGAATCTTTCATCCATGCCGGAACAATGAATGGCGTTCGGGTACGGATACAAACCTTTCATTCAGAGTTCATCAACGATACCAACGTTGAAGAAAAATTGGGCAACCTCGACGGAGTGCTTGTTGCTCCCGGATTCGGCGAAAGAGGAATCGAAGGAAAAATCACTGCCATCCGTTTCGTCCGTGAAAAGGGAATTCCTTTCTTTGGAATATGTCTTGGAATGCAATGCGCTGTCATAGAATTCGGGAGAAATGTACTGGGATTGAAAGGCGCCCATTCCACCGAATTTGACCGCTCCACCCCTTACCCTGTTATCGATATGATGGAGATGCAAAAGAAGATCTCCGGATTGGGAGGAACCATGCGGCTGGGTTCTTATCCATGCAGGCTTGTACCGGGATCAAAGGTCACAACCATCTACAAGACCGAAAACATCCAGGAACGACACCGGCACCGTTTTGAATTCAACAATGAGTACCTCGAAAAATATACGGCAGCAGGGATGGTCCCGGTCGGTATTAATGAAAAAGATAACCTCGTCGAAATCATTGAAATACCTGACCACCCATGGTTCGTTGGGGTGCAATTCCACCCCGAATTTAAAAGCACCGTAGCCCAACCGCATCCGCTCTTTGTCAGCTTCGTTAAAGCAGCAAAGGATTACGCCGGGCGATAACGACATTTTTATACCTTTGCACCGTTTTTCCCAAAAACCCGTATGAATAAAAATACAATCATAGGACTTGTCCTCATTTTCGGAATCTTCATCCTGTACAGTTACCTGATGACACCGTCACAGGACCAGCTAATGCGTCAAAAACGGACTTCTGACTCGATCTGGCAGGTTAACCAGTTCCGCCGTGACTCCACCATCCGTGCCAATGCAAGGCTTCGTGCACTGGAAGCAGCCCGCGAAAAACAAAAGATTACTGAATCAGGCCAAACGCTTGATTCACTGACTATCCTTCGGATTACCCTGAAAGATGAATTGGGTGCCTTTGCCAATGCGGCAGTCGGAAAAGATTCTACCATCATCATCGAAAGCGACCATCTGAAACTTAACTTCACGACCCTTGGAGGAAAGATCGGTAAAGTTGAACTCAAAGATTACCTGACATGGGATAAAAAGCCGCTCATCCTGATGGATAAAGATTCCCTTCGGTTTGGCCTCTCTTTTTTCGCGGGAAATCGCCTGATAAATACCGACCGGCTCTATTTTCAACCCTTCTGGCCCGATCCTGCGAACCAGGGGAAAAACGAGGTGAAAGTCTCAGGGAATGATTCGGTTCAAATGGGTATGAGGGTCTATATCGCTTCCACTGATTCCTCCTTCGATACCGGTAAATACATTGAATTTCTTTATACCATCAGGGGAAATGAATACATGATGCACTACCAAGTGAAATTCCATGGCATGGAGGAAGTAATGGATCCATCCACCAAATACCTGGTTCTCAACTGGAGCGATAATTTGAAGCAGGTGGAAAGAAGCCTGAAAATGGAGCACATGAACACGACCCTCTATTATCACTTTTTTGAAGATAAAGTCGATTATCTCTCTGAGACCAAGGATGAGGAAAAATACCTGAAAAATGAGAAGATCAAATGGTTCTCGTTCAAGCAACAGTTCTTTTCAAGCACCCTGATCGCCGGCGACTATTTTAGCGAGCCCAGGATTAAAACCGTAACCCTTCCGGGTAAAAGAAATTACGTGAAAACAATGTTGGCGGAGGTCGGCATCCCCTTCGACCCAAAAATCAATAAAGAGGTTTCCATGTCGATGTACTTCGGCCCTAACAAGTATTACGGGCTGAAAAAGTACAACCTCAATTTAGAACGACAGATTCCCTTAGGGTGGAGTTTCTTCCTGATGGCATGGATCAATATTTATGCAGTCATTCCTGTCTTTACCTTCTTCGGAAACTTGGGATGGAATTATGGGATCATCATCCTGATCCTTACCATCTTACTTAAAATTGTACTATTCCCTATCGCCTTCAAAACTTACAAATCGTCGGCCAAAATGAGGGTCCTGAAACCCGATATAGATGAGTTGAATAAAAAATTTCCCAAAAAAGAGGATGCCATGAAGAAGCAACAGGCTACCATGGACCTGTACAAAAAAGCGGGGGTGAACCCGATGGCCGGATGTATTCCACTGTTGCTCCAGATGCCGATCCTGATCGCCATGTTCCGTTTCTTCCCGTCTTCCATCGAACTCCGGCAACAGGCTTTTCTTTGGGCCAAAGATCTCTCCTCCTACGATTCGATATGGAATTTCCCCGGAGGCTTTACCATTCCGTGGTATGGCGACCATGTCAGCCTTTTTGCACTGCTTATGACCATCTCCAGTGTGATCTATACCCGCATCAACGACCAGATGATGGGCTCCTCCCAGCAGCAAATGCCAGGCATGAAAACCATGATGTACCTGATGCCTGTCATGTTTCTCTTCTGGTTCAACGACTACTCTTCAGGTCTGAGTTACTACTATCTGCTGGCCAACCTGCTGACCTTCGCCCAGATATACATCATCCGGGCCACCATCGATGAAAGGAAACTCCACGCCCAGATTGAAGCCAATCGGAAAAAACCGGTCAAGAAATCAGGTTTCCAGAAAAGACTGGAACAGATGGCTAAATCAGGTGGTTATCAAGTGAAAAAATAGTGATTTATCAACGCAGGTAAGCGAGAAATTTGTCCAATCCTTTTCGCTTTTCTTCATCCAGGATGTAAGAGATATTCTTCTCCAGGTATTCTCGACAATCGACACCTGCAGGTAGCGAATTCCTGAAATAGTTAAGGCAGGCAGGAATGTTCTGAACTCCGAAATGGAGTGCGTTCTCGAAGGGGAGAAGGAGCTCTTGTGGGATTTTTTTCAGGGACAACCATACTGCGAATACAAAGGGCAACCCGGTGAAACCGATCCACTCCTCCGCCAGGTCATATACGTATGGGAAATGAACTCTTAAAGCAAAGGTCTTGTCACCAATAGCTACCATTGATTCCACAGAAGTAAGCTTTGAGGCTTGCCCTGGTTGAAGTCCGACCCATTCGGGAGTGATTTGCCAGCAATGCTCTGCCAACACCCTGACCAAGCGCACCGAGGTCCTGGAATCAAAATCAAGGTGTACCTTGCTGATTTGTTTCAGCGGAACTTTCGAAAGTAACAAGACCGTTTTTACCTGGTTTACTGCACCGATACAATAACGCGAAGTGAGCTCATATTGGTCGAAATCAGGGAGAGCACCCACCGGTACAAGCGCAATATCTGCCTGGTCATTTTTTAGTTTGAAAGCACATACAGACGGAACATCCAACTCCAGCCTCAAATTATCCAGCAACCCTGACCGCTGAAGACCATACACAAAAGGATAGGTGTTAAGGTAAGAAACAGCCGATATTTTTATCATTCTTTCAATTTAAAATGCAAAAATAGGAGAATTGATGCTCCTTCTGAACGGTATTCAAGGATTTCTTTATCTTTGCTCTCTCGTATGGCTACCCGGTTAAAGAAGGTAATGATCATCTGTACAGTCGTTGTATTCCTGTTCAATTCAGTAGGTTATTATATTATCTGGGAGCTGAACAAATCAATGATCAGACAAGAGATGCAGGCATGGCTCAGAGATCATTCTGACCAACTGACCATACTGACCTTCCATACACCTGAAGCCCTCGGGACCTTGCGCTGGGTGCACGACAGGGAATTCATATACGAGGACCAACTTTTCGATGTGCTGAAGGTTATCAAACAAGATCACAAAACTATCTTTTTTTGTAAAAGGGATATTAAAGAAGAAAAGCTGAACGAAGGGTACCGCCGCCTGGCCAATAGTAAGTTGAACCAGCAATTATTAGAGCATTTGTTCACTGTTGCGCTTTGCGAACCACTGCTCGAACCCAGTCAGATTCCTTCTGACGGATTCCTCTTTGAACCTTTCACCGTGCACTTACCGGATGTCTACATTCATCCCGTAAATCCCCCTCCGAAATTCTTCAGTTAATAAATTAGTTTGCCCGGTTCCCGGGTAGACTCTTAAAGTCATCATCACTTATTTTAAGGATGGTAAGAATCGGTCATGAAACCCTTACTCTTGGGACTCCGAATCATACTTATCCATCTATGAACTTTTAATTGAATTATTAATAATGAAAAAAAATACATTTTACTTACTGTTTTTTCTTTTACCCCTGCTGAACAGTCAGGCCCAGCAGATCGTTGTACTCGATAAATCGGATCTGCAACCCATCAGTCAGGTAACTATTTCTAACTTTCAGAAAAACCTTTTGGTGGTCACGGATGTCACCGGAAAAGCTGACATAAGCGCCTTCTCGGATACTTCAATGCTCCATTTTTCCCACGTGGCTTACCAAACGCTCAACCTGAAAAAAATCCAGCTGACTGGTAAAGCCCCAAAGGTTTACCTGACTGAAAACGTTATCCGTCTGGATGAATTTGTCATCTCAGCCAATAAAGTTCAGGAACGGAAAGCAGATTTACCCTATAAAATTGAGGTCATTCCTGCTAAGGAGATCCTGTTTAACAATCCCCAAACCTCAGCCAGCATGTTGGAACAGACCGGACAGGTCTTTGTTCAACAAAGCCAGATGGGTGGAGGAAGCCCGATTCTAAGGGGATTTGAAGCGAATAAAGTGCTACTGGTCGTGGATGGTGTCAGAATGAACAATGCCATTTACCGCGCAGGTCACCTGCAAAATGCCATCTCGATCGATCCTTTATCCTTGGCCTCCACAGAAGTGCTTTACGGCCCCGGTTCAGTGATTTATGGCAGCGATGCATTGGGAGGGGTGATCAGCTTCATTACCCAGAACCCTGTTTTGTCAAACACCAACAAATTACTTGTCAAAGGTAACGCCTTGGCCCGCTATTCTTCCTCTAATTTTGAGAAAACAGGAGCAGTCAACCTGAGCCTGGGATGGAAAAAATTCGGTTTCCTGACAATCTTCTCCTACAACGATTTTGATGATCTGAGAGAAGGGAAGGTCTATAACCCTGCTTATGGTGATTGGGGGAAATGCCTCTATTATGCAGAACGGATCAATAACAAAGATTCCATGAGGGTCAACGACCACCCGGAAATCCAAAAAAATTCAGGCTATTCACAACTGAATTTCATGGAGAAGGTCATGTTCCAACCTGATAAAGACCAACGTTATACTCTCAATTTTCAATACACCAACAGCAGTGATATTCCGCGGTACGACCGGCTTACCGAAATCGACGGATCAACCGGGCTGTTGAAATACGCCGAATGGTATTATGGCCCGCAGGAGCGACTGATGGCCTCTTTCAAAGCCGAGATCAGTAAAAACGGGGTGATCTTCGATAAAGTCACAGCCATTGCTGCGTATCAGCATCTTAAGGAATCCCGGATTAACCGGAAATTTGGCAAAAGTTGGAAAAAATTCAATGAAGAGTCCGTTGATGTAATGTCACTGAATGTCGATTTTGATAAAGCACTTGGTAAGAAAGACAACCTTCGCTATGGCATCGAAGTTTTCTACAACAAGGTACAATCAGCTGCTCATGAAGAGAACATCAAAACAGGAGAATCCCGCGAAGACATCGCAACCCGCTATCCGGATGACTATGCCAACATGACAACCGCGGCTGCTTATCTTTCCAACGTGTGGAAAATCAATAAAATAATCGCTTTCTCACAGGGTTTACGCTACAGTTACGTTACTTTGAACGCAGCATGGACCGACACCATGATGAGCATCATGAAATTTCCTTTCGACCGGACTGTGAAGGAGACCAACTCCGCTCTGAACGGTTACCTGGGGCTCAACCTCACACCGGGAAAAGATTGGAGCTTGGCTTTGGTCGGTTCTTCCGGTTTCAGGGCACCTAACATCGACGACGTCGGGAAAGTCAATGATTCTAACAGCCAGGACCAACTGATCATTGTTCCTAATCCGGATTTGAAACCTGAATATGCCTATAATTTGGAATTTTCGGCTGCCAAGACGATCCTCAAAAAAGTTCGTCTCGAAGCATCTGCCTATTATACCTGGCTCACTGACGCGATTGTTCTGGCCCCGACCACGTACAACGGACAGGATTCGATCCTGTTCGACGGGGTAATGTGCCAGGTTCAATCCAACACCAACGCGGGGAGCGCCCATATTTACGGCGTTCAGGCCAATTTACTGGCTCAGATTACCCCTGTCTTCTCTATTCTTAGCAACCTGACCTATACCGTCGGACAATTGACAGAAGATAAAACGCCCCTTGACCATATTCCGCCATTCTATGGAATGACCTCTTTCCGGTTGGAGTTGAAAAAGTTCAAAGGCGATTTCTATGTAATGTACAACGGGTGGAAACGGTTGAGCCAATACAGCCCGAGTGGCGAGGATAACCTGACCTATGCAACCCCTTACGGTATGCCTTCATGGTACACACTGAACCTGAAACTGAGTTATCAGATCGAGCGTCATGTAAACATTGAACTCGGGATGGAAAACATCTTGGATGAACACTACCGGAAATTCGGTTCGGGGATCAGCAGTTCAGGCAGGAACCTTATCGTTTCGCTGCGCGCCAATCTCTGATAACTTACGGTGAATGGCCAGAACCTGTGGAATAACCAAACGGTTGTTGTCGTTTACAACGATAAAATCGGCCAGTTTGGCTTTCTCCCGCTCCTCCAGTTGAAACTGTAATCTTTGAAGCACCTGCTTCCGATCGGCCTGGTCTCGTTTCATGACCCGGCCGATCGCCGTTTCAACGGGGCAGGAAATATGGATAATGTAATCAAAGGCTTTGCTGTACCCACTTTCAATTAAAATGGCTGACTCCTGTATTATGTAAGGATGGTTACCGTAGGGGACAAGCCATTGCAGGAAATCCTCCATCACCAGTGGATGAAGAATGGCATTCAGTAAACGGTTGGAAGGACTATCTTTAAAGGCTTTCGCTGCCAGTTTGCGGCGGTCGATGCAGTGATCGGGGGTAAGAATATCTGAACCGAAGGTCTTAACGATCTCAAGAATCACTGCGTCCTGGGCAAGAAATTTTTTAGATTCTTCATCGGCATGATAAACCGGCACTTTGAGCAATGAAAAGATGCCGGCCACGGTACTTTTCCCGCTTCCGATGTTCCCGGTCAACCCGGCTTTGATCATCTTTAATGTTTTTGAGAATGGATGGGAGCGTTCCCGTGCTTCCTTGCAGAATCATTCACCAAACGAACCGAATCGGAAACTTTCGCCGCAACATCCGGATGGGAAGCAGGTTGCAGCCTCGATACCGGTAGTTGTTCCGGTTTTTCAAAATCGAAAAATAAGGTGTCGGGGATTACGAAAAACACATCACTGGTAAAACTCGACTGTTCGACGATCTCTTTACCTATCCTGTTGGTCATCAGGTAGCCCCGCGCCTTGTTCTCAGTGTAGCGCATGTGTAAATTTTTCAGGCTGACGTCGTATTTTTGCTCACGCGTTGTGAGAAACCGTTCGGTGATGAAATCGAACCCCTGGACTTTTATTTTCACGATGATCACAGAGTCGGAAATACCCGTTAACTTGAGATGAGAAGGCAGATTTGTGTACGTCAGATGATAATCGAGAGAATAGTAATAATCCTTCGAGAGCCTGACCAGGATCCAAATAAAAAGGGAAAGGACCAGGCAGATGATAAAAATCGTCAACTGGTTCCTGAATTTTGCGCTTCTCCGTTGACGCGCGTTGTCGATGAATTCAAACAGATCGGGCTTCAAATTCCCGTGTTTATTGGTTTTTAGTGGCGTCTATAGTCTGGGTATTATCCATCGCCACGGCTGATTTTTCAATTCTTAAACGGACTCCGTTTTCGACTTCGATGGTCACCGTGGTATCCTGAATCTCAACAATTCTTCCATGAATGCCACCAATGGTGATGACCTTCTGCCCTTTTTGAAGGTTTTCCTTGAATTTCTTTTGATCCTTCGACCGTTTCATTTGTGGCCGGATAAAGAAAAAGTAAAAGACTACGATAATCAGTAGTAAAGGAAGAAAAGAATACCAACCATTTTGTTGCTGGCCCTGGCCCTGAGGAGCCATTAAAAGAATGGATAATAAATTTGTCATGTTCGATGAATTAAATGATCGTTAAGGTTATTTATCAATAGATTGTGTCGATTGTTTATTGATCGCTTCCGGGACTCACCACCTGGGCTTTGATCCGTAGCAAAGTGGTATTGGGTTGTGTATTGGCGACAACCACGATGTTTTTTGCCTGGAATCCTCTCCTGCCCGTACTGTTGAAAGACACCTTGATGATGCCCTCTTCACCGGGACGGACTGGCGTTTTGGGGAAAGAGGGAACCGTACACCCGCAGGAAGTACTCACATCTGCGATGATCAGATCTGATTTCCCCTCGTTGGTGAACTTAAAACTGAAAGAGACCGTTTCTCCTTCAAGAATTCTGCCAAAATCGTGCTCTGTCTCACCGAATACCAGCCGGGGTAACGAAGATGCATCAGCCTTTCCTGTGGCAGAGTTGGGATTATTTACAATATCGGTAGGGAGCGCAGCCTCACCTTTCTGATCGCTGTTTTTACAACCGGCAATGAAGAAGAGACTGATTGTAAAACCAAGAAGGAATAAAACGGGTTTGTTCATGGGTTGCTTCTCAAATTGTGGGGCAAAGGTAACAAAAATAATCGTATTTTTAACCCATGCGCATCTACCTTGTTGGATACATGGCTTCCGGTAAAACACAGATTGGAAAATTGCTGGCTGCTGAACTCAATTATGGTTTCATCGACTTGGATCAGTTGTTTGAAGAGCAATTCAGGATATCCATTGCCGATTTTTTTGAAAAATACGGAGAAAAGCAATTTCGGATGATTGAGCATGAATTGTTGGTGGAAACAAGTAAAAAGGAGAACCAGGTGATCGCCACCGGGGGAGGGACACCCTGTTTCCATGATAACATGGAGCTGATCAACCAAACAGGATTATCGGTCTTTATTCATTTTGAAGTTCCTTTTTTAGTAAAACGGTTATTAAAATCCAGGAGAAAAAGACCAGTGCTCAAAGGAATTCCTGATGAAAAACTGGACGAAATGGTTGGGAATCACCTTGCTCAGCGGCTTCCTTTTTACCAAAGGGCCCGTGTTATCCTTGATGGCTCGGATATGGAATTATCACAGACAGTCAAGAAAATCAGTGATTTAGTCAATGGCATCTAAACGTTTAGTTTAAGCAAAGAAATATTCTCAACGTGCTGGGTTTGGGGAAACATATCCACCGGCTGGTTTTTTTCACAGGTGTACTTTTCCGATAAAAGGAGTAAATCACGGGCTTGGGTAGCGGGATTGCAACTAATGTAGATGATGGTGGGTGGTGCCATGGCCAGCAAGGTCCTGATCACTTTTTCATGCATTCCCGAGCGGGGCGGATCCGTTATGATCAGGTCCGGTACCGGATTTATAATAAAAAAATCAGGGGTCAACAGTTTTTCCACTTCACCGGTGATAAAAGTAACATTGTCAAAACCATTCAACCTTGCATTCATTTGGGCATCTTCAATGGCAGCGGCCACCGATTCCATCCCGATCACTTTTTTCACCATGGGGGCGATGTAATTGGCGATGGTACCGGTACCTGTGTACAAATCGTACACCACTTCATTCCCTTTAAACGCTGCGAATTCTGCAGCAGCCCGGTAAAGTGCGACCGCCTGATGAGGATTGGTCTGGTAGAACGAGACCGGCCCGATGCTGAAACGAACCGGGGGTTGATTTTCGAAAAAGGCAGGCATCTGCTCTGTCATGTACTCTTTGCCGTAAAAAAACGTCAGTGGCAGATCGTTGATCACATCGTTTTTTTTAGCGTTGATCACGTAATATATGGAGGTGACAGCGGGGAAAGCGTCGTGTAAGGCGTTCAGCAAATCATGAATGACATCCTTTCGATCTTCTCTGAATACCAGAATGACCATCAAATCGCCGGTTGTCGTGTTGCGGATAATCAGGTTTCTCAGAAAGCCTGACCAGGTCCTGACATCATAAAAAGCGAGCCCGTGGTCGAGGGCGTACTGCCTGACAAACAACCGGATATGGTTCGAAGGCTCAGGTTGGAGGTAACAGCATTCAATATCCAGTACTTTGTCAAACATCCGGGGGATGTGAAACCCAAGGGCATTCATCTCATGCTGAGGAATCGCCTCTTTGGGTAGCTCACCGGTTAGCCAGCGATGCGTGGAAAAAGTATATTCGAGTTTATTGCGGTAGAACTTTTGTTCCCCTGATCCCAAGATTGGAAGGATCAGAGGGGTTGGGATCTTTCCGATCCTGACCAGGTTATCCTCCACCATTTTCTGTTTATAAAAAAGCTGATCGGAGTAGTGCAGGTGTTGCCATTTACATCCTCCGCAGGTGCCGAAATGGCTGCAAAAAGGAGTTGCCCGTTTTTCACTGAACCGATGGAAACGGATAACCCGGGCTTCACACCACGATTTTTTTTTTCGGATGACCCGCAAGTCTGCCACATCACCCGGAACGGCGTAAGGGACAAAAATTACCAGGTCTCCGACACGGGCCACGGCATTCCCTTCCGACCCGGCGTCGAGGATCTCCACTTGTTCAAAAACCAACAGTTCATTTTTACCTTTTCGCATAGTGTGCTGAATCTCCCCATTCTCCATAAGCAACGGTATCGCCGGCCATAGAAATCCTGGCTTCCAGACAGGTGCGGCATTCTGCCGCCTCTTCATCCAGGCAGGGTTTATTCTCGTACAGCAGGTAATCCTCTCTGTACTTGACCGGAGTGATGTTGGGCATGATCACGTTGGCCCCGGCCAGGAGGGCTTTTTCTCTCCCCTGGGGATCGATGGTTTGCATGGCAGTCGTTGCTGCAATGTTGATGTCTTTCATCATGATCCGGAGCAGCGCGACCATTTTCAACGAGAGATCAAATCGGGTTTTTAAAGGAAGCAACTGATCCCTGTACTGATAGAGAGGGGTGTCTTGGTGTTCGATATAGGGGCCCATTCCGGCCATGTCGATATCGAGATCGCGGAAGAATAAAAGATCGTTGGCCAGGTGGGCCGTGGTTTGAAATGGTAATCCAATCATCACCCCGGTACCAACCTGGTATCCCGTTTTCCTGAGAAGATGGAGCGCTTCAAGCCTTTTCTGGTAACTGTGACGCTGGTTTGCAGGATGGAGCTTTTCATACAACACGGGATCCGATTCTTCGATCCGCAAGAGATACCGGTGTGCTCCTGCTTCAAACCATCTCCGGTAGGTCTCTTCTGTCTGTTCTCCTAATGATAAAGTGACATGCAGCTTGCCTCCTGTTCTCTGGTGAATGTTCCGCAGCAGGGAGGCAATTTTGTTAACATACATTTTACCCGATTGCTCTCCTGCCTGAATGACAATGGAACCGTAACGACTCTCAAAAGCAAAGTCTGCTGCTTCCATCACCTCCTGATCAGTCATCCGGTAGCGGTGATACCTGCGATTGGCAGAACGGATCCCGCAATAAAAGCAATTCTTTGAACAGGCATTGGAATATTCAATCAATCCTCTGAAATAGACTTTTTTCCCCACATTTTCTGCTTTCACGTTTTGCGAAAGGGTAAATAGCTTTTTCTTCGCTTCACCCTCCGCTTCAAGCAACGCTATCAGATCTTCCCGTGTAAAGGAAGGTTTTTCCAAAATTCTTTCAATTACTGTATTCAACCTGCTATTTTAGAAAATTATTGCAAATAATGAAGGTTTCGTTGCCAAAATTACTACATTTACATGACAATCGGTAATCTAACTTTTCATGGAAGGTAGCACAAAGGTCGTACTGGTCGATGATGACAAAACCAGCATATTGACACTGAAAACGTTATTGCAAAATAAATATCCCAACATCGATATCACCGGGGTGGCTTACTCGGTCAATGAAGCAATACCGCTGATTGATAAGATCAAACCGGAACTGGTTTTTCTGGATATCAACCTACCCGACGGGGAAGGTTTCGAAGTGATCGAACAAGTTACCTTCAAAAATTTCAGAGTGATCTTCATCACCGCTTTCGACCGTTATGCCGTGAGGGCTTTTGAGTTTTCAGCCCTTCATTACCTGGTCAAGCCCATCACTTTGGAGATGCTCGAAACGGCCATCAACCGTTTTAGGGATTTAAAGGTGGAAGAGATCGACAACCGTATCAACGTACTGAGAGATAACCTGAAAGCAAAAAATGAGAAGATCATTATTCCTTCCACTGACGGGTTGAATATCGTGAAATTAGCCGATATCGTAAGGCTTGAAGCCAGCGACGTCTATACCTTGTTTTATCTCATCAACGGCCAGCGCTTCGTGGCTTCCAAACCCCTCAACAATTACGAAAAAATACTGGAAGATCTGCCTTTCTCCAGAATCCACAGTAAACATCTGATCAACCTGATGTACGTTAAAAGATACATTAAAGGAAAAGGAGGATCAGTCATCCTTGAAGACAATACCGAAGTAGAAGTTTCGGTCAGGAAGAAAGCTGATTTTATTGAAAAACTGAAGAATTTCGCCCGGTACGTTTAAACGTTGAACCGGATGTGCAGAATGTCACCGTCACCGACAATGTAATTTTTCCCTTCTACAAAGAGTTTCCCGTTTTCTTTACAGGCATGTTCACTTTTCAGGCGGATAAAATCATCGTATTTCATTACCTCTGCCCTGATAAACCCACGCTCCAGGTCACTGTGAATGACACCTGCTGCCTGGGGAGCTGTCATCCCTTTTCTGATTGTCCAGGCTCTGACTTCCTTTGGGCCTGCCGTAAAAAAACATTGCAGATCAAGAAGGTCGAAAGCTGCCCGTACCAGTCGATTCACACCGGGTTCCTGCAGTCCGGCATCCGAAAGAAAAGCAATCCGGT
>Ga0209098_1001338_pt1 | contig 23886 bp, 24 predicted proteins | sample AD_JPNHW1_MetaG_FD_184429 | JGI IMG/M metagenome (GOLD analysis project Ga0209098, IMG submission 184429) | Active sludge microbial communities of municipal wastewater-treating anaerobic digesters from Japan - AD_JPNHW1_MetaG (SPAdes) (version 2) | ecosystem: Engineered > Bioreactor > Anaerobic...
GATAATTTCGTCTTTGTCCATACTCACAATTGAACAATATTATCTTTATATTACTTAATTTTTCTGGTGCCTAAATAATATTTAATGGGGTGAAATTATAGGATATTAGACGGAGCTAAACACGTACGCGGAATCAAATCCGCATAGGGTCAGGCGATTGGAGCATGGTTCGTATTTTACCTTCTTTGCATCTTCCTGATCCAAACAGAAGGAGCCCTTAGGGCAGCTCGAATTGATGCAGTACTTGGGCAAGATAGAGTCATTTATTGCAGATTGCTCCACTCCGCAGGGATTGGCCCTGTCTATTTGATAATTTCCTTCTCCGAAAATAATATTGGCTTTTTCTTCGCTCAAGCACGGACAGCTCTCTTCATTGGTCTGGGAGAAGGCGCTGCTGGAGAGGAGGACAAATATCGTTAAAGTAACCACAGCGGAAGCAATTATAATTGGACCCTTAAGCTGCATATTGCCAATCCTCATGAATTATCGTGATGCTAATTGATTGAGATAATCCGCATTTGTCGAATAAATAGTTTATCAGATCCGATTTGGTCAAATCGCGCTTCTGCGCTGCGAATCGATGATGGCAGACGCTGCCCGAGGTGCGGCTGCCCGGGCGCTTTTCGCCGTCCGCCATAGTCGCCAGGCGTTCTGACCGGTGGTCGATCAGCCGACCACCCGGCACGCATCAGAGGTTCAGCCCGGGGCCGGCAAGCTCGCCGTCCAGGATGTGTTAGTCGGCGCGGCGGACCGCACAGGCGCGCGCCCTGGCGAGGGCAGTCGCGGGGGGCGGGGATGTGCTTGAGTCTCAGCGGCCCGCCTGGCGGGACCGGGATCATGGGCGCATCGGGGGTGAGGATCGGGCATCTGCGGGCGGATGGTGGGCTGAAAGGTATCGATCTTGGACGGGAAGATCAATGGAATAGGAGACGTGATAATTGTACTCCTTGATAGATTCCATGATGCAGCGGATCATGTGAGAACTAGAGCGAAACATATAACATCACTTGGCTTTTGCCTCCCTCCTTCTAATTGTACACAAAGAATGACTTATAGCCTAACTCATCCATCATCTTGCCCGCGTGCGCCAGTTAAAAGGAGGGAGACAATAAGCAGGAGTGTAGGGCTTGAATACTGGCCAAGCCCACAACTCCATATCTCCATGATATGCTGTGCTCCTGTAATTCCTTATTGCATATTAAAAAGATCTGGGGTAGGCTTCAATTCCCCATTTCGTATTCCTTTTCCTTCGGATCGAACTTTATGGCTCGGTCGTACACGATCTCTGGGTAAGCTGGACCTATCTTTGTAGTTCTTTCCAGGTATAGCCTCCAAGCAATGTAGAGCGGCTGATTCGCCCCAATTCCATAGCCACCAGGACCATATGGAAGCTCATAGCAGTGAGGATCGCCTTCACAGTTCCTGGCGATCTTGTAGACGTAAAGATATTTCGCATTAGGATTGCCAGGAAGGTACTCTCCTGCAGTTCCAGCGAGCTCTGGGTCATGGACTGCTCCAACTCCATTCCAAATATCTGCACCATAGGGAGCGAAATTCAAGTAAGAGCACTTTCCTGTGGCTACATGGTTAACCCCGTAAACAATAATGAACTCATTGGAATCATTGCCAAGAGTAATTGGCGGAGTTCGTGAGAAATTGTAGTACTGCAGAAGACTACTGAAAGGTGGCATCGGAGAAGTGACAGGTTGATTTGCAGTCCATAGATAGCAGCAATCGTTGTTAGGACCCCAAGTATTAATGCCAGTCTGAAGACCAGTATATTGTTCTGTGAACCACCTGCTAGTTGGAAGCTCTGTGGCATTCAATGCATTGTATTTAGTAAGGATAGCTTGCCGTAATTTATTTAGATCATTTAATAGACTAAACTCGGTTGTTCCCGTTCCACGTACTCTTAGCTCTGTCACATTAAAAGGATCCAATTGTTCAGATACATTGGGAGTAATCCTGAGGATAGTCGCAGGTACTCTATTAATGTAGGCTTCGCCCGCTTGCTGGTCCTGGAATAGAGCTGGACGGATGAATAGGGTAAATGTATCGGAATCATTCTCTAAGCCCATGTTCAGCATAGGCGAGGGTATCACTTGAGTATTGGTTATGTTATCCGGATATCCAACTGATTGAGCAGCAGCTCTGATACGGCGATCGATACCCTTATCGGCAGTGGCAATTATGACTGTATTTTGATTGAAAGGATTTCCAGGCAGTCCATCAGGTGTTCCTTCCGTTTTGATGACTAAATTATTCAAGGGGTCACCCAAACAGGTCCAGATCCATCGGGTCTCGTTTCGGAATGCAGTAAACAGCATTTCTGCATCGTAGCAGAAGTATTTGCACTCAGGTGGAGTTCGCCCTACGAAAACAATAGCTTCATCTGGACCGAGATTCCAGAATGCTGATATGTTTTTGCTGATTCCAAGCGAAGTTGCTATCTTAGCAAACAGCTCAGGTACCTTGTGATCTGGAGCTGGTGGAACAAAATATGTCAAATATTTTGTTGAGGGATTATTTCCAAGTGCGCAAGGCAGCAACCCCAAATTGTATACTTTTATTGCATCAAAAAAACCTATTCCGCCTTGTTGCACGGTGAATCCATCCTGTTCCAAGGCTTGTTTAAAAGCATCCACATCATCGATATCAGCATTTACTGCAAGTCCTGTTCCGATCGAGATGGTGACCAAGATTAATACTACTATATATTTTTCCATATGAGATTCTCCATTATAATCAATTATAATCTGCATCCTATTTAAGACGTTATCTCAGGAGTTGCACGGATAAGATTCCACGTTGCTGATAAGCTCTTCCTTTGCAGTTGGGTGTCTTGCTTACAGATTTAAATAAAATTGACGAGAATTATTACTAATCCTCGATCAATATATTATAGCATAAGAAGAAATCTGTACTTTTGATTATAAACAGGAAAAAAGCAGCTACACCATCTCAGCTAGGTCAATGGAAGCTATCCAAAGACACAAAGAACTGACAACAACATGATCAAAATAGATATATGGACGAGATGTTCTATTTCAGCCATTATTCCGTCCATATGATCTCAACACATATCGCTGCAAAATGCTATACCACACAATTTGAACCGGCTTGGGATGTGCAGATGTTGCACGGAGCGGAAATTTCCTCCATTCCGCCATTCATAAAGACGGGTATTGCTATATTGTATTCAATTGTCGCCCGTAGCTTCTCTATTTCAAGCGGCTTGATCAAGAAATCATCGACGCCCGCCTCAAGACAAGCATCAAAGCAGACAGCTTGCGCAGTAGCAGCTATGATCTTTGGTCCATTACTCCATCGCTGTCGTATGATTCTTGTTGCTTCTATTCCATCCATCACTGGCATCTGGATGTCCATAAGTATGGCATCATAGGCGTGGTGTTCCAGAGCTTCAATCGCCTCGATGCCATTTGCAGCAAGGCCCACATGGTGACCGAGTTTCCCCAACAAAAGCGATGCCACCTTCCGATTAACCTCGATATCATCCACAACCAAGACGCTTAATGACATATTTTCCCACTCCATTCCACCAATAGAATTAATTGTATAAGAATCCTTTGGCTGTAATATTTTAAAGACAAAGCAAACTGAAATTGAATAAGATAGATAAGAGTTATTAATATTGTTTTTGCCAAACAGCTATGAAAGCCCCATTTTATATCTGTGTTTATATTATAATATTTTTTAATATGTAGTAAATAATTATAAAGATATTTGTTATTTTGATAGTACTACATGTACTAGCGCTAATATAGCAATCAAAAATCCTAACTAACTTGCTTTACAAAGGAAGAAATACATTAAAGCAGTTCCCAGGGGTCTATGTACCTATGATCAAAGCCATGCCTGAGAATCATATGCATCTCCCACCGCCAAATCAATATTGAAGATGAGCTGCTCTAATGCATCCAAGACGGGGAAAAGCGATATGCCTAAATCTGGAGGCGATCAGGATCAGCCCGCCCGGGCCAGGGAATCCCGACTCTCTGCCCGATCTGAGCCTTTGCCGCTTATGACCACTGTGCCCACAATCTCAAAGCCGGGGGTTATGTGGAAAAAGAGATGTTCCAACTAGGATTCTATCACAGAAGGCCCCTATTTGCTCCGCATTCATTCTTTTCCTGGGAATCATCAAGACTTGATATCCATCGTCGTTAAGCCTAGTAGTTAAATCATGGAGCATGCTCATGGCCATATCGAATTTGAAAGAATCCGGAATCTTCAAAACGACCACTTTTTTAGAAGGAATTACGGCATCCACAACATAACCCCATCTAGTTGGGCGGTGTGTCAATACAACAATATCTCTTCTTTTTAGTTCCGAGATTATCCCCTCAAACTTCACCAATTCCTCATTTTTTAATTGCATAGTTTTAATTCCTCCAATAATCGAATAACTAGCGATTGATGTTACATAAGCAACAACAGATCGCCATCGAGCAAGGTTTCTATAATTTCTAGAAAAGACAGATAAAACGCGCCTAGATCTAGACCTTAGAGAGATTGACTTGTGTCGCTTCATGCTTGCGATTCACGACCGTGTATTACCACGAGATCCCCTGCAAATTACTTTGCCAATTACTGCACGCAACTCCTTCATCCTGCTGAGTTTTCTCTCAGGCTCGTAGCCGAATGCGCTGCCATTAAGGCGCACATCTCCCCTAACAAGGAAGCAATTCTTGCATGCAGTCCTTGGAAAGACAAATAATTCCTTGCCATCAGAGCGTTACTGGATACGCTTTGGCCCACAGTTCGCCCGCCAATCCTTGAATGAATCAGTAAATTCTTTATATTAACATCATTGATAGATATAGTTTGTGGCCGATTCACAATTAGGCCGACCCTACGATGGTGATCCGCCTGGGCAGCATTTTCTTGGGCTAGGCGCAGACCTCGGGCATGGTTGATATGGGCTAGACGACTGAGTACCATGCGTCTTAATTGATAACTCTGTTTCCTTAGACCAGCAATGCGAAATCCAACTACGTAACTCATATTGTGGTAGAGAGGTTAAAATGGCAAATTGCGCTTTTTGCGACTATTCGGATGCATTGGGACGATTTGTCTTCCCTGGTGCTTGGATATGCAGTTCCTCCATAGATCGTCTTGAAGAGCCGTTGGACTGGAATCCGGTTGGCTGCTGCACTTGAGCGGCAATGGATAATCAGGGTTGAGCAGGACTGGAAAAAGCCGCCTCCGCCCATATTGCAGCGGATCGGCTATATATAGCTCTCACGGCAATAGGGTACTATGAGCAAGAAGAAAGGTGCAAAAGGAATGCCCAGCGACGGACCGGGCAAGCACGATCCCGCAAGACCTGAGAAGAGCAGCAAAGTGGATTCTGGTTTTGACAAAAAGACACGCAGCAAAGGATATGAGGGACCTAGAAAGAGTAAGCTTTGAACAGATTATCGCGGACGAATCAGGAAGGTGAGACAAAATTTTCTGGTCATGGCTTTAAAGAAGCCTGAGAAATGGCTTCAGACGTTCTCCTTTTATCGACTCACATCCTATATTTGCATTTTCTAGATGCGCTGGAAGGACGATAATAGAGCACCGGCCCCTGGCAAGACATCGATTTATAATTCTCTTTGCTAATCAATGCTGCCGGGGAGCTTTGGAAAGGATAAAGCCATGAGCCGATAAAGGATTAGAAATTTGCAGGGCAGGATGGTGCCCTGCATATCAATTGCGAATTCGATTCGGACAAAACAGATATTTCGGTTTAGTATCTTCTCGGGGCCCTGGCAGGCTTGTGCTTCTGGTAGCACTCACTGCAGTAAACCGGTCTGGATCCATCAGGCTTGAAAGGGACCTGGGTCTGCTTGCCGCATTCGGAGCAGGTTACATCAGTCATTTCTCTGGGGCCACTATTGTAGCTATTTCTGAAGCTACCGCTGTTGTCGTATTTTCTCTCAAACATTTGATTCACTTACCTTGTTATCGATTCAAAGAACCGATTGTGCTACAAAAAACATCTCTACAAATCTCTTTGAATCGACGCAAAATGTAACAGGCTACCATCTGCTTCTTTGCTTATATACCTGTTGGTCAAAAACAAACAGCTGGTCGATAGTCTCTGAGCCACACCGAGATAGTGCGACTTAATAATAATTGATTCTATTGCGGCTGATAGCAAGAGCGGTCAGTCAAGCCTGCCGCTATTCAATTAGGTGGAATTGCCCAGAGAGTCATCGAAGTAGGCAGAGCTGATTCTGGAATGCCGCGGAGTTAGCTCTTTCCGGAAAGAAAGAACCATCAAAATCTTGGCACTAGCATTGAGCTAGTGCTTTTTCTTCGCTCTGGAGAAGATCAGCCTCTAGAGCTTGACTATACAAAATCGGCAAACTACGATCTATCGCCGCTATTTCATCGGCCGCGGCGGCAATAAGGTTCAGAAGCTCTGTGCGCCGTGATCTTGCTATATCAAAGTTGTTTCTCATGTTTTTCCTTTAAGCAATGCCACTCAAAATCGACACTGAATAACATGACTGCAATGCATAATGACAATAAAAACTTGTCGCCCCTGGCAAGGGCAGGCTCCGGTCCAGTCCGGACACGGGGTGCACTTGAGTCTCAGCGGCTCGCCTGGCAGGACCGGGACCATGGCACTGGTCTATCTGGAGCATTCCATTCAGGATGCCAGTCATCACCCAGCTATCCATGAAGCCCGGCGAAATAAGGTTGATAGAAAGGTTGGTGGCAGTTCCAGGAATAACTGCCTGTCATTAATGCCTACGCAAGGCCAGATTCTCTTCTTCTATCCCCGTTCCAGGAGGTCTTTCCACACCGGCCCATTCTTGCAGAAAGAAGCCATATCGAGGTCGTCCTGCCGCTCGATGCCATTAATGCCGCATTTGCCCGCGAGAAGTCCATCCGCCACGGCCACCCCACAAAGCTGCACCGCCGGTGGACACGTCGCCCGCTGGCAGCCTGCATGGTGGTGGTGAAAAGCGATATTTTTGAATCCGGGGGCGATTAGGAACAGCGTATCCCGGTCAGAGAAGCCCGGCCCTCTGCCCGAGGGCGAGCCGATCTGCGCTTTTGCCGCTTCTCTCCACAGTGCCCACAACCACCTGGCCGGGGATGAGGGGCAGCCCGGGGCTGGCAGGCTCGCCCCCGCCCCAGGATGTGCTGCTCGGCGCGGCAGACTGCACGGGCACGCGCCCTGGCGAGCGCGGATGCGGTCCGGGCGCGGGGGGGCGTGCCCGAGCGTCAGAGGCGCGCCTGGAGGGAGCGGGACCAGGTGGCGCAGCGGGGGTGGGGATCGGGCATCTGCGAGCGAGTGGGGAAGATGAAAGGTGTTAATCTTTGCCGGAAAGAGAAATGTAATAACTGGGAAGTTTATGGCAGCAAGATTAGCGAGTTATCCGCACACATTCCTCACATAAGATCTTTCTATTCGTTCAGAACGTTCTTAATGAGATTATCTATATCCGCTTTCCTTTGCGGGTTTAAAGAAACATGCAGCCCGTAGCAAGTTTGTTTGGGGATCAAGAGCCCTTCTGAAATAAGTTCATCTGCCGCATCTTTCGGTTTGCCCCGAAGGTGTTTTGGAATGCTTTTGGGGAGGTCGTCAAAGGCCGTATGGCTTGCATCCCAATTGCCGCGTCTACGAAGTTTTTTTAGAATTTGCGCCTTCAAGGTTAGCATGATATTCGTAGTCAGTAAATCACCTCGAACCATCTGATTATATTCGAGTATGCTTTTTAAAACAATATCAGTAAAATACTTAAACATTGTGCTGCAATTGGTATTATCATATTAAATCTCGCAGCCAGTAGAAGATGGAGGATAGACAAATGGAAGAATCCCTATTCATAAGGGAGCTTGGCATAAAGAGCCCAATGCTGAAGGTATTGGATTTCTTGATGGATAACGAGTCGTTCGACTATTCAAAAACAGATATAGCAGAGGGTACTGGTTTGAGCAGAGCCACCCTGTTCAAAGCGTGGCCCAAGCTGGAGGCTCTTGATCTCATTACCTCGACTAGGTCAGTGGGCCAGGCAAAGATGTACAAGCTAAATAAGCAAAATCCCATCGTCAAGAAGCTCATGGAGCTAGATGACGTTATCTCTGAGTATTTTGCTCTGAAGCAATGCAATCCAGAATCCCATTCATCCAGTGATATCTCTGAGGCCATTGGACCGGGCCAAAGCCTTGTCAAATCCATAATAGATTACGAGGATGATCCTACAAAAGAAAAGAAAGACGGCCAAGAAGAAATGCTATTGGCCTGATTAGCCGCCCATAAAATCATCATCGAAAAAGAGCCCTTTTATGCGGGGGACGGGAACCCCTACCATTCTTACCTAACCTCCCGGATCAATTAGGCGCATAATCTAATCAATCTCAATTTTTCAGCCCTTATTTTGAAAAATAACTGTTATTTTTGTTATTCACCAAAAAGTATACATACTCTATGCGCCTATTTATTTTGGGGCGCATAATGAAATCCACTAGAAGAATCAAAGTGAAAAATGGGATTGAATATTGGTATGAAGAGACACCCTACTATGATAAAGAGAAAAAACAAATCCGGCACAAATCGAAATATTTAGGTAGAAATGTTGATGGCCAGCCAATTAAGATGCGCACCGCTACAGACGAGGTCAAAGAGATTATAAAACCGAAATCGATGACAATTAAATCCTCGTTTGATTACGGTTCCATATTTGTCCTCCAATCAATCATGGCGGAGCTTAAAATAGACCGCTATCTAGAGAATTTATTGCCATCTTCAGAGGTCTCCATGATTCGTGTATTGGCATTCAACAGAATAATACGGCCTATGGCAATGAAGAATGTTGATTCGTGGTACAAAGGAACAGTTCTTGCTTTCGATTCTCCTCAAATCAAACTTTCCAGTCAGCGATTAAGTGAGCTTCTTTGCAGATTGGGTGAAAGCAATATCCCCGACCGATTCATGTCCCAGCTTATCGAAGGGACATGCACAAAAGACACTCTCATTTACGATATTACAAGTCTGTCAAGCTACTCACAGCTAATAAACCTACTTGAATATGGGTACAATCGCGATGGTGAAGCACTCCCACAAATCAATCTCTCCTTGATTCTGAATAAGGATAACGGCATACCTGTGATGTATGATCTTTTCCCAGGCAGCATTTCTGATGTCAGTACACTTTCAGGAACGTTAAAGAAGGTTAAAGCACATGGAATCCAAAATTATGTCGCTATTATGGATAGAGGATTCTTCAGTCTGGCAAATCTTTGCGAATTGATGCATAATGGAATTTTATTTGTCATGGCCGCTAAATTGCAATTAAATGATCTGAAGCACCTTCTTACGGAAGCACAAAAAGATATTGAAGACGTAAAATATATTCACAAATTTAACAAAGATCCAATTTTTGCAAAGCCAATAACATTCAAAATAGATTCAATTGAGGTTCATGGATATGCATATTACGATCCCAAACTTGAACAAAATGAGAAACAGACACTTCTTAGTAGACTATACGACATTCGCGAAGAACTGCTCAAGGTTCGCTTAAAGAAGAATAGCAATCCATTCGTGATCTTTAAAGAAAAAGCGCATGGATTTGGAAACTATTTTGATTGGCATGTCATAGATGACCATTTTGATGTTTCTATTAAGCAGAATGCAGCGTCTCAAAGAATGAACAAAATGGGCAAGTACATCCTGTTTTATTCGGGAGATTTTGACTGTATGACGTGTCTCTCTCTATACCGCGAGCGGGACGAAATTGAAAAGAGCTTCAAAACTTTGAAAAATGAAATGGACATACTTCCATTGAATACTCACGGCGAAAAAACAACAAAAGGATTTATTTTTATTGCGTTTCTTAGCTTAATCATCAGGACACGGCTGATTACCATGATGAGGAACTCAGGGCTCATTGATAAATATTCCGTTGAGCTTCTCCTACTGCAATTAGAGAAAATGAGAAAAATTGCGTTGGCAGATGGGCAAATATTTATCACTGAAATGACAAAAAAACAAAGAGAAATACTTCAAGCGCTAAACTTATGCGCCTAAACTTTCGGGAGGTTAGGTTCTTACTAGTATCAGTCATCATATTATTAATAATTATAATAAAATATCTCGGAAATTTTGAATCATTCATATTTTTGCCGATCCATCAGAAACTACACCTCTTTTCTAATTCAATTAGATTATAGTATCAAAAAAATTTTAATTTATGTACAGGATACGATTCACTTTGTCTTTTTGTTATTCGTATTTCCGTATACTGCAATATTAATTTAGCGACTAGAACGCATTGAAATTAATTTAACCCTCTTTCATCTCTAATTGTTCTTTAAGCCATGTGTTAACTGGTACCCAATTATCTTCGCTGCTGCTACGAGGTTTTACCCTAGCATAAGATATGCCTAAATTATTTAAAAAATTAGAGGCATAATCAGGAAGATTACCTTGACATATGAGAGCAGATTCATTTATATCCATATCGGACATTTTTTTAATAAGCTTTTTTACAATTACAAGTCCTCTTTCTTTATCAATACTCAAGAATTCTTCCCACGTGGCCAACTGCTGATTAAGTTCATATTGCGAAAAATCTTTTCCAAATTTTTGTAAACCATCTTGACCATATTTATGCATATAGTCCAATAAAGGTAGAAGCGCGTTCCAAACTTTTCGTCCACGTTTATATAATTCTTTATCTTCAAGTCCAAAAAGTGCAAAAGGCACGGGTGCGTGAATATGGCAATATTCCCCTGGAGTTAACTTCATTTGATTAAATAAACTATCAACTATTTTGTTTCTCATATCCTTATCTGAAATTATCCCAAGCCAACTAGTATCAATATCGCCAAATGCTCCATCACATCCTACCAATCGTATAGTTCTATTATGTGTAATATACATCAATGCATCGGTTACAGCTCGTCTCTCGCTCAAATTTGCAGCGTTATCCCTGAAGACTAAAACGAATCTATTGTCAAATGTTTCATGGGTGTCCAAAATAATGCCGTAATCAGACTTGAAATTTTCTAACATCTTAAGTATATATTTCTTTCTGAAAGACATTCCCTTATTCCTCCATTTCCATGAGTTCAATGAAAAAGGCATTTATATTTTGAAACTCAAGATCCCAGTAATGTTCTTTAGACCACTCTCCCCAATCTATTTCACCTTTTTTGACTCTAACAACAATATTGAAAGCATAAAAGAAATCACGAAATAAAGAATGACAAAAACGATAAAATCCCGGCCGGGCATAGATTAGTATTCCGCTCGTAGATTCGATATCCTTGATAATATCATCCGCGTCTATGGAAATATTCTTCATAGCATCTAATGTTTGAATATACTTAAGCAAATCATATACAGGAATATCTATTTGCCTGTTGAACATAGATGCAATATATCCCAATATATCTAGTTCAATATTAATGGATGTTGGGATCGTGCGAGCATTTTGCCTTTTTACTCCTCGTTCGCGATCCCAGTGGACAAGAAGAATGCAAACAAATTGGTAAAATAGCTCTCCAGGGCTGCGAGAGTCTATTTTCCCATGAACCTCAAAATCTATGCACATCATGGTTAAGAAAAGAGGATTCTTTGCCATATTGCCTAGCATTTTTGAACTATCTAACTTATTGATTAAGTCCTGTGTATTAATTGCCCCTTGATCAGGAGACTTATTAAACCATTTTTTAATGAATTCTTTGATTTGAGATGTATCAAACTCTTCAATATTATATGCATCAAAATTGGATAACTCAGATATATATTCGCAATAAGGTCTAGATGTTAATATTACCGGGCACTTTGAAGAAACCTTAACTTTTTCAAGCCAATTTTTAATCTGCGGCTGTGCTTCTTTTGGCACTTCGTCCGCAGCATCTAACAGAATAATTGACTTCCCGGAGTTCGTAAAAGCGGTAAGAGATTTCATTAATAATCTTGATTGTTCTTTTGAATTTGAATATTGCATAGCGGCTAATTCTGGGATAGATGCATTCCATGAAGATTCTCCGCCGCATTTCTGTCCAATCTCTCCCATAGATAAATATATAGGAATGAGTGGTATAGAATTGATTGTCACCCTATTTTCAATGCTTTCAGAAGATAAATTCTCATTGGCCATTAACAATTTATTAATGCGATCTGTAGCAAATATTGAGATATTAAGTGTCCAACGTCTAAGAAGAGTAGTTTTGCCGCTTCCTGCATACCCATAAATCAAAATCCTTTTGTCGGAGTTATCATTACTATATATATTTAGCTCATTATTTTTTCTCTTTGCTATTAATTTAATTTTTCTGCCATCATCGATTTGCAAGAGTGCCTCATTTTTTTCATCATAAAGTTTTATTGAAAGGGAATTTTTTTTAGTATATACTTTTACAACCTTATCATCATCGATTTTTTCAATTAAAGCATTTTTTGCCCAGTCGATGCCAATTTTCTGAATTAAATATTCTATGAGTCTTTCATCACCACTTCCAGGAATTTCATCCCAGCTAAATACGTATATATCACTTAGCAGGTTGTTTAGAAGCTCATCATCTTTAGATAACACTTTTTTGGAAGAATTGGTTGAACTATTATATAATGAGTGTGATATATAAATGTCATTCAGGGCTACATCTCTGCCCAAGTTTATGCCTCTCCAAACAGAATATTTCTTAGATAGTGTGGGCAAATAATTCTCGATTACAAACTTTATATCAGAAAAACTTGGTTGTTGGCCAGTGGATAAATATAAGCCTCTAAAATACGGACATAGTATCCGTCTGCATTCATCACATCTCCTAAAATAGCTTTCAACCCTATCCCTCATAAGCCATCGAAATCCAAAAAAAGTTATATCCTCCGGAGAAATAATTTCAATCGATTTTAGGATGTAGCAAAATGGTCTGATTTTTTTATTTGATGCCATTATATACCAAACCCCCATATCCACCATACACATAGACTAAATGCATTAATTCACCTTGATTTATTTAGATATCAATAGACATTATATTTTTCATTGATTACTTGATAACAAATAAATGATCCTTCATATATCTCGATTTCATTTTTTTAAATAGCATTGACTACAGAGCTTGCCTCTCCTAATTCGCATAACAAAATGTGATATCGGCAAGATAAAAAAACATTTCGCCATAACCCGTGAGTCTGTATTTCTTTTAGTTAGATTCCTTATTGAACATTGCTCAACCACATATCTAGTTCACTGGGCGCTCGTAATCTCGCTGATAATCTCGGCACCCACCTTCACATCCTCCACTACCGCTGCCAGGCCCTTCGCGAGGAATATCCTGGCAGTGTAACTAATTTTCTGTAATTTGATAATAAGAAAGATTATAGCCTAAACTCCGCCTTTTTTAATAACCAGATTGGCTTCGACAGGAACTCCAATCCCCATTTTTTCGAATATCGTTCTCTGTTTTTTTGAGATCTCAGTCAACCTCCATTTTCCACCTACTTTTACAGCTCGAAGCTTCGACAATTCCATGAGTATGTCTTCGATGGATTTCTTATCCAGCAGCTCCGCCTCCCTGGCTCTGCGAAGCAGCATCGCCCTGAGAATCAGCGATATGAAGAAGATGAACAGCAATCCCTGAAGAGTCTCGATCTTATGCACTCTCAGAGGCATAGCCTCCAGCTCGTTCTTCAGATCATCGAACTTCTTCTCGACCTCATCCCTTTCCCGATACAGTGAAAGCACTTCATCCCAGTCCCTTTTTGCAGAGGATAGTAGAATGGTCTTACCAAATCGGTTTGTAGCCTGGGATATGGCATTGACCCGCCTGCGAAGTGTGATCTTCTTTCCATCGACATTGCACTCGAAATACCTTTCAAAATTGCCTGCCGTCCTCTTGAACTGATCAACCGGATTCTTGAACTCCTTGCCATTGAGTGCGCATTCGATATCGATCAGCCGATTGTAGAATGAGTTTGTCTCCAGGCCCTCTCGCTTCTTATTATAGAGCACGTATCCATAAGCCTGGACGCCACCAATCTGAACATCGCTTTCCAGAACATAGAATATGTCTCCTCCGAACCTCCTGGCATTGGCAGGGTTCTCGATATCCCTATTCGTCTCACTGATCAGTCCCTTGCCTAAATTAACGCTGAACGGGAGGGGCAGGATGAAATCGATGTTTTCGCTTCTCAGTTCCTTGATGTTGTTCTCGCTGTAGAATCCACGATCCAGGATGAATAGGCTCTTTTCGATGCCGAATGCCTTGGTTTCAGCTACAAGATTCTTCAGAGTAACTACATCGTTGATGCTTCCCGGAAACAGCTTGAAGTAAAGAGGCAGGTGCCTGTTTAGCGACAATACCAGCCCAAGATTAACCTGGGGCAAATCCAGGCCATCGCGATTGTAGCCCCATTCCAGCCAATTAATATTCCTGGACGCAGATGAGAACGAGGTGATATCATATATGAGCGTATCACTCTCGCCAGCGATCAGGGAATTATAGAATGATGTCAGGGCTGCATCCTGAGAGGATAAGCGCGTCAGAAAATCGGAAAGCCATTGGGAACTGAAAGACTCTTTCAGGGTGTAGATCTCTGGAAGAAACGAGTCTTCCATGATGTGATGCAGGTTCTTCAATGAAGTCGGATGAAGCAGTTTACTCATTGCCAGGGCGAGAATCAGATCCCCATCCTTGCCAAATGAGTTGTTGAGCTTCTTTTTAAGCTGGATCTCATCGCTCATGGTGTTCAGCAGATAAGCCGGGCCAAATGATTTTGTTGTCTTAACATCTCGTTCCGAGGTTTTGGGGAGGATCTGGCCTGTGGACTCATCCCAGACGCCCAGATAGCGTCTCTTCTGGCGGGACTGTTTCTTTTCAGGGTCCCAATAATTTTCGGCCTCATATGCGTAGGTTCGACCCCGGATTTTCTGTTTGACAATGTAAGACATAGCTAAGAGCAATAACCATGGTAGTATATAAACCCTTTGGTTAAAGACGGACGCGATAAGGCTGCTCTTAAAAATGGTTACTGCAAGAGACGGAGTTTAGGTTATAGGCCCTGAATCCTACATTGTCTTTGGGAAACAGGAGGAAACAGGACCATGATTCTAATAGATCTCATAGAAGATTACCTTGTCGATCAAGAAGACGGAATAAAGAAGCTACTGACCTGGTTTTTGAATCTGGTGATGCAGCTTGAAGCGATGGACCAGATAGAAGCTGAGCCATATGAGCGAGCAGATTCATACAATCTAATGATCTCTGCGATAATACCTTATCTATCGCATCGATAGACCCAAACGCCTTGTAAATTTGGCAATTTAATGTCCACTTGCAATATGAATACCTTTGAATTATCTTGAGGAATTTTAGAACCTTAACCCTCACTCCGTAGGGAATACATTAGTTCCTAGCATTTTTTCGAGATCTCTCAATTTCTTGGGAATCTCTGAAATCAATCCTTGATCACCTATTTCTAAATGAAAGACCTTGCTATACTGCAACAACAGATCTATCGGAGACATTTTATTATTGAGTCCTGCTTTTTTCAGCATAGCCTCGAGTTTGCTATAGGCGTAAAGTGAGAGGAAGGAAATGAACACATGACCAAAAACGCTTTCATCATCTTGAAGATATAACCTGTCTGCATCCAAGACATTTTTATATGTATCAAATAATTTCTCTACACGCTCTCGTTTCTTATAGAGTTCGTATATCTCTTGTTCCGGCAGATCTTTGCTGGACAAGATCAGTATTGTTCCTGCATTTTTCAGCTTCTCTCGAAGCTCATTCTTATCGATTTTGCCTTTATCCAGCCTTTCATAAAGTGTCTTAGTCTCCTCAAGTTTTAGGTCGAGATCTTCGAACTTGTAGACGATTATATCGCCAACCTTCCGTTTTCCGCATTCTATAAGCCTCTTATGATAACGAAAATGCTCAGTTAGATGGATCCTGACATCGTAGTATTGACTATTCCTCCTCGTCGGAAGAACAAAATCGATATTCTCTTCAGATAATGTCTTCATCATATCATCGGAGAAGAAACCACGATCGACGACTAATGTCTTCCCTTCGATATTTATCTCTTTAATGGTGTTGACGAGAGTTGATATGTCTCTGACACTGCCTGGAACCGACTTTATCATCGTTGGAAAACCAGTATCAGCGCTGCAAAGAAGCGCTAAATTAATCTGAGGTAAATGAATTTTATCTTTATTATAGCCCTTTTCAGCTTGCTGGATATTAATTGAACGCGAGAACATGGTACTCAAGTCATAAATGAGCTGCTTACTATGATCAAGAATTCCTTGGAATACGAGATCTTGCGCCTCGCGATCGATACCGACAGTGCGCAATAATTTGGAAACGGCACCCGGATTCATATTCGGTGAGATTGCGTCTGGGTTGTAGAGCTTTTCCCATAGCACTTTGCTTCGCTTGAGCGGGACATTGCCGCAGATCCGTACCATAGATAGGGCATATATTGCCTCCCAGTTATCTGGAAACGAATCCATCAAGAGCGGCTTGAGGTCTTCCATCGCTACGCGAAAAAGCATGGCGTTTCCATATTCCGTGACATTTCGAATCGGCCCCATATCAAATCCATTCATGCCTTTGGACTCTATGAAGCCTTGTTCCGGATCAAGCTTTCCTTTGTACTTTGAGGTCTTCACCCGTTTCTTTAGAACATTATCCCAATGAGTCGTTGATTCGTAGACGTAATGCTTTGAACCTCGATTCTTTATCTCCAAGCATTTTGCACCATTGGCGCGCTCCCCTTCAAGCCACTCCCTGGCCCACTGCTCCGTGACCCCATGTATGGAACTATATCTATATAATTTTATTGTTTTAAATTGCACAATGAATTGCGATTATTGCAAAAATGTATTCCCTGCACGATGGGTGTTAAGGTTTAGATAAATCTGAAAAAATGCAAATCGGTACCATATTGCGGAATTATGCGGAGGACGGGAGTCGAACCCGCGAACACCTTCGTGACAGGGTCCTAAGCCCTGCGCCTTTAACCACTTGGCAACCCCCGCGCGCTCTCAGCCCCAGCTAATGGGGCGGCAGCAGATAAAAGTGCTATGCTCTACTAGAACTTTGCGATCCTCCCTGCGGCCCTCCGCCCGGCGGACCGGAAGAGCCCTCTTGCCTCCTCCGCCGTCATCTCCTGCCGGTGCTTCTGATCCTGCCAGTCGCGCCGGAACGGATAGAAGTACTCGTAAAGCTCAGGCTCATCCTCGCAGTAGACCACAATTCCCTGCTCAATCACCGCCGCCTTGAGAAAGAGAGGCAAGAGCTCAAAGATGCGCACATCATACCGACTGTCTCTGAGGTGAGAGACAAACCTCCTCCAGAGCAGAGAATGATCGGACACCCTGGGCGCGACAATGCACAGGTCGATGTCGCTTCTCGGCCCGGCTTCTCCAGTGGCCTGAGAGCCGTAGAGGAGCACCCCCAGGATCTGCTCCCGCCACAGGGGATCCAGCAGAAACGAGAGGTCCGCCTTCACTCTTGCGGCAATCTCTTCTCCCGCCATTCCGCCGCCTCCGCTTGGCCTTTCTGCATTCATCCGGCTCCCCCGCAAAGAATCGATGCGATGCTCAATCTCTGTTCAATCCAGAGAGCTATCTCCCATCAGCCAGGCCATGACCGCCTTGCTGGTGTGCATACGGTTCTCGGCCTCATCAAAGACCGCAGACTGAGGCCCGTCCATAACCTCATCAGTGATCTCCTGGCCCCGGTGGGCAGGAAGACAATGAAGAGCTATCGCCTGCGGCGCAGCCTGATGCATGAGCGCACTATTCACCTGATACCTGCCGAAGACCCTCAGCCGCTCCGCCTCTTCCGCCTCGTCTCCCATGGAAACCCAGGTGTCGGTGACCAGCACATCAGCGTCATTTGCCGCCACCTCAGGCTCGAGGACAACCAGGGGACTGCCGCCCAGCTCCCTGGCCTGGGCCAGTATCTGCTCCTTAGGCTGGTAGCCTTCAGGGGAAGCCACGCTGATCTGCATTCCCAAAATGGCCGCCGCTAAAATGAGGGAATTGCAGACATTGTTTCCGTCCCCTATCCAGGCGAGGCTCAGACCCTCCAGCTCTCCGAAACGCTGCTTGATGGTCTGCAGGTCCGCCAGGATCTGCAAGGGGTGCTCCCAGTCAGAGAGAGCATTGACCACCGGAACGCTGGCGTGCCTGGCCAGCTGAAGAACGGTATTGTGTGAGTATACCCGGGCGGTGATGCCATGCACATATCGAGATAGCACCCGCGCCGTGTCTGCGATGGTCTCGCCTCTTCCCAGTTGCAGCTCGCTTGCCGAGAGATAAATGGGATGGCCGCCCAGCTCCGCCGCCGCCACCTCCAAAGAAACTCTTGTGCGGGTGGATGGCTTCTCGAAGATCATAGCCAGGCTCTTGCCCTGCAAGGGCCCGCCATGCCCGCCCCTCCTCGCCCGAAAGGCCTCAGCACTCTCCAGCAGCCGCAGTATTTTCTCTTTTGATAAATCGGAGATCGAGATAAGATCCTTAATCGTCCTGGTCTTCGTCATCTTCATCATCTTCCCCCATCAGCTCTTCATCCGCGCCTGAATCTCGGCTATCGCAGTTACTGATGCGGTCGTTGGGGCGAGCGTCGCCTCGACGCTGATGCGTTCGCATCCGTCATCCGGGACAAGCTGGCTGTACCAGGGGCTGATGCACATAAATGCCAGGCCCGGATGAGCCTCCTTAGCATCATCTTTCGAGGCCCTGGCGGCCACTACTATGCTCCCGGCCTCGCTCTTCACCAGAAGCTTATCTCCGTCCTTGACTGCCAGGCCGGCCATGTCCTGCTTGTCTAGAGTGATCAGGGCGCTCAGAATCCTGTACTCCTCGGAAAACAGGCTCTTTCTTCCCGCCTCATCCTGGAATATGTCGCGCACGGCGACTAGAGCGACCTCAATCTCTGCCATTTAAATCGCCTCCATGATGCGGACCAGAATCTGCTCATCGGTGAGCAGCTCCGACTTCATGATGGGCTCGAAGTTTATCTTCACCCCGTCCATGCGCACCGCCGTTCCCCCTGCCTCAAGACCAGTTAGAGCAGAAGGAATGACAACCTTCGCCGCATCCGTGGTCAGAGACCGCCTGGGATCGATGGCAATGATCGGCTGGCGCGCCAGAGCGCGGGCGGTGCCGATCGGCAAATCGGCTAGCGGGTCCGAGCCCACTGCCAACACCGCATCGCATTTCTTTGCGGCAGCGAGCACGCTGTGCTCAGCGCTGTAGGCTGCCGAGCCGCCCTGAATGGAGACGCTACCGGCGTGCCCGGTCTTCTCGAACAATAACTCATTAAAGCCGCGCGCATTGCAGTCTGCCAGCATTGGCACGACCTTGAAGGAGGTGATTTCATTGAGCCGGGCTAGGAGCTGCTCGAAGAGATCCATCTTATCTTGCAGAGAATAGATCAGGCCCGGACCGGGAAAGATCGCTCCCCACTCAGTCTTCTTGAGAATAGTGGCAAGCTCAATCATCTTCTTCTTGTCAGCTACTTTCGGAATCTTTCCGTCCAGTACCGCCAGGACCGCCTCCATGAACTGGGCGTCTCCGCCAGACTGTAGCCGGAAGTAGTAGTTGCTGCACAGCTGAGCTGTGGGGGACCTTCGCACGTCCACTGCAATGCAGGTCCTCTCCTCCTCGTAGCTTCTCTGCCTCTTCTCACCCCGCGGGTAATAGGAAAAGCGGGAGAGATGGCGGGGATGGCTGCTGGATGGGTCCGACCCCCAGAAGATGCTGGTATCGGCATAGTTTCTCACATCATCCAGAGTGCAGGTAGAAATCTTGCCAGCCAAAATCCGCTCCATCAAAATGCCCTCGCAGAAGGAAGAAGCACCGTCAAGGGTCACCTCTGCCGTCGTGCCCAGCTTCTCAGCCAGCGCCATTCCCGCGAACTGCGCCTGCTGCGTGCAGTGCGACCAGCCATAGAGAAGCGGCCTTTTGGCGCTCTTCAGAATCTCCGCCGCCCGCTCGATTGCTTTGTCGACTGCCACCTGCTCACCATCGATCAAGGGCCGCGTCCTCTCTGTTAAAGCCGCCTGGAAGTGGCCGTGCCCCCTGCGGCAGAGGTTCTTTGCATGCTTGAGAGAACCGTTCTCAAAGCTCGCTACAATATCCTCGCAGAGAAGCGAGCATCCCGTGCATATTGCCATTTGCTTTTCACCCTCTCCTTCACCTAAACGAACTCTATGGCCTTGCTCGGACAGGTCGCAGTGCAGGCATTGCATTGAGTTCCGCCCGGCCCAAAGCGTCTGCATTCTTTCAGGTTGTTGGCCACCACTACCCCGTCTTCCACCCGCAGAATCACCTTATCGCCCTCCGGGCCGAGTCCCACCGCGGTGCGCGTCGGCTCCGCAGCCACATTGACCGGGCAGGCGACAACGCAGTTGCCGCAGCCGAAACACTTCTCAGGGTGTATGATCAGGCCGGTCTCCGAGGCATTCTCGAGGGGCGCCATCACCTCTCGAAGCTTCTTCAGCTTGGCCTCGTACTTCTTCTCCTCAATTAAGGGAGTGCACTCGTCAACCTTCTTCTGCCGGCCCAAGAGGCCCACGGCAAAGGCCATGCAGGTAGGTAGCCCGCATTTCTTGCAGTTGGTCTTGGGCAAAAGCATATAGATCTCCATGGCGCTGACCATAACCAGAACCTCAGTTTGGGAAAGATATGATACAGCTTTGTGGCATCAATTATATTTATGGTCTGCGCAAACCTTTTCATATATCTTTGACCAAACGTCTAATCAAATGCCCTTCCGCAATCCTATGGCCCTATTGGGGCTCCTCTCCATAGTTCCCCTGATAATCATATACCTCATCCGTCCCCAGCCCAGGGAGATTCGCTTTTCAGCCACGCAATTTTTGCGAGAAGGCGAGGCGGAACGCTCCGCGGTGCTCAGCCGCCTGATCAATGACCCCCTCTTCTGGGTTCAGCTTATGGTCCTCCTCTCTTTCTCGGTTGCCGCTGCCGGCCCCTACACTACGGAAGAGGGGCCCGCGAGCAGCCACCTGGCAGTGGTCCTGGACGGCTCGGCCAGCATGCAGGCCAGCTCCGGCGCTATGCGGCTCATCGAGCCTTACCTGGACAGGTACCAGAAGATCAGCATCGTCCTGGCGGAGAGCATGCCCCAGACCATCCTCACCGAGGGCAGTCCCGAGCAAGCCCGGGACGCATTGCGCACCCTTAAGCCAAAAGCGGTCTCCGCCGACCTATCCAGCGCTATGACCCTCGCCTCCAGCTTGCTGGCAGGAGACGGGGGAAACATGCTAGTGGTCTCGGATTTTATAAGTTGGACTGGTGACGACCCGGATGCCACCCGCAAACTCCTCCAGGCAGACGGAAAGGTGAGCATCGTCTTTGCCGACTGCTATCAAAGTGGAGACAACGTTGCCCTGGTGGATGCCTGGGATGTGCCCGGACCGGGATATGTCAACCACACTGCTATGGTGCATAACTACGGCCCGGCGAGAACCGTCCCGGTCACCATTAAAAGCCCGGACGGCACCACTGCGGGCCGCACGCTGCAGATGGATTCCGGTGCAGACAGTTATCTCTCGTTTACTGCTTACCCGGGAGTGAATGAGATCTCCCTGGACCAGGACGATGCCGTATCCTGGGACAACCATGCCTACCTCTATGTTCCCAACCTGGCTTCAAAGAGGGTCCTCTACCAGGGCGAAGAGGGACCGGCTCTGGCCGCTCTTCGCGCCCTGCCCAATGTCGCAGTGATGACCTCAGGCGAGCTGAGCGGCTTTGATCTGGTGGTCGTGGCCAGAAATGCCACTTTAAACGGCAAGCTAAATCGCTACATAGATGGCGGCAAGGTGATATTCATCGCCTCGGACCTGGAGAGCCCTGAGTACCTGCCCGTCCGCGTGACCGGAGAGCAACCCGGCCCGGCAAGCCTCTGGGTGAGAAGCGAGGTCTTCGCTAAGGGGGTGCACTTTGATGAGATCGGAGTCTTCCGGTATCCTCAAGCGGTATCCAGAAAGGGCTCCACGACCCTTGTTGAGGCCAACGGCCAGCCAATCCTCTCCTACTGGCGTCTGGGAAAAGGAATGGTGGTCTACGACGGCCTGGAGATGGATTCCGACTTCTACCTCCGGCCCGAGTATCCCATCTTCTGGTATCAGATGGTGGACTGGATCACGGGAGTCCCGGATTTAGCAGATGCCAATAAAAAGACCGGCGAGATGATTCGCCTCGGAGATGCCAGCCAGATCCAGACGCCCTCTACAACTCTATCCGCCAGCACCCTGCTGCTTGACGAGGTGGGAATCTACCGCTACCAGGGAAAAGCTGTGGCTGCAAATATGTATGATCCCAGAGAGTCCTCCCTGGCGAGAAAGGGTGGAGCTCTTGCAGGACAGTTTACATCCACCAGCCGGGAGACAATAGTCGAAAAGGACCTCTCTCTCTGGGTGATAGCCTTTGCCGCCCTTCTCATTCTTCTGGAGCTGGTGGTAATGAAGAGGAGGCGAGAGACATGATTTGGATCCAGGACCTCTACTTTGACGCGCCGCAGCTTCTCTGGGCGATTCCCCTGGCGCTGCTATTAGGCGCAGTCCTGATTTCTAGAAGGCCCCAAGGCAAGCTCTTTGCCTTTTCAAGGCTTCTGGTCTTCTGCCTGATCATAGCGGCTGCCGCCAACCCTTACTTTGTCGAGCTACATACCGTCACCTCGCAAAAGCCGAGCATTACCATTCTGGACGACCAGACTGGCTCAATGGGCATCTTCGACCCGCTTGTGGCATCAAGGATAGAGAAATATGTAGACGCTCCCCTGCGCACCTTCTCAGGAGATGCAACGCCCCTGGGAGACAAGATTGTGCAGTACTCCCTGCCGGGCAGCTCCCTTCTCCTGGTCTCGGACGGCAACAGCAATTCCGGCCGATCTCTGGAAGACGCCCTGGCACTGGCCCGCGCCTCCAACACCACGACGTTTGCCATATCGCTAGCCCCACAGAGGGACGACGCGGGAGTTGAGATCTCCGGGACGAATACTGCGGTTCTGGCCGGGGATTACCCCTTCAAGGTGCTGGTGCGCTCCGCCCGGGGCTACCAGGGACCGATCTCAGTCTTCGCGGATGACAGGCTGATCTACAGTGATACGATAGTCGCCAACAACAGCGCCTCCATCAAGATCTCCCATTCCTTCCTGGAGACAGGAAATCACATCATCCGGGTGGCAATCGCCCCTGACGGTCAGCCGATAAACGATAACTACCAGAAATCGGTCTACGTCGTCCCCAAACCACAGGTTCTGCTCGTCTCCAACAGCAACTCGCCCCTGGCGACTGAGCTGAACGATCTCTACAAGCTGACGCTGGTCTCCAATCTTCCGGATGGGCTTGATGGCTACAAGGCGGTGGTGCTAGACGATATCAAATACAGCACCCATCTCGATGAGCTGAAAAGCTATGTGCGCGAAGGAGGCGGGTTGGTGGTGGTCGGAGGCGAGGATTCCTATGAGAATGGCAATTACCGCAACAGCAGCATTGAGGAGATCCTGCCGGTCCGTTCCATGCCCAGCATCTTCGAGGGCGGAAAAACGCTCATCTTCGTGATGGACATCTCCTTCTCCCTTCTCACCACGCGCACCGCAGACGGGACGCCTCTGCTCGATTATGAGAAATCTCTGGCGCTGGAGCTGCTCAAGTCACCCCACTTCCAGGACTATAAGGTGGGCCTGATAGTATTCGGAACCAAAGCTTATGATGTGCAGGACCCGATCCCCCTCCGCCGAGGGGAGACCGTTCTCCGAGAGAGGATAATGAGCCTCGCACCCACCGGCACCGAGAACAGCTATCTGGATAACGGCCTGCAACTGGCCTGGGACATGCTCAACGTCAGCGGCGGCCAGGGCGAACTG
>Ga0209098_1001339_pt1 | contig 23871 bp, 16 predicted proteins | sample AD_JPNHW1_MetaG_FD_184429 | JGI IMG/M metagenome (GOLD analysis project Ga0209098, IMG submission 184429) | Active sludge microbial communities of municipal wastewater-treating anaerobic digesters from Japan - AD_JPNHW1_MetaG (SPAdes) (version 2) | ecosystem: Engineered > Bioreactor > Anaerobic...
GCATCCAAACCGGTTTGTTAAGTCGGCGCATCGCTGTAAACAACTCAATTCCCTGGTACCAGGGCACAGCTCCGTCGTTGTCGTTGTGCGTAATTAACAGGGGCGTTGTTATTTGCGGTACATAAAAAAGCGGCGAATTTTCGATGTAGTTCAGTGGTTTTTCCCAAAGTGTACCTCCAATGCGGCTTTGCGATACTTCGTACTGAAACTCGCGCGAGACGCCCGATTCCCAGCGAATTCCACCATAAGCGCTGGTCATGTTGCTAACAGGCGCGCCAGCTCCGGCAGCGGCAAACATGTTGGTTTGCGTTATAAGGTAAGCCGTTTGGTAGCCGCCCCAGCTTTGGCCCTGGACACCAATTTTTTTGCGGTCGATAAACGGAAACATGCTGCTCACAAACTGTGTTCCGCTAATAATAGCGTCGAAGGCAGAGCGACCAGGGAACCCATCTTCGTAAGTAATATCAGGAATAAAAACAATGTACCCATTGCTGGTGTAAAATGTCCGGTTGACAGTAGAACGGGTAGGAGATGGCTGTGTGTACGCATTCAAATAATCAGCATTTCGCTCATAGAAATACACGATCATCGGGTACTTCTTCTCAGGATCGATATTGTCCGGATAATAAAGTAATCCTTCCAATGGCTTTCCTGAAAACGAATTCCAGTGAACCAGTCGAACTCCAGGCCAAACGAACTGGTTTTGTTGTGGATTTGCATCTGATAATTTATGCTTGTGGTCAAAATTTAATGAACTGACCCAAACATTCGGTGATTCGCTTACATCTTCCCGCGTCCAGATTAAAACGTCGGCATTCTTTGCTTTCGCCAGTCCGGAGAAGGTTTCGTCTTCCATCAAAAGCAATTTGGGCTCAGCAAAATTCTTTAAATCGGCCTGAAAATATCCGGCAGACTTGTTTCTTTCGTCGAAAGCGCTCACGATAGCTGGTTTGTTTGTGTCGATGGTTTCTTCGTCCGGATCGAGTTTCTGGTAGCGGAAACGCAGCGAGTTTTTGCGACCATATCCACGGGTTGCGCTAACCGGTACTTTATTTCCTTCCAGATCGAACCGCCAGATGTCATACCGGTCGTATATGAAAATATATTTGTCGTTTTCCGACCAGCCTGCAATTCCGTAAAGAGCTGGTTCGCCCGGCATATCCCAACGCTCGTCGGTGAACGAAACATTCAGTTGTTTGGTTAGTTTTACAGGTTCAGGCTTGTCGGCATTGGTCGGGCAGGAATAATATGCCGAGTCAGCCTGATTGTACCAAACTAAAAAACTCCCGGCGGGAGAGAGCCATACTGAACTTTTGTTCTTAATGACTGATCGTTTGACGCCTGTTTCAAGGTCGATGAGATAATAATCGGCATTGGATTTACCGGTCCATGAAGATGCCAGCTTGTATGGCGTTTGATCAATACCCAGAGCAAAATGCCCGTTTCCTTTCTGAATGGTGCGGATATCTTTTACCTCGGGATCGGCCAATTGACTGAATTTTTCTTTGTCAACCACGAAAACGGCTTTATAGCTGCGCTTTTTCTCTTTGTCGAGGTTCACTTTCTGCTCTGGCTGCAACTCCCGGTCTTTGTATGTCCACACATCCAGCACCGGTTTCTCGTCGTCAAGAAGCGTGTCTTTAGGCTCAACTTGAGGTATTTTATTTGTTCCGAAGAAAAGGTGCATTCCGTTGTCGGAGAAGGAAATATCTCCAAATTCGCTCACTGCCCAGCCTACCGGAAGTCCCTGCATGGCCGGTAAAACAACCGCATGTGGTTCGGTTGCCGAGGTAGAGCCATAATACAAACTGTAGGTTTTCACTTTTGCCGTGTCGTTCGAGAAAACAAAACCCAGTCGGCTTCCCTGTGGATCAGTAGTGATCTTTTTAGCGGTTCCCTGCCGGTCAAAAATAACTCTGGATTGGAATGTTTTCGTATCAAAAACCAGCACTTCAGACCTGTCGAGCGAATCTTTTGTTTGCCTTATAAATGCGATATTCTGACCTTTTTGCGAGTAGAAAAATTCGGATATATTCTGAAAGCAAAGTGTATCTCCGGTTGCTGAATTAAAAAGAACCAGCTGACTCTTCTCATCTTGATTTTCCGTTTTTTTTGTTTTTGATGCACTTTTTTTCCCGGAATCTCCTTCTTTATCCGTTTTCTTTTTATCCTTTTTCATATCCGTTAAAAAGGCCACCCATGTTGCATTTTCTTTCGGAAGCGAGTACTGTTTCAGATTTGGATATTTATAGATTTTGTGTTGCCTGAAGACAAAAATCCCGATACTGTCTTTGGGCATCTGTTCTTTTTTTAGCTTTTTCTTTTTTGCAGCTCGAATAGAATCTACAGGCTGCTTTATTTTATACACGATAAAGTCTGATTCTGAAGAAAAACTGGCACCATATCCACGGGGAAGAACATCCTCTTTTTTCCCTTCGGCTAGCTTTACAATCAACACGCCATTGCCTTTCTGTGGGTTTACTTCGTATGAAACATACCTTCCATCGCCGGAAACAATAGGGTTGTTTATAACTTTCCAGTTTGCAAAGTCGTTGGTTGTCAGAGGTTTTTTGTTTGCTACCTGTGCATTTACTCCCGTTAAAATCCCAATACAGAAAAGTAGCAACAATGAGAAGAATGATTTCATATCGAACTTATGGTTATTTGTTTTTAATGTTGGGTTTTTGGTTTGCCCAAAAGTAATGCTTACTCAACATTAAACAATTGAAAAAGCTTTTACCATTAAGCGAAATGAAAGATTTTCTACAAAAAGTTATATAATTAAAAAGGCAACCATTTCCGATTGCCTTTTCTGATGTTTTATTGATTCTTCATTTTTTCAGTTTCAATTTGTTTTGTGATTTATAACCGGAAGGTAATTCGAAGTTAATAGGTATCTGGTATTCAACATCTACATTTTGTCCCCGTTGAACCCCAGGCGTCCATTTTGGCATCGACCTGATAATTCGCACTGCTTCCTGATTCAGCGATGGATCACTATTCCCGTTTACTTTAACATCCTCAATGCTGCCTGTTTTTGAAACTACAAAACCCACCATTACTTGCCCGCTAATCCCGTTTTCAAGAGCAATTTTGGGATATTGCAGATTTACTCTTACGTATTCTTTCAGAGCAGCAAGCCCACCCGGAAATTCCGGCATTTGTTCAACTACCACAAATACTTCCTTTTCCTTTTTTAGGGTGATTTCTAAAACTCCGTCTTTGCCGTTTTCTCCGTATTTTTTTATTGCCATGTCGCCTTTCAAAACATTGATAGATTCAATGGTTTCCGGCTTAATATCATCCATCTTTTTTGCTGAAATAACCCCATCGATAACGATTAACGGATTTTTGTCATTGCCGTTGCTGCGAATAGTTACAGCCGAATTTTTGTTTTTTGAGGTTATAACAATCACACCGTTTTTGCCCTTTTCACCATATAATGCAGTTGCTGATTCGTTTTTTAGAACTTCAACAGAAGCAATGTTCTTAGGCGATAAATCATCGAATGACGGAGCTCTGTCCAAAACTTTTCCATCCAGAATATAAAGTGGCTGATTATTTTGTAAAGCCGATTTAGTAGCAATTTCAATTACCCCTTCTTTTCCTTTTTCTCCGTATTTTTCAATGGCTTGTTCATCTTTCCAAACGCTCATCGATTGAATGGTATTGGGATCAATGTCTTCCACTTTTTTATCTTTGGAAATGACGCCATCAATGACCAGTAACGGTTGTTTCCCGTCTTTACTTTTGATATTTAATGTTTGAGGTTCTTTAATTGTCACATCTCCCTCATTTTTAGCCTCAACTTCTTTTGCCGAGAATTCAACTGCCGGTGATTTTTTCAAGGTGATAAGAACCACTCCGTTTTTGCCTTTCTCTCCGTATTTGTCAGTGAATTCCTTTTTCCGAAGAACGCTGATCCTTTCTATTTGATCAGGTTTAATCTTCTTAAAATCTTCTTCTGAAATTTCTTTTCCGTCAACAAAAGTGAGAACTGGCCCCGAGGTTCTAAAAATTTCAGAATCGGAGGGCTTATTTCCAACTTCCTCAATTCCAATGACGGCCCGCTTCATAGTAATAACCATTTCTTTCTCGAAGTTGGGCTTTACTTTTTGAGTTTGAAATCCCACAAACGAAAAAACAATGGGAGAATCGTCAACCGCCTTTAACTCAAAGTTTCCATTTTCATCCGGCATTGTACCAATTGTAGTTCCAGATATGATTATCGAGGTTCCTCTGAGAGGTTTGCCTTGCTCGTTTATAACTGTTCCTTTTACGACTTTTTCCTGAGAGAAATTAGTCGGATTTGTTTTGTTTTCAGTTTGACTTTGAGACAGATTATCCTTTTGTTCCGGATTAGCCTGAACGAACTTATATTCGGGCGCGGCAAAAGCATAGAAAACTCCCGCGATTAAAGGCAGCACCAGCAAAAGTTTAAGTTTCCTGAAAGGTGAATATGTTATCTGTTTCATCATGTTAAATCTCTTTTTATTGATTGAATAATTGAACGAATTGGCCAGCGAAATCACCGGTACTCCGAACATTTGGTTGAGTAGTGCTGCACGGTAAATGGCTGGGTTGGGCGATCGTTTTATGGCGTACTCGTCGGCCAGAAATTCATGGTTTTGACGAATGAACCGCCCGTAAATCCAGACTATAGGGTTGAACCATTGAATCGTGCAGAGGATTTCAAACAACAGTAAATCAATCCAGTGCAGCTGACGGATATGCTCCTGCTCGTGGTTCACAATCTCGTTAATTTCGTGCTCGTGCGTTGAAGGATTGACAAACACAAACGAGAAGAATGAAAACGAAGCAGGGTATCGGTCGCTGCGGATCAGTTTTACCGAGTTGAAATGAAGAGTTTCTGATTTTCGGATGAGTTGCCAAACCGATATGGTTTGCTTAATCAGTCTGTAAATCAGGTATAGTGCTCCAAGAATATAAATATACAACAACAAATCTTTGGTCTGAAAGGACTCTTTCACCATGCCAATTGCCTGAACCTGTGGCTCATCAACATTCACGGTTGGCATAATTGGAAATATAACTGTGTAGTGCCAGGTGAAAAATGGAAAAACGACCGAAAATACAATTCCGGCAACCAGAAAAATGCGGTTGAGAACAAAAAAACGTTCGTTTCGAAGAAACAGGAAGTAAACAGCAGCAAATCCGGCCAGCCAGACCGACGATTTAAACAGGTAAAGTGCAAATGCTTCCATAATGTTGATTTTTATTCTTTTGAAAGTTCACGTTTTGTTTCTTCCATCAGTTGCTCCAAATCCTGAATACTCAGGTCTTTTTCGCGGGCAAAAAACGAAGCCATAGCCGGAAACGAGTTATTGAAATAGCTTTTCATTAGTCCAAAAAGCTGAGTTCGGGAGTATTCTTCCTTTGAAATTAAAGGATAATACACATGCACATTGCCGTAGGTGCGGTGCGACACGAATTCCTTTTTCTCCAGGATTCGCAAAACAGTTGAAACTGTATTCCGCACAGGTTTAGGGTCGTCGAACCGGTCGCGAATGTCTTTCACCAGTCCTTCGCCTAAGTCCCAAAGGTGTTGCATTACTTGTTCTTCAGCTTTTGTCAGTTGCATATCTATCAGTTTTTGATTTGTCAATCCTTCGAAACAAATATATGACTATAAATTTAGTCAAGCAAGTATTTTTAGTTAAAATTGACTAAAAATATAGTCATTTTGAAAGAATACCACGGATTACACCGATTAGTACAGATTGATTTTTGTATTCAAATGGTTATATTGTATGTATTTATGAGAGCTTTATGTGTTTTGGAGCTCCGTAGGAGCGAAAATATGGTAGCCCTTATTGTTCACAAAATCTTTTCGATGTGCATTAAGTTAAGATTTCTAACTTCGTTCGAAATGACAATCATCTAGTAGCTGAGGAAGTCAGGTTAGGTTTACGACTTCGCCGTAAACCTAACCTGACTTCAATACTATTGTAAATGGCCGTCATTCTGAGCGAAGCGAAGAATATCGAATTTTTAACCGGACACCAACGAATATGACTAAACAAAAAAAGATCGGATGACGAGGGTTCATCCGATCTTTTTAATATGTGTTGAATCTTTTGGCTAAAACTCTGAAGTGAAATGAAATTTAATTTCCTTGAATTCGCTTTGAGCCATGTCGAGAATAAACTGAGAGTCGGCCATAAACACATCGCGACCACGCTTGTCAAGAGCCATTTTTTGGTGTTTGCGGTTCTTAAATTCAGCCAATGCTTTTGGATTGTCGCTCTCGATCCAGCAGGCTTTATACATCGACATTGGTTCGAATCGGCATTTGGCGTTGTATTCGTGTTCCAGGCGGTACTGAATAACCTCGAACTGAAGCTGGCCAACTGTTCCAATGATTTTGCGGCCGTTGAAAACACTGGTAAACAACTGCGCTACGCCTTCGTCTGTTAATTGATCGACGCCTTTATTTAGCTGTTTGGTTTTCATTGGGTCGGCATTTTCCACAAAACGGAACAGTTCCGGAGAAAAGCTAGGAATACCTTTGAAATGGATCAGTTCGCCCTCAGTCAGCGTGTCGCCGATGATGAAGGTTCCGTTATCGGGTACCCCAATAATATCGCCAGGATAAGCTTCTTCAATCACTTCTTTTTGTGCGGCCATGAAGGCTGTAGGACTTGAAATGCGGAACGATTTTCCGGAGCGGACATGGGTGTAATTATTGTTGCGCTCGAACCTTCCGGAGCAAACTTTCACGAAAGCGATGCGGCTGCGGTGGTTCGGGTCGATGTTGGCGTGAATTTTAAATACGAATCCGCTGAATTTTTCGTCTTCAGGATAAATGGTGCGTTCTTCGGTCTGGCTTGGGCGCGGGTAAGGCGCTATTTCAACAAATGTGTCGAGCAATTCCTGAACACCAAAATTGTAAAGCGCACTTCCGAAGAAAACAGGCGCGAGGTTTCCGGCCAGATATTCTTCAATATTCAGTTCAGGGTAAACGCCGTAAACCAATTCCAGTTCTTCGCGCAGTTTGTCGGCATCTTTGCCAATGTGATTTTCCAGTTCGGGGCTCTCGATGTCGGAGAACGAAATTCCGGCTTCAATTTCCTGAACGTTGGCTTTAAACAAATTCAGGCTTTTGTTATAAATGTTGTAAACGCCTTTAAAGTCGGGGCCGTTGTTGATTGGCCAGCTCAACGGGTTTACGCTGATTTGCAGTTGTTTCTCGATTTCGTCGAGCAACTCGAAGGTATCGCCGGTTGGACGGTCGAGTTTGTTAATGAACACGATTACCGGCGTTTTGCGCATACGGCAAACATTCATCAGTTTTTCGGTTTGCGGCTCAACCCCTTTGGCTGCGTCAATCACAATAATTACGCTATCAACGGCAGTCAGCGTGCGGAAGGTGTCCTCCTGAAAGTCCTGGTGACCGGGTGTATCCAGAATATTCACTTTGTAGTCGAGGTACTCGAAACCCATTACCGAAGTGGCCACCGAAATACCACGCTGGCGCTCGATTTCCATGAAGTCGGACGTGGCGGCTTTCTTGATTTTGTTGCTTTTAACGGCTCCGGCAACCCGAATGGCGCCCCCGAAAAGCAATAATTTCTCGGTCAATGTGGTTTTCCCGGCATCGGGGTGACTAACGATGGCAAATGTCCTTCTGCGCTGAATTTCTGCTTGATTACTCATTCTGTATCTTCAATTTTTTCGAGCTGCAAAAATAGAACTTTATCTGATACGAACTGAAAGACTGATGGATTGAATGACAGAACGGGTAAAAGTATAAATATGTGTTACATTAACGTAAAGCTCACTTTTTCTGGGTACCCGAGGGTTCAAACTTTTTTTCGTACTGTGCTTTGATCGATGTTTTAATTGAGCGACTAATTAAATCCCAGTATTTCTGATGAAACTCGCGATCTTCAGGAGAAAGCATTTCGTAGTACGACTTTGGCGTATCGGTTGGTGCGAATTTCTTTTTTGCACCTTCTTTGTATAAATCTGGTACTTCAGGATGGAATTGCACTGCAAAGACATTTTCGTATAAGCGGTGCTGGATGGCTTCAATTACATTTCCATCGAGCGAGGTTGCTGTTACGATTATGTTTTTACCCAGCTCGTCGATAGCCTGGTGATGGGCACTTAAAACTGTTGGTTTAAATTTAGCACTGGCTCTGACTTTTTCAAGAAAAAACGGATGTGCGGTGAATTCGATCTGGTGGAAACTAATGCCCATTAGCGCTGTATCTTTCGAAATTTCCTGCCAGTAATTGCGATGCAACTGATCTTTTTTAAGTTTCAGAATTTCTTCGGGAGTTTTTTTGTTGTAGGTCTGTGCCGGAATATCCTGAGTAAGTGTACCTCCGGTTGCAACATTTATGGTTTGCAGGCCAAGGCAAAAGCCACTCACAAAATAGAACGGCTTTTCGGTAATAAATGGCTTAAATTGCTCATTTTGATAACCTCCAAGAATCTGGAACAGAAAGCTTAGTTCAAATAAATGGCGGTTGGGATCGGTAACAACGGAGTACTTATTTTCCTGTTTATACACTTCAGGTTGAATGTCAGGGCCGCCAAAGAAGAAAATGCCAACGGAGCAATCGAATAATTTTTTGAAAATTGGAGTCCACTCGTTTTGATGGTAGATTTGAGATGAGCTCATTACTTCGCCTACCTTCTGTAAATGAAATATCTGCATTTCGGGTTTTTTCAAAAGTGCGAGCGTTTTTTCGTAATCGTAGGCTTCGGCGGTTGAATAGACTCCGACAAACTCAACGTCGTGCAACTGAAGAAGTTTGTTATTCAGCAAAAAACGAATGGTTTCGATGTTTGGTACTGTTGGATGTGCAAGCAAAACATACGTTTTACCAGGTTTATATTCTTTTTCAAGAAAATTCTGTCCAAACGAGGTGCTTAACGAGAATGTTAAAGCAATTACGGCGAGCAGTTTTAGCAGATTTCTCATTGTTATTCTGTTTTCGGTTTTTTGATATGTGCAATTTACTGACAGTTGAAATAGTGTGAAACACCTATTGTGTTCGCATAATTTTTGATTGAATTTAACGTTTTTTATCGGAAGTCGCTGAAAGAATGAAGATGTTTGTTTTATTTATTATTTTTAGAGCATCGAAATCCGGACAAAAAAGAACTGAATATGTCGTTTAAACTGTTTCTCGCCCAGACCTTTGGCTTGATTAAATCAACCGCAAAAATTGAAGCTGCACATGATGCCTTGCTCGCTGATTATAAAATGTATTGTGAATTCGAGAAGTCGGCCGAATTGAAAGAGTACAATGAACTCGACTTACTCCTGAAATCGCCAACATTCTTGCAGCAAAAGCAGGAAATTCAGCATTTGTCGTTGAGAGGAAGCAAGGAAGAAGCCCAATTGTCGGAGTACAATAAGCTTGGCAGAAACCGGCATCTTCAGAAGTTTTATCAAACGCTTGGTTCTGATGACCTGAAACGTTTTCAGAAAATTTTGGCTTCCGAAGAATTGGCAACTTATAAAAAACTGAGAGAAAAAGTTCACAGCACTTCGTTTGATTCGAAGAAGAAAAAGGATGAAAAAAGCGAAGAGTTTGCCCTAAATACACAGTTTCACAAACTGAAGGAATCGGATAATATTAGCTTTTACGAACAATTTGCAAAATCGAAAGAATACCATAATTACGAGCAATTTAAAGAATCGCCCGAGCGCAAACGATACGACGAACTGAAGAAAATAGTGGAGACTGCTGAGTTTAAAAACAGGATAGCATATCTCGAAGACAAACACAAATGGGAAAAAACCGGCGACCATGCAAAGGAACTGAGATTTGCCGAGCTAAAGAAACTTCCGCAACTGATCAATTACCAAAAGTATAACAAGGTAGATGCGTTCTCTTTCTTTAAAAAGTGGGATTTGATTTTTGAGGATAATTTCAAAGCAGGAAGTCTCGATCATAAAAAATGGTCAACACAATCGCATTGGGCACAACAGGCTTTGGGGCGGAATTTTTCGCAGATGGGCGATCTGCATGCTTTTACTGAAGGGAAGAATGTTTCCATTGAATTTAATACCCTGAAAATACAGGTAAGAAAAGAAGCCACTCGCGGGATGCTTTGGCAGATTCCGTTTGGTTTTGTTGAACAGAGTTTCGACTATTCTTCAGGAATTGTTTCAACCGCTGGCATTGAATGGTGGAAACATGGAATTTTGGAGGTGAAGGTTAAATACACACCATCGCCGAATTTTGTTGATGCTATTTACCTGCTGGGAGAGGAAGCCTCGCCGCAGATAAACCTGGTTGAGATTGGCGCTAAAAACCGTGTCGGCTTACTTTCGAAAAGTTCGGCAGGAATCAATGCGCAATGCGAAGATATTAACGGACTCAAATCGGGTGAATATTATATTTTCAGCCTTGAATGGAGTTCGCACAGTTTAACCTGGAAAGTGAACGGACGAGAACTTTATACGATTACTCAGGATGTTCCGAATACCAGGATGCACCTGAATATTGCATCGATTGTGGTTGGCGATGGAGCCGATCATTTGCCACACACCTTTGAGGTGGACTGGGTACGCTTTTATCAGCACAAACCAAAAGCATAAGGCGATTTGAGGAATTGGAAATTTGGGGATTTGAAAATGATTAATGGTTGAATTGCCAAATAGCTGTATGGTTAACAATTTAGCAATTTGACAATTTAACCTGCAACTCAATAATAAATAATCAATTACAAATAATAATTCAGGAATGAACTGGACTGACGGATTTTTGGGGGCAATAACTGTTTGCGACCGCGATGGAATTGTTGTTTATATGAACGATAGGTCGAAGACGCAGTTTGCCAAATCGGGTGGGGGAGACATGATTGGCGAGAGCCTGATTGAATGTCATCCGGAACCATCGCGCAGTTTGTTGCTGAAAATGCTGGCCGAACCTTTTGCCAATTCATACACCATCGAGAAAAACGGCATCCGAAAAATGATTCATCAAACGCCGTGGATGGAAAACGGCGAATTCAAAGGCGTGGTTGAAATGTCGTTTGAAATTCCGACGGATTTGCCGCACCACATTCGGAAGTAAATATTTCTTAGTAATTTTCCGGTATGAATTCGAAACAAAAGGATATTCGCTGGGAACAAAGATTCTCTAATTATCAAAAAGCCATCAAAAAGCTTTCTTCTGCGGTTGAAGTTGTTCAAGAAGATACTGAAGGATTTTTGCCTATTGAGAAGCAACGTCAGGAAATATTGAAGGAGGGGTTGATTCAACGTTTTGAATATACTCATCAGCTGGCTTGGAATGTGATGAAGGATTATGCAGAATACCAAGGTAATTCCGAGATACAGGGCTCCCGCGATGCGACACGCGAAGCATTTAAAATGGGTTTGATCGCACACCCGGAAAGTTGGATGGACATGATTAAGAGCCGCAATGAGACGTCGCATACCTATAACGAAGAAACTGCTGAAGAAATCATTCAAAAAATTATCGCAATATACCATCCCTTGTTCCTCGATTTTCTGACAAAAATGTATTCGTTGAAAACCAGAGAAAACATGGGGCTATTTGATAGGGAATTATGAGCTACGGGTTAACAGATGAGGTAATAGAAGCGATTTGCTGTATATTTCGGAATCATCCGGAAGTTGAAACAGCCACCTTATATGGTTCTCGTGCGAAGGGAAATTTCAAGCCAGCTTCAGATATTGATCTAACTTTGACGGGCGAGAAACTTAACACTACCGTTTTAAATAAAATTTCATGGGAACTCGACGATTTGCTATTGCCATACACATTCGATCTTTCCATTTTTTCCCAGATTTCAAATCCGGAACTTATAAACCACGTGAATCGGGTTGGAATAATTTTTTACTCCAGAAAATAACAGGTTCTGAGAAAATATCTTCACGCATATAACTTATCAATCTGGTTAACTTAAGTATATTTAACTTTTTCGCATACTTGTTAAGAAGTAATTCAAATACATTTGAGATAAGAAAATCAGATACCGATACTTATGAAATTAGGACTTTTACTTTCCATCTTTTTCATTCTTATTTCTATCGTTTTTGCTTCGGCGCAGGGAATTCGCGGACGTATTACTTCTCCTCAGGGCGACGCCATTCCGTTTGCTACCATTTATGTTCCAAAGTTTACCACCGGAACAACCACCAATATCGACGGCAAATATGAGTTGAAACTTCCGGCCGGGAAATACACCGTGCTGTTTCAATGCCTGGGTTACCAGACGCAGTCGGTTGAACTGGTAATTGGAAGCGCTTTTCAGGAGAAAAATGTTCAGCTTGCGACTCAGGAATACCAAATACCCGAAGTGAAAGTGTTGGCTTCGGGCGAAGATCCTGCCTATTATGTTGTGCGGCGCGCCATTGCCATGGGACCATATTACCAGAAACAGGTGTCGAAATACGCTTGCAAAGTGTACATGAAAGGCACCGGACTAATTGAGCAAATGAAAGGTGTTGGAAACCTGTTTAAAGGCCAGATGAAGGAAATGGGACTTAAAATAAACGAGCCATTGGTTGTTGAAACGGTTAACAAAGTGGAATTTGAGCTGCCAGACAAAATGAAACAGCAGGTTTTGGCCACCCGCTCGACCATGAAAAATTTTACCATTCCCGGCCTTGGTGTTGGCATGGCTTTAGGCGGCTTTATATACAAGGATAGCAAAGACGACCCCGTTGCTCCGCTCGGAAAAATTGCCATGCAAAACTATCGGTATAAACTCGAAGGTATTTACAACGAACAGGGACGTACCATCAACAAAATAAAAGTCACGCCCATTTCCAACGGGAAAAACCTGTTTTCGGGCTACCTGTATATTGCCGATTTATACTGGAATGTGCAATCGGCCGACCTGAGTTTCAGGCAGGATATGGCAGAACTTCACTTCCATTTGTTAAACGCCGAAGTGAACAGAAACACCTTTATGCCTGTGAGCTACAACATCAACGTCGATTTTTCGGGCCTGGGTATGAAGGCGAAGTTCAACGGCGTTGTTTCAATCAACGAGTATGCAACCACTTTAAATCCGGCACTCGACCACAGTTTTCTCGACCGCATTAAAAATCAGCAGTTGAAGGAGCAGCAAACTGTTCAGGAATTTCTGGATAAGGAAAAAAAGGAGCAGGAAAAAGTTGAAAAGAGCAAAGCGCAGGCACGTATTGATGCGCTGATGCAAAAAACACAGCTCAGCAACCGCGAGACGGTGAAGCTGAACCGGATGATTGAAAACGAGGCCAGGCGAAATAGTCCACCCGAGCCGCTCGAAATAAAGTCGTCGTTTGTGGTTAGTCCGAAGCGGGAGAAGAACGATTCGGCTTACTGGAATTCGCTCCGACCGGTGCCGCTCACCCAATCGGAGCAAAAAAGTTTTGCATCGAAAGATTCGTTTTTGCTGAAGGCTTCGAAACCTGAATTTAAAGATTCAGTAACCAATGCAAAGCGAAAATTCAGGCCAAAGCATTTGCTGATGGGCAAAACATACAACTATTCGGTTGATTCGATTAAAAAGCAGGAATTTTTTACCATCCCCGGAATCATGAATCCCGGATCGCTTTCGTTTAATTCGGTCGATGGCTTGCGCACCGAGTTGCCTTTCAGTTATTCGAAAGCCGACAGTTTGGGGCATCGCCTCCAGCTCAACACCGAACTCGGCTATGCTTTTGCGCGCGAAAAGCTCGACGCTTCGTTTCGTTTTGCCCGGAAATGGGACGGGATGACAAACAGTTGGCTGGGATTCAGTTTGGGTACCACAACTTCCGATTTTAACCGGACGAGCGGAATGGCGGCCACCGACAACGATTTATATACACTCTGGTTCGAGAAGAACTACAAGCGCTTTTACCGGCGCGACTTTTTACAATTGAATGCCAGCCGCGATTTGGCCAACGGGCTAAACCTCGCGCTAACTGTTGACTACAGCGACAATCGTCAGCTAAGCAATCATTCCAGTTATTCCTTTATTAAGTACGCCGACCGTGAGATACAGCCCAATATTCCGGCGAACGATTTGTTGCAGAGTTGGCAACTCGAAAACCACCAAACCTTTGGAGCACGTGTGGCTTTGGAATACACGCCGCGCTACCGCTATCGCATACGAAACAACTCGAAAATATATGCCAGCAGCAAATACCCCACTTTTTTGCTGAATTATACCAAAGCTTTTTCAGGAGTTTTGGGCAGCGACTCGAAATACGATTTGCTGAAAGCCGGAATTCGGCAAACGCTTGATTTTGGTGTGGCTAACCAGTTTTCATACGTTGTTGATATGGGCGGTTTCCTGAATAAGGACAAACTGTATTTCGAAGATTTTCGCCATTTCAATGCGCTGCCTGTTAATTTTCTGTTCTCGCCGTATGCCAACAGTTTTCGCTTGTTGCCCATGTACGTGTATTCAACCAATCAGCGGTTTCTGGATGCCCATGCTAATTTATGCACCCGAAAATTAATCCTGAAGCAGTTGCCGTTGGTTCGCAACATGTCGTTTTCCGAAAGGTTGTTTGTGAATTACCTCAGCACACCGCAAATGAATAATTACGTTGAGACTGGCTATGGAATCAATAATGTGTTTTTGATGTTTAACCTTGAAGTTGTTGCCGGTTTCGAAAATGGCAAATACCAGTCGGCCGGTTTTAAAGTAAGCATGAATTTGAAGTAGAAAGTTCATCACAGATTACACCGATTGGCACAGATTGAGATTTGAAAAGAACGACGAGCGTCATCGCGAGCAGAGCGAAGCGATCTTTATCTTGACTCTGTAGAAGTACCTTTTGTCAAGTTCGCCTTTAGACCTAACAGGTTTCCAAAACCTGTTAGGTCTGTTACAGGATAACGATTGATTTTTCACACAGAAGAAATCCCATTTCGAAGAAAGGGCATTTGGTGTAAATGCCTGATTCAGCGTTCAGGCGTTCCGAAGCGTGCTCTCTCTACATAGAATGCAATCATCGCCAAACAGAAGCCTTTCCGCGCTGTTCGGAAGCAATTCTCCGCCACACGGAAGCAATTTGCGACCTCCGCAAATTGCTTCCGTGTGGCGACCCAAATCTTCTAACCTGCGGTTAATTGCATCTAAGAAGTGAGTCATTCGTTCTGGTCGGCGGCAAGTATCGGCAGTGCGATCGGATTTTTCTCCGTATCGGTGGTGCTACAAATTTAAATTCCAGTTTAGAATCAATCTGTTCGACATAAATTTTGCAGGAAGAAGGGAATGTGGTAATTTGCAGGGGGAAGATTGGAGAATTTTCAGAAGCATTCAAAATAATTCGACTAGTTTAGGTTATCAAATTTTTGACAAGCTGTATTAAAAGTATGGGCACAACAGAGCAAAACAAGATTGGATTTCTAGATATATTAACTATCGTGCTGTCAATATATGTTTTAGTTGCGTTGCTAATAGATACTTTCTTTGCGTTACCTACAGAGATTTCAAACGTATTAATGACGATTGATAACGGTATTTGCTTCATTTTTTTGATTGATTTTCTCGTTAGATTCTTTTACGCAGAAGATAAACTTAAATTCATGAGGTGGGGTTGGATAGATTTACTTTCTAGTATTCCTTATGTTGAAATATTAAGAACCGGAAGATTATTTCGTTTGATAAAGTTGCTTAGAGTTTTAAGAGCTTTTCGCTCAACCAGAATTTTGATAAAACATATTTTCAAAAGTAAAATTAAAGGAACAATGACTGCGGTTGTAATAATTACAATCCTAATTGTCATTTTCTCATCAATCTCTATACTTGTCGTCGAAACAGATCCGAACAGCAATATAAAGACTTCGGAGGATGCATTATGGTGGACAATAGAAACGGTAACTACTGTTGGCTACGGTGACAAATATCCTGTTACGAGCGAAGGTCGATTAATTGGTGTAATTGTAATGATCGTGGGTGTAGGACTATTTGGAACATTTACAGGCTATATTGCAACGTTATTTACGGAAGAAAAGAGACTTGAAAATGAGTCGAATGAAAAATACTCCAATTAGAGCCACTACCAGCTAATCCCAATTTTCAATCCTGATTTTCTCTGTGGTTTTAACCTCCGCCAAAATCAACCAAATTTGCATAGCGCATGATCAAATTGTTCAAACTTTTGTTTTATTGGGTAAACAAAGTAAATTGAAACGTAAAAACTGACGATGGAAACCAAAAAAACTGCCGTTATCCTGATTAACGTGGGAACGCCCGACGAGCCCAAAGTACCCGCTGTTCGCCGCTATTTATCCGAGTTTTTGAACGACCGCCGCGTGATCGACATCCCGCTGGTGCTGCAAAAGATATTGGTCAACCTGATCATTGTGCCCTTCCGTGCACCCAAATCTACAAAACTATATCAGCATTTATGGACCGAGAAAGGCTCTCCACTGCTGTATTTCTCAGAATCAGTTCAGTCGGGTTTGCAGGCTAAACTTGGTGCTAAAGCCGATGTTTTCATGGCCATGAGGTATGGTAATCCGTCGATTGGCAAAGCATTGTCGGCGATTAAGGCCGGTAATTACGACCGCCTAATTGTTTTTCCTCAGTTTCCGCAATATGCCTCGTCAACCAACGGAACAGCCATTCAGGCAGTAATTGATCAAATCAGAACATGGAATACAATTCCCGAAGTAAGCGTGATCAACCAGTTTTACGATCATCCGGCGTTCCTCGAAGCTTTTGCTGCTCGTATAAAATCATACAATCCGGAAAGTTTTGATCATGTTGTATTCACCTATCATGGTTTGCCCAACCGGCATCTGGAAAAGAATCATCCGCACGAGTCGATAGCAACCTGCAATTGCGAAACCCAGTTGCCTGAATTTGGCAAGTTTTGTTACAAAGCCACTTGCTACCAAACCACACGCGAACTGGCGCAAATTCTTGGTTTGAGTAAAGACAAATATTCGGTTTCGTTTCAGTCGCGGCTTTCGAACAACTGGATGACGCCGTTCACCGATAAAAACCTGATGGACCGAGCCAAATCGGGGTGCAAAAATGTGTTGGTTGTAGCGCCGTCGTTTGTAGCAGATTGCCTCGAAACTACTGTTGAGATAGGCTATGAATATAAGCAAATGTACGAGCGAGAAGGTGGCGAGAGACTACAAATGGTCGAAAGTTTGAACGACTCACCGGAGTGGATCAACGCTATGGACGAAATTCTGAAGCCTTACTTACAATAAAAAGAGGTTTCACCCATGGGTGAAACCTCTAAATAAACTTGTTGAATTGATTGATTTGTATGTAATACAACCGAAGTTGTGTTTACCCTACCAAATTCCTGAAAATTTCTGAAACTAAATGTAAAGACAGTGATAAGCCACTTGTCCGTTAGCTTTTACTTTAAATTTAACGTCTTTGGCAACAACAAACGTTTCGCCTTTCAGATAAGTTGTCCAAACGGTTTCGCCCGGAAGCATAACGTCTAAAACGCCACTGGTTACGGTCATGTGTTCGATGGTGCCAGTTCCAAATTCGTACTCGCCGGCTTCCATTACACCAATGGTTGCAACTCCTTCCACATTCTCGAGTGCTATCGATTTTACTGTGCCTCCGAAATATTCATTTACTTTCAGCATGTTTGTCTTTTTTTATATTTTGACGCAAATGTAAACAGTAGTAACAAATAGTTGCACTTTTTTCTGTATCATGGCCGGATTTATTGATGAAAAGTTCAGGAGAAAAGGTAATCGGATTTGAGAATTTGAAAACAAAAATGGTGGTATGGTTTAATGGCTGAATGGTTAATAGCAATTTGGCAATTCAATAATTTAACCCGAACGGGTAATCCGTATCATTTTTTAACGGAATTATCGGGTTATTGGTTTCTGAAGTTTATAAAAATCTCCAGACGATTTGAGATTAAAAACCCGAAGGGTTTGAATTTGAATAACCGTCGGTAACAACCGACGGCAATGAGTCCGATTAAAAAAAAGCCCTGAATGGGCTCAACCGATTAATATAGAACCCTTTCAGGGTTCCTGCTCGTTGGGTGCATTGTCCCCGCACTTCGTACGGGGTTACTCAAGTTTAGCCACTTTGTGGCTGTAAGACTTTCAGAACATGCACATTCAGAATAGTGATTAAACCGTTTAAGCGATAGTTCCGTTTTTTAATCAGCAAGCTAGCTCGTTCTTGGCACTCCCGTACTTTTAATATCCGCGTTTATTGAAAATGATATAGCCTACATTCAGCATGGCAAAAAAGCGGGTTTGACTTTTGTCGTAGTAGTTCACCGACAAGCTAACCGGGCCAATTGCTGATTGGAATACCAGAGCTCCGGTTCCCATGAATTTGATTCCTGAAAACTGCTTTTCGCTGTATTCTGCCAGATGGTTTGCTGTTTCAATGATTTCTCGGCCAGGTACAAACGCGTAGGCTTCGGCACGGAGATGAAATGAATCTGAAAATTTGACTATTCCTTTTATCCCCGAGGCAACATATTTATTGGCATGGAATCCGCTCATGTATATGGTTTTGCTGTGTGGCAGCGGATTGAAGCAAGGAGCAGCAAGCACCGTTGATACATAGTTATTGAAGGGCTTCTGGTTGCTGTAAACTCCTTCGGCCATTAATCCAAGAGCAAAATGACTGTTTAATTTAAAATAGCGGTCGTAGGCACCTTTTAGCATGATAAAGTTGTGGTTGAAACTTTGAGTAGAGGTATTGCTGGCTGTACTTCCGGGGAAATTCTGCTCTTTGCCCGAAATGTAATTGAACGACAGCGACGAAGCCGATCCTTCGGTTGGGTATTGTTTGTCGTTGAACGAGTTGGAAATGATGTTTGCCGACGATGTAAGTGCATCAAAAGTTGTGCGGTCCGCCGTGTCAGTTGCTTTGATTGATTGGTTCAGATAATATTTGTCGGAAGCGTTTGAAAGCGATTCGCCAAAGGTTATTTTTCCCCAGGTGTTTATCGGAAACCCAAGTTCGGCCCTGAAGTTATTTTCGTTCTGAATGATATAAGGCGGACGAACATCTTCGAACACAAACTCGGTTGTTGACGAATAATAATCCCAGCGGTTGAGCGTAAAATAGCCGGCAAGGTAAAACGGCAAGGTGGTTGGATAATCGATTCTGGCACCAACTTTTAACGAACTGTAAAAACGCCCGAAATACATATTCGAACTGAGCGTGTAGGAGCGCTTATTGAAAATACGATAGTCGCCGCTGATGAATCCCTGGTTGATAGGTCGTGTTGAAACGTTAGCCCCAAATTTTATCTTCATCGGGTTATTTTGCTTCACGATCAGGTTCAGATCGAAATAACCGGTTTCAGGATTATACAAGGCCACGGGCCTGAGCGATTTGATTTGCGGATCGGTTACGAGCTTGAAATAGGCTGATTTGAGCGCTTTCAGATCGAAAATATTCGATTTGTGTTTAATGCTATGGAGAATGTATTCCCGTTGCTTGTTGTCGGTAACCCCTTCAACCTGAACATTGTGAAAAATCATCGCTGGTTTTTTCATATTGAACTGGCTGCGACGCTGCTGAATTTCGGAGGGTCGAACTCTTTTACTAATACGCTTTTTAATTTCCTCCATCGATTTGTAAACCGTTTGATAGCCCGAACTTTCAATCTGGTCGATCTTTTTGAAGTCGAGCAGGCCAACATCGTCGAAGGTGGTCTGCATAAAAACGCCGTCTTCCGGATTGATGGTATAATCCGTTTTTTGCATGATCATGTTTTCTATTTGAGCCATCACATTGTCCGGATCGGGTTTCTCCGGATTGCTGGCCACACTGTGCCCAATAATAATGTCGGGATTAAACAACGACTTCATATCCTGCACCGGAAAATTATTGACAATTCCGCCGTCGAATACCAGCGATCCGTTAATTTCTATCGGCTTAAAATATAGCGGGAAAGTCATCGATGCCCGTATGGCTTCGCCCAAATCGCCATTCCGCAGAAGCATTTCTTTATTGTGGTAAACATCGGTGGCAATGCAGAAGAACGGAACAAAAAGCTTGTTGAAATCGCTTTTGCAAATGCCTGTAACCGACGAAAACATTTCCATGAAAGCAAAGTCCATTTGTTCTTCGGGAATAAGGTTTGTTGGTGGGACAATCTTTAACTTTTCGGCCTTTTTCTGCAAATCGAGCTCCAGCCACGACGGATCTTCCTCTCCTTTGTTAAAGAAATAACGGTATTCTTCCTGAATTTCGCCGGTTGACCAGAATTTAAATTGCTCCGATTTGAAAAGTTTTTCCATTTCGTCGGGTGAGTAGCCTGCCGCATACAAACCCGCAACAATGGCTCCCATCGATGTTCCGGAGATATAATCGATTGGTATTCCGTTTTCTTCCAGCGCCCTGATTACCGCAATGTGCGCCAATCCCTTGGCGCCACCTCCACTTAGCACCAAACCTACTTTTTGGGCCTGTGTTGCCCGACCGCAAATGAGTACAATTAATATAGCCAGGAAAAAATGCTTCATCATTATTGATATAGTTCAGAGTGTGAAGTACCTAAAGCTCGAAGTTAAAAAAAACTTGCAGGTTTCGAGTTACATGTTAAATTGTCAAATTGCTAAATTGTTATTAACCATTCAGCTATTAAACGATTAAACCATTCCTATTTCAACATTCTCAAATCTGATAGGCCTTTACTCCTGAACTTTGTGCTTCAGCGATTGAAAGCCTTCACCCAAAATCTCGTGAGTATCCATCACGGTAATGAATGCCGTTGGATCAATGCTATTGATGTACTCTTCAAGAATAGCTACCTCGCGACGGCTAACAACCGTAAAAATGATGTGTTTATCGTTTCCGGTGTACATGCCGGTGCCTTTCAGGTAGGTTCCGCCGCGCTCCAGGTCAACCAGTATTTTGTTCCTTATTTCTTCGTCTTTTTCTGAAATGATGATCAAGGCTTTGTTGTAATCGCTGCCTTCAAGCACGAGGTCGATCGCTTTGCCGGTAATGTAAATAACTACCCACGAGTACAACGGAATTTGCCAGTCTTTAAATGCCACTAAGCTGAGCAAAACAATGGTCGAATCCACGTAGATCATCAGTTGTCCGAGCTGGATGCGGGTGTATTTGGCAATAATCATGGCAATAATGTCTGATCCTCCGGAAGTGGCTCGCGCTTTAAATATCAAGCCTAATCCGAAGCCCACCAAAACACCGCCAAAAACGCACGAGAGCAACACATCGGCAACAAGAGGTGCGTCGCCATCAACGCGCATGTAGGTAATCATGTCCATAAAAACCGACGAAAGCACAAACCCTACAACGGTTTTTACGCCAAAACGCGGCCCAAGAATTTTTATTCCGGCAATGGTCAGCGGGATGTTCAATATCAAACCGAACAAACCAATCGGAATACCATCAGGCCAGAAGGAGAACATGCCCTGTGTCATATAATGAACCACAATGGCGATACCGTAAACTCCGCCCGGCACAATGCGATGCGGCGAGATAAAAAACACGAACCCGACGGCCAGGATAAATGCGCCGATCACGATCATACTGTAGTCGCGAAACCATTTAGCGCTGAAAACTTTATCGTTCGGAAGAAAAACCATAACGCAGTGTTTTTGAAATACACTGCAAAGAAACACAGGATTCCGGTTTTATTGGTGATTTTTGTCAGAAAGATTATGTGAAAAGTTTTTGGTAACAGCAGCAAATACAAAGGAGGAAGACATCATCTCTCTTACTCGAATGTGGGGTGTGTGGAGGATAATATTTTTTGTTTGTGATGTATTTATCAACTACTATTTGCAATAGTACTTTATTGGAGACTTACAATGGAACTACAGTATATTACCGACAGCGAAATCCTCGATCTTATTAAACTAATCCCATAATAATAAACAAACCCAGCCACTGTGCCGGGTTTGTTTATTATTATGGGATTATAAATCCTGGGCTTAAAAGTGCTAATTACAAATCAGCACTAGTCACTGCAAACATTGGCGCATATCTCAAGGATCGAGTTACGAGGGGTAGGTTGTTTTGAGTTTGCAACTTATTCCCTCATTTCGATACCCGCGAGGGTCTTTTCGATGCAATATTCCTTCGTTTCGATCCTAATTTCCCTCAAAACGAGGCAATGTTCCCTCGTTTTGAGGGATTGTTTCCTCGTTTTGATGAAACTTTCCATCGAAACGATAGGCGCAAGGATCAAAATGAGGAAACTTTCTATCGATTCGAGGCAATTTCCTTCTTTTGAGGCAATTTCCCTCGAAGAAAGGGAATTCGATAAAAAGAAAACCAGCTTTCAGGATTATAAATCCCTTGCTAAAAAGTGCCAATTATAAATTGGCACTAGCGGTTACGGGCTTTGAAGCATATTTCGATGAGCAGGGAAAAACCATAACGCAGTGTTTTGAAATACACTGCAAAGAAACACAGGATTCCGGTTTTATCGGTGATTTTTGTCAGAAAGATTATGTGAAAAATTGAAACTGGAAAATGTTTGCCAAGTATCAGAATAAAACAACCAGTCTTCTTTTCTAATTTTTTCTCAACCCATCATTCAAATTTATAGCTACTGATATCAGGTTGCTTGATCCGGCAAGGGAATAGCGGGCTGAGCCATAGCTGATCTGAAATCGCTTGATGCGGAAGCCAAATCCCCAGGAAAAACCTACGGTTGACATTTTTTCGGCCAGTTTCATTTCCTGTCGCAACTGATAATTGTATCCGGCGCGAATGGTAAAATTGGGAGAGGGAAGTAGCTCGACGCCCAAAACCATGTGTCGCATAAACTTTTTGGTAAAGCTATCTTCTTTGTACACTGTGGTAGCTCCAGAATTATCTTCTTCAGGTTTAGCCAAATTCCATTTTTGTAAATGCTGAAGTGTTGCAGCCAGTCGGATTGGTGCATGTTGAAGTCGCTGCGATAACCCAACCTGGAGATCGAATGGAATTGTTTCCTTTTCAGCGCCGTCGTAATATGTTTTCAGCTGTGTTCCCACGTTTCGGGCCACAATTGCTAAGGTAGTTCCGCTGCTTTTACCAAAATAGGTGATCCCCAGATCGGCAGCCAACCCAAACGACTGGTAGTTTTCCATCGTTGACAGAATGGGTTTCAGAGTAACTCCGTATGTAAATTGCTTGTAAGTGTTTGCCCAAATGAGGTTTAGCGCATATTCTGCAGCGCCAAAAGTTGAACCGGTTTTCTCTCCGGTTTCGAGTGCTTCGGTAAACTTTCCATAGTTGATGTAGTGAACGCCCACAGCAAAATTGCCAGGCAGTGGGGTACCAAACGAATATGAGGCATAGCCATAGTTAATTCCGGCGAAATAATCGACATAGTTTACTGAAAGCTGGTTGCGCATGTCCGGTTTCAGGAGCGAAGGGTTATTGTAAGAAACATTCAGATCGGCCGAATCGTTAATGGCAATCTGGTTTCCGCCCAACGCCGCCATTCGGGCCGAATTGGTCAGGTTTAAAAAACTGTAGGTGTATTCACCGCCAATCTGGCCTTTGGCCACTGAAAAAATCAGCAAGTTCAGAAATATCAACAGGGTTAGATTGCGCATAATATTTAAAAATCGGCTTTTAAACCGAACGGCAAAAAGCAGGTTTTAGTATGATTATTTTGGAATTTGGTCTTTAAGGTCTTCGTCTTTTGGAATATCGTTGAAATGGTATTTTGCCAAAATAGTTCCTTTTTTTATCAGCATAATGCCTGGATTTGACCTCACCATCGTTTTAAGTGTCACTTCATCGGCATTGAAAAAATCGATATTGGCGCCGGTTGCCTGTTTGAAAGTCTCGAACTCGTTTTTTGACGAAGCTGTCAACGCAATTACATTGTATCCTTTTTGTTTGGCCTCAGCTGCAAATTTCCCGATTTTAGTCCATGCTTCGCGATTGGTTTTCAGAAGGTTCGACGAAGTAATCAGGAAAGTGCCTTTTTCATCGTAC
>Ga0209098_1001343_pt1 | contig 23817 bp, 20 predicted proteins | sample AD_JPNHW1_MetaG_FD_184429 | JGI IMG/M metagenome (GOLD analysis project Ga0209098, IMG submission 184429) | Active sludge microbial communities of municipal wastewater-treating anaerobic digesters from Japan - AD_JPNHW1_MetaG (SPAdes) (version 2) | ecosystem: Engineered > Bioreactor > Anaerobic...
TTTTATCCAAGGGAATTTCAGCGGGTTTCAGCAACAACAGCTACCGCGGTCTGGTGCGTGTTAATCCGAAAGCTGAAAATGCCCGTAATTATTCACAGTGCGACAGTCTGCTGCTTGGTGATAAATGCGGAGCACACACTTTTCCGTATATGGACATCAATAACGATACGGCCATTGTGGAACACGAAGCCACCACTTCGAAAATAAGCGAAGACCAGATATTCTACTGCAATCAGCGCGGCATTAACACCGAAACAGCTGTTGGGTTGATAGTGAATGGTTACGCCAAGGAAGTGCTCAACAAATTGCCCATGGAATTTGCCGTGGAAGCGCAAAAGCTGCTGCAGATCACACTGGAAGGAAGTGTGGGGTAAGCCCCACCAACCTCCCCCAAGGGGAGGCTTTAGATCGTGCGAATGCAATTTCATTTTTTCGATGTTAGATTTTTTTAATAAATAAATAATAATAGAAAACTCTTAATACAGAGTTTAAAAAGCCTCCCCTTCGGGGAGGTTTGGAGGGGCTTTATGTTACAAATAAAAAACTTACACGCCAATGTAAATGGCAAAGAAATACTGAAAGGATTGAACCTTACGGTCAATGCCGGTGAAATACATGCTATCATGGGACCCAACGGTGCCGGAAAATCGACGCTTGCCTCGGTGCTTACCGGCAATCCGGCATTTGAGGTAACGGAGGGAAAAGTGATCTTTGAGGGAAATGACCTCTTTGAACTCAACCCCGAGCAACGTGCCAGCGCAGGTATTTTTCTGAGTTTTCAGTATCCGGTGGAAATACCCGGAGTGAGCATGGTCAACTTTATGCGTGCGGCCATCAACGAACAACGGAAATACCGCGGTCAGGAACCGATTGCGGCTACCGATTTCCTGCGTCTGATGCGTGAGAAAAAGGAACTGGTGGAAATGGACAATAAACTGACCAACCGCTCGGTGAATGAAGGATTTTCGGGAGGTGAAAAGAAACGCAACGAGATTTTTCAGATGGCTATGCTTGAACCAAAATTAGCTATTCTTGATGAAACCGACAGCGGCCTCGATATTGATGCACTGCGCATTGTAGCCAATGGAGTAAACAAACTAAAACGGCCTGACAATGCCAGTATTGTAATAACCCACTATCAACGGCTGCTGGATTATATCATTCCTGATTTTGTACATGTGCTTTACGACGGAAAAATAGTGAAAACCGGTGATAAAAACCTGGCGCTCGAACTGGAAGAAAAAGGATATGATTGGTTGAAGTAAAGCCCTAACCCCTAACCCCTAAAGGGGAACATCAGAGATAATAAATTCATTATTTTCCCAAATTTATGACCGAAACTTCAATAAAATTATTTGAAAGCAGGAAAATTCGTACTCATTGGGACGAAACGGAAGAACAGTGGTATTTTTCGGTGATTGATGTGGTGGAAGTGCTGACGGAAAGTACCATTCCAAAGCGATATTGGAGCGATTTGAAAAAAAAGTTAACATCAGAAGGTAGTGAAGTGTACGAAAAAATCGTACGGTTGAAAATGATTGCTGATGATGGAAAGAATCGAGAAACTGATGCGGCAGACACAAAGACACTTCTCCGTATCATTCAATCCATTCCATCGCCCAAAGCAGAACCTTTCAAACAATGGCTGGCAAAGGTTGGTTATGAGCGCATTCAGGAAATTCAAGACCCATCACAGAGTATAGACCGGGCGCGTGAAAACTGGAAACGATCGGGGAGAAGCGAAAAGTGGATACAGCAGCGGATGACCGGACAGGAAACCCGAAACAAATTGACCGACTACTGGAAAGATGCCGGGATAAAAGAGCAGGATGAATTTGCCTACCTCACCAATATTATCCATCAGGAGTGGAGTGATTTAACGGTGAAACAACACAAACAACTGAAGGGACTGAAAAATCAGAATTTGCGCGATCACATGAGTGAAGCAGAATTGATTTTCACAGCATTAGCCGAACTATCCACTCGCCAAATTGCTCAAACCGAACAGGCAACGGGATTGAAAGAGAATGCTGTGGCAGGAAAAAAAGGGGGAAAGATAGCGAAAAATGCACGTAAGGAATTGGAACTGCAAACGGGCAGAAATGTAATAACGGAAGAAAATTTCTTACCTCCGGCTAAAGAAAAGGAAGAACTGGAAGCCCACCTAAACCCTCCTAAAGAGAGGTCTAAAAAAGATTTATAAAATGAATAATTTAGATAAAAACAACAACATCTCTTCAATTTCCTCGCCTTCAGGTGGGTTGGGAGAGGCCGGGTATATTGACCTTTATACCCAACATCACGAAACGATTAAAAAACATTCGGCTGATGTGATCAATCATAAGCGGGACGAGGCCTTTGAGAAATTCCGGGAATTGGGATTTCCTACCTCCCGGCTCGAAAACTATAAATATACCGATCTTCGGGATGCTCTTGCGGTCGACTATGGACTGAATATCAACCGTATCCGCTTTGCCGTCGATCCCTACAATGTGTTCAAGTGCGATGTGCCGGGCATTTCTTCCTATTTGTATTTTGTGGTCAATGATGCTTTTTATCCCGTCAATATTGAAAGAAACAATTCTTTGCCCGAAGGGGTAATCATCGGAAGTCTGAAAAAGGCCGCCGAAGAACATCCCGAACTGGTAAAGAAGTATTTCGGAAAATTATCTGAAAAACAAAAGGATGGACTGGTTGCCTTCAACGGTGCATTTGCACAGGATGGGTTTTTTATGTACGTTCCCAAAAACGTAGTACTCGACAAACCGGTGCAACTGATTAATATCATGCGCTCAAGCGTCGATTTTATGGCCAACAGCCACAACCTGATTATTCTTGATGAGGGTGCAGGTGCACAGTTGCTGGTATGTGACCACACCTCTGACGATGTACGTTTTCTTTGCAATCGGGTGACAGAAGTTTTTGTTGGCGAAAATGCATCGTATGAGCATTATAAACTCGAAAATGTGCACAACAAAACTACCAATCTCTGTACGTTGCTGGTTGATCAGGATACTTCAAGCCGTTTTTTGGGCAATGTGATAACGCTGCATAACGGACTAACCCGCAATAACATCGAAATTGATTTAGACGGTGAACATTGCGAAACCCTTATGTGTGGTATGGCATTAGCCGATAAAAATCAACAGATTGATAACTTTACTTCAGTCATACACAATAAACCGAACAGCCACAGTACCGAACTCTTTAAATATGTGCTGGATGATTCTGCCAAGGGAGGGTTTACAGGAAAACTCTATGTGGCAAAGGATGCGCAAAAGACACAAGCCTACCAGACCAACAGAAATATCTTATTGAAAGCTTCTGCCAAGATGCGCACCAAACCCCAGCTTGAAATCTATGCCGATGACGTGAAATGTTCGCATGGAGCCACTATCGGACAACTGGATGACAAAGCCATGTTTTATATGCGGCAGCGGGGTATTCCGGAGAGTGAAGCGCGGTTGCTGCTCATGTATGCCTTCACTGCCGATGTGATTGAAAATATCCGGATAGATGCGTTGCAGGACAGAATAAAAATGCTCGTTGAAAAACGATTACGCGGCGAACTGAGTAAATGTGAAGGGTGCGTGATCTGTAAATGAGAACTGCCCCCTAACCCCCTAAAGGGGGAATAAATAGCCCCTAATTCCTCCCGAAACAAGTTCGGGACAGGCTCTTAAGGGGACTTTAATAATTCTAATTTATGTAAGTACAGATATCAATTTATTTTTTCAATTAGAGTAAAAAATAAGTACATCAAAATAATCAAGTAAATCCTGTTAATCATAGCTCAGACAAAGTCCCCCTTCGGGGGATTTAGGGGGCTACTATTCTCACTATTTCTTCCAGCCATTTCACATCCGTTTCGTCCAGTATATCATATTTCTCACTATCAATATCAAGCACTCCGATAACCTCGTTTTGATTATTTATCAAGGGTATAACTATTTCCGCCACCGAAGCACTGCTGCAGGCTATATGCCCGGCAAATTGCTCAACATCCGGAACGAGTATAGATTTTTTCTTTTTCCACGCTGTACCGCACACACCTTTTCCGAATGCAATACGCGTACAAGCCACCGGTCCCTGAAAAGGACCCAACACCAGTTGTTCGCCTTTCACCAGGTAAAAACCTACCCACCACCAGCCAAAAGCCTCTTTCAGTACCGCAGATACATTCGCCAGATTAGCAGTCATGTCAGTTTCCCCTTCTATCAGTGCTTTCAGTTGAGGAATAATTTCATGGTATCGTGTTTCTTTATCGGCGTTGGCCGACAGGATAAGATTTTCGCTCATAGTTTGTATTTTTTCGTTTATGCAAAAATACAAAACTTTATCCGAAAAGCCTGCTATAAAGCTTTTTCAATTAAATTAACGCTAATTGTTTGATATTAATTGGTAGTTTGTTAAAAAAAAGTTTCCTTTGTGTATTGTTTGTAAATTAAAAGTAAAAATTAAAAAATCTTATGAAACTTAATTCATTGAAATTAACAATCTTATGTTTGCTGTTGATCATGACGGCAGGCATGTTTGCACAACAACCTCAGATGCAACCGCTGCCAATGGATCCGAAGGTTCGTTACGGAACACTCGAAAATGGTTTGACTTATTACATTCGTGCCAATAAGGAACCAAAAGAAAGAGCTGAATTTCACATTGCCCAAAATGTGGGTGCTATCCTTGAGAATGACGACCAGAATGGTCTGGCACATTTTCTGGAACACATGGCTTTCAATGGAACAAAGAACTTTCCCGGGAAAGGCATTATCAATTATTTTGAAAAAAACGGAGTAAAATTCGGGTATGATATTAATGCCTACACTTCGCTTGACGAAACTGTGTATCGCTTATCTAATGTTCCAACAGCCCGCGAAGGACTGCTGGACAGCGCTCTGCTTGTGTTGCACGACTGGTCTGGTTTTATACTTCTCCAGGAAAATGAGATTGACAGCGAGCGTGGCGTAATCCGCGAAGAGTGGCGCACCGGTAACAATGCTTCGAGACGTATGTGGAAAACTTCCAATGCTAAAAAATATCCCGGATCGCAGTATGCTAAACGCGACGTAATAGGCGATACAGCCATTATAAACAATTTTACATATAAAACACTGCGCGATTATTATAAAAAATGGTATCGTCCGGATCAGCAGGCCATTGTTGTTGTCGGCGACGTGGATGTGGATAAAATGGAAGCCAAAATCAAGCAAATATTTTCTGATATTCCGAAAAAAGAAAACTTTGGCGAACGTCCTGTTTATGAAATTGCAGATAATAAAGCACCAATTGTTGCAATAGTAACAGATCCTGAAGCTACACAGACACAGATGGAAGTGGAATACAAAAAGGATAAGCTGCCCAAAGAGGTGAGTTTGGCCATGCCCGGGTATGTTATGAACCTGGCGAATTCACTGATATCTTCCGTTCTTAGCGAACGATTTGAAGAAATCACCATGCAGGCTGATGCTCCATTTGCAGCTGCAATGGCAGGCTATAGCGAACTTGTAAAATCAAAGGATGCTTTCCAGATGGTTGTGGTTCCCAAAGAAGGTAAGGAATTGGAAGGTTTGAATGCTTTACTTCTTGAAGCAGAAAAGATGAAACGGTTTGGTTTTACCAATGCCGAACTCGAAAGAGCGAAAACCAATATGTTGAAAAATTTTGAGAAATCATACAACGAACGCGACAATCAGAAGAGTATCAGTCTGGCCCGTGAATATATACGCCACTACCTGAGCAATGAACCCATTCCGGGTATAGAGTTCGAATATCAGACCGTACAGATGATACTGCCACAGTTGAAAACCGAAATGATTAACCAACTGGCCAAATCGTATGTGTCTGATACCAATGTGGTTATTTCGGTAATGGCTCCGGAAAAAGCGAATGTGAAAGTGCCGACTGAAAGTCAGATACTTGCAGCTATTGATGCGACGCAAAAAGCCGAATTGACTGCCAAAGCTGAAGAAGTAATGAATAAACCGCTTCTTGAAAAAACCCCAAAAGCAGGGAAAGTAAAGAAAATCAAGCAGAACCCTGCCATGGAAACAACAGAAATGACCCTGAGCAATGGTGTGAAACTGGTTTTCAAGCCAACGACCTTCAAAAAGGATGAAATAACCATGAGAGCGTTCAGTGATGGCGGTTTATCCAAAGTTCACAATGTGGCCGATCTTCCTTCGGCAAGTATGGCTACAGGTATTGTTCAGGCCAACGGCATTGGCAACTATACAGCAGTGGAATTAGGAAAAATACTCACCGGTAAGATTGCTTCTGTTTCACCTTCTATCGGACAGTATGAAGAAGGAATGAGTGGAAATTCATCGGTTAAGGATTTTGAAACGATGCTGCAGCTGACTTATCTGTATTTTACGCAGCCACGCAAGGATGATAATTCGTATGCAGCGCTCATCAATATGTATCGCACTCAGTTGGCCAATGTTGCCAGCAATCCGAATAAAGCTTTCTACGACAGCATTCAGACGACAACAACAGCTAACGATCCGAGAACGGTTCTCCAATCATTGAAAACACTCGAAAAAGTGAACCAGGATAAGGCGCTGGAAATCTACAAACAACGATTTGCAAATCCCGCAGACTTTACGTTTATATTTGTAGGTAATATTGACCCGAATAACAAGGAAATCCAACAATTACTCGCAACTTATCTTGGAGGTCTGAAAACCAATAAGAAAAATGTGGAAAAATTCGATAAAGTTTACCGCGAATTCCCCAAAGGAAAGGTAAATAACTATTTCACCTTCAATATGAAGACTAAAAAGGCATCAAACCGAATTATTTACACAGCTGATATGCCATACAACATCAACAACGAAGTTACCGTATCGGCTATTGGCGATATTCTGGACATGCGCTACCTGGAAAGCATTCGCGAAAAAGAAGGCGGATCGTACGGTGTGGGAGTTTATGGTGGCTTAAACAATGTACCGAAAGATCAGGCAACCCTTCTGATGCAGTTTGACACCGATCCCGAAAAGCAGGCTAAACTGATGGGTATCATACACGAAGAAGTTCAGCAGATTGTCAACAACGGTCCGCTCAAAGATGATCTTGCCAAAGTGAAAGAAAATCTGATGAAGCAATACAAGCAGGATTTGGAACAAAACAGCTGGTGGAGCAGTTCACTGAAGACATTCTACCAGGATGGTCTGAATTACCGTACCGACTACAAAGCCGCTGTTGATGCACTGACTCCTGACGCTATTCAGAAAACACTGAAAGCGATTGTAGATCAGAAAAATGTAATAGAAGTAGTTATGAAACCGGCTGCTGAGTAAGTCGGACAGAATAAAAAAAAGAAAACAGGGAAAATTCAAGACGAATTTTCCCTGTTTTCTTTCTAAAGTAAATGGTTGTTACAATTCCCTTTTTGTTCCCCAGCCTTGCAATGACAGTCCCAGTGAAAGGGTGAGAACTTCGGTATTCATATCCTTGTAGATCATATTTGCCGGTTTAATATACGTACACCGCAATCGCAGCGGTATTTTTCCTTCTGTTGTATTCTTTTTGGTCAGATTAAAGTCCAGGTTCAATCCTCCCTGATAGCAAAGTACGGTTTTTCCGGCATTCTTCAGCATGGAACCAGCCGTGCGTTCTTCAGCCGTTCCGTAGCTTATACCAAAAGCTCCGATACCGGCAAATGGAGTTACGGTCAGGAGTTTCAGATCGGGCAATGCATAACCCAGACTGAATTCGAAGTGATTGAAATTCATAAATGTTTCGGGAGGTATGACATTACCCTGATTTGCCACCACGCTGTGTTTTGTGCCGGAAGTACTCATCAGAAAACGGATATAAGCCACCGTCTGTTTATAGTAAATATCAATTCCACCGTTCGCGTTAAATCCGTTTTTGTAGTTATCGGCCGTGGAGCCCATTACCTGCGTGTAACCCAGTCCGAAATCGTATCCAAAACCCCAGTCATTGCGGTGATAAACAAAGCGTACTGAATTGCGGATGTAATTGGCATAGGGTGAAGCAGGATAGCTGGAAAGAAATTTAGTACTCAACACATTGATTGAATCCTGAAAAGGTGATTTACTCCGATTGTTGCCGGTAAGATAAATATCTTTCATGATTAGCTGAAGTACCTCTTTTTGTTCACGACTCAGCCCCGATGTCTCAATATTATTCAGCACCGAAGATAACACGGGTGCTGTTTTTTCGTAGATTCGGGTGCTCAGCCGGTCATTTTCGGGATAAATTCTGCTTGGCCCGGAAGATTGAACATCTTTGCGGGCTGTACTTAACGAGTCGAGATACAGTATTTCTTTGAGCGCGTATTCGTAGCGGCGTGTCCAGCACGACAGGTTAATTTGCTCAAATGCGTTGAATGCAGCATAATCGATATCGGCAACCTTATCGTTCAGATACGTGTAAACCTCTTCTACTTTGTCGATGCGGTCGGCTACAAACTGATCGAGCAACAGTTTGCGACCTTTTGAAATGATGGTTGACTTTGTCTCTTCGTAATCAGTAATGGTTTTGGCAATATCCTGAGCATTTAGTACTGCGGTAAAAAGTAAAATTCCTACGCCAAGCAAAATTCGTTTCATATTGATTTGGTTTTTTGACAAAATTAACCAAAAATTCAAATTATCAAACGAAATTCAACTTATAATTTATTTTTCAGAAATTTACCGGTATAAGAACATTCACAGCTCACGAGTTCTTCGGGAGTTCCCTCAAACACTACATTTCCACCATTCTCTCCACCCTCGGGACCGATGTCTATGACGTGATCGGCGCATTTAATCACTTCCAGGTTGTGCTCAATGATAATGACGGTATGACCTTTGGCTATCAGTGCATTCAGTGCTTTGAGCAGGGTTTTGATGTCGTGAAAATGAAGTCCCGTTGTGGGTTCATCAAATACAAAAATGGTCGGTTCGGGTTTTTCGTTGGCCAGGAATGAAGCCAGTTTCACACGCTGGCTTTCGCCACCCGAAAGTGTGCTGGATGATTGTCCCAATTTTACGTACCCAATACCCACATTTTGCAGCGGCAATAATCGTTTTACGATGCGTTTTTCGGTACTCCCGGTATGTTCCGAGAAAAATTCAATAGCCTGGTTAACAGTCATATCCAGTACATCGTAGATGTTTTTTTCCTTAAAGGAAACATCCAGAATATCCTGTTTGAACCGCTTGCCGTGACAATGTTCGCATTCCAGTACCAGATCGGCCATAAACTGCATTTCTACAGTCACAGTACCTTCCCCCTGACATTCTTCACAACGACCGCCCGGTGTATTGAACGAAAAGTGGGAAGACTGATATCCCATTTGTTTGGAAAGTTGCTGGTCGGCAAAAAGTTTACGGATTTCATCGTAGGCTTTGATGTATGTTACGGGGTTCGAACGGCTTGAGCGTCCTATCGGATTCTGATCCACGAATTCAATATCCTTTGCCAGGTGCATGCTGCCACGGAGCGAACCGAATTGTCCCGTTTTTTCGGCCACACCGCCGTAGTATTTTTTCAGAGCTGAATAAAACACCGTTTTTACCAGTGACGATTTACCCGAACCACTCACACCGGTCACAACCGTCATGATACCCAACGGAAATTTTACGTTAATACCTTTCAGGTTGTTCTCACGTGCTCCGAGCACCTCAATGTAGTTGTTCCATTTACGACGGTGAAGTGGTACTTCTATTTTCTCCAGACCGTGGAGATAATCAAGGGTGTAGGAAAGCCCCCTGAGGGGGAAGTCCCGAAGGGGAAGGGGGCTTTGAGGGGCTTTAGGGGGCTGCATTTCAGGCTTTCCCTGCCACACCACATTTCCTCCTTTACGTCCTGCTTCCGGTCCGATATCAATAATATAATCGGCTGCACGCATTATTTCCTCGTCATGTTCCACCACCACTACTGTATTTCCCAAATCCCGCAATTGATGAAGCACTTTGATAAGCAGGTGTGTATCTCTGGAATGAAGTCCGATGGACGGTTCGTCTAATATATACAGTGAACCTACCAAACTGCTTCCCAGCGAAGTAACAAGATTAATGCGCTGGCTTTCACCGCCCGAAAGGGAATTTGAAAGCCGGTTGAGGGTCAGATAATCCAGTCCCACATCCATGAGGAATCGAATACGGTTTTTGATTTCAATCAGCAGACGTTTTGCCACAGAAGCATCGTGTTCGTCCAAGTCCAGCGTTTCGAAGAATTCGTGGAGGCGTCTTACGGGCAGCTGCACCAGTTCGGTTATGGGTACATTATTTATTTTTACATAGTTCACTTCTTTTTTCAACCTTGTACCCTTGCAGGCGGGACAGATTGTTTTTCCGCGGTATCGGGCAAGCATCACCCGGTATTGAATTTTGTACTGATTGGCTTCCAGCATGTTGAAAAAAGCATTGAGCCCTTCGAAATAGCTGTTGCCTGTCCAGAGCAGTTCGCGCTGTTCGTCGGTCAGTTCAATGAATGGTTTGTGAATGGGGAAATTAAATTGATCGGCAGTCCGGATCAACTGCTTTTTATATTCACTCATCACTTCACCGCGCCAGCACACGACTGCATCCTCGTAAATGGAAAGCGATTTATTGGGTACTACCAAATCCTCGTCTATCCCGATTATTTTTCCGAAACCTTCACATACCGGGCAGGCACCCAACGGATTGTTGAAACTGAACATATTCTCGTTGGGCAGCTCAAACTGAATGCCGTCTGCTTCAAATGCCTTGGAAAAATGCGATGTAATGGTTTCGTTTTCTGTTAGAATCTTTAACGTACAGGCTTCACTTCCTTCCAGAAATGCTGTTTCGACCGAATCGGTCAGGCGGCTTATACCCGACGCAGAGTGATCCACTTCGAGCCGGTCAATCAACAGGTAGATATCCTTCGAAGTATCAGGTTTCTGGTTATTTGCTAACAGATCCGATATTCGAAGAATTTCACCGTCAATAACAATGCGGCTGAAACCGTTTTGCAGAAACAGGTTCAGGCGTTCTTCGCTGCTTATCCCTTCTTTTGGTCCTACCGGAGCCAATACCATCAGTCTGGTACCGTCGGGGTATTCGAGTGCAGCTTGAACCACATCGTCGGCTTCATGTTTCCTGACCAGTTCACCCGAAACAGGCGAATAAGTCCTCCCGATACGGGCATACAGCAATTTTATATAATCATAAATTTCGGTGGAAGTGCCTACGGTCGAGCGGGGATTCCGGGTGTTGACTTTTTGCTCAATAGCAATAGCCGGTGGAATACCTTTGATGTAATCCACTTCGGGTTTCGACATTCTACCCAAAAACATGCGCGCGTAGGACGATAGACTTTCCACGTAGCGGCGCTGACCTTCAGCATAGAGGGTGTCAAAAGCCAGCGATGATTTTCCTGAACCCGATAATCCGGTGATAACCACCAGTTTGTTACGTGGAATTTCTACATCAATATTTTTCAGGTTGTGAACCCGGGCTCCTTTTACCAGTATATTTCCTTGTTTTGACATACTAACGGCGTATTTTTTAGAGAGAATTGCAATCTGCAAAGGTAAGCAATATTCTACTTTTCAGCGAATACTCATAATACTTCTTTCATAGTATAAATTCATTTCATCCATACGATTTTGATATATTTCTTTTTGATAAAGAAACTTTAAAATTATCATTAATATGACGAAATTATTCAATACCTTAGCGTTCGGATTTCCAAAAATGGCATAATATTGTTAATGTGTTGTTTGTCAAAGCTGTAGAATTACTTTATAGTGCTTTTTTTCGGATTTTATTGAGATAAAAGACTTAATTGTTTCGAATTTATTAATTAATCACACATAAAAAATTTTAATTGTATGGGTTCACTAACCTTGTGGTGGGTTGCTTTTATCGCAATCTTTATTATAGTTTATGCTATTGATTTGGCCGTGACAGCACGACGTAAAGAAACAGAAAGTATTTCAACAGCTTTAAAATGGACCGGCGTCTGGATTAGTATTGCCTTGCTTTTTACTGTGGCAATTTATTTTTTCTTTCCGCAAAATCCCGACAGTACCGTCAGTACGGCCCATGTGATGGGTACAAAATTCCTTTCGGGGTATCTGACTGAGTATTCTCTTTCAGTTGATAACCTTTTTGTTTTTATCATGATATTCTCCATGATGGGAATTAGTGAGAAAAATCAACCAAAGCTCCTGATGATCGGTATTATGATCTCCATCGTATTGCGCATATTGTTTATTCTTGTGGGGATGGAACTGGTGGAGAGATTTGAATGGATTATTTATGTTTTTGGTGCTATTCTGCTTTATACGGCTTATAAAATGGTTTTCTCCAAGGAAGAAGACAATGTGGATCCCAAGTCAAATATTCTCTATAAAGGTGCTTCCAGACTTTTCCCGGTTGATCCTGATGTGCACAATCCGAAATTTTTCGCTACCCTTAACGGGAAAAAATATATCACCGTAAGCCTGCTCTGTTTACTTGTAATCGGTTCAACCGATGTTTTATTTGCTGTTGATTCCATACCTGCCATTATCGGTGTAATCAAGGAAGGAGCCACCAATATTCTGACAGCCGATGAAGAAAACTTCCTGGCTATCAGTTCCAATGTGTTTGCTGTGATGGGGTTGATATCCTTGTTTTTTGCGCTTAGAGGCATCATGGGTATGTTCCGCTTCCTCAAAGTGGGCGTAAGTTTCATTTTATTCTTCATCGGATGTAAAATGTTGCTGGGTGCCATTCCGGCAGTTTCAGGTTTCTTCTCCGCTCATTCGTGGGTTTCGCTGGGTGTAATTGTTTTTACCCTGGCATTCTCCATCGTACTTTCCATGCTTATTTCTGAAAACAAGGAAGTTGCGGAACTGAAAGAGGAGCTGAAAGTGGAGAAGCTGAAGGATGAAAGACAGGATGAAATTTGATTGTAGAAAAAAAATACAAAATAAGCTAATGACAAAAAGTAATTTATCACCAGATACCGACGAAAAATCAGCAAAGAACCTAAGTCCTGTCGTTGACTGGATAGTAAGACTGGTAAAAGGTGTAATTGTGGGGATAGGTTTTATTCTTCCCGGATTGTCGGGAGGTGTGATGGCTGTAATATTCGGCATTTACGACCGCTTATTGAAATTTCTGGCAAATCTCAAAAAAGATTTTGTAAAGAATTTCTGGTTTTTTCTTCCTGTTGGCATTGGGCTTTTAATTGGCATTTTTCTTTTTTCGATTGTAGTAGAAAAAGCTTTCGGGAAATATGTGGCGCAATTTATTTGCCTTTTTGTTGGGTTTGTGGTAGGTACTTTTCCTTCGCTGTACAAAACTGCCGGGAAGCAGGGTCGAAAGTCAAAGGACTTTATCATTATGTTTGCTTCTACAGTCTTGATTTTTGCTCTGATGATGATGGGAGAGCAACAGCTGATGAACATTGCGCCGAGTATTCCCGTCTGGTTTGGTTCAGGCGCTCTCATTGGTCTTGGGCTTATTGTACCCGGGATGAGCCCTTCTAATTTTCTGATTTATTTCGGGCTATACGACAAAATGGCTTCCGGTATTAAAAATGGAGATATGGCTACAATTATCCCATTGGCTGTTGGAGCAATAATTTGCGTGCTTTTATTTGCCAAATTGGCGGCTTATTTATTCCGCAAGTATTATTCGGGAATGTACCACTTTATACTTGGGATGGTCATCGGGTCATCATTGGCCATTTTTCCAACAATTGTTTTTCCCGCATTTAACACAGAAGGTCTTGAAAAGTCCGGTTTAAGTTTTGCCGGAGCATTCCTTTTTTGTTTGATACTATTTGCTGTGGGGACAATAGCTTCTTACCTTTTCAGCAAGGTGGAAGAAAAATACCCCCGTGAAGATATATTTTAGCATATAATATTTAGAATACTTCGTTAATCGTACAGAACTTTTCATAAAAAATTAAGCTGCAAAAACAGTATTTATTTAAAACACAATTATAACAGATCACTATTTAATTAAACTACAAACCATGGAATTATCGCAACTATTTCCCGCCATTGCGGGAATGACCTGGCAAAATCTCATTATGATTGCCGTCGGGTTTACATTGATTTTTTTAGCCATTAAGAAGCAGTACGAGCCAACCCTCCTGCTGCCAATGGGATTTGGTGCCATACTGGTGAATATCCCTTTTACAGCAGCACTTACACAAATTGACCCGGCAACCGGGCAAGCCCTGGAAGGAGCACTGGACGTATTCTTCAAAGCGGGTATCGCCACCGAAGTGTTTCCACTTCTTATTTTTGTGGCTATCGGTGCAATGATTGATTTTTCACCGCTTTTTCAGCGTCCTTCACTGTTGCTGTTCGGAGCTGCTGCTCAGTTTGGTATTTTTGTTACGATGGTGTTTGCCACTGCTGTAGGTTTCACGCTTAAAGAAGCTGCATCCATCGGAATTATTGGTGCTGCCGACGGTCCCACCTCCATCATTGTATCTTCCATCCTTGCTCCTAATTTATTGGGACCTATTTCTGTAGCAGCCTATTCGTATATGGCACTGGTTCCTATTATTCAGCCCCCGGTAGTTAGATTGCTTACCTCCCGCAAAGAAAGAATGATGCGTATGCGTTCTGATGCCAACAAGAAAGTGTCGAAAACAGCCTTAATCCTGTTTCCCATCCTCGTTACAGTGCTTGCAGGTCTAATAGCGCCCTCTTCGCTCGCTCTTATCGGCTTCCTGATGTTCGGTAACCTCATCCGCGAGTGCGGTGTACTTAACAGTTTGTCCAAAACAGCACAGAATGAACTTGCGAACCTGGTAACTATATTGCTTGGTATTACCATAGCCAGCACCATGACCGGCGATCGTTTTGTAACTTTTGATACCATCAAAATACTTAGTTTGGGTATTTTTGCGTTCGTATTTGACACAGCCGGTGGCGTATTGTTTGCCAAGGCGATGAATTTATTCCTGAAGGATGAGAAGAAAATCAACCCGATGGTTGGTGCGTGCGGCATTTCAGCATTCCCCATGTCTGCCCGTGTAATTCATGGAATGGGTCTCAAGGAAGATCCGCACAATTACCTGCTGATGCCGGCAATCAGCGCCAATGTAGGCGGACAGATTGGTTCAGTAATCGTAGGTGGTCTTATTTTAATGTTAGTTCCATTATTTGCTTAAAAAACGTAGAATTATGAGTCCAGATTTTTATAAAGCCTTAGAAATTTCCGGAATTGGCATTGCCGGTGTATTTATTTTTATGACAATTTTCTTTTTTGTTCTCATAGGACTTGATAAAGCATTTCCTAACGAAAAGAAACCCAAAAAAGCAGCTCATCCTGCCGACGAAAATTCGGGGGATGAATAAACAGGTATTCAAACTGTAAAATAAGCCGGAAATGTTATTTCAAGAAATAATGTTTCCGGCTTTTTAATTCACAGGAGGTTAAGAGATTGACCGGGTCAATGGTATCAAAACATATTTTTCGGTTTTTGGGTTGATATTAATATGTTTAGGTCAAATAAAATTGTCATCCCGGAGCAGTCAACAATCGCAGAGATGAGTTTTTTTTCGTATTTTTGTACCCGTAAATAAAATTGACAGTTAATTACAGATGAAGAAGATCCGAAATTTTTGTATTATTGCCCATATTGACCACGGTAAAAGTACTCTTGCCGATCGCCTGCTTGAAAATACGCAGACCGTTATCGGTAAGGAAATGCAGTCGCAGGTGCTGGACAATATGGATCTTGAACGGGAGCGTGGCATTACCATCAAAAGTCACGCCATCCAGATGAATTATACCCACGGTGGCGAAGAATATACCCTCAATCTGATTGACACTCCGGGACACGTGGATTTTTCGTACGAAGTCTCCCGATCTATAGCTGCCTGCGAAGGAGCATTGCTCATTGTAGATGCCACACAGGGTATTCAGGCACAGACTATTTCCAACCTGTATATGGCCATTGAACACGATCTGGAAATAATTCCGGTGATGAATAAAATGGATATGGACAGCGCCATGCCCGAGGAAGTGGAAGACCAAATAGTAGAATTACTCGGATGTAAACGGGATGACGTATTGCGTGCCAGTGGCAAAACAGGGATGGGAATTGATGAAATACTGGCTGCTATTGTCGAACGAATTCCGGCTCCAAAAGGAGATCCCGAAGCCCCGCTTCAGGCATTGATTTTTGATTCGGTATTCAATTCATTCCGGGGCATTATTGCCTACATGAAAATAGTAAACGGAACGATAAAAAAGGGCGATCTGGTTAAATTTGTCAATACCGGAAAAGAGTACAACGCAGATGACATTGGCATTTTGAAACTGGACATGTCGCCCACCGATACACTGAGTGCCGGCAATGTGGGTTACATCATTTCGGGTATCAAAACATCCAAAGAAGTGAAAGTGGGAGATACCATTACCCACGTGAAACGACCGTGCGACAAAGCCATATCGGGTTTCGAGGAAGTGAAACCGATGGTTTTTGCGGGAGTTTACCCTATCGAAGCTGAAGATTTTGAAGATTTACGCTCGTCGCTGGAGAAATTGCAGTTGAACGATGCATCGCTTACGTTTGAACCGGAATCGTCGGTAGCGCTGGGCTTTGGTTTTCGTTGCGGATTTCTGGGATTACTTCACATGGAGATAATCCAGGAACGGTTGGATCGGGAGTTTGATATGAATGTGATAACTACAGTGCCCAACGTGTCCTATAAAGTGCATACCAAAAAAGGTGATCTCGTAGAAGTGCACAATCCGGCCGGACTGCCCGATATCATGGCTATTGAAACCATCGAAGAACCGTATATCAGAGCCTCTGTTATAACGCGTACTGACTACATCGGCCAAATAATGACCCTTTGTCTGGGTAAACGCGGCGAACTGGTGAAGCAGGAATATGTGTCGGGCAACCGGATTGAGATTATTTACGACCTGCCGCTCGGCGAAATCGTTTTTGATTTTTATGATAAACTTAAAAGCATTTCCAAGGGTTACGCTTCGTTTGATTATCACATGAACGGTTGGCGCCCGTCGAAACTCGTGAAGCTGGATATTCTGCTCAACGGCGAGCCCGTGGATGCCTTATCGTCGCTCATCCATTTTGATAATGCCACTTCACTCGGACGTCGCATGTGTGAGAAACTGAGTGAACTTATTCCGCGTCAGCAGTTCGATATTGCTGTTCAGGCGGCAATCGGTGCCAAAATCATTGCCCGCGAAACCATCAAAGCGGTGCGCAAAGACGTGACAGCAAAATGCTACGGCGGCGACGTGACCCGTAAAAGAAAATTGCTCGAAAAACAGAAAAAAGGAAAAAAACGGATGAAGCAAATCGGTAATGTTCAGGTTCCACAAAAGGCATTCCTAGCTGTGCTGAAACTGGATTAATTTTTTTATCAAAGAAATTACCGTAATTGATCAGCTCATTTGAACTTTCATAGTCAATTTCCGTTTCATAAATCAGAAAATATTAAATATAAAAATAACCCTTAACGTAATGTTCTGAAATTTCTAACTGAAGGTTTGGAACATTTTTTTTGAAATGTATGATAGCACTAATAATTGCAGTTTTTGTAGTCGGTTATGCTGCCATTGCTTTTGAGCACAACATCAAAATCAATAAAACAGCTTCGGCTCTTATTACCGGCGTAATCTGCTGGACCATTTACATCCTTTTTAATGCAGATACGCATTTGGTCAACGAGGAATTGTTACTTCATCTCGGTGACATATCCAGCATTCTGTTTTTCCTCATGGGAGCCATGACCATTGTTGAACTGATAGACAGCTACAATGGTTTTGAGGTGATAACGAGTAAAATCACCCAGACAAATAAAAAATCCTTGCTGTGGATTATCGGAATTCTCACATTCTTCATGTCGGCCATTCTCGACAACCTGACCACCACCATCGTTATGGTTTCGCTTCTCCGAAAACTGATAAAGGATCATGACACACGCCTGTTTTACGTGGGCATAGTAGTGATAGCTGCCAATGCCGGAGGTGCCTGGACACCCATCGGTGATGTGACAACCACTATGCTGTGGATTGGAGGACAAATTTCTGCTTTCAACATCATGAAAGGGTTATTTCTCCCAAGCATCATCAGTTTAGCTGTACCTCTTATCGTGTTGTCATTCACCATGAAAGGCGATGTAAAACGACCTGTCGTGGCAACCGAAACGTATAAAATGCTTTCCCGCAACCAACAGGTATTTGTACTGATTTTGGGCGTATCCATGTTAATAATGGTGCCAATATTTAAGACACTGACTCATTTGCCTCCATTTATGGGCATGATGCTGGGGGTAGGTATCATGTGGATTGCCACTGAAATTATGCACCGTCATCACACCGGTAAGGACGAAGAGCAAAACAGAAGAACTCTGGTGAGTGTGCTGACCCGCATTGACCTTCCAAGTATCCTTTTCTTCCTCGGTATTCTGCTGGCTATTGCCGGTCTCGAAGTATCGGGCGTTCTCGGAAACCTGGCTGTATATATGGACAAAACAATCGGCAACCTCAACGCTATTGTCATCTCTATCGGGCTTGCTTCGGCTGTGATTGATAATGTTCCGCTGGTAGCTGCCACTCAAGGTATGTACTCCATGGCTCAATATCCGATGGATCACTATCTGTGGGAATTTCTGGCTTATTGCGCCGGAACAGGTGGAAGTATCCTGATTATCGGTTCGGCTGCCGGAGTGGCTGCCATGGGTATGGAAAAAATCAATTTCTTCTGGTATATCAAGAAAATCAGCTGGCTGGCGTTGATTGGATACTTAGCCGGGGCAGCTTTTTATATGCTTGAATACTATTTTTCACACGGCTCATTTTATCATTAAAATAAATGTAACAAAAGGCTGCCGTTAACAAAAGCAGCCTTTTTTATGTTCATTATAGAATACTTTTTAATCACATAATAGCTAATTCATTGTATTCCAACAAAAAAATATATCAGGTAACCTACCCAATTTTCCTTACGCTGATAGCACAAAACATTGTCAATGTAACGGATACGGCTTTTCTGGGGCGCGTGAGCGAAGTGGCGCTGGGTGCTTCGGCTATCGGTGGGGTGTTTTATATCGCTATTTATTTTGTTGGATTTGGGTTTAGCCAGGGAGCGCAAATACTGATAGCCCGGCGGAATGGAGAGAAAAAATACGCTGAAATAGGACCGATATTCAACAATGCCCTGATATTTAATTTCCTGATAGCTACCCTGATATTTATGCTTTCGGTATTATTCATTCCGGATCTGATGAGGTATCTGGTGCATTCCGATCATATTTACGAGGCTTCTGTGGAATTTCTCAACTGGCGTATTTACGGATTTTTCTTTTCGTTTCTCAATGTGGTTTTTCGTGCTTTTTTTGTGGGAATTACCCGCACACGCGTTCTTACAATTTCCGCTGTGATTACCGCTGCAACCAATATTCTACTGGATTATCTGCTTATTTTCGGCCATTTCGGCTTTCCGCAATGGGGTATTGCCGGTGCTGCCATTGCTTCCACCGCAGCGGAAGCAACTACGCTTATTTATCTTATCGCCGTCACCCTGAAGCAGGACGACAAACATATTTTCCGTCTGTTCAAATTGAATAAAATTGATTTTCAGACTATTGGAAAGATATTAAACCTGTCGATTTTTATCATGTTTCAGTATTTTATCTCCATTTCCACCTGGTTTATGTTTTTTATTTTTATCGAAAGGCTCGGTGAGCGGCCTCTGGCAGTCACCAACATCGGCCGAAGTCTTTACATTCTGCTTATGATACCCGGATCGGCACTTTCAACTACCGTCAATACACTGGTAAGCAATATGATAGGTGAAGGACATAAAGAGCGGGTCATACCCTTCATGATGAAAATACTGAAGATTGTTCTTCTGATTTTGCTTCCGCTGATGGTTTTCACGTTTGCATTTCCGGAACTTTTTGCCCGCATTTACACCAATAATCCTGAACTTGTAGCCGCCACTATTCCCACATTGCGGGTAGTTTCGGTGGCCATGGTTTTTTGCGGGTTGGGCAGTATTTTGTTCAGCGTTATCTCAGGTACAGGCAATACTAAATCAGCTTTTATAATCGAATTCATTACACTTTTTTTCTACATCGTATATGTTTATTACACCGCTGTAATACTCCGCACCCCGGTTGAAATTGTCTGGATGTCGGAATTTGTGTACTGGACCATTATAGGGCTCATGGCATATTGGTACCTGCTGAAAGGTAACTGGAGGAAAAAAGAAATTTGAACATCTTTGCCTGACTTCAAATTTTATTTATTGTTAATTTCAACATGATGATATAGACTACACAATCAATAATATGACAGATTTCGTCTGTATTTTTTATTAAAACCAAAATGTCCTCCGGTGCTTAATTTGAAGCCCCCTTGAGGCAACAATATCAGCGATGAGTATTATTGGCGTTGCAAAATGAATGCCTCGTTGAGACCGCATTATAAAAAGTCATGTTGACTTCAAAATTTTGCTCTTTTCCAAAAAAATCGGATGTTTTTGGTTTAACATATCTTTCAATCCAAAAAACATACTGCTCTGTGTGGTGTCTTTCTTCTTTGATAGCATAATTTATTTGCAAGATTTATGCTTCAAATATACTAAATCTTGCAGACTTATACAACTATTTTGAAAGGCATTTTGTTGATATTCTTTTGTTTATGTGGTTTTTAATGGACGACTACTTAACTTTTTCATAGGTTTCAAATAGTTTATCAATGTTTGACAAAGTGGTTTCATCGCTTCGTAGTGCTTTTACATTGGTTCTTAATCCTTTTAGGGTAAATGTTTTTCCTCCGTCCTTCCGGATATGCTCTTTAATTGCTGAAAGTCCCGCATCGTCCGCCGGGATTTCCATAATCACGGCTCTTTAAACAGAAGGATTTTTTAATCCGGATTTATAAATCCTCATAATACATAAGGGTGTGATTGCAAATCACACCCGACAAGAGCCATTCTTTGCTCATTTATTTTGCATAACCAAAGGGACGGAGGTTGGAAGAAGTTTATCTATATTTATAAGCAAAAAAAGAAACAATTATCCCTAATATGTTTACAAATACTTGGATTGCCAACCAGTACTGGTTTTTTCTTGTTTTTATATCAATATTCTTTTTGAAAATAAAAGACATCTCAATAAGCATAAATAAATTTGCTGTATATAAGATTAATGGAATGAAAAAAAACCTATTATTTGGTACAAAATACAAAATTAAAGAAAATACAATAAATATAAATGTTGAAACAAAAGAGATAATTTCTTTTGCTGTATTAAAAATTTCTGTATTATTTTTCATAATAATTAATTAATAAAACAATGTGCCTTATTCTATATTTTCAAATGAGGCACATTGCCAAAAGGTTTTAAATATTAACTTACACATTCTACAAACTCATAAACTGCTATTGCGAGACCAATATAACCAAGATAACGTTTTCCCATCACTTTTAGTAATTGTAACCCGGACTCCACTGTCATTAATCCTGCTGTTCCTGAAATAATGTCATTAATTGCAGATATACCTAATGCAGACGCAATACAACTAACAGCTATATTGGATTTCTGAATAGGTGCTATTTTTTGCATCTGACTATTGTTATGAGATGGAATATTTATGAAAATCAAAGAAAGTTGTGCTTTTTGTGTATCAGACAAATTTAATATCTCTGATTTTTCATTTTCTGACAAGTTTTTCCATTCATCAGTTTTTATTAATTGACCGATCAATTCTTGATACAATCGCTCGCCGTTTTCTATTAATGGTGTAATGATTTTTTGCAGTTCTTCTTCTTCCTTGCTTTTTTGTGGTATCCTATCACCATTAAAGTTAGAGTTTACTAAATTTAACTCACCTATCCGATCAGCAATTAATACAACATCATTAATTGACAATGGTTGAGTTTTAAGTTCTATTTTTGTGATTTTCTCATTATTTGTGACTTCTTCATTTTTACATGACGAAAGTGCAGTTATTAATAAAACTGCCGTTAAAATAGAAAAAATATTCTTTTTCATAATATGATCTTAATTAAAAACGACTCTACTCACTTCGCTTTTCGGGTTACTCGCCGTTTGGTTTTACACAGCCCGAACAGCTGCGCCACTCTACTTCCTACTATTCTTCGTTTTTGAGAAGGCGTCCGGTATTATTTTGCATATTACCGTGTTTTTATTTATTTTTGTGTTGCCTTTTCTTGTTAGTTAGTGGTACATCGGGTTGATTGGTCTCAATTTATGTTGTTTCGCTTTCCTGGCAAGGGAAGGCATTTTTATTTTAAACTCTTTAATAAATCGGCTCGCTCCGTCTCTCGGGATATGTTTTTTTATTGTAAATAGTTTTGCACTGGTTGCTGGTACCTATATTTTGTCGGGGCTGAGTTTGCCGAATTCAACTCCCATGAACCCTATAAGCTACGCCGAACATTCTTTCTGTTAAATAACACACCACACTTTACAGTGGTAGTGCATCTAATTTTTTTCTGAAAAAAGAAGGTAATATTCTGTTACCGGAATTTTATAATATACTTTCAGATCAACTTTTTGTTCGACGCATTGATATATTCTTTGACAGGAAAGCGCTGAGCTGGCGGCTGTGGTTTTAAATTCATCTTTGTAATAATATGTTTCATCCAGATAATCCATCATATTATCGAAATATTCAAAATCCTTGTTTACATAAACACCTGTAGAAATTAATTTGTCATTCAAAAAGCGATATTCATAGGTAATGCGGGATTTTTCATTTTCTTTCTGATTGTAGTAAACCAAGGTTTTTTCGGAACTATTATTAATCTTTGAAAGTTCTTCGATAAAAACGTCTTTTACTGCTTTTTTTACTTCACTTACCGAGGCTCCAAAATTAACATATGGATTAATGGGTACAAGAAATCGTGGTGTAACAGTGACCTTACAAGCTTTAGCTTCCTTGCCATCCAAAACTGTAATATAGGTAGTTCCTACAACATTGGCAGTAATAACCCCTTTTTCGTCTACTTCTGCTACTAAACTATCCGAACTTTTATAGTAAACCAATCCGTTTTCAGAGGAAGCTCCTAATACAGCTGTTTCTCCATGAAAGAGGAATATTGACTCGGTTTCCATCAATAAACCAGGCGCAGTATCCAAATTACAACTTATTAATAAAGTCGTTAACGATAAAATAAAAATGAATTTTTTCATGATAGATAGTATTAATTGTTATGTTTAACTAAATTAGATTTCATAATTAACAAACCGGAAAGTCTTTTTTTATACGGACTTTCAGAATAGTCCTTCCAAACATCTCAGGATTCGGCGTTATCCCGGGATTTTAAGTTCGTGTCCGGACAAAATCCGGAAGTTATGTTCGACGCAGCTTAAGCTACGTCGAACTTTTGTGATTTTTTTAACTTACAGATTGCGAAAATAAATGAGACAATAAGATAGAAAGCCTTGAAAAGGCTCTGATGATATTACTTCTCAAATACTCCGTTAAATGTACCTTTACCTTCGGTAATAATAGCAATATCGTACACTCCTTCTGGCAGAGAGCTAAGATCAATGGTGAAATATTCGGATGCCGAAATCTGAACAGCTTGAATTAGACTTCCACTTATGCCTGTAATTTGTACGGTAATTTCACCAGTATAATTTTTAGAACCAACAATTAATTCGTCCATAAAATAAGTGCCGGTGAAGCTTACAGGGTACCGGGATGGAGCACGGGGCTGACCTGCGGGATTCTGTTTTCTAAATTCAATTTCTTGTTCATGAGCGTAATCTACCGCATGGAGCGAAGCGGAAGATATACCAAAAACAAATACCATCAGGATAAGTCGAAAAATTAGATTCTTCATGTTGTAATTTTTTTAAAAGTTTATATT
>Ga0209098_1001351_pt1 | contig 23744 bp, 23 predicted proteins | sample AD_JPNHW1_MetaG_FD_184429 | JGI IMG/M metagenome (GOLD analysis project Ga0209098, IMG submission 184429) | Active sludge microbial communities of municipal wastewater-treating anaerobic digesters from Japan - AD_JPNHW1_MetaG (SPAdes) (version 2) | ecosystem: Engineered > Bioreactor > Anaerobic...
TACAGCATCACCGGCTCGCGCGCAACAAAAGAAAGTCAAAGTTGCCACCATTGCCTTTTACAATCTCGAAAACCTTTTCGATACTATAAATGACCCCGAAAAGAACGATGAAGAATTTCTTCCGGGAGGAGCTAATAACTGGACATCTGAGCGCTACCTGAAAAAACTTGCCAACATGTCGCAGGTCATTTCACAGGTCGGCAGCGAGTTCACCAAAGGAGGGCCAACATTGCTGGGCCTTTCTGAAATTGAGAACAGGCAGGTTATTGAAGACCTGATAAAAACACCTGCCCTTATCAATTCGGGTTACGGGATAGTTCATTATGATTCGCCCGACAGTCGCGGTGTTGACGTTGGCCTGATTTACCGGAAACGCGATTTTACTGTGATAAATTCTGTATCGGCAAGATTGAATATGCCCGGCGAGCCTAACTGGAAATCGCGCGATCAACTGGTAGTAACCGGTCTGCTTGCTGGTGACACCATCAGCGTGATCGTGAACCACTGGCCATCAAGGGGAAATCTGCCTCCATACCGGGCAGCAGCAGCCAGCCTCACCCGCAGCCTGGCCGATTCGCTTTACAGGGTAAGCAGCAATGCTAAAATTGTGATCATGGGAGACCTCAACGATGACCCGGTGGATGAAAGTGTGAATGTAATCCTTGGAGCCCAGGGCCAGGAGCAAAAGGTGAAACAGGGAATGCTTTTCAACCCTATGTGGAAGATGTTCAGAGACGGTATCGGCTCACTTGCTTACCGCGATTCATGGAACCTCTTCGACCAGACAATAATTTCAGAACCGCTGCTGCATGGCAGAGAAGGGTCATGGCACTGGTATAAAACCAAGGTTTACAACCAGCCTTTCCTTATCAGCCACGAAGGACAGTATACCGGTTACCCGTTCCGCACATTTGCAGGCGGCGCTTATGCAGGCGGCTACAGCGACCACCTTCCGGTTTATACAGTTATCGTCAAGGAATCAAAATAAAGCACTCCGTTACCGGATTGCAGCCTGCCAAAATCTGCTCTTAATCACTCTTTCCTGCTCAGGATACCGGCTTTATGAAAAAAGTGCTCGTGATTATTTCTGCATTACTAAGCCTGTCAGCAACCGGGCAAACTTCAATTTATGAAGCCAGGCAATCAGGTACGGGAGCCACCGTTACTGTCAGCGGAATTGTTACAACCGGCGACGAATTCGGCACAATCCGTTATATTCAGGACAGTACGGCAGGTATTGCCGTTTACAGCAATTCGTTAAGCAGTACCGAACCTGGCCAGAACATTACTGTGACCGGTACACTGAAAGATTATTATAACCTGCTGGAAATAAGCCCTGTAAGCTCCTATTCCGTCAATTCTTCTTCCAATCCCCTGCCCGATCCATTAATTATTACCCCTTCTCAACTTGCAGAAAATGTGGAATCACTGCTGGTAAAAATCCTCAATGTGACCTTTGACCCGGGACAGGGAAGCACCTTCAGCAGCGGGACATATGCATTTCATTCAGCCGGACAGCAGGGAATTATCTATTTACGAACAGGACATCCGCTTATCGGGTCATCAATTCCGGGTGGAACAGTGAGCCTGGTGGGAATCTGTTCTCAATACCAGAGCGACTACCAGCTATTGCCCAGGGGATCAGCCGACATTATTGGAGGCGGGCTCGCTATAACAGAACAGCCTCATGCTGTGAATATTACCACTTCGGAACTTACCATTGCCTGGGCTACCGACAAGGCAGCATCAACCGAGATGTACTATGGAAATACTCCGCAACTTGAACTTGGCAGGCTAGCTGCCTCCGGAAGCTCTGTTAATCATTCAATTATAATTACAGGCGCCCAGCCCTCGGAGTTGTTTTATGCTGAAGTTTTCAGCGTAAGCGGACAAGATACTGTTTTTGCACCGGTAAAGGTCTTTATCACACAATCACTATCATCGGGTTGGATGAAAGCATACTTCACCAGCGATGTAGATGCTTCGTTTGCCACAGGGCCTGCAGCTATTTCGCTCGGGACCAAAGTTGAAGATACGCTCATAGCTTATATCAACAGGGCAAAATATACGATTGATATGGCCATGTACAATTTCACCCTCGACCGCATCCCCTATGCCCTTAACCAGGCGGTGCAGCGGGGTGTTACAGTGCGAATCGTATATAACAGCAACACCTCAAATACTTCTCTGCAATGGGTGCCGTCAATACCCAAAATTCCCAGCCCCGACGGAAGCGATTACGGCATAATGCACAATAAATTCTTCGTGATTGATGCCGAATCGTCCAATCCCGATGATGCCATTGTATGGACCGGCTCTACAAACCTCACCGGCCAGCAGTTGAGCAGCGATGCCAACAATGTGATCATTATAAACGATCAGAGCCTGGCAAAAGCTTATACCCTCGAATTTGAAGAAATGTGGGGGTCGACAGGGACAACCCCTTCAGCCTCTAATGCGCGCTTCGGGCCATACAAAACCGACAACACACCGCATGAATTTATCATCGGTGGTAAAGAAGTGGAAAGCTATTTCAGCCCGTCCGACGGAGCCAACAGCAGGATCATCGAAGCCTTTAATTCGGCATCGGTTAATGCGGATGCTGCGGTTTTCATCATTACCCGGACTGATATCGCCAATGCCATCCAGGACCGTGTAAATGCGGGAGTTGAAGTGAATGTTATCATCGACAGCGAAAGCGACCTGAACTCATATCCTTCGGTCAAAAATGTATTGCTGGGACTCGGTACGCATTTTACTTCCGACAAGTACACATCAGGCCTTGAGCACAACAAATATGTGCTCATCGACAGGAAAGATTCTTCGTCGGATCCCCTGGTGCTCACCGGTTCGCACAACTGGAGCACCAGTGCCGATACCCGTAACGATGAAAATACGCTGGTTATCCATGATCCCCAGATGGTTAACCTATATTTCCAGGAATTTGCATCCCGTTTCAGGGTAAATGGTGGCATACTGGCCATCAGGGAAATCGGGCAGGCTGACATCCAGCTTTATTGCTATCCTAATCCGGCTGCTCAATTTATTGCTATCGGGACCAAAGAGCCAGCGAACTACATCGACGAATTAAGGATTTCTGACATTACCGGAAAGACCATTCTGGTTGAAAACCCGGCAGGAAGAACAGCATCAGTTGACTTAAGTATTGAGCATTTACCTGACGGCATTTACCTGGTTCGCGTGAAGACCCTAAAAGGAGTTTCGGTGCTAAAACTGGTAAAAGGTCATTAAGAACATTTTTCAGAAATTGACCCGGGGTGTTTAATTTTTGAAATTATTCCATACTTTCGTTCTCAAATTCCCATAACCGTGTCCGACAGTCTCGTAATCATTCCTACTTACAACGAGAAAGAGAACATTGCGAAGATGATCCGTAAAGTTCTTTCGTTGCCTAAAGAGTTCCACCTGCTTATTGTTGAAGACAACTCACCTGACGGCACCGGCAGGATCGTTCATAGTTTGATTCCTGAATTTGAAGGCAGGCTTTTTATACTTGAACGGAAAGGCAAAATGGGCCTGGGTACGGCTTATATTGCAGGTTTTAAATGGGCCCTCGAACACGGATACAACTACATTTTCGAGATGGACTGTGATTTTTCGCATAATCCTGACGATCTCATCCGGCTGTACGATGCCTGCGCATCTTATGGTGCTGACATGTCAATAGGCTCAAGGTATGTGAAAGGTGTGAACGTTGTAAACTGGCCCATGGGCCGTGTCCTCATGTCGTATTTCGCTTCAAAATATGTGAGGATTGTAACCAGGATGCCCATCTATGATACCACGGCTGGATTTAAGTGTTACACACGTAAAGTGCTGGAAACCATTGATCTGGATGCGATAAAATTTATGGGTTATGCCTTCCAGATAGAAATGAAATACACAGCCTGGCGACTGGGTTTCAACCTGGTGGAAGTGCCTATCATTTTTACTGATCGTACAGAAGGAACTTCTAAAATGAGCTCCAGGATTTTCAAGGAAGCCTTCTTTGGTGTTATAAGCCTCAGGTTCAAGACCATACAAGCGAGAGCCCGGTAAACTCAGCTTTTTTCCAAAGCCAATTTTGTTTCTTTCGATTCCCCCGGCCTGAAAAATAACAGGTCGATTGTGATTTTTATCCAAACCAGGATGCATGGAACTGCTTTCAACACGCAGGGTTGAATGAATCCCGAACGGAAGGATGCAGGAAAAATATCCGTTGGCGAAAGTATGGTAAAGAAGATAACAAGAATCAACAAAACCAGGTTTTCAATTTTGAATTTCTGCATAAAAAACCAGATAGCCACTCCTGAGACAGCGATGACAAATGTGGGTGACTCGGCCTTGTGATTGAATATGACCATCCACACCAGGACTGAAGAAAGGTACAGAAGCCTGAAAAGGTCATATTTATAAAATTTCAGGCGGATCAACGGAAGTAGCAGAAGGACTGCTCCTGTTGCCAGTTGAAGATTTTTATTCCCGACACCAAACCAAGTCGATAACCACCCTGCGACTGACAAGCCGGTGGATGCGCTGTGATCGTTCTGCAACAAGTGTAACCAACTCTCATATTGCATTTTAAGCTCCGGCCATGAGGTAACCAGCAACGGCAGAAAGAAGAAAACAGCCACCCATCCCGCAGTGTATAAAACCGATTGAAGCTTTCGGGGATAAAACACAAAAAGCAGCAGGGCAACAATCCCGAAAATCTTAATGAACACTGTCGTGACAATAAAAAGCGATGCGGTGTGGGCGCGGCCTTTCTCCATCTCATTAAAGGCAATAATGATAAGGCCGGCGATGAGCCCGTTGCTTTGCGAATTCTGAAGTGAGGTAATCAGTTCGATAATGACCAGGGCAAAAACAAGCAGCTTCTTCCTGTTATCAAGTTTTCCCAGCGACCACAAGGCGAAAAAAAGCACCAACGCATTCAGCAGGTTCCAGAGAGTAAGCCCCGGACTGTCGGGCAGAAGCGCCAGCGGAGCCATGAGCAAGGCGAAAGCAGGACTGTACTTATAATAGTCCCAATGTTCGGCCGGATAAGCCTGGTAAAGATCTTTGCCTTCAGTAAGGTGGAAGTATGATTGCTTGAATATCTTGAAGTTATTATAATTGGTGTATTCTATTCCCCCCGGTTCAAAGGATTTTGGCTCAAGCAGCAGCCGCTGGGCTGAAATAGCAATAACAATAATAACCAGAATTCCGGCAACAAAACCAGGGTGATAAAAAATGCGGATTTTATGTTCAGTCATATTATTCAGGTCCGTCAGCTGCATGAATTTCAGAAAACGAAAGGTACAAACATAGCTGATCTCTTCATGTACTGAGTGTACTCTGCACCAAAATGAGCAGTACATTCTTTCTCATCGCGCCTGGCCGTCAGATAAAAGAAGAATGTGGAAGCCAGCGTTACGACAACTCCAGACCATGTAATGTTTTTCAGCAATATGCCCCAGGTAAGAAAAATCAGCGAACCATACAGCGGGTGCCGGATATATTTGTACAAACCCGTATCCACAAGTTCCGAGGTTTTTTCAAACTGATACAAAGCTTCGTCATTTCTGTGTTTTCCGGGCTTCCCCTTGCCTATCAGGAGCACTGATCCGGCCGCTACATAGTATATTGAAACGGCCAGGAGAACCCATGATATCACCTGGCTGACACTAAACGGATCAGCAAACCAATACCTGTAATTACATGAAAACAACCAGGCCATTCCTTCCCATCCGAAAAATCGGTAGAAACCATGGCTCGCCGGGTTCATCAGGGGTTTGAGTGATATAACAATTAAAGGAATACTGAGCAGCGCAAATAAAAGAAGTTGATTCATGGCTGGGGCTGAATAGAACTGTTGGTGAAACCTGGCAGATTAATTAACGGATCGTTAAGGTAAACGAAAGGTCGGTAATATGTTGTTTTTTAATATTCCGGCCTGTAAGGTCAACCGAATGAATGATTGTAATGATGAAATCTTTGCCGGTTTCGAGGGTCAAGCCGGGATAAAGTGTGAGAAGATACTGCCGGGTATTGTCGTAGAAGAATTTCTGAAAACCCAGGCCAATAGCAGGCTGCAGTTTTCCGTCGAACAGGTAGTACCCTACATCAGCCGACACCGAGATGTATTTTGCTGCTGCTTGTTCAGGCTCAGGAAATGACTGCATACCCTGTATTGAAAAATCAGTGGAGAAAACCTCCGTCGGCGACCAGGAATATATGGCTCCCAAGCCAGCCTGAATAGTATTTTCATCCGATTTCCGGTTCCTTGTGCCATTTCCGAATGGCGTATTCAAGCCACCCATTATTGCGAATGCTGATTTCTGATGTTTATACAACTCATATTTAAAACCCCAGTTTCCAACCGACATATCGCCAGGAATGTTCACCCCGATTTCCATCTTCCCTGTGACACCGTATGTGAACCTGAACCGCAGGGCCGATTCCGCGTAAAGGCTGTCGCCGGATGCGAAAGAATTAATAGTCCTGCCGTCATTGTTCCAGCCTTTTCTGCTCGTCAGGTAATAAAAACCAGGTTCAAACTCAAGCTGGTTCCTGTCAACCGGATCAACACACAAAGAGTTGAGCTTTGATCCTGACAACCCTCCGATTTGCCCATTAGCATTCATTAAACTCATGATAATTAACAGGAGAATGAAGGAACTTCGTAATATCATTTTTCTCATAAATCTTAATTAAACAGTAACAAATATACAAAGGCACATTTAAATACCTTTGTATAAATCAGAATACTCGGCATGGATAGGAAATTTGTCATTAAAAACGCTGCTATTGTTAATGAAGGGCAACAGTTCACAGGCTGGATCATTGTCAATAACGGGATGATTGAGAAAGTAGGGAGAGGTGATTTTCCTGATTTTTTTGATGGTGGTGAGTTTGATGCCGGTGGAAAGCTATGCATTCCCGGCGTTATCGACTGTCATGTGCACTTCCGCGAGCCGGGAGTAACCCACAAAGCCGATATAGCTTCTGAAAGCCGCGCTGCTGTTGCCGGAGGAGTGACATCCTTTATGGAAATGCCCAACACAGTTCCTCAGACTACCACCCTGGAGTTGCTCGAAGAAAAGTTTCGTATTGCATCTGAAAAATCGCTGTCCAATTACTCCTTTTTCCTGGGGGCCACCAACGACAATATCCGGGAAATTGAGAATGCAAATCCACAACAGGTATGTGGTGTTAAGGTGTTTTTTGGCGCTTCAACCGGCAACATGCTTGTCGACAGCCTGGATACACTCCGGGAAATTTTTAAAAGGTCGCCACTGCCGGTGGCTGCCCACTGCGAGGATGAGGCCACCATTCGCAGCAACAGCGCCCTGATGAAAGAGAAATATGGCGACGACGTGCCGGTAACCATGCATCCTTTGATTCGCAGCGCCGATGCCTGCTATATGTCGTCGGAACTGGCCGTGAACCTGGCCGTGCAATACAACACACGGCTTCACATTACCCACCTCTCAACAGCCCGCGAACTTGGCTTGCTTACCAACGAGTTGCCGCTTTCGCAAAAACGCATCACGGCTGAAGCCTGTGTACATTACCTGTGGTTTTGTGATGAAGATTATGACAAGCTGGGGACCAGGATCAAGGTAAATCCAGCGATTAAAACGGCCGCTGACAGGGAAGCGCTTTTACAGGGTTTGCTCAGCAACAAAGTTGACATCATTTCAACCGATCACGCCCCTCATCTCCTCATGGAAAAGAACCAGGCATATTTTAAAGCACCGTCGGGAACACCGCTGGTGCAACATGCGCTTGCCGCAATGCTTGAGCTTTGGCATAAAGGGCAGATCCCGATTGAAAAAATTGTTGAGAAAATGTGCCATGCACCCGCCGATTGCTATAACATCGAAAAGCGCGGCTATATCAGGCCGGGATATTTCGCCGACCTGGTAATTGTTGATCCTGATGAACCCTGGACAGTGGCACCCGAAAATATTCATTACAAGTGTGGCTGGTCGGCATTTGAAGGAGTTACTTTTCATTCGCAGGTATCTCATACCTTTGTAAACGGAAAACTGGTGTATAGTCATGGCCGGTTTTATGATACGGTAAAAGGAAAACGCTTAACATTCAGCAGGAAATGAAACTCGTTAGAACATTGATTCTGATCTTTTTAGCATCCATTACATTTGCTTGTGGACCTAAAAAAGTTGTGGAAGAAAAATATGAAAACGGCTCGCCGAAGCTTGTAAAATATTACGAAAAAATAAACGGCGAAGAACAGGTTGTGCGTGAACAGCAGTTCTATGAGAATGAGAAAATGAAAATGGAAGGCAGTTATACTGATCAGAAACGGACCGGCGTGTGGAAAGCCTGGTACGAAAATGGCAACCTGTGGAGTGAAGGCGCTTTTATTGACGGCAAGCGCGATGGTGTGGGGAAAGTATATTACGAGGACGGAAAGCTTTTCATTGAAGGCAGCTACGCTGCTGACCGCAAGGTGGGCATCTGGCGCTTTTACGACGAGAAAGGAAACATCATCAAGGAAGCGGACTATACAAAAGGCACTGTTAATATTGAACAGGACTCTATCCCAGGGTAACAACCCGGCTACTTGTCAATAAGATGCCAGCCCGTTAACTATTAACCATTTCCCAATAACTATTTCCTTCAGCTACTCCTCCAGTTTCAGCACTACGGGCAAGTGGTCGCTGTAACCTCCAAAGTATTTGTCTCCCATAGTGCGGTTTGGGCGCGATTTTCCGTTCCTGTCCTTATGGATAAGGCGGTCGGGACTAAAAATTGAAGCACTTTCAGGTGTACAACGCAGTCCTGCCGATCCTTTTAGCAAGCTGCCCGAAACTATCAACTGGTCAAACATATCCCAATCCTTAAAATAAGTGGTTCCTTTGCCTGCCTTGAAATCGTCGTACAACAAGTTATAAAGCTCTGCTGGTGCATAAGGTGGCCGGGGCTGTTTTGCCGACAGCACTTCACGGATGCTTCTGCTGCCGGGCTCATCGTTAAAATCACCCATGATCACAATGCGGGCTGAAGGATCAGTATCAAGTATATTATCAACCTGCCTTCGGAGCGTTTTTGCCGTTTCAATCCTTTTAAATTCAGTCAGTTCTGTTCCTTCCCGCCGTGAAGGCCAGTGATTGACAAACAGGTGAAGTACTTCACCGCTTTTGGTTCTGCCTTTAACATAGAGAATATCACGGGTGCGGTCACCGGTATTCAGGATTTTTACTTTGAGTGGTTGGGCCGTTACAACGTCAAAAGAAGATTTTTTATACAAAAGGGCGACATCACTGCCTCTTTCGTCAGGACTGTCGAAATGGACAATTCCATAGGCTGCGCTTTTCATTTTGCCTGTTTTTAAAAGGCGCTCAAGCACAAATTTATTCTCAACCTCAGCCAGCCCTATGATATCAGGCATCGCGGGCGAAGCAACTGAACTGAAAACATCTGCCAGGCGATCCAGCTTGGTATTGAATCGTTTGGCTGTCCAGGGAATGCGGGCTTCAGGTGTGAATTCGGTATCATCGGTGCCTGGCGAATCAATCGTATCATAAAGATTTTCAGTATTATAAAACACTATTGAAAGCCCCTGGCCTGATGGCAGATCATTCAGCCGCCCGGTATCAGCCTCATTGTCAGTAATCACTTTCGTTTTATCATCAACGGCAGGTGCGCATGAGAAAACTAATAACAAAAGAACAGGAAACAATAAATTTAAGGTCTTAGTCATAGGTAATTCGGGTAATTGTTCAGCGTGTGAAAATAGTCAAATTCCTTGCCGGCTGGCTGGCTTTATGAATTGTAAGCTCCGGACAAAAAAAAACCGGCTCGGTTGAGCCGGTCTGCGTAGTGTTAAATGCTTTATTTAGCACTGATAACCAGGTATTTGGAGATGCTCCAGAAAGCCTTCTGATCAGTGATTACCAGTTTTTCGATGGGCTTTTCACCTTCAAATTTATAGGAGCTCGAAGGATGTGAAGTAATGAGTGTGGCTTTGGACTTCATGATGGGAATTTCATGAAGCTTGGTAATATCAACCTTGGTAAAATGTTCCATATTCACCAGGTCTTTCATGTTGCTTGAACGGCCGATACCTATAAAACCGCCTTCACGGGTTATGATACCTTTTTCCTTGAGTTCGGCAGTGGTTCCTACCACATAATAAGCCGTATTGAGTTCAGCAGTTTTTTCATCGATCGACTGTTGTTTAGCCTGGTTGTCGGAGCTGAGGTTATCAACTGTCTGGTTGAGATTATCTACCTGCGAACTGAGATCTTTCACCTTTATATCGAGCTTGCTGAGCGATTCTTTGAGGTCGGCGATTTCGAGATCCTTTGATTCAATCTGCTTGTTCAGGTTGTCGATCATGGTTTCAAGCTCAACGATCCGCTTATCTGATTTGCTCAGTTTCGCACGCAGTGCAGCCACCATTTCCTTGTTTTTCTTCAGGAGCAGGTATATCGAATTAATGTCGCTGGTGATCTGATCCTTAGCATTCTGCTTCAGTTCAGTCGTACCATCAGTACTCTTCGAAATGATCATCTCTTTCTGCTTGATCGAATCGAGATTTGCCTGTATGTCATTGAATGCTTTTACGAATTCTATCACAGTTGTATCACTCGTAAACTTGAGCGTAAGAAGGCTGTCGTTTTTTGCTTTTAGCCGGGCGATTTCTTCTTTTTGCTTATTGCAGCTTGTGGTGAGCAAAAGAGCCGGGATGATGAGCAGGAAAATTGATTTCTTCATTGGAAAAATTAATTTTGAGATGAATAAATAACGCTGCAAATATACGATTAATTGCAGGGTTTCGTTGCTTTATCTTCTAACAAACTGGTTTACAGAATCTCAGCCGTTAGAATAGTTACGACAAGTAACAAATATCGGGCCATTAAATTACCTTTGCCTGAAATTCTTCAAATGGGTTTACCAAAAATAGTTCTGAAATCCGGCAAAGACCTGCCGGTGCTGCGTTATCACCCGTGGATATTTTCAGGGGCAATTGATGCCGTAAGCGAAGATCTCAAAGACGGTGATATTGCCGAAGTATTCAACTCAAAGGGCAAATACCTGGCTACCGGGCATTTTCAGGATAGCTCGATCGCCGTTAAAATTTTCACATTTAAACAACAACCTATTGACCGGAATTTCTGGTATTCGCGCCTGGCTGCCGCTTTTGAACTGAGGAAACAGCAAAACCTGGTCACCAATCCCCTGACCAATTGTTACCGGCTGGTACACAACGAAGGAGACTCACTACCCGGGCTTATCATTGACATGTATGACAGGACTGCCGTAATACAGGCTCACTCAGCCGGAATGTACCTGCAGCGTGAAACGTTTGCCGATGTTTTATTACAACTTTATGACAATCAACTTGATGGCATATATAATAAAAGTGCCGAAACGCTTTACAAGAATACTGGTGCAAAGACTGATAACGGGTGGCTCCGCGGCAGCGGCAATGAGTGTATAGCGCTTGAAAACGGTTGCCGGTTTACTATCGACATCGAAGGCGGACAAAAAACAGGCTTTTTTCTTGATCAGCGTGAAAACAGGGCAAAAGCCGGCTCTTATGCAAAAAGTCGTAAAGTGCTGAATATGTTCAGTTATACCGGCGGATTTTCGGTGTATGCGTTAAAGTCGGGGGCTGAAATAGTTCACTCGGTCGATAGCTCGGCACCAGCCTGTAAACTGGCCGAAGAGAATATTGCACTCAATGGAATTGATGGCCTCAGGCATAAGTCCATGGCTGCTGATGCAAGACAATTCCTCGAAAATGCGGATGCCGGCATGTATGACATGATTATCCTCGACCCTCCGGCTTATGCTAAAACCACTGCCTCCCGGCATAATGCCATCAAAGGATACACCGCGTTGAATGCTGTTGCCATGAAAAAGATCGGTAGCAACGGGATTTTATTCACTTTTTCCTGCTCACAGGTTGTGAGCCGCGAACAGTTCAATGCTGCAGTGGCTGCCGCAGCCATAGAGTCGGGGCGAAGGGTGCAGGTTTTGGAGCAGCTGGGACAATCAGGCGACCACCCTATCAATATTTTTCAACCAGAAAGCGAGTACCTGAAAGGGCTTGTTTTGAGAATTGAATAGACTGGAATCTGGGATCTGGAAAGAAGGATCTGGAACGAAGAATCTGGAAAGAATGTCCAGTTTCCAGTCTCCAGTTTCCTAACCATTTCCCATTAACCAATTTCCTCAACTCAATCCCAGCGATCCTTGCTGCTTTTTAGCTTATCAATAAGCCTGCGCTGTTTTTTGGTCGGGCGGCCTATGCCCCGGTCGCGGTATTCGGTGTTGGTTTCATGAATAAGTTTCACGCGGTCGTACTCCTCAGCGGGTGTAAGATCTTCCATAAAATCGGGAACAAGCCTGGCACTGAGCCGGCTTTTGGGAAAATCCTTCACTTTCACCGTTTTAAACAAGGGATTCATACTAATGGTAATAATATCGCCGCACTTAATCTCCTTGGCAGGTTTCACTGAGGTATTGTCCATTTTCACCTTGCCGGCCTTGCATGCTTCGGTAGCCTGGCTGCGGGTTTTGAAAAGCCTGACATCCCACAGCCATTTGTCGATGCGAAGGTGATCATTCTCCATAATTCTGAAGGCTGTTACTTTTTCCGGAAATAAATTTCCATGGGCGCCCCGCTGAATTCAAACATCTCGCGAAGCCTGTTTTCTGCAAATCGCTTGTAGGGATCGCGGACGTATTGAGGCAGGTTACAGAAGAAAACAAAACTGGGATAGGCGGTTTTAATCTGTGTTATATACTTGATTTTCACATCCTTGCCTTTGTACATAGGCGGAGGGGTTTCGGAAAACACCGGCAACAGGGCATCATTCAGCTTTCGGGTAGGAATACGGCGGTTGCGGTTTTCATAGACTTTTACAGCCAGTTCCAGCGCTTTGTGGATGCGTTGCTTAGTGAGCACTGAGGTGAAGACGATAGGTACATCGGTAAACGGGGCGGTTTGCTTGCGGATATATTCTTCGAAATATTTTGTTGAATTGGTCTCTTTTTCTACCAGGTCCCATTTGTTCACAATGATTACAACTCCTTTATGGTTTTTTTCAGCCAGTGAAAATATGTTAAGGTCCTGTGATTCAAAGCCCTGTGTTGCATCGATGAGCAATAAACATACTTCGCTGTTTTCGATTGCCCTGATTGACCGCATAACCGAGTAGAACTCGATATTTTCATATACTTTACCCTTTTTGCGGAGCCCGGCAGTATCAACAAGCAGAAAATCAAAACCATAAGCATTGTAACGGGTGTAGATGCTGTCGCGGGTGGTTCCCGGGATCGGGGTCACAATGTTACGGTCTTTGCCCAATAAGGCATTTACAAAGGAGGATTTGCCGACATTGGGCCTCCCAACAACAGCAAATTTTGGCAAGTCCGGAACTTCGGCTGTTTCGCTTTGTTTGAAAGAAGCCACAATTTCATCGAGCAGGTCACCTGTACCGCCGCCATTGGCTGAAGATAAGGGGAAAACGCCGTCGAGCCCGAGGCTGTAAAACTCGGCAACTTCGTTTACTTTATCAGGAGTATCAATTTTGTTTACGGCAAGGTATGCTTTTTTGCGCGAACGCCTGATCATTTCAGCAACATCCTCGTCCATATGGGTAAGCCCTTCGCGGGCATCAACCATAAAAAGTATTACATCGGCTTCATCAATCGCAAGTTCTACCTGGCGTGTGATTGCCTGTTCAAAAACATCGTCACCGCCAAGCACAACTCCGCCGGTGTCGATCACCGAAAACTCAATGCCATTCCAGTCGCTGTGGCCGTAATGACGGTCGCGGGTCACGCCGCTGGTAGGATCAACTATAGCGGCACGTGAGCCGGTAAGGCGGTTAAAAAGGGTACTCTTGCCGACATTCGGCCTGCCGACTATGGCCAGGATATTTCCCATACAATTTCAAAATTTCGCTGCAAAGGTAACCGTTTCTTGCATTGGAAATTGCAAAATGGTATCATTCAGGCAGTTCAACCGCCGGTAAATAATTCGAAAACATTATATTGATACATACATAATATATAGATAATATCTTAAAAAGACTTATCGGAATTCAAAAAAATTGTGTTCAATTTTTTGATTTATAGATTATTGCAAGTCACGAGGAAATAAAATTGCATTTTTTCTGTTTCGGGCATATAACCAATCGTAACAAGGTCTATTAATAATAAACGAAAGGTTATGAGAAGCAGCGATTACTTGCACAGCGACCACTTTGAAGCCGGAGTATGCAGGACAGTAAACGGTCACTCAATTACGTTTCAAACATTCAGGAAAGCAGTAAAATTAAACAGCGAATTAAGAGAAAAGATTCACGACATTATTGACCTGCATTTATGTGAATATGCCTTTCGAAACAATTCAGATATTATTCAGGCAGCCCGTGAAAAGGCTGAAACCGAAAGCACTGAGCTGATGATGAAATTCCTGCGCGAAGGCGGCAATTACCGAAACATTGCTTCCAAACTTCACCGCAACCGGGTCATCAAGTTGCTTGCGCAGAAGGACAAAGCAGAACAGGCAGAACTAATCAGAAAATATACTCACGACAACCGCTCATCCTTTTGTGGCTGCATATAAAGACTTAGAGGCCTGACGACGATAAAAAAACTAAATATTCACTAAAAACACTGCTTCAGAAAACTCCCATTACTCGTTGACTCGTCTCAAAAAGCCCTGCTACCCCTGTGGATGCGGGGTTTTTTTGCTTTCACCATACCTTAAATTTATTTCTTATTTTTATGTCTGTTCTGAGACAGATCAGATGCTTATTTAACGATAAATAGTCCATCAATGAAAATCCCGGCCCTGTTATTCCTCCTGGCATTTCCCCTGCTGCTATCAGCACAATCAATCATCCCTGCTGGTAACCTTGAAAGCCTTTTTTTATTGCAGGATTCAAAATCACGATCGGTCAGCCCCGAAAACTTCACAGGGGAGAAAGGCAAAGGCGGTATGGCAACCCTTGAAAACGGGAACGCTGCATACAATGCCCGCGAGCTCGGACAGGGATGGAAAGTGAATCCCTACGTTGTGATTAAGCCGGGTGAAACATTCACTATGGCCGATATTACGGGACCTGGAATTATCAAACATATATGGATGACACCCACCGGAGTTTACCGCTTTTCCATTTTCAGGATATACTGGGATGACGAAACAGCGCCCTCGGTTGAGTGCCCGGTCGGAGATTTTTTCTGCACAGCCTGGGGATGGGACAACGAACCGCAGATAAACTCACTGGCTGTTTGCGTGAATCCTAAAAACGGCTTCAATTGCTACTGGCCCATGCCATTTAAAAAGCATTGCAAAATAACCATGGAAAACATGTCGGATGAACGGCTTGTGGTTTATTACCAGATTGACTATGCTGAAACCAAGGTTCCCGACGAAGCAGCTTATTTCCATGCCAGGTTCAACCGGACAAATCCTGTGACTTACAAAGACGATTACACCATACTCGACGGTGTTAAAGGCAAAGGGCAATATGCAGGGACGTTCATTGCTCATGGAGCCAACAGCCCGGGATGGTGGGGCGAAGGCGAAGTAAAATTCTTCATCGACGGCGATGGCAGATTCCCGACAATCTGTGGCACCGGTGAAGAGGACTATTTTAACGGATCATATTGCTACGAAGAACGGGAGACATCTGATACCACCATTGATTATACAGACTTCAGCTCACCGTATTCCGGGTTTTACCATATTAACACAGGCCACAGGGACAATCAGCGCAGGTTCGGCGAATACCGCTGGCACCTGGCAGATCCTGTGCGTTTTGATAAAGATCTGAAAGTGACCATTCAATGCATAGGCTGGCAGAGTGAAGGGCGCTACCTTCCGCTCACCGACGATATGGCTTCGGTAGCATACTGGTACCAGAATGAACCTCACAGTGCCTTCCCTCCGCTTCCCCCGAAAGAGAAACTGGTCATTTTGCCGCCGGCTAAAACAGGCCAATAGTCTAGGTTGTTGTTTTTGTGTTGATTACATCTGATTGAACTAATATTACACTTACCTGGAAATTAAGCGGTAAAGATTTCTTTATACCGGGCAATTCAGTTTGGCATGATTAACAATGCATCCAATAAAACCATTATTTTTGTGCAATATCTTCCTGACGATGCGAGGATTATTAAAAATTTCTGTCATTGTAGTTTTTATTCCGCTCATCCTGCAGTTGTATTCGGCAAGTGAGATAAAGAACTGCAAATGCACTGAACCGACTTCCCTGGAAGATGTACCTTTTTCATTGGTTACCAGCGCCCCTGATCCTTTTGTACTTCCTAATCAGTCAGGCGGCGACCCGTTTCAAACCGATTCGCAGCGCCTCAAACTGCCTGTGATCGAGTGGAAAACTCCGGCTGCAACTTCCTTACAATTACATTATCAATCATCTTTCCCTTTTGATTTCTTTCCTGTAAAAGGTTTCAGGGTTGAACCTATCTTCAAGACTGTGAGGTTTTTAAGATTATAGAATATTCCGGCTTTCAGGCGAATGCTTCAATGCATCGCAAAGTATCAGGTACTGTTATCCCTCCAATATTGTTTCAATTTCATAACAGCATATCGCTGTGTTTATCTGTTTGATTCCCTGATGCATGATCAGAGGGTTTATTCATGCTACCTGAAATTATCCGGAAATTCATTCTTTAAGACCAATCACTATGTCAACTCAAAATCAAGACATTAATAACAATACAGATGAGAAGAAAAAGGGTTTCATGCCTTTCTTGCTTGTATTTGGTGGTATAATAGCCGCGCTCATCCTTCTCAAGCTCCTTTTGGGCCTTATCATATAATCAACCAGCAGAAGCAGGAGAGACTCGACATCTCTCCTCTTCTTCCCTACTCAAAGAACCTTAACAAAACTCAAATGAAAAAATCAATTGCATCGGTTTTATTACTGATCTTACCCCTACTGCTACTGCCGGCTACCACATTTGCCGCCACTGCTGCTGTTATGCCTGCCATTTTTGGCATCAGGCTTGAGTTCATTCTTTTTGCGCTAACCCTCGCAGGTGTTGCCATTTTTCATCACAAGACCATGTATGTTGCGCTTATCGGACTCGCTTCCATTTTGCTTGTGAAATATCTTTTCCTCTCTGATTTTTCACTTCTGGAGCATATCACAGGCTCAGCCGAAAAAGAAGGTGAATGGCGCATCCTGCTCAACCTGCTGGGATTGTTATTCGGCTTTGCCATCCTGGCAAAATATTTTGAAGAATCAGGCATCCCCGACTGGCTGCCAAAAGTACTTCCCAACGACTGGAAAGGCGGTCTTGTCCTCTTGTTTGCCATCATGTTTATTTCTTCGTTTCTCGACAACATTGCTGCTGCCATGATAGGCGGCGCAATTGCCATGGTGGTGTTTAAAGGCAAGGTCCATATCGGTTATCTGGCTGCCATAGTAGCTGCCAGTAATGCCGGCGGTGCCGGATCGGTGGTGGGCGATACCACAACAACTCTCATGTGGATTGATGGTGTTAATCCCTTGGATGTCACCCATGCATTTGTAGCTTCTGCCGTTGCATTTGTAATCTTCGGAACAATAGGTTCGATACAGCAGGACAGGTATCAGCGGATTCAGAGAGATGAATCGAAAAAATATAAAATCGACTGGGGAAGACTGTTTATTGTTTTCCTCATCCTGGTTTGTGCCATTATCACCAACTGGACACTTGATTTTCCGGCTGCTGGTGTGTGGATTGCCATCATCATCGGAAATTTCATACGCAAAGCTCCCTGGCAGGAAATACCGAAATCAGTGCAGGGAACTATTTTCCTGATGGCGCTGGTTACCTGTGCATCGCTTATGCCGGTGGACGAACTACCTGCTGCATCGTGGCAATCAGCTTTTACGCTGGGATTTGTTTCGGCTGTTTTTGATAACATCCCGCTTACAAAACTGTGTCTTGAGCAAGGCGGCTACGACTGGGGCATGCTGGCATATACCGTAGGGTTTGGAGGATCAATGATCTGGTTTGGCTCATCAGCCGGAGTTGCTTTATCTAACATGTACCCTGAAGCAAAATCAGTGGTGAAATATGTGAAAAATGGCTGGCACGTTACGGTAGCCTATATCATCGGCTTTTTTGTAATGCTGGGAACTGTGGGCTGGCATCCTCATGCCCCTCATAAGAAACACCAACAGGTGCAAACCGAAGTTGTTGCTGAACCTGCAGCTACTCCAACAGGAAATTGAAATCAGCGCTGATTTGAGAAGGCCACAAGGGATGAGATTCTTCTCGTCCCTTTTTTATATGGTAGCCAGGTCAAGGCCAACCAGTTCATTCTGAACCTTCTCTTCAGGTTTTTTGTTGTGCCTGTGAATCCAGTTCCACGCCCGGCTCACGTGGATGCCTTTTCGCAGAAAGTCAATAAAGCTTCCGATTGCAACAATGATCAGCATCAGGACGATGACGCTTGCCACAAAAAAGATAGCATCGTAAGCACTTCCGGTTGCCCCGAAACTATTCAGGGCAAGCAATACAAAAAACAATGGCAGATACCGTTTCATACGTCAATAATTGATACATATTTGTGTACTACAAATATAGTGTATCCCGATGTGTTTTGTGCTCTGAACCTCAGTTTTATACATTTTTAACTGATATTTCAAAGCGATGCACATGTTGCTATTCGTTGAGCAGTAGAATTTGATTGCTAAAGATTTATAATTTATCCTTTCACTGATCACCAATGAGAATGATCTGGTTCCATAAAACCACCTGACAATGAAAACATTTGCTCAAAGAATAATCGAATTCAACCGGTCGCTCTACTTTAGCGGAGTATTACCGGCCGGTATAAGGATCATGAATCCTTTCAGGGATGATAAGCAGATATTGGAAATTTCATCAGCATTCTACCGGAAATTTTATAACGATCAGCAAACCCGTCATATGATACTTGGAATAAACCCGGGCCGTTTCGGTGCGGGTGTGACGGGAATTCCTTTCACCGATACCAAGCGTCTCGTAACCGAATGCGGAATTTCATACACTGGCAGGCAAACCCATGAACCATCTTCGGTATTTGTGTATGATGTCATCAGGGCATTTGGCGGAACCATAGATTTTTACAAAAGATTCTACATAGGCGCTGTTTGTCCGTTGGGATTTGTGAAGAGTGATCAAAATGGGAATGAAAAGAACTATAACTATTATGACGACCGTGAGCTTACAGAAGTTGTTTCTCCGTTTATACTTGAAAACATTAAGAAGCAACTTGAATTCGGCATCAACAGGGACATTTGTTTTTGCTTTGGTACAGGAAAAAATGAAAAGTACCTGCGCCGGCTAAACGACGAATTTGGTTTTTTCAGTAAAATCATCGCATTCGAACACCCGCGGTTTGTGATGCAGTATAAAGCCAGGGAAAAGCAGCTTTACATTGACAAGTATATTGAGGCATTTAACCTGATAAGGTAATCCGGTAAGATGTTAATAATAAAGCCGTGAGATTATTATCCCCGGATTCTCCCAAAACTATCTCATCTTTTTTAATGCTGCCCTGATCGCTTCTTCAACCAATGGCTCCATCACTTTGTAACCGGCAAGGTTGGGATGTACCCCATCATAGGTAAGTTCCTTTTTCAGTCCTTTCTTTTCATCGGCCATAGAGGTAAAATAGTCGAGGTAAAGATGGTCATTCTCGCCAGCGTACTTTCGAATCCACTGATTGAGCGCATAGATTTTATCAGCCGGTTGCAAACCCGGGTTCCAGGGAAAATCATACGCAGGCAGAACAGAACACATTATTACCTTAATATTGTTTGTTTTGGCAATTTCAGCCATCGAAGCAAGGTTACCTTCGATCATTTCGAGCGTTGACGGACCGGTGTTGCCTGCAATATCGTTCACTCCCGCAAGTATCACCACCACGGCCGGTTTCAGATCGATTACATCCTGCCTGAACCTCACGAGCATCTGCGGTGTTGTCTGTCCGCTTATCCCACGGTCCACATAGGGTTTACCTGCGAAAAATTCAGGGTGCATCTCTATCCAGCCGATTGTAATTGAATTTCCCATAAAAACCACCCTGTTTTCACCTTCTTTGGGCAAACCCAGTTTGGCATTGGCCTCACGGAAACATTCAAGGTTGGGCCAGTCGGTCTTCATGCGGTCGAAAGCGGCTTTTTCATCATCCGTAATCAAATGTTGCGCAGAGGCCAGGGGAGTCATACTTGAAACAAAGGTTAACAGCATTAGTAATTTTCTTATAATCATCATTTTAGTCATCACGATTTGTTAGTTTTCCTTATTTATTTACTTTTTTTGACATCGCTTCCAGAACCCGCTGCGGAGTCATCGGCAGATGATACAACCGTGCACCGGATGCATCAAATACAGCATTGGCTATCACCCCGCCCATGCAGATAATGGCCGGTTCACCCCCGCCCTGCATCGGTTCTTTCTTATCGAGGATAAAGGTATCAATTTTGGGCAACCACGAAAAGAGCGGTAACCGGTATGTTCCGAAATTGGAAGTTATCACATCACCGCCTTTAAATTCAACCTCCTCAGCCAGGGTATATCCCAGCCCCATGGTAATGCACCCTTCCATCTGTATTTTTGCGCCTTCAGGATTAACGCAGAAGCCCATATCCTGCGCACAGGCCACCCTTACAACCGTGATTTGTCCTGTTTGCTTGTCCACTTTAACCTCGGCCATATGGGCAACATAGCTTCCTGCATCAAACCCGCAGGCGATGCCATACCCTCTGCCCGATGGTCCCCTGGCAGGGGTCCAGCCGAAGAGGTCAGCAACAGCTTTCAGCACGCCGGTCATGCGCTCATCTTTTAGGTTTTTCAGCCGGAATTCCAGCGGGTCAATGCCGAGTTTTTGTGCCATGATATCGATCTGCGATTCGCGGGCAAAGGTGTTGGTATTATTGCCCGGTGCACGCCAGGCTCCGGTTCCGAAAGGATGAACATTCCGGGCCGAATGGCTTGTCGTTCGCTGATCCGGAACATCATAAACAGTATCCGAACCTCTTGAACCGGCATAGTATTCATTAAAGTCCCACAGCTTAATGTTGCCCGAATGAGTGGTTCCGGATGTTATTTTCACAACTGCAGCCGGCCTGAATGTATCATAAAAGAATTCTTCTTCCCTTGACCAGTGAACCATCACAGGTTTACCACTCAGTTTTGCCAGCCTGGCAGCTTCGGTTGCCTGACGGGCCGGGGCCTTGCCCCCAAAGCCACCTCCTACAAAAGGAGTGATGACCCTTACCTTGTCAAGTGCCAGTCCAAGCTCACGGGCTATAGTTTCCTGTGCTCCAAAGGGTGACTGTGTTGAAACACAGGCTACCAGTTTGTCGGCATCCATCCATGCCAGGGCGGTATGCGTTTCAATGGGGGCATGGGCGACATAGCTGTTGTAGTAAGTGCTTTCAGTGATGAGGTCCGAAGCTTTTCGCCCATCATCCAGCCTGCCGGCCTCATTCACAACCCTTGCTTCAGGATTTGAACAGAGGAGGTAATCAAAAATGCTTTTATCGTCAACTTTCTTCTCGTTGAAACTGTATTCAGCCCTGATACTGCGCATGGCCTTTTCAGCCTTTTCAGGATCGGGATGCAGCACGGCAACCAGGTCGCCGTCTTCGATCACGATGGTGCCTTCTGCTTTTTTCGCTTCCGAAACATCGGCCTTTATTAGCTTAGCGCCGTGTGATGGCGGCCGCAGTATACTTGCATAAACCATCCCGGGCTTATGATAATCGCCGGCATACAGAGCCGAACCGGTAACCTTGCTTACCGCATCGGTACGCTGCAGCGATTTACCCATTAGCTTGTATTCTGAGTAATCTTTCACGGCAGGCTTGTCATCCATAAAACGCTCAATCCTCTTCCCCCGGGTGAGTTCAGGATAGCTGATGCGGCTGCTTTCATGGCCTTTTACGGCAATGATGCCATCGGTAATGAAAAGGTTTTCAGGTGTTGATCTGAGATAGTCGGCTGCAAGGGAAAGGAGCACTGCCCTTGCTTCGGCAGCTGCGGCCAGCATGGCAGGCCCGAAAACTCTTGTGGACAGCGATCCCCAGGTGCCGGCATCATAAGGAGTGAGGTCCGTATCGCCCATCACCATATTCACTTTCTCAAACGCCACATCGAGCTCGTCGGCCAGCATCTGGGCAAGCGAAGTGATAATCCCCTGGCCCATCTCTATCTTACCGGTGAAGCATGTCACCATACCGTCCTCACCAATCCTCAGAAAAGCATTATAGTCGGCTGGCAGAGATCTTCGCTGATCCTCTTCGTCAGGTAAAAGTGCAGTGGCAGTCCCTGATTGAAAGAATATGAATATTCCTCCGATTCCCGCGACGGTAAGCCTGATAAATTCCCTGCGCTTCAGTCTTCCGGTCAGGAATTCGCTGTGCATATTTTCCTGGTTTATGTGGTTCTCTTCCATGATCCTGAATCTTTTTTTACCCGTTCGACATGACTTTGGCGGCTGTTTGGATGGCATCCACAATCCTGGTATGAGCGCCGCAACGGCAAAAGTTGCCATCCATACCATCAATGATTTCCTGCCGCGACGGGTTTGGCTTCCTGAGTAGCAGGCCGTAAGCGTTCATTACCATACCGGGTGTACAATACCCGCACTGCAGCGCATCATGATCAACAAACGCCTGTTGCAAAGGGTGCAGTTTTTCACCGGTTGCAAGCCCTTCGATGGTAGTGATCTTATGGCCGGCAACATCTTCCAGGTAAATACCGCACGAACGTACCGGTTCATTGTCCATGAGCACGGTACAGGCGCCGCAATAGCCCATGCCACAGCCGTATTTTGTACCCGTAAGGTTGAAATGTGTCCGCAATGCCCACAGCAGCGATTGCTCCTTATCGAGAGGCATCGAAACCTCTTTGCCGTTCAGTTCGAACCGTATTATTTCTTCCATAGCTGGTTGTATTGTGAATGTGGGTGTTAAGTTAGTGAAATTTTAAATGTATCATGCCTCTGTCAGTTAGCATGCATTGTGAATGCACCTCTTTAAGCCTGATTACTACTAAAGAGAGAGAGTAAGTTCAACCAAAAACCTGTTAGTATTGTCTTTAACATTTTCTTTCAAACATTAACGGTTGGTGATTGGAGAGAATCCAAAATTGAAAATGACCGCTTTGAGGGCGGCCATTTTCAATTAGTCCATTTTCACCGGAGTGATTTTTTGCAGGCACTTTCAAATGCCGGAAAGCAGGTAATGCTCCCCTTTTACACCGGGGGATAAGGCAAAGGGTTATTCCTCTTTAGCCGGTGGCGTACAGCGGTTTTTCCATTCGGTTTTCATCTTCTCCCTTTCTTCAGGGGTGAGATGCATCCATTTTTCTCTCTGGTAGTAGCCATCTTTTTGGTGTTTGTAATGGCTATGTCCGCCCCTGAATCCGCTGAACAGGATTTTTGACAGCACAAGGATTCCGAGGGCCTGCCAGAAGGTAATGGTACCGAAACCGAATATTGCCGGGAGTAACCAGTTCCACAGCAGCATAACAACGCCGCCGAAGATGAATATTCCGGCTGCAATTGCCAATGGGATGAAAAAAGCTCTTTTAATCCAGAAACCTGCGTCCCGTTCTTGTCCGTAACACATCATGATTTTTAAGTTTTAATTGTTAATATTCGTTGTAAATTTCCTGAAGCCGCTTACGCAAATACGCAATTGCGTAACGCTTTCGTGATATAATCGTTTTAATGCTTTCACCGGTTTTATCAGCGATCTCTT
>Ga0209098_1001357_pt1 | contig 23649 bp, 19 predicted proteins | sample AD_JPNHW1_MetaG_FD_184429 | JGI IMG/M metagenome (GOLD analysis project Ga0209098, IMG submission 184429) | Active sludge microbial communities of municipal wastewater-treating anaerobic digesters from Japan - AD_JPNHW1_MetaG (SPAdes) (version 2) | ecosystem: Engineered > Bioreactor > Anaerobic...
AGTGCTCGCAGCTCAACCTGCTCCCGCAGGGCCAGCCCGAGAAGGACCGCCGCGTGCTCGCGATGGTCGCGGCGATGGACGAGGCCGGCTTCGGCAGCTGCACCAACCAGTACGAGTGCTCGGCCGTCTGCCCGAAGGGCATCAGCCACGACTTCATCTCGAAGTTCAACCGCGACTATCTCGCGGCGACGGTGCGTGCGACCTTCTGCCAGACTCCGGCCACGACCAGCGGCGGCGGCGCCTGAGCGAGCCCCGCGCATCCAGTTCGGCCTTTCACGGCGCCATCGGAAACGGTGGCGCCGTTTTCTATCTCTTGGGGATGAACATAGGGCATGCGCGGTTCTGCACCGGGTCCCAAGTATCGTGGTATCCGTGAGGGGGACTGTCCTAGGCAACGGGCCTAGGCGTCGGTTGGAACCATTGGCCCCGTGGTGACTGGCGAGGGGGGATGCAGGCGTGTCGCTGGCCGGTCTTCGATCTGCCCGAGGACAGCCTTCTGCAGTTCCTGTGTGGCGTGCTGGAATGTATGGGAGCGGCGTTCGAGCGCCTGGGCGGCTCCGGCGGTCTGCTGGGCAGCCGCAGCGTTGCTCTGGGTGACTTTGTCGATCTGGTGCACGGCCGTGGTGATTTGTTCGATTCCCGAGCTCTGTTCGCTGAAGGCTTGTGCGATGCTATTGACGATGTGCTCGAGTTCGCGCGCCTTGGCGAGGATGCCCTCGAGGGTTCTGCCGACCTCGACGCTGATGGCGGCTCCGGCGGCGGTACGCTCGCCGGACTGGGTGATTCTCTCGGTGGTCTCGCGCGCCGCTGCGGCGCTGCGCTGGGCGAGGTTGCGGACCTCCTCGGCGACGACGGCGAAACCGGCACCGGCCTCTCCGGCGCGGGCGGCTTCAACGGCGGCATTGAGGGCGAGGATGTTGGTCTGGAAGGCGATCTCGTCGATGGTCTTGATGATGCGGGTGACGTCCTGGCTGGGGGTGCGCAGGGCGCTCATCGCTTCGTCGAGCCGGTGCATCTGCTCGGCGCCGCGCTCGGCGGCGGTGCGGGTGTCGGCGGCGGAGTGCTGGGCGCGGGTGGCGTTGTCGGCGTTGGCGCGTGTCATGCCGGCGATCTCCTCAAGCGTGGCGCTGGTCTCCTCGAGCGAGGCGGCTTGGGTGGCGGATCCCTCGGCGACGGTGGCGGAGGAGTGGCGCACGGTGCCGGCGTCGATGGTGGAGTGCTCGGCCTCGTCGATGAGGCGCGAGGTGGTGGCGAGGATCGGTCGGACAATGCTCCGGCCAAGGCGTCGTGCGACTTTGAGCACGAGCGCGACGCCCAAGAGGGCGGCGACACTGGCCCAGAGGCGGCGGGCACGAGCGCTGGCGGAGAGGTTGGCGCAGGTGGCGGTGAAGTCTTCCCGGACTTTGGCGATCTCCTCGGCGAGTTTGCCATCGAGGAAGCCCCAGTGGGGCGGTGTCGGTGTTGGCCGCCTCGGCGTGTTTGCGGATGAGGTCGACCGCGTCTTTCCAGTCGGCCGAATCATGGATAGCGACGAGGTGGTCGCGTTGGGCGCATTGGCTCAGGGCAAGGACATCCTGCCAATAGACCTCGGCGAGGGTGACGCCGTTGAGCATCCCGTAGGTCTCGGATGGCAAGCAAGCTTGCGGCTGTTTTTCTCGGCGCGGAACTGGTGGATGTAGAAGACCACGCCGCCGGCATCGGTGATGGTTTTGCGGGCCAGCATGAGCTTGGAGAGGACGCTGAGCTTGCGGACGACGACGTCGTTGGCCGTGGCATCGACAAGGAAGGGGAGGACGCTGCTGATGTCGCGTCGGGTGCCGTGATAGCCCTCCAGAATGGGCACGCTGTCGGAGTCCTTGACCTAGTTGTAGACGCGCTGGCGGAGGGCGGGGAGTTCGGCGATGCGTCGGTCGATGGCGGTGAGCGCCTCATTGAGGGGGGCGGAGAGTGTGCTCGTGTCGATGAGCGCGTGTTGGGCCTGGTAGGCCTTGATGGTATCGTCGGAGGCGCGACGGGCGGTCTCCTGCTTCTCTCGTTCGGCGCGGCGGGCTTTGTTGGTGCAGCCCCAAGTGGGCTTGAAGGCGTACCAGTTGCTGGATTCCGCATCGATGCGCTGGTCGAGGTCTCCGAGTTCCCAGACCGTCTCAGCGAGCACTCCGAGGGCACGGAGTTCGAGCACTTCGTCATGGGCTCGCTTGATGATGAATAGGGCGGGAACCAGTCCGCCGATGGCGGGGATGAGAACCAACAGCAGGACCTTACGTTCCAGACTGAGCGCGCGCATAGTGTAGTGGTGGGGGGGGGAGTGGGGGCTGCAAACATCGGGCGAGCCGTCGCGAACTTTAGCGGAACAGATGGATGCAAATAGCTGCCGGAAAGTCGGATAGAGTGGCGCTGACGTGTGCGGACGCTCTCGCCGTGTCCCGCGGCAGTGACCAATTCGGTGCAAAGAAAAGCGCCGGACCCTGTGGGATCCGGCGCTTGGAGACTGGTGTGAGCGGCTCTGTGCGGAATGACTGACTCAGCGGTACTCTTCGCCGGAGACGGCGTTGAGGACCTTGTAGTTTTCCACGTGGTAGTTCGGATCGGCGCGGAAGGAGAGTTTCACGCCGTAGAGCTTCTCCATGCGGACGAGCAGGTCGGCGTCCTCGACCTTCAGGCGCTCGAGGACGCTGGGGTGCACGAGCACGCGCAGGGAGAAATCCTTGCCTGGGTAGCGCAGTTGGAGGCGGCGCACGATGGAGCCGAGGCGGCGCTGTAGCTCGACGGAGACCGTTGTGGCCGACTTCACGATGCCGCGGCCGCGGCAGTACGGGCAGTCGGTGTAGAGGTTGGAGGCGAGGGACTCCTGCTGGCGCTGGCGGGTCATCTGCATGATGCCGAGCGTGGAGATGGGGAGGATGTGGTTCTTGGCCTTGTCCTCCGACATCGCGGCGACCATGCGATCGAACACTTGGTTGCGGTGGCGTCGCTCCTTCATGTCGATGAAGTCCATGATGACCAGACCGCCCATGTTGCGCAGCCGGATCTGCCGGGCGATCTCGGTGGCGGCCTCCATGTTCACCTGGAATATCGTGTTCTTCTCCTCGCCGGACTTCGCTTTGTGGGAGCCGGTGTTGACGTCGATGGCGACGAGCGCCTCGGTCTCGTCGATGACGATCTGGCCGCCGGAGGGCAGTGAGACGAAGCGGTTGAACGTCTGCTCGATCTGGCGCTCGATGTTGAAGCGTTCGAAGATCGGAATGCTGTCGTTGTAGTGGTGGATTTTCGACCGTGAGCGCTTGGAGATGAGGCCGCAGATGTCCTGCACTCGGGTGAAGTCCGCCTCGTTGTCGATGAGCACGCGGTCGACGTCCTCGGTGAGGAAGTCGCGCACGGTGCGCTCGACGATGTCGGGCTCCTGATAGAGGCAGGACGGGGAGCGGTCGCTCTCCATGTGGCGGGAGATCTCCTCCCACTTCTTGAGGAGGATGTGGAGGTCGCGGACGAAGTAGCGGGCTTTCTTGCCCTCGCCGGCGGTGCGGACGATGACGCCCATGCCCTCGGGAATGGTGAGTTCCTGGAGCATCTTCTTGAGGCGCTGGCGCTCCTTCGGGTCCTCGATCTTGCGGGAGATGCCGCACTGGTCGGAGTAGGGCATCAGGACGAGGAAGCGGCCGGGGAGCGAGAGGTTGGTCGTGGTGCGCGGGCCCTTGGTGCCGATGGGGCCCTTGGTGACCTGCACGACGATCTCGGTGCCGGGCGGGTAGAGGCCGGGGATGTCCTTGAGGGTGATCTTGGACTTGTCCTGCTGCTTCGAAGACCGGTTGACGCGGACGACCTCGACGGAGGAGTCGGCGGCGGCGGGGAGGATGTCCCAGTAGTGGAGGAATGCGTTCTTGGTGAAACCGATGTCGACGAAGGCGGCCTTGAGGCCGGGGTCGAGGTTCTTGACGCGGCCCTTGAATATGCCGCCGACCATGCGGTCGTCGGATTCGCGCTCGATCTCGAACTTGTCGAGGATGCCGTCGACGAGGAGCGCGACGCGCTTCTCGAGGGGCTCGGAGTTGATGATGAGCTCGCGGAAGGCGCCCTTCTCCTTCTTCTGGAAGAGGGAGAGGATCTTCTGGATCAGCGGGCGTTGTTTGGCGCGCTCGGAGGCATCCTTTTTAAGGGCTGCTGGGTCCACCTGTCCGGCGCTTTGCTCGTTGGGCGGCCGGGCGAGTTCTTCGTCGATGTTTTTGGGGACGTCGTTGGATTGGACGTTGGATTGATCGCTCATTGGGTGCGGTGTCCTGTCGTTGGACGGGATTCCCTGGGGCGGCAGGCGCTGTGCGACTGGCCGGTGCGGGCGCGCGGGGCCGGAAGGTGGGGATTAGAAGTTCTTCCGGAACCGATAGACGCTCTGCACCAAGCCTTGCAGCAGACAACAGCTGAGCACAAAGGAACCACCGTAGCTAAGGAAGGGAAGCGGCAGTCCGGTGATGGGCATCAATCCGATCGTCATGCCTATGTTGACGAAGACGTGCATCGCTAAGATCACCGAGACCCCGAGAGCGAGGTAGGTGCCGAAGCGATCGCGGGCTTGGCCCGCGATGCGCACGCCGTTCATGAGCACGACGCCGAAAAGAAGAATCACCGTAAGGCTTCCCAGAAAGCCTTTCTCCTCCGCCAGCACGGAGAATATGAAGTCGTTGTGGGCCACTGTTGTCGGCAGATAGCCCAGTTGAGCCTGAGTGCCCTCTGTCCAGCCTTTACCCGTGAGGCCGCCGGAGCCGACCGAGATCAACGATTGGCTTTGATTCCAACCGATGCCTTTGGGGTCGATGCGTTCGGGGTTAACGGTGGCGAGGATGCGATTGCGCTGGTAATCGTAGAGAGGCAGCCAGGAATGGGACTCGAATTTACCCCGGTCGTCCCTGAAGGAGAGGTTGTTCTCCGTCATGAAGTTGTAGTAGCGCACCATGTCGACGGTCACCACCGTCGCCAGCGTTGCGAAGAGCACGATGGCAGCGATGAAAAAGCGCCGCGGCAGTTGCGCGACATACAGCAGAGAAACGACCATGGGGGGAATCACGAGAGCCGTCCCGAGGTTCGGCTGAAGCAGAATCAAGATCATGGGAAGTGCCACAGCAAGGGCCAATTTCCCGAGGACCAGAAAGGAGGGTTTAACGGAGCCGATCTTATTGCGCGCCAAGATGCTGGAGCAGATCAGCAGTGTGGCCAACTTGGCCAATTCCGATGGCTGGAACGACATCGGACCGAAGTCGATCCAGCGCTGTGCGCCGTAGCGCTCGGTTCCGATGCCGGGGATAAGCACGGCGATCAGCAACACCATCGAGGCGAGGTAGACCCAGTGCGCGTACTTCAGCCAGAACTCGTAGTCGATCAACGAGGCGGCGGTGTAGACGAGTGCGCCGACGAAGAGCCAGCCCACCTGCACTTTCCACTGGTGAAGCCCGGTCGCGAGTTGCGCGCTATAGATGAAGCAGACGCCGATCATCGAGAGCGCGAGCAATGCGGCCGGCCCCACCCAGTCCCATGTCTGGCGGGTTGCGACTTTCAGAAACGACAGCAGGCCTGGACGCAGTGCTTCTTTCAACGGTTGCCATCGATTCGAGCCCAACGCCGCCTGTACTGCAACGCCGCGTTCGCAGAATATGCGAGGAGGGCGCTGGCACCAAAGATCCATGGCGACGTGCGAGTCGCGCTGTCAGGGATGCAGGCGATGGCGTGCGGGAAAGATTGCTCTTTGTTTTTGCGACCCTACTTTGCGCGTCCGCTCCGACTCACCAACCGACGGCACTCTCGTGATCCTTTTCGGCGAATCTCACGCATGGACTTTTGCGCTCGCGACGCTCGCTGGCGCGAGCGCCGGTTATGCCTTGTCGTGGATTCTTGCGCGGCAGGCGCGCCGGGTCGCCGGCGAACGCGCTGCAGGCATTGTCGAACTCGCGAAACGCGAGGCTCAGGTCGCCGCGGCGGAGATCCGTGCGAAGACCGACGAGGAGCTTTCCGCCCGGCGTGCCGAGAACCAGCGCGAGCAGGACCGCCGCGAGATCGAGGTCGATGTGAAGCTGCGCGAGATCCGCAACCACGAGGAGTCGCTGGCGCTGCTCGATTTCCAGCTCGAAGCCCGCCAGGAGCGCCTCGCTCGCGAAGCCGCCGCGATCAAACAGGGACGCGACGCCGTACGTGCCCAGTCGAAGAGCCTGCGCCAGCGCCTCGAGGAGATTTCCCATCTCGACGCCGAGGAGATCAAGAAGGCTCTCCGCGACGAGATCATGATCGAGTGCCAGGATGACCTGCGCCAGTTCCGCAAGGAGCTCATGGATCGTTCCGAGGCCGATCTGAAGGCCGAGGCCAAGCGTGTGATGCTTGCCGTGATGCAGCGCATGTCCAGCCAGCCCAACCACGACGTGACCGCCACGATCGTGCAGCTGCCCAGCGACGAGATGAAGGGCCGCATCATCGGCCGCGAGGGGCGCAACATCAAGGCCTTCGAGTCCGCCACCGGCGTCACCATCCTGATCGACGAGTCGCCGAACATGGTGCTCATCTCGTCCTTCGATCCGGTGCGCCGCGAGGTCGCCAAGATCGCGTTGCAGGCGCTCGTCGCCGACGGGCGGATCCATCCGGCCAGCATCGAGGATCAGGTGCGCCGCGCACAGGCGGAGATCAACACCCACGTGCTCGCCACGGCCGAGGCCGCCGTGCAGAAGCTCAAGCTTAGCAGCGTCCACCCCGAGATCCTCCAGGTGCTCGGCCGCCTCCAGTTCCGCCACTCCTTCGCGCAGAATGTCCTCGACCACTCCGTCGAGGTTGCGCAGTTCGCCTCGCTCATCGCCTCCGAGCTCGGGCTCGACCCGCAGGTGGCCAAGCGCGCCGGCCTTTTCCACGATCTCGGCAAGGCCATCGAGGCCGAGCTGGAGGGCAGCCACGCCCATATCGGTGCGGAGTTCGCGCGTCGTTTTGGCGAGGCCCCCGCGGTCGTCAACGCGATCGCCGCCCACCACGACGAGGTGAAACCGGAGACACTCTACGCCGGCATCGTCGTCATCGCCGATGCGCTGTCCGCCGTGCGCCCCGGTGCACGCGCCGAGTCAATGGCCGCCTACATCGAGCGGCTTCAGCGGCTCGAGCGCATCGCGCTCGACATGCCTGGCGTGCAGCAGGCGTACGCCATCCAGGCCGGCCGCGAGGTCCGTGTGGTTGTGGCGCCGGCTTCCGTCAGCGACAGCGAGGCGCGGGAAATGACCTCCAAGATTCGCCAACGCATCGAGGACGAGCTCCAGTATCCCAGCACGATCAAGATCACCGTCATCCGCGAGCAGCGCTTCACCGAGACGGCGACGTAGCCCAGACAGTAGCGAGGAGTGAGTAGCGGGTAGCGAGGAGTCTGTGGCTAGCCCATTCTCCGCGAGCTCATGCCGGCGGCTCCGGTGCTTCGCTTCAGCCGTGGATCTAGCTTTGCCTCATGCTCGCTACTCACTACTCACTACTCGCTCCTCCATCCGCCATGCCCGACACCAAGATCCTCGAAGTCTTTCCGAATCCCGCCCCTGCGCGCGACTTCCTCATCGAGCACACGCACCACGAGTTCACCTCGCTGTGCCCGATCACCGGACACCCCGACTTCGCCAACATCACCGTCCGCTACGTGCCGGACAAGGTGTGCGTCGAGCTGAAGTCGCTGAAGCTCTACTTTCACTCCTTCCGCAACGAGGGGATCTTCTTTGAGGCCGCGACGAACAAGATCTGCGACGATCTCGGCAAATGTCTCAAGCCTCGCAGCCTCACGATCGTCGCCGACTGGAAGGCCCGCGGCGGGTTCTCCTCGGTGATCACCGCCGACTGGACGCCGGCGAAGAAGCGGCGGTGAAGCCGAGAGGCTAGTCCGTGACGCTTCCCGCTGTTGGGGTGTCAATCTTGGAGAAAGTGTCTCGCCCCATCAGTCGGTCAGAAGGCTGAGGATGGCATTCGTCAATCGCTTCGGCATCAAAGCGGGTTCTTTGCAGACGGAATTCAGTGGCGTGTTCAGTTACCGCATAGAAGCGCAGGCTTTCACCTCGATCACCGAACAGTCGGACGATTGTCGTCTTTACGGCCTCGCTGCAGCGGATCCCAAAGTAAATCGCCTTCATCCGGAAGGGAGAACCCGCTCCAACGCGTTGGGATGCGAGATCTCTCCATTCCTTCTCGTAGTCCCACTCGCGCGCTTTGCGGTAGAAGTAGGTTTCGCGAATCTGTTCTTCCGCAGTTTTACTGCCAGCGACAAGCCATTCGGCCAAGTCGCTACTTTTTATGCCCCTTGGCTGATCGTAGCGGACAGGCTTGAGCGACCAGCAATCGTGCTGGTCTGTGTCGTATTCGATGCAGATGCCGCGGTGTTCGTCTGCATAGTGGCTCCACATGAGCGGGCTATTCCATTTCGAGGAGAGGCAGAGGACTCGATGTTCGGCAAAGAGGAGCCGAAGTGCACTGTCAAGGTCGCCCCGTATGATCCACGCAGCGGCATCCTGCCATTCCTTGCTGCCGGCTGGAGCATCTTCTGTCGCCAGATACTTCCAGTCACTTTTGATGAGTTTCTTTCCCAGCCGCTTTGCCACTTCGGTGTGAAGGATTACGAGGCTCTGGAAATCGGAGTCGAGTACGAGATATGGGCGGCTGTCGAGTGGGTCATTGAAGCCTGCTGGGTCGGCGTAGTGGACGTCCTCGTTGCACAGCTCGTCGAGTGTGAAGCTGTTGAACGGCCGGAACCTGAAGAGTGAGCGAGGGATTGCTTTCATGGTTCCGACTCGCGGTTACGGATTCAGCAGCTTCACGACCTCGGCGTGGAGCTTGGGATGCGCGGCGAGGGTGGACTCGGCGTTCATCGGTTCGCGGCCCTGCCAGTCGGTGATCATGCCGCCGGCACCGCGGATGACGGGCACCAGCGCAGCGATGTCCCACGGGTTCATGATCGGGTCGGACATGATGTCGGCCCAGCCGGTCGCGACGAGCAGGTAGCCGTAGCAGTCGCCCCAGGTGCGGACCATGCGGACACGTTTTGTGAGCGCATCCCAGCCGGCGATGCTCTGGTGCTTGGCCACATCGAGCGTGTCGGTGACGAGCAGCGTGGCGGCGGCGAGGTTGGCGGGCTCGCGGAGGCGGACTGGTTTGCCGTTGAGTGTGGTCGTGGCACCGTCGCCGACGACGAGCTGGCGAAGAATGGGCTGGTGGATGCAGCCGAGGATCGGCTGACCGTTGTGGAGCAGTGCGATGAGCGTGCCGAAGAGCGGGCAGGCGGAGGCGAAGCTCTTTGTGCCGTCGATTGGATCGAGCACCCAGACGAACTCCGCGTCGTCGCGGTCGTTGCCGAACTCCTCGCCGAGCACGCCGTGAGAGGGAAACCGCTTCGTGATCATCGCGCGCATGAGCTCCTCGGCGCCGCGGTCGGCAGCGGTCACGGGTGTCTGGTCCGACTTCATCTCGATGGCGACGTCGTGGCTGCCGAAGAGCGGGCGGATGAAGTCGCCGCTGGCGGTGGCGAGTTCGTTCAGGAATGCGCGATAGGGTGCGAGGTCCACGGCGCGGAGGTTGCCGGGTTCGGTGGCGGAGTTCACCCAAAAACGACAGATGATGGAAGCGGAGTGGCGACAGAAGGTAACGAAGGAAACAAAGGGCGGAGAGGGAGCCCCGCCTTTGTGGCGCCGGCCTCCGCGCCGGCGAAACCGAGGCCGCAGGCACGGAGGCCTGCGCCACGACCGGAGACATTGCCGCCCGCGCTGCGTGCCGCAAAAAGGCCCGAATTATTTCTTCTGAAACTTCCGCTTCCTGGTTTGGACTTCGTTTTCTTCGTTACCTTCTGTCGGTCCGACTTCGGTTTTTGGTGTGCAGATGTGGGGTGGCGGGTTTGCATCGCGGCATGCACTGGCGCGCCGTCCCCATCCACGTTCTCGACTTCGAGGGCAGCCTTGCGGGCGGCGTGGTCGAGTACGGCGTGGCGGTGTTGCAGGGCGGCGAGGTGGTCGAGACAACTACGCGACTGTGCCGCCCGAGCGGAGCGATCCGTCGCGAGGACTCCGCGGTTCACGGCATCGGCGAAGCCGATGTGGCCGGAGCTGCGCCGCTGGCCGACGACTGGGAACGCTTCGCCGGGTGGCGCCAACGCGGGCCGATGGCGGCGCATTTCGCCGGGACGGAGAACGCGTTGCTCAAAGCCGTATGGCCCTACGCGCGGCAGTCGCCGGATTTTGCGCGTGGCGGAGCGGCCGCGGTCACGAACGACTGGGGCCCGTGGATCGACACCGGTCGGCTGCTGCCGCAGCTCTTCCGCGGGATCGAGTCGGCGAAGCTCGAGGATCTGGTGACGCAGTTTGCGCTCGGCTCGGCGCTTGCGGTGCTGGCGGAGAAACACTGTCCGCCGGCGCGGCGACGCTACCACGCGGCGCTGTACGATGCACTGGCGACTGCGCTGTTGCTGCGCGCGGTGCTGGCTCGGCCGGAGTTTGAGTCGGCTACGATTCCCTGGCTGCTCGAACTCAGTTCGCTCGACCCGGCGCGGCGCGAGTCGCTGCGGCAGGGCGAGCTGTTTTGATTCTGTAGGCGATCAGCGGATCGAGACGTCGAGATTTGGGTCGGCGCCAGTGACGGTGACGCTGGCCTCAAATTCCACGACTTCTGAACGGATAAATGCTGCCTTGGCCAGTAAACGCCTTTTCTGTTTCCCGCTAAGCCCTCGAGTTTCTTGGATATCCCGTTCTTGTTGGGCAAACTGCCCATCCGCGTTGGAGTCGCGGCAGTGCCGTATTATGGCAAGTCCGTGGAGACGCCACCTGCCGGCCCAGCCGGGAACCGGCTCGGGCGCTTCCAGTTTCAACGAAATATCGACGCGGTCCCCGATGCACTGGTATCGGCTCGCAAAATAGTCGCCGAGAAGGCTGCGGGCAGTGGTGGTCGCATTGGCCTTTTCATCCGGCTCCGGCACGGGCTGTGGTTCTGGAGCTGGCGAAATTTCGAGTGTGGTGCTCAGTGCGGGGCGTTGCGGGGTGCTGTCCGGCGCGGCCTGTTGGGCCGGTTTTGGCGTCGTCGGTTTCTCGGTTGGTGACGGCTGTATTGGCTCCGGATAGATCAGATACTGCTGCCGGAGGAATTCCGGCAGGGCGGACTTGTCTACGGAGGCCAACCCCTCGGCATGCCGGATGACCACGCGACCGCCGGTCTGGCTGACGATCTTCGCCTCCGCGAAGGAGCGGCCGTCGGCCAGCTGGATGCTTTCCGCATGCGCGACCAACAGGATGGCGGTGGCCGCGACTAGAAGAGCACACCGCCGAAGAATCGATGTTCCCATGCCCTGGAGGTTGAGTGCCCGGATCGCGGAGACAAGTGGCTTCCCTGCTTTATCTTTCGTAAATCGGGACAACCCGAATCCAGAAACCCCAGCCGAAGCGCTCGGTGATCTCGGTGCGGACAAGGAGCTCGTTGGCGCCGGCGCGGAGGGGGACGGTGACTTCGAACTGATTGGGGATGAGACGGGCGTCGCCGTACTTCGCGCGGTCGGGGTGGAACCACTGACGCGGCGGGCCGACGAAGACACGCTCGCCGTTGCACCAGAGCATGAGGGCGTCGGTGTAGGTGAGCCGGAGGGTGCGAGGGCCGGCGGTGGTGGCGTGGAGCGTGGTGCGGGCGAATGCGACACCGGACTCGTTGCGCGGGGTGAAGAGCTGGGTGAGGTCGACGACGCCGCGGGCATCGGCGGGCGCGTGTTGCCATGAGGTGGCGTCGGCTGCGATGGCGGTGGGAAGACCGTCGGCGGCCCAGCCGGTCTCGTGCGGCTGCGTGACCTGCCAGTCGCGGAGGATACCGGAGCCGGGTTCGCGGGCGAAGGCCCAGGGATCGTCGAGGCGAGCGTGAACGGAGTGTGCCGAAAGCGCGGTGACGCGGAGGTTGCGGAAGAGCGCGGAGCCGAAGTAGGTCATCAGGCGCACACCGCCGCGGGTGCGTGGCAGGTCTCGAAAACTGGCGACGGGCTCGGCCGAGCCGTCGACATAGACGTTGGCGAGGTCGTTGCCGAAATCCACGCGTAGGCGGACCCAGTCGCCGGGGCGGTGGGACGGGCGGTTCTGGCCGATGGGGTAGAGTTTCCAGCTGCAGGCCTCGCCCCAGATGCCGGCGAGCTCGAAGGCGAGGCGATTGTCCTCGGTGTGGATGAGCGTGAGGTTGTTGGCGGAGGCGCCGTCGGCGGAGACGCCGAAGTCGATGCCGGCCCACATCTTCTCCGGGAGAATTTCGACTTCGACGCGATAGTCGGTCCAGCTCTCGTCGCCGAACCATGGTTGCGTGGCGGCGGCCCAGGTGGCGCCGTGTTCGTAGCGGAGCGCGCGGGTGCCGTCGGGCGCGGCGACGATGCCGGCGGGATCGGGAGCGCGGAGCCAGGCGGTGTTTGCGGGTTGCGTTGGCGAGCCGTCGAGGTGGTCGGAGAAGAGGACTGCCGGTTCGGCTCCTCGGGCGCAGGAGGGAATGATCATGGCAAGAAGGAGGAGCAGGAAGGTGAGTTGCGGGCTCATGGTGGAGGTTACCACGGGCTGCTGACAGCGTGGTGTCAGCAGTGCGGCACCTCGATCTCCGCTATCGTAGCACGGTGTGCGGGCGCAACCGCGAGACGACGAATACCTGCGGGAGGCCTGGGCCGAAGTAGAAGGGCAGCGGGCCGTAACCGTCGGAATAGAAGCCGGCGCCGAGGTCGATCTGCATGGTCGAGATCCAGCCGGACGGCTCAATGGTCACATCGCCCGCCGGGGCGAACAGCGACAGGGGGATCGCGCTGATGTTGGTGTTGGCGGTGGGGCTGATCAGGTAGTCGTCGGGCGAGAGGCCGGGTCGGCGTTTGTCGAGCGGCCTGGCGCCGGTTTCCTCCATATAGTATTGAAACCCCCAATGCCCCTGGAACCAGAGGCTGGCGCCGTGGCCGCCGAGCTGTTCTTGAAGGACGCGGACGGCGGTGCGGGAGTTGGCGGCGAAGGCGGCGTCGGCGTGGACGATGGCGGCACTCAGGACGACTGCTGGTGCGAGGGGCCAGAGGCGGAGCCAGCTGCGGGTCGAGATGTTTGTGAAACCGCGGTCCGCGAGCCGTCGCACGATCAGGATCGCCACGGCTGGGGCGAGCGGGAGGAGCGAACGGCCGTTGATGGACCAGTTGAGAACGCCGGTGAAAACAAGCGTCCCGAGTACCCAGAGCGCGAGGAGGAGCGAGTCCGCGCTGCGCCGCGTCCAGATATCGCTGCAGGCCAGCGCCAGTGGCGCCAGACCGAGGGTGGCGAACAGAGCGACCTGCACGATGGCATCCCAGCGGGTGCCGCCGGCGCCGTGGAGATCGAGCGTGGTGAGCTGGGCGGCGAGCGGGAGAGCGGCGACGAGCGCAGCGGCGGCGACGAGCGCGCCCGCGAGCGCGCGCCAAGACCAGAGGCGGTGTGCGACGAAGAGCAGCGGCAGCAGGCAGCCGCCGGCGAAGGATAGGGCGATCAGACCGCGTTGCCAGAGAGGTCCGGATACCTGATGCATGCGCGCGTACAGGCCGGCGCCGGAGAGCATGCCGTGACCGTAGCGATGGGCGGTCCAGAGATCGTAGGCCGTGAGGGCGACGATGGGGAGCGCGAGCCAGAGGAGTTTCCAGCTCGGCCGGCGTTCGCGGACGACGGTGTAGACGAGCAGGAGCGGGATGAGGGCGGCGCCGAAGTACTTGGTGAGGGCGGCGAGAGCAACCAGTGCGGCGGCAAGGGCGAGGCGGCCGTGGGAGCGGCGTTCGAGACCGCGTAACCAGAACTCGGTTGCCCAGAGCCACAGCGCGAGCATCGGCACGTCGCTCATCAGCGTGGTGGCGGAGAGCCAGAATACCGGGGAACCCAGGGCGATCAGCGCCGCGAGCGCGGGCTGCTTGCAGAGGCGACTGGCAAGTGTGTATGTGCCGAGCACGGCCGCGATTGCCGGGATAAGTAAGGAGAGATGGAGGGCTGGCTCGCTCCAGCCGAGAAGCCCGCCTGCTGCGGCGAGGTAGTAGCAGACTCCGGGCGGGTTCTGGGTGACATCGGGCAGTGGCATTTCGAAGTCGTACCAGTTGACCGTGGTGCCGAACGGGTCAGCGGGGTGTGCGAGGATCTGCTTGGCGGAACGCAGGAAGAGATAGTCGTCGATGTGGACGGCCTTGTTCGCGAAAGGCGCAAGGCAGAGAATCGTCGCCAGCGTGAGCCAGAGCGCGGGGCTGCGGTACCAAGCTGATGGTGCGACGGCGGGAGCTGGCGGCGGGACGGTGTCGGTCATGAGACGGTGCCGAGCATGCTGCCGCGCGAAGGTTCGGGGCAAGTCCGCTGCGGTTGTGATCACGTCCCGCGGTGCGCGGATCAGTTGCGAAGAGCGGCGAGGTCGATCTCGCTCAGCGATGCGACGACGCGCTCGCAGTGGGAGAAATCCTGGCCTCGGGTGAGGGCGTGCGGGACGGCGATGCAGCGAATCCCTGCGCGTGCGGCCGCGATGGAGCCGTTGTAGGAGTCCTCGAAGGCGACGGCATTTCCGGCGGACAGCCCGAGCCGGCGGAGCGCCTCGAGATAGAGGTCCGGTGCGGGTTTGGCGCGTGGTGCGTCGCCGCGACAGATGCGTGAACGGAGGCGATCGGACAGGCCGACACGGCGGAGGTGTCGCTCGACCCAGTCGTGCGTGGAGCTGGAGACGACGGCGAGCGACCAGCCGAGCGCGGTGGCCTGGTCGAGGAGGGCGACGACGCCGGGCAGCGGCGAAAGGGCGGCGTTGAGCCGGTCCTCGACGGACGCACGTTCAGCGACGAGTGCGGCGCGATCCTCCGCACGTCCGGTGCGTTGCGCGAGGAGTGCGAAGGGGTCGAGTACCTCGTTGGTTGTGCCGACGATCTGGAGATACTCGTCGAGGCGATATTCCACGCCGCGGGCGGCGAAGAGTGACTGGAGCGCGGCGTAGCCGGAGGCTTCGGTCTGGAGGATGAGTCCGTCGAAATCGAGGAGCGCGGCGGGCATGAGAGAAGTGCCTGGTGGCGCTTTACGAGGGCGGGATCGAGAGACCGAAATCAGAGCCACTTGCGGCGCTTCATGTAGATGAAGAGCGCGACGGTGAGGGTGGCGGTGAGGGCTACGACGACCCAGTAGGCGGAGCGGGAGGCGAGCAGGGGCGAGTACTTGAAGTTCATCGAGAACCAGCTGCCGATGATCATCAGCGGGATGGCGATCGCGGTGAGGCCGGTGAGGACGCGCACGCCTTCGTTGGTCTCGTGGGTGGAGCGGTTGAGGAAGAGCTTGAAGACGAAGATGAGCTGCTCGGACCAGGACTTCACCCGTTCCTCGATGCGGACGAGGTCGTCGGACAGGTCGCGCATGTAGGGGAGGAGTTTGGGGCGGAAGAACCCGGTGCGGCCGGAGGAGAGGGCGACGGCGAGCTCGCGCTGGGGACGGAGGATCTGACGGAGGGTGGTGATGTCCTCGCGGAGGTCGACGATGCGCTGGGCGAGCGGATCGCGGCTGTGGGCGAGGACGGCCTCCTCGATGGACTCGATCTCGGTGCGGAGCTCGTCGAGGGCGGGCTTGAAGTGCTCGACGATGAGATCGAGGAGGGTGTGGGCGAAACGGTCGGGGCCGCGGATGATGACGGAGGGGGTGCGCAGGATGCGCTCGCGGCAGGTCTGGACGGCCTTGAGGGGCTTGCGGTGGAAGGTGACGAGAAAGTTTCGGCCGAGGATGAGGTCGAGCTCGGTGGTCGTGAACTTCTCGACCCGGGAGTAGTCGACGGCGTGGACGACGATGTAGAGGTAGTTCTCGTATTCCTCGAACTTCGGGAGCGGGGTGTCCTGGATACAGTCCTCGATGGTGAGGGGGTGGACGGCGAAGAGGTCCTGCATGACCAAGCGGATCTCGTCGTCGGTGGGTTCGGAGAGGTCAACCCAGAGCATGACGGCGGGATCCTGCCGGAGTGCGGCGAGCGACTCGGTGGGGGGGCAGTCGGCGACGAACTTGGAGTCGCGATAGACGACGCTCTGGATCATGAGAGGGAAGGCGAGAGGCGAGAGGCGAAAGGCGAGAGGGGGCGGTGCGCCGCTCGTACATGACGCGGCCCGGCCGGTGCGCGGTAGGGCGATGTGGGGCGAGCCGGGGCCGGGCGAAGCGGTGCTGTGGGTCGGTGTTTCATTCCGAGATCCGCGATCCTAGATCCGCAGTCCTCAGATCCAGCCGCGGCGGCGGCACCAGATGAACATGCCGAGCGTGGCGAGGAGCATGACGCCGAGCGAGATCCAGTAGCCGTAGGGGCTGGAGACCTCGGGCATGTGCTCGAAATTCATGCCGTACCAGGTGCCGAAGAGGATCGGGGGCATGGTGATGGCGGTGAGGGCGGTGAGGACCTTGATGCCTTCGTTGGCCTGGCTGGCGGATTTGTTGAGGAAGAGATCGAAGGAGACGAGGAGCGCATCGCCGAGTGTGGCGAGGGTCTCCTCCTGGCGGATGAGGTTGTCGCGCAGGTCGCGGAAATAGGGGAGCATGACGGTGCGGACGATCTTGCTGTCGCCGTGTGCGAGGCGATTGATGACATCGCGTTGGGGGCGGACGATCTGGCGGAGATCGGAGAGCTCGGCGCGGACGGCGAGGAGGTCGGAGGTGAGGTTCTCGGCGTGCTCCTTGAGGACGCGGGCCTCGATGCGCTCGATCTTGGCGCGCACGCCGTCGAGTACGGGGGTGTAGCGTTCGACGAGCTGGTCGACGATGTCGTGGGCGAGCCGGTCGGTGCCGCGGGCGATGATGCCGGCGCCTTTGCTGCAGCGGTCGACCAGCCACTGGATGGAGCGGAGGGGCTTGCGGTGGAAGGTGACGAGGTACTCCTTGCCGAGGAAGAGATCGAGCTCGGTGGTGGAGAAGCGCTCGGTCTGGGTGAGGTCGACGGCGTGGGCGACGATGAAGAGGTAGTCCTCGTAGTCCTCGATCTTGGGGAGGCTGGAGGGGGTGACGCAGTCTTCGATGGCGAGGGGGTGGAACTGGAAGACGTTGTCGAGGATGAGCTTGATCTCGTCGTCGGTGGGGTTGTCGAGATCGACCCAGAGGTGGAGCCCTTTGTCCGCACGGACGATGCGCATGGCCTCGGCTTCGAGGTCACTGGCCACAAGCTTTCCTTCGCTGAAAACAAACGAGCGGATCATGCGCGGGCGGATGGTGCGCGGGGGTATGCGGCGAGGCAAGCCGCGTGCGGTGCGAAACGCTGCAAAACGGAGATTCGCCGCGTTGTTCGCGGATGTGGCGCGGGGGAATCGCGCGCCGCGTCTCCGGATGCGCCAGCGAGCTCAGGCGGCGCCGTAGAGGCGGGCTTCGGCCTCGGCGAGCGGGCGGATGAAGTCCTCGGGCGTCTGCGCGGTCATGAGGGCATCGCGCACGGTGGGATCCTTGAGGACGCGGCAGAGGGCTCCGACGAGAGCGAGGTAGTCGCCAGGCTGAGACTTCGGTGTGGCGACGACGAAGATGAGGCGGACGGTCTGCTGGCAGTTCTCAAAATAAACGCCGGCGGGGCTGCGGCCGACGGCGAGGACGATGGCCTGGGCGTGTTCGGTGCGGGCGTGGGGAAGGGCGATCTCGTTGCCGATGCAGGTGGGGTCGAGGCGTTCGCGGGCGAGAAGTTCGTTGTAGAAATGGGGGTAGTCCGTGATGTCCGGGTGGCCCTCGAGGAGGCGTGCAACCTCGTTGATGGCAGCGGTACGCTTGGTCTGCTGCACTTGGAGGAGGATGCGGGAGGGATGCAGCAGCTGTGCTAGGCGGACGGGCATACTCGTATTTCGGCTCGGCGTGAGGTTTCCTGAATCGACGCGCGAGCAATCTTCGCTCCCAGCTGGACGAGGCAAGGCCGGAGATGCTCGGAACGCGTATTTTTCGCGCGGCGGGTCAGCTGTGGCTGGAGCTGCGCTGTTGCTGCAGGGCGCGGTAGCTGCGTTCGAGGACGGCGGCGAGCTCTGCGGCGCGGAACGGCTTGAGGAGGGCGTCGTCCATGGCGACGGACTGGAGGTGGCCTCGGGAGCAGCTGGCCGCGCTGGTGGTGAGGGCGACGAGCCGTTGGGCTGCGGCGGAAGCGGTGCCGCGGTGGACGCGGCGGGCGGCATCCGCGCCGTCGACACCGGGCAGGTCGATGTCCACGAATAGGAGATCGAAGTTCTCGGTACGTTCGCGGGCGAGGGAATCGGTGCTGGTTCCGACGACGGTGGCGGCATAGCCGAAGCGCTCGAGCATGAGGGCGAGGCTGCGCTGGTTTATGACATCGTCGTCGATGGCGAGGATGCGTAGGGGCATGCGGCGGGCGAGGCTGCTGTCGAACTCGAGGGTCTCGGGCGGAAGACTGTCAATGACCTCTGCGGGGGCTCCGAAGGCCTGGAGCAGCATGATGCGGAGATGGCTCGGCTTGACGGGTTTGGTCAGGACGAGGGTGGTGTCGTGGGTGTGTGTGTCGGTGTGGCTGAGGAGCAGCACGGGGAGACTGTTGCGCTCGGGGATGGAGCAGATGGTGGCGGCGACCTCGCTGCCTTCTTGCGGGCCGAGCTGGCTGTCGACGATGACGACATCGCAGGCGGTGGGGCTGCGCAGGAGGGCGAGGGCGGCGGTGGTGCGCTCGATCTCGCAGGTGTTCATGCCCCACCAGCGACACATGGCGGAGAGGGCGTGGCGGAGGGTGGGGCTCTCGCAGAGAATGATGACGCGGCGGCCTGCCAGGGGCGCCTCGGGTGAGGCGTGCGGTGGCGGGGGTGCGTCGTGCGGGATGTCGACAGGAAGGGTGAAGTGGAACGTGGAGCCGTGGGCCACTTCGCTTTCGACCCACATGCGGCCGTGCATGAGCTCGGTGAGGCGGTAGGCGATGGCGAGTCCGAGCCCGGTGCCGCCGAACCTGCGGGTGGTGGAGGTGTCGATCTGGGAGAACGGCTTGAAGAGCCGGTCCATGCGATCGGGCGGGATACCGATGCCGGTGTCGCGGATGGCGAGGTGGAGCTGCGGGGGCTGGCTGCCGGGTGTGCGCTGGACGGTGAGGAAGACTTCGCCTGCGGAGGTGAACTTGATGGCGTTGCCGACGAGGTTGAAGAGGATCTGCTGGAGACGGGTGCTGTCGCCGAGAAAGAGGCCGGGGACGTCGGGGTCGACGAGGTAGCCGAGCTCGAGGTGTTTCTCCCGGGCCGGAGGTCCGCAGAGATCGAGGACGGTCTCGACGATGGTGCGGATGTCGACGGGACCGTGCTCGATCTCCACGCGGCCGGCCTCGATCTTCGAGTAGTCGAGGACGTCGTTGACGATGGCCAGGAGGGTGTCGCCGCAGGTGCGGATGGAACGGATGTATTCGCGTTGTTCGAGCGAGAGCTCGGTGCCGGCGAGGAGCTGGGCCATGCCGAGGACGCCGTTCATGGGCGTGCGGATCTCGTGGCTCATGACGGCGAGAAACGCGCTTTTGGCGTGGTTGGCCGCCTCGGCGGCGCGGGCCTCCTCCTCGCTGGCTCGGATGGCGCGCTGGAGACGCTGGTTGAGCTCGTCGGCCTTGATCTTCTCCTCGCGGAGGCGGTCGGAGGTCTCGATGACCCGCTGCTCGGCGCGGGCGGAGGAGAGGCGAAGCCGGTAGGTGAGCCAGCCGATGAGCAGCGAGAGCCCGAGGATGCCGCAGGCGGCGGCGGCGGCGACCTGGCGGAAGGTGGCGAGGCGTTGCTCGAGATCGTGTGCCCACATGTCCACTCCGGCGACACCGACAAACTCTCCGCTGGAATTATAGAAGGGGGCGAAGGCGCTCATGTACGTGCGCACCTGCTCGGGGACGGGGCGGGCGTTGGCGATGGCGCGGTGCTCGGTGAGGGCCTGGCGCAGGGCGGTATCCTGGCCGGTGTAGGGGAATACTAGTTTGGGCGGGGCGTCGGTATCGTCGTAGGGGCGGATGAAGTAGGCGGTATCGAGGATGAAGTTGATCTGCCCGTCGTGGAGCGTCGCGGTGTAGATGTAGAGCAGGTCCTTGGTGGCGCGCTGCATCTTGAGCAGTGGCTCGAGGGCGCGGAGGTGCTGGGGTGTTCCGGTTTGCTCGGGAGAGACGAGGGTCTCGTGCAGGTCGCCGTCGATCTGGACGGCGGCGGCCTTGGCGAGCTGAAGCAGCTCGGTGCGGACCGACTCGTACTGGGCGCGGCGCGCGTAGGCGTAGGTGTAGGCAAGCACCGCGGTCGCGACTGCGAGCACGGTGGCGGCCACAAGGACGCCTTCGCGGGCGGGATGGATCTGGCGTTGGGGTTGGGTGAGCACCGGGAGGATCAGGCCGGTTGTGGACCGGTGAATGGAATGCCGTGGAGGCGTGGTGCAGGCAAGCGCGGCGTGCAGAGGAACGGATCGGACGAAAGTGTGGACGGACGGGAGGTTTGCGGCAGCGGGCGGAGAGCAGCCCTCGCGGGCAGCGCCATGGTGACGGTGCCACGGGAGGGGCTATGGAGCTTGAGGCGTAACGGAGGTAGCAAAAACCCCGGGCCTGGAAGGGCTCCGGGGTTTTCGGAAACGCGGGAGGTGGAACGAGCTCAGCTCGCGGGTGCGTCGGCGGCCGGAGCCTCGTCGGTGGCGGGGGCTTCGTCGTCGCCGCCCTTGTCGACGATGCGGGCGATTGAGAGGAGCTTGTCGCCCTCGGCGAGGTCGATGAGCTTCACGCCCTTGGCGCCGCGACCGGTCTCGCGGATGCCGTTGACGGGGCAGCGCACGCTCTGGTTCTTGGCGGTGAGAAGCATGATCTCGTCCGTATCCTGAACGCTGAGCGCGCCGGCGACGGCGATGGAGCCGTCGTCGGGCAGGTCGATGGCGATGACGCCGGAACCGCCGCGGCGGGTGAGGCGGTAGTCCTCAAACGGGGTGCGCTTGCCGATGCCGTCCTCGCGGGCGACGAGCAGGCGGGCCGTGGAGTCGCAGACCTCGATGGCCTCGAGGTAGTCGCCCTTCTTCTTGAAGCGCATGCCGGTGACGCCGCCGGTGGCACGGCCGGTGGCGCGGAGGCCGACGCGAACTTCGCCGACCTCGGCTTCGCCTTCGACGGGCTGCGCGGTGGCGGAGGCATCGGCTGCGGCGGACTCGTCATCTTCGGCGCCGGCGGAGTCGAGCGGGCCTTCCTGGAAGCGGACGGCGAGGCCTTGGTGCGAGACGAGGACGAGCTCGTTCGTACCGGAGGTGAGGACACCGCCGACGATCTGGTCGCCCTCGCGGAGGTTGATGGCGGCGAGGCCGCCCTCGCGCTCGCGGGTGGCGCCGTCGTACTCGGAGAGCATCGTCTTCTTCACGACGCCGGCGCGGGTGGCGAGGACGAGGAAGCGGTCGTCGGTGAAGGCGGAGAAGCAGACCATGGCGGCGATCTTCTCGCCTTCGACGAGCTTGAGGAAGCTGGTGACGGACTTGCCCTTGGCGGTGCGGGCGCCCTCGGGGATGTCGTAGACCTTCTTGGCGTAGGATTTGCCGGTGGAGGTGACGAAGAGGATGTAGTCGTGCGTGGAGGCGGTGAAGAGGTGCTGGACGAAATCCTCCTCGTAGGTCTCGGTGCCGATGACGCCCTTGCCGCCGCGCTTCTGGACGCGGTAATCGGCGACGCGGGTGCGCTTGATGAAGCCGAGATGGGAGACGGTGATGACGCAGCCTTCGTTGACGATGACGTCCTCCATGCGGAACTCGCCCTCGGCGGCGATGATCTCGCTTTTGCGGGGCTGGGTGTACTTGGCCTTCATCTCGAGGAGCTCCTTCTTGATGAGCTCCATGAGGAGGTGTTCGGAGGCGAGGATGGACTCGTAGTACTCGATGGCCTTGAGGAGCTCCATGTACTCGGCCTCGATCTTGTCGCGCTCGAGTCCGGTGAGCTGGTAGAGGCGGAGCTCGAGGATGGCGTCGGTCTGGCGCTCGTTGATGGGGTACTTCTCCATCAAGCGGTGCTTGGCCTCCTCCTTGTTGGTGGAGGAACGGATGATGCGGACGAAGTCGTCGAGGTTATCGAGGGCGATCTTGTAGCCTTCGAGGATCTCAGCGCGCTCCTTGGCCTTGCGGAGGCGGTACTCGGTGCGGCGGATGATGACATCGCGGCGGTGGGCGATGTAACACTCAAGGAGCTCCTTGATGTTCATCTGCTTGGGCCGGCGATTATCGATGGCGAGCAGGATGACGCCGAAGGTGGTCTCGAGCTGGGTGAGCTGGAAGAGCTTGTTGATGACAACCTGGGACTCTTCGCCGCGCTTGAGCTCGATGACGATGCGGGTCTCGGCGTCGGACTCGTTGCGCAGGTCGGAGACCTCTGTGAGCTTCTTGTCGCCGACGAGCTCGGCGATGTGTTTGACGAGGTTCTCGCGGTTGACGTTGTACGGGATCTCGGTGACGACGATCTGCTCCTTGCCGTTCTTGAGCTCCTCGGTGTGGGCGCGACCGCGGACGCGGACCATGCCGCGGCCGGTCGTCATGTAGTTCCGGATGCCCTCGCGGCCGACGATGAGGCCGCCGGTGGGGAAATCGGGGCCGTGGATGTGCTCGATGAGCTCCTCGACGGCGATGTGGGGCCGGTCGATGAGGGCGCAGGTGGCGTCGATGATCTCGTCGAGGTTGTGCGGCGGGATGTTCGTGGCCATGCCGACGGCGATGCCGGTCGAGCCGTTCATCAGGAGGTTCGGCAGGGCGGCGGGCAGGACGGTGGGCTCGGTGGTCGACTCCTTGTAGTTGGGGGCGAAGTCGACGGTCTCCTCGTCGATGTCCTTGAGGAGGTCCTCGGCGATCTCGGCGAGGCGGCACTCGGTGTAGCGGTAGGCGGCCGGCGGGTCGCCTTCGACGGAGCCGAAGTTGCCCTGGGGATCGATGAGGGTGTAGCGCTGGACCCAGCTCTGGCCGAGGCGAACGAGGGCGTCGTAGACGGAGGAGTCGCCGTGGGGGTGGTAGTTCTTGAGGACCTCGCCGACGACGCCGGCGCACTTGTCGTAGGGGCGGTTGTGAAGGAGGCCCTCGCGGAACATCGCGTAGAGGATGCGGCGCTGGACGGGCTTGAGGCCGTCGCGGGCGTCGGGGAGGGCACGCGAGATGATGACCGACATCGAGTAGTCGATGTAGGCGGTCTGCATGATCTCGGTGATGTTGGCCGGGGCGACCTTTTCGTTGGCGGTGTACACGATGGGAAGGCGAGAGGCGAAAGGGGAGTGGTGAGAGGCGGACGGTTCGGAGAACCGTCCCTACCAATCAGACATCCAAGAACTGGACGTTGAGGGCGTTGTCCTCGATGAACTGGCGGCGGGGCGGGACCTCGTCGCCCATGAGGAGGGTGAAGAGCTCGTCGGCGCGGGCGGCGTCGTCGATGTTGACGCGGAGGAGCCGGCGCTTCTCGGGGTCCATCGTGGTCTCGTAGAGCTGCTCGGGATTCATTTCGCCGAGACCCTTGTAGCGCTGGATGGTGAGGCCGCGGCGGCCGAGGAGGCGGGCTTGGGCGACGATGTCGAGCGGAGCGGCGAGGGGGGTCTTGGTCTCGGACTTGAGGCCGGCGTTTTCGATGAGGAGATAGCGCGGCTCCTCGGTGGGCGAGAACTTCGGGATGTCGAGACCGTCGGTGGCGAGGGACTTGAGGAGCTTGGTGATCTCGTTGGCCTCGTAGATCTCGTGGACCTTCACGCGGCGCACAGGAATGGCG
>Ga0209098_1001360_pt1 | contig 23571 bp, 19 predicted proteins | sample AD_JPNHW1_MetaG_FD_184429 | JGI IMG/M metagenome (GOLD analysis project Ga0209098, IMG submission 184429) | Active sludge microbial communities of municipal wastewater-treating anaerobic digesters from Japan - AD_JPNHW1_MetaG (SPAdes) (version 2) | ecosystem: Engineered > Bioreactor > Anaerobic...
ATCGCCGTGACCGAGGCTCCCCGAGAAGCAGAGCGAGTAGCCGCAGATGAACCAGATCACCGTGGTGATGCCGAGGGAGATGAAGCTCTGGAACATGATCGTGAGGACGTTCTTGCGGCCGACAAGGCCGCCATAGAAGAAGGCGAGGCCCGGCGTCATGAACATGACGAGGGCGGTGGCGATGAGCATGAAGCCCGTGCTGCCTGTATCGATAGGCATGATAGCTCCTTTTTCCTGACATGCGCCCGCGAGGCGGGCGCGCGATGCTTCGGGACGCGACATATGCCGCGTCTCCGTTACGAGGGGTCAGGCTATACGGGGAGGCGCACGGGGAGAGGGAACAAGCCCCGGCGGTCCCTGTGGGCAGGGCGCGTCGGAGGGCGAAACGACATCGAGAGGGTCTGGGGAAGCCTCTGTTGTCGGCGAGGTTGCGGTGGGGCTTTCAGCGAGGAGGGTCGGGCGGACGAGGATCTCGGGGATCGTAGCAGGCTGGCCCTCGCTTGCGGGAGAGATACGCTCGGGGAGCTTCGACTGCGCCATGGCCGCGGCGACGGCCTTGAGGAGGGCAGCGCTGTCGAACTCGGTGAGGACGGCCGGGAAGAAAGCGGCGGCGAGAATGGCGACGAGGAAGAGGATGCCGGCCCTTTCGTCGGCCGGCCTCCTCCCTGTCCTGCCATCCCGCCTCGATGCCATGGCCTAGACCTTCTCGGGTACGTTGTAGAGGGGCTTCGTCACCTCCATGACGAGGGGGAAGTCCGACTTCTCGAGCCTCGTCACCTCGCCATCGCACTGGAGGAGGATGGGCTCGGGGTAGTCGAAGACGATGCGCCGCGCCGAGAACAGCCTGAGGACGTCGAGGCCGCGGTGGCCTCCGGCCTGGACCACTTCCTTGAATTTCAGCTTGTTGGCGAGCGACATCTTGTAGACCGCGCAGACATTGTCATCGTCGGGGAGGATGTGCTTGTTGGAACCGTAGGTCCTGTGACCCGAGACGCCCATGGCGAAGAGAAGGAAACGGCCGTCCATCGCGCCGAGCTCCCGACCCTGGGCGTCATAGGCCTTGGCGGAAAGCGGCGCCAAGGGCCAGGCCATCTCGTAGAAGACCGAGGCGACATCGACCCAGAGCTTGTAGAAATCGCCGGGAAAGAAGGTCTTGAGCTTGTTCGTCATCTCGCAGACGTAGGCGTCGAGGCCGAGGCTCGCGATGTTGAAGGAATAAAGCGGCGCCTTGCCGCCTTCTGGATTGGGCGTGATGAGGAGGGCTTCGCGCCTGGCGAAGGCGAGGGGGCCGAGGAAGCGGCCGAGGGCCGTGACGAGGTCCCTGCCCTCGGAGCCGTCGTTGCCCGTGCCGAAGGGCAGGCGGAGGAGGGCGAAGTGGGCGGCTTCTTCAGGATCAAGGCCGACGAGGCAGCTCGCGACCTCGAGGGCGGTGCCGTCCCCGCCCGCTGTCACCAGGATGCGCCGGCTTCCGGGACCGTCATGCTTCGCGTCGGCGATGATGCCCTTGGCGATGTCAGCGGCGTGGCCGCTCCGTTCGGTCAGGTGGAGGCGGACATCGATGGGCGCCGAACGCGCAGGCATGGCGAGGGCCTGGCCTTCGACGGTGGCGAGTTCGGCAAAGCGTGCCTTGGTATAGACGCGGCGCGTGAAGCCGCCCGCGCGGGGATTGGCAATGAGGTCGACGACGAGGAGGTCGCCGGGGAAGGCGGGCGTATGCTCGAGTATACGCTTGAGGGATGCCGTGAGTTCTGCAGGTTGCATGGTGGGGCAAGTGTATCCGCGGCCGGTCCATCTGTCCATTGAAAGTGAAGGAATGGAGATCGTAGTCAGGTCTTGACCGATTAGTATACCGATCGGTATACTGCCATCCATGAGCGAACCTTCAGGAAACCGTGGGCTCCTCCGCGACCATGCCGTCCTTCTCTTCTCTGAGCGGGGCTACGAGGCCGTGGGCGTGAGCGAGATCTGCGAGGTCTGCGCGGTGACCAAGCCGACCCTCTACCACTACTTCGGCTCCAAGCGCGGCCTCCTGGATGCCATCATCGCCGAGCGCGGAAGGCCCCTCGTCGAGTCAGTCCGCGAGGCCGCCCGCTACTCCCATGATGTTCCCCTCGGCCTCGAACGCATCGCCTTCGCCTTCATGCGCTTCGCCCTCGCGGATCCCGTCTTCAGCCGCATGCGCCTCGCCATGAGCTTCGCCCCGCCCGCGAGCGAAGCGGGAGCAGCAGCCTCGGCTTTCAACCAGGAACTCTTCAGGATGATCGAGGACTTCTTCCTCCACGCCTCCGCCGACCACGGCAACATGAAGGGCAGGCACCGAGCCTACGCGGGCACCTTCATCGGCACCATCGACACCTATGTCGGTTTCTGGCTCGCCGGCTCCTCGTCCCTCGAAGAAGCCACGATGCGCGGCGCAGTCCGACAGTTCATGTACGGCATCTTCTCGTAAACAAGGAACAGCCATGGCCTCCTGGACAGAAAACGCCTTCTTCTACCACATCTATCCCCTCGGCTACTGCGGCGCCCTGGGGTCAGACCCTGCAGGCCGCGCCCGGGCTCCCGTCCTGGGGTCTGACCCCGAGGGGGGCGCCGGCCCGACCAGCCCGGGGTCAGACCCCGGGCTCGGCGAGATCACGGGGCGACTCGACTCGATCGCGGCCCTCGGCGTCAACGCCCTCTACCTCGGTCCCCTCTTCGAATCCGTTGACCACGGTTACGACACGGTGGACTACCGCAGGGTGGACCGGCGCCTCGGCACGAACGCCGACCTCGCGCGGCTCTGCGACGAGGCCAGGGCGCGGGGCATGCGGATAGTCCTCGACGGGGTGTTCAACCACGTAGGGAGGGAACATCCCTGGTTCCGGGAGCTCCGGGAACGGGGACAGGCCTCGGACTCGGTCCGGCGCTTCAGGCAGGTCGACTTCTCGAAGCCGAGCGCGTTGGGCGATCCATTCAGTTATGAATGCTGGAGCGGCTGTCCCGACCTGCCGCGCCTCGACCTCTCGAACGGGGAAGTGAGGCAGGAGCTCATCGGGGCGGCCCTCTCCTGGATCGACGATTACGGCATCGACGGCCTCAGGCTCGACGCCGCGGACTGCCTCGACCTCGACTTCATACGGGAGCTCTCCGCTGCCTGCAAGGCCCGCGAGCCGGACTTCTGGCTCATGGGCGAGGTCATCCACGGCGACTACCGGACCTGGGCCGGCCCGGGCCTCCTCGACGCCGTCACGAACTACGAATGCTGGAAGGGCCTCTGGTCGAGTCTGGCCGACGCGAACTACTTCGAGATAGCGTACGCCCTGAACCGCCAGTCGGGAGAGGCGGGCATCTACCGCAACCTCGGCCTCTACAACTTCGCCGACAACCATGACGTGGACCGCGTGGCGAGCCAGCTCCCCGAGGCTGGCCTCCTCTACCCCCTCTACGCCCTCCTCTTCGCCATGCCTGGCATCCCCTCGCTTTACTACGGGTCGGAGTTCGGCCTCCGAGCAAAGAGGAGCCCTGCTTCGGACCGGGTCCTCCGCCCCTCCATCGCGGAGATCGAGTCTGCGCCCGCGCCCGAGCCCGACCTCGCCGCCGCGCTCCGGAAGCTCGCCGCCCTGCGTGCCCGGCTTCCCGCGTTGCGAGGAGCCGGATACCGGGAGCTCCACGTCTCGCACCGCCAGCTTGCCTTCCTGAGGACCGCCACACCCACGGCCGGTGGCGTTGCCGGGAGCGCTGCAGCGGCGGCTACGGACCGCGCGATAGTGGCGCTCAACGCGGACTCGAAGCCCGCGGCCTTCGACCTCGCCCTGCCCTTCGGCGTGACCGCGCTGAGCGACGAGCTCGAAGCGGAGTCGCGGCGCGGCGGCGAGGTCTTCAGGCCGGAGGGCGGAAGGCTCCGCTTCACCGTGCCGCCGCGCTGGGCGAGGGTCCTCGCGCCCGTGGGCTAGGCCACGCCAGCCGCCGTCGATCTTCCGGAAAGTATCGCAAGCGCGGCATGCGAAACACGAATTGACGCTACTGGCGCGCGCGGACAGGGCCGCGTATACTCGCGCCATGCGCACAGTAGAAACCGTAGCGGCGGCCTTGAGACCCCGCAGAGTACTCGACGTGGCGACGGGCGCGGGCGACTTCGCCCTCCTCCTCGCCCAGAACCTCGGCTCCTACGAGGAGATCGTGGCCGTCGATTCGCAGCCCAGGGCCGTGGCCCAGGCGAGCGAACGCCTCGCCAAGATCCGGGGGGGCAAGGCCATGGAGGCCGACGCGGCCGCCCTGCCCTTCCCCGACGGCAGCTTCGACCTCGTCTCGATCTCGAATTCGCTCCACCACTTCCCGCATCCCGAGGCGGTCCTGACCGAGGCTTTCCGCGTCCTCGCTCACGGCGGGCATCTCATGGTCTTCGAGATGCACCGCGAAGCCGAAGACGAGACAGCGATGAGCCACGTCCTTCTCCATCACTGGTGGGCCCGTATCGACAGCCTCACAGGGACCTTCCATGCGGTCACCTACGACCGGGAAGGCCTCACGAGCCTCGTCGGAGCCCTCGGCCTCAAGGGACTCGGCATCGACGAGATCCTCGACGGCGAGGGCGATCCCCATGATGCGGAGCTTATCGCCCAGATCGACAGCATCATCGACCGCTACATCGGCAAGATCCCTCAAGGCTCGCCGGAGGCTGCCTCATGCCGCGACGAGGGCGAAACCCTGCGGAGACGCGTCCACGAGAAGGGCTTCCGCTCGGCCCCATCCCTCCTCATCGTCGGACAGAAGGCCTGATCCGCGGGAAGAGGCCCAAAAACGGCAAGGCCGGCTCCGCGGAGCCGGCCTTGTCATTTCGCGCCTGCAGGTGTGGCTTGGGCTAGAGCTGGAAGCGCAGCATGGCCGAGGCGCCGAAGTTGCCGGTCGCTGGCACGTACATGACGCCGAGGTCGAGGACCACGAGCAGCTTGACCGAGAGACCGCCATAGAGGCGGAGGACGGGATCTTCGTTGGTGGTCGTGTAGGTGAAACCGGTGGCGCTCAACGCGGGGGCGGTGCCGCCCAGGGCAGCGAAGTCGTCGGCGAGGGTCGCATAGTCGCTCGACGAACCATCGCGCGTGAAGGTGAGGTCGCTCGCGACGCCTCCCGTCACGGTCGAGGAGCCGAAGGAGTAGCCGACGCCCGCGTAGGGGGTGAGGAAGCCGAGGATGCGCTTCGAGACCTGGAGGCTTCCATCGTAGATAATCGATTCCCAGCCGAGGTCGAGGAGGGGATCCTTGGCGACGACAGTCCAGGAGTGGCCGTTGATGGACTCGTTGTCGATGATGGTCGTGTCGCCGGCCCCGACGCTTGTCTTTATCCTGCCCTGCTGATAGCTCGCGCCGAAGCCGAGGCTGACGGCGGGGATGAAGCCCTCATCTTTCAGGATGGGGAGACGGAGCTGGGCGCCGAGGTTCTTGTACTCCGCCGAGACACCGGTTGAAGCCTGGAGGCTGTCACCGAGCTCGGGCCAGATGATGCCGCCCTTGACGCCGATGTCCATCCCAAGGAAAGGCAGGCCAATCTTGGCGCTCGCGACGACGGCGGGTATCGGGACGCCGAACTGGTCGAGCTCGGCAGGAGCCGTCTTGCCGAGGGCAGCGAAGAGGGGCGAAGCCGTCCCTTCACCCGTGAAGGCGGCGCCGACATTGAGCCCCGCGCCGAAATGGGGGAAATTGCCGATTGAGGCATCGGACCACGTGAAACCGACCGTGGAGTTGACCGCGAGGGAAGATGCCATCTGGCCGGAGAAGGTCTCGAAGGCGCTCTGGAAGGCATCGAAGCTCTGGGCCCAGGAGGCGCCAGCCACGATAGCCAGGATCGAAAGAACGACGGCGAATCGCTTCATATATCCTCCTAGTCTTCATACCCCAATATCTTAATGGTAGCGCACCAGGGAGGATCTTTCCTGTCGGGAGGCATCTTTGTCCATTTTCTCTAATAATAAAATAGCGCCGGTCCGGAGGGGTGGACCGGCGCCGAGTCTGGGGAAGACTCATGGCAACAGGGCTCTGTCACAAATATGGAATCCTGCCTTCCTCGGAATACAGCTCATGCCGTTGGCTGTATTTCGGGGGGCTCAAAAGGAATAAAGAAAGGGATGCTGAGGTTAAGCCCCATACCCTCAACTTTTCTACTAATAGAGATTATAAACATTTTTCTGCCATTCGTCGAGAGAAAACGTGCAACTTCAGTTATATCGACACATATGACGACAAAAAAGAAATCCACCTGGGGGCGGAAGGAATTGCGGGGCAGACGGCAAACCATTTCGGATATCCGAGAATCAAACAGGCTTGGCAACAGGCTTGTCCGGCCCCCTGGCTTGCCTATTCCGGGAGACGAGACTGCGCTATACTACCCTTCCATGACACAGAAAAGCTGCAAAATCATCCTCAATCCAGTGGCCGGGAAAGGCCGTGCAGGAGAGAGGGCGGGCGAAATGGAAGCCTTGCTCAACCAGCGCGGAATCCATCACGATATTGTCCTCACCAAGGCAATAGGGCATGCCATCGAACTCGCACGCGAGGCCCGCCGAGAAGGCTTCAGCGCCGTCGTAGCCGCGGGCGGCGATGGAACCGTGAACGAGGTCGTGAACGGCCTTATGCAGTGCGCCGCCCGGGGCGAGACTCCGCCTTCGCTCGGCGTCCTCAGCGTTGGCCGAGGGAATGACTTCTCCTACGGCGCCGACGTCCCGCCCGACCTCGAGGCCTGTATCGATGCGCTTGCGGCAGGCAAGGAGCGCCCGATGGATGTCGGACGCATAGCCGGCGGCTACTACCCCGAGGGCAGGTTCTTCGCGAACGGCATAGGCGCGGGCTTCGACACCATCGTGGGCCTCGAGGCCGCCAAGATGAAGCACGTGCATGGCTTCATGGCCTACGTTTTCGGCGCCGCCCGCACCTTCATCATGTATCCCGCGGCTCCCCACGTCATCGTAGCCCTCGACGGAGGCTCGGGCGGGGTTTTCGAGCAGAAGAGCCACCAGATCTCGATCATGAACGGCCGGCGCATGGGTGGCACCTTCTTCATGGCCCCGAAGGCCCGCAACTGGGACGGCGCCTTCGAGCTCTGCATGGCGGCCGAGCTCACGCGCGGCCAGATGGTCGACCTCATCGGCCGCTACACCAAGGGCAGCCAGGCCGGGCATCCCGGCATCACCTGCGCCAGGGCGGCGCATTATGCGATCGAGGCCCCCGAGGGCGGCCTCGTGGTCCATGCGGACGGCGAGACCATCTGCACCGACGGCCGCAGCCTCGACATCACCTGCCTCCCCTCGGCGATCCGCCTCATCTACAGCGAGGAGATGGCCGCCCGCTTCGAGAGCGCCATGGAAAAAGCGGAATGACCCTGACCTCTCGCGTCATCACGCCCTTCGTGCGCTTCGTCCTCGGAAACATCTGTCGCGTGGACGCGCGGGAGATGGCAAGACTCCCCGCGAAGGGCCCCCTCATCATCGTCACGAACCACATCAACTTCCTCGAAGTGCCCCTCCTCTACGCCTTCACGTACCCGCGCAACATCATCGGGCTCGTGAAGAAGGAGACCTGGAACAATCCCTTCCTGGGCTCCCTTGCCACCGCCTGGGAAGCCGTGCCCATCGACCGGAACGCGAGCGACATAGGCGCCCTCAAGGCCTCCCTCGACGTGCTCGCGGCACGCGGCATACTCGCGATAGCGCCGGAAGGGACGAGGAGCGGCGACGGCCGCCTCGGCAGGGGCCATGCCGGCGTCGTACAACTTGCGGTGAGGAGCGGCGCGACGCTGGTCCCCGTCGTCCACTTCGGGGGCGAAGCCTTCTGGGGCAACCTAAAGAAGCTCAGGAGGACCAGGGTGACCTTCCGCGTCGGAGAGCCCTTCAGGATCGAGGCGCCGGAAGGCGGCTTCACGAAGACGAGCAGGACAGAGGCGAGCGATGAGCTCATGCGCAGGATTGCGCGCCTGCTCCCGCCCCGATACCGCGGGCTCTACTCCGAAAACCTCGACCGGCCGGAACGCTACCTTGTCGACATCAATGCCGGGCGAGACCGGACCGCCCATGCGCCGGCATCGACAGTTTCCATGGAATGCGTATGAAACCTCTTCGATGTCCGGCGCTGGCGCTGGCCTTCCTCCTCGCGACCCTTCCCTGCCATGCGGACATCGAGGCCATCGACCTTTCCGCCCTGCCCGCTGATCCGGACTTCCGGGCCGAAGTCGATTCGGTCATCTCGTACAGGGATTATGTAGACCATTACAGCTTCGACTGGCGGTATCCGGTGGCAAAAGCGGATGTCGCGGCCTCCGTCTCGCGCCTCGAGGAAAAGACCGTCGCCCTCGTCGCTGCCTATCCCGCCAATGTCGAGCTCCGTCTCTTCGACCTCGTCCTCCTCGGCTACCTCTACAACCTGGACGTTGCCGGAACCCAGGCCAGGATCGAAGCAGTGGCAGCGCGCGCCAAGGCCGACTTTCCCTCGGATTATCGCATTCCATGGCTTCTCGGCGAGCACCTTGCGGGAGCGGCCAAGCCCGTGGAAGCGATGGGCGAATTCGAAAAAGCCCTTGCGCTGGCGCCGCCAGCCGACAGCCTTCCGCCCGCCTTCCACGAGGACTTCGCGGCCGCATGCTTTTATGCCCGCATGTACCGCCACGCGATGTCCGAATACGAAGCGGCCGCCGCGGGCCGGGGCATACGGCCTGCGGATTATCCGGTCTACGGCAGTCTCGAAAAGGCCTTCTCCGCGCCGGACATCGACGGAGACTATGCCAACACCGTCATCTGGGACCTCGACGCGCTGGACGACGGCTTCAGGCTGACGAGCAGGGCCATGGGCATATCGATCCCCGTGAAGCCAAGCTGGAAGCTGCGACTGACCGGCTACTCGCAGAGACGTGCCCTCGCGGTACTGACGCCGGACAGGCTCAAGAGCCCCAAGGGCGCAGCCATCGGCATCAGCCTCCTCTTCTGGCTCTCCGTCGAAGATACCAGTTACGAAGACTTTGTCCTGACTCTCCTCAAGGACTTCAAGGTGACCTCGAGGGAGCTGCGGACGGTGAACGGGATCGAGTTCGAGGTCTACACATGGGAGGACCCCTCGAAATACGGCAACATCGGCGGCGCCATTGGCTACTACGTCTTTGCGCGCCTTCCGGCGCCTGCGAAACCCGGGATGCGGATCGAGTATCCACGCAGGATACCGAAATCGACCGGCTCGGGACCCAGCTACCTGCAGCTCGCCGAAGGCTCGATCCTCGACCGCTTTGGCCGCGAGGTCTACCTCGGCGTGATGATGGATTCCTGCCACGACATCTTCCCGCAGGCATCGGAGCTTTTCTGGCAGCTCCTCGGTTCCACCGTCCTCGAGTAAGGAGTCGGCCCCCGGGGCCGTCCTTACCCTGGTCCAGGAAATACTTGAAGACCGCAGCCCGCGCCCCGGCCTCCCTGAGGGCCTTCACCATGTCGTCATATACGGCGCGAGAGGGCGGGAAGGAGCCCGGCTCGGCCTCCGTCTTCGCGTCATAGGCGACGAAGACGAAGGGGCCGCCGGCGAGGAAGTCCCTGCACCTTGCGCGCAAAGGACGGCCTCTGACAGGAGCAGCAGACAGCAGAAAGCCGCTATCATCCGCAGGATGCAGGACATGCCATGCATGTATACCGCGCGCGCCCGTGCGCGGCACGGGCCGCATGTCCGTCACGCCTCGCGGTCGGGCTCTATCTCCGCATCAACCTTCTCTTCTCATCGGGCAGATCCAGCGCGAGCGTTCCACCAGGATTCATGATGTTCTTCGGGTCGAAGTGGCGCTTCAGGGTACGGAGGACGGCCATGGCCTCCGGGCCGATGTCGCCCTCGAGCCAGGGAGCGGTCATCTTGCCGATGCCGTGGTGGTGGCTCATCGTGGCGCCGAACTTCTGGATATGGTCGAGGATGCCGGCCTGGTAGGTCAGGTACTCGTCGAGGCTGTCCATCTTTGCGATGAAGATGAAGTAGAGGTTGCAGCCCTGGGGATAGAAGTGGGACATGTGGGTCATGCAGATGGTGCCGGGCCGCGAATGGCAGAAGGCGCGCACGCCCGTGTGCACTTCCTCGAGGTTCGTCCAGTTCACCGAGCACTCGAGGGTGTCGATCATGATGCCGTAGTCCTGGAGATCCTCGCGCATGTAGGGGTCGCGGAAGCGGCCATGCTCCCAGGCGCGTTGCACGAAACCGGTGGTCGACATGGCGCCGTGCCGCCTGCAGACGCGGTGGATCATGCGGGCCACATGGCGCGAGAAGCCCGCCTCGCCGTCCGCTGTGCCGAGCATGAGGCAACGTTCGCCTTTCCTGAAGCCGCGGGCCGACATGAGGGTATCGATGACCGTACCTTCGACGCCGTAGAGCTTGAGCGCGAGGTCCGATTCCTCGGGATCGGAGAGACGGAAGACCGAGGGGAAGCCGAACTCGCCCTGCATGATCTCGCGGGCCGCCTCCTTCGCGTCCTCCCAGTTGCGGAAGATGTAGGAATAGCGCTTCGTGTTCCCGGGCCCGTAGTGGCGCACCCTGAGCGTGGCCGAATAGAGGATGCCGAAGGTTCCCTCGGCGCCCATCATGACCTGGTCCATGTCGGGGCCGTCTGCAGCGGCGGGATAGTCGCCGGTCCTGATGTCGCAGGTCGGACAGACATAGTCCTGGGCGATTACCATGTCCTCGATCTTTCCGTAGTAGGTCGAGTTCTGGCCCGCGCCTCGGGTCACGACCCAGCCGCCCACCGCGCTGTACTCGAAGCTCTGGGGCAGGTGGCCGCAGGTGTAGGCCCTGGCCGCCTTGAGGGTCTCCGGCGCGTTGCGCAGTATGCGCTCGAGCTCGGGGCCCGACATGCCGGCTTCCACGGTGATCGTGTGGTTCTTCTCGTCGAAGGAGATCACCTTGTCGAGGTGGACGCGCATGTCGAGGGTCACGCCGCCCTTCATCGCCTCGACGCCCCTCGTGACCGACGAGCCGCCGCCATAGACGTAGACTGGAATGGAATTCGCGTCGCAGTAGTCGACTATCGCGCGCAGGTCCGCGCGGTCGCGCGGATGGAGGACGAGGTCGGGGATGTTCTCGATGATGCCCTTGCGGAGACGCATGAGGTCGATCATGGTCTTGCCATAGCCGACCTGGAGGCGGTGGAAGACGTCGGTAAAGGCGTTGTCCGCGCCCACGATTGCCGTGAGGGCTTCCACATGCCGGGCTTCGAGCCGGCAGGGGATGTCCTCTGGCACCTTCTCCATGCCCATCTCCCGACGCTCCCTGAACCAGGAATCGTCGAGGCCGAAGACTCGCTTCATCTCGCGGTAGAGGCGCTTGTTGGGGTGCTTGTATTCGGCAGGGTCGCCCCACTTGAGGATGGAGCGGAAGCTCCTGTCGGGGAGGGCTCCCTCGAACCAGTCGGGAATGAATTCGTCCTTTGCCATGTCCAGCTCCTTAGTTCCGCCGGGCGCGGCCGAGCCGCTCCGGGTAGTTGGTTATGTCGCGTATCGCCTCATAGAGTGGCTCGAGGGCTGCGTACATCTTGCGATAGACTCGATGGTAGAGCTCGTGGTAGAGCTCCGCCTTGGCGCGATCGGGCTCGAAGGTGGTCGACCGCGCCGACATGGCCTTGGCCGCGTCCTCGACGGAAGGGTACATGCCGAGGCCCGCGGCCGTGACCATGGCGGCGCCGAGGCCGCTCGTCTCGTAGGTTTCTCCCTTGACGAGAGGGAGGTTGAAGACGCTCGCCGTGATCCTGCAGATCTCGTCGCTCTGGCTCGCGCCGCCCGAGACCGCGAGCTCGCGGACCTTGGTCCGGCCCGCCTTCTCGATAGCGTGGAGTCCGTCCTTGAGGCCGAAGGCCAGGCCCTCGATGATGGCGCGATAGACGTAGGCGCGGTCGTGGACATCGCCGAAGCCGATGATGGCGCCTTTTGCCGAGGGCATCTTGAGCATCGGGGTCCAGTAGGGCTGCATGACGAGGCCGTTCGCGCCGGCGGGAGTCCGCGCGAGGAGCTCGTCGAGCATGACCTCGGGGACGATGCCGCGCCGCGCCGCCTCCATGACCTCCTCGTAGGCGAACTGGTTCTTGAACCAGGTGATCATCCAGTAGCCGCGGAAGATCTCCACCTCGGGGTTGTAGGCGCCGGGGATGGGCGCGGGATAGGCCGGCATGAATGACAGGGGCTCGAAGTAGCGCGGGCTCGTGGTCTGGATCGTCGCGGTCGTGCCGAAGGATAGCGAGGCCATGGTGGGCTCGCGTACGCCCATGCCGATGGTCTCGCAACCCTTGTCCGAGCCCGCGGCGATGACGGGGATGCCTGCCGGAATGCCCGTTTCTGCCGCCGCCTCGGGCGTCACGCGGCCAAGGATGGCGCCGGGGCTTTCAAGCTCGCACAACTTTTCCGCCGGCACGGGGAAGAGCCGCGCGTTGAGGGCGCCCGGGCCGCACCAGGCCTGCTTGCGGTAGTCGAAGGGCATGTGACCTATCTGCGACGCGACCGAGTCGGCGAAGCGGCCCGAGAGCTTGCGGTTGAGGTAGCCCGAGACCTGGACGAATTTCGCTGTCCTCTCCCAGGTTTCCGGCTCGTGCTCCATGATCCAGTTGCACTTGCCTTCTTCCTGGGTCCTCATCATGGCCTCGCCCATGCCAACGAGGCCGAGCGCGGCGCGCATCGCGGGACCGGGCCTGTAGGCGGGTTCCGCCTTGCGCTGGTCGAGCCAGAGGATGGCGGGACGGAGGGGCTCGCCATCGGCGCCGAGGCAGATCATCGAGTCGCGCTGCGTGGTTACGCCCACGCCGGCCACCGCGGCCATGAGGCCGGGGTTCCGCTCCGCGAGCCCCCTGCAGGCCTGACAAGCGGCCTTCCAGTAGATCCGCGCGTCCTGTTCAGCCCTGCCGGGCTCGCCCTTCGCATAGGGCTCGTACTCGACCTTGCGCTTGTCGAGGAGGCGGCCATCGCGGTCGAAGATGAGGGCACGCGTGCTCTGCGTTCCGCAATCGATGCTCAGTATCACGGGCTCCATGTCACATCCTTTCCGCGGCGCCGCGGCGGGCAGCACCGGCCGAGCCGGTGGCGCCGACCGGGCCTGCAGCGGCGATGACGTCGGTGGCGACAATGTCCACACCGAGGCCGAGAAGGTCCTTTACGACAAGGTCGCCGCATTTCATGGGCCTGTCAACGACGATTCCGTCGAGGGCCCGCGCCGCCTCGACGAGGCGGCCGAGCGGTATGAGCCCTGCGCTCCTCACCGACAGGCGGCGCCGCTCAAGGCCTTTCGTCCTCACCGTGCTCGTGAGGCTCCTCCGTGGATCGACGACCTCGCGGCGGGCATAGTCCTCGCCGCGCTTGCAGCCGTTGCCGGTCACGCGGAGGACCGCGGGACCCTCGGCAAGTTCCACCTCGAGGCTGCAGCCCCGGGGACAGACGATGCAGGTGAACTGCCGGATTTCAGGCATGGGGGGTCTCCTTGCGCTCGAGCTCGAGGACGAGGGCATCGGCTTCGGCGGGGATCGCTCCGACATCGATCTCGATACGCTCCATTTCCGGAGGACGGAGGGCCGCATAACTCTTTTCCAGGAGGGCTGCGGACACCGCGGCCTGGCCCATGGCCCTGAGCGTCACGCGGGCGCCTTCCCGTATGGTCGAGTTGGACCGGAAGAAGACGACCGCCTTCCCGGACCTCGAGACATCGATGAATTGCGGCACCGCGTAAAGGAAGCCCGTTCCCGCCTTGAGCCGGATGGCCCGCCGCGCCGCAGGCCTGGGCGCCTCCGCGCCTCGTCCCGCCAGGGCATGGCCGGCAGCCGCGGCTCCCGCTATTTCTCCCGATTCCGATACATAGTCGACAAGGTCGTTGACGTGGAGGGCGTTGCCGCAGACGAAGACGCCGTCCACGGCGCTCGCGCCGTTCTGGTCCACCGCAGGTCCCTTGGTGGAGGGATCCAGGTGGAGGCCGAGCGAAGCGGCCACCTCGTTCTCGGGTATGAGGCCGACGGAAAGGATGAGGCAGTCACAGGCTATGCGGCGCTCGGTGCCGGCGATGGGCTGGCCCCTGGCGTCGACCTTGGCCACGGTGACGGCCTCCACGCGGCGGGAGCCGTGGACTTCCGTCACCGTCGTCGAGAGGCTGAGGGGTATGCCGAAGTCGTCGAGGCACTGGTGGAGGTTGCGCGACAGGCCCGAGGGCTCGGGTTTCAGCTCGTAGACGCCCTCGACCTCCATGCCCTCGAGGGTGAGACGGCGCGCCATGATGAGGCCGATGTCGCCCGAGCCGAGGATGACTGCCCGCTTCCCGGGCAGGAGGCCCTCGATGTTGACGAGATGCTGGGCAAGGCCCGCGGTCAGGATGCCGGCGGGACGCTCGCCATGGATGAAGACCTGGCGGTCGGTACGCTCGCGGCAGCCCGTGGCGAGGACGAGGGCCGGCGCGGCGGCCTCGAAAATGCCGCGGTCCTTGTTGACGCAGGTGAGGACAAAGCCGCGGGCCTCGGCCTGGCGGGTTTCCTTCCTCGCGTCGTGCACGAAGGTCTCGAGGAGGACCTCGATCCCGGAGCCCTCCACGAGGTCGACGAAGCGGCGCGCGTATTCGGGGCCGGCCAGGGCCTCCCCGAAGCGCAGGAGCCCGAAGCCGTCGTGGACGCACTGCTTGAGGATGCCGCCGAGGCGCTCCTCCCTCTCCACGATGGCGACCTTCGCGCCCTTGCCCGCCGCTGCGAGGGCCGCGGCCAGGCCCGCGGGTCCGCCTCCCAGCACGAGCACGTCGTAGTCGTTCCGCGCGATCATGACCGGTCCCCCTTCGTCTCGCCGAGCGCGATGCGCGACCCCGGCCCCTTCTTGGTAACCTCGGCCAGCCCGATCCCGAGTTCGTCGGCCATGATCTCCATGACGCGCGGCGTGCAGAAGCCGCCGTGGCAGCGGCCCATGCCCGCGCGGGCGCGGCGTTTCACCGCGTCGAGACCCAGGGCCGGCACGGGCGAGCGGAGGGCGTCGCGGATCTCTCCTTCCGAGATTTCCTCGCAGCGGCAGACGATGCGGCCATAGGCCGGGTTCCTCGCGATGATCGCCGCCCTCTCCTCGAGGGGAAGGCGCTTCAGCTCGGGCGTGGCACTGCGAACCGCGATGAAGGATTCGTTCGGCACCACCTTCCTCGTCTCGCCGAGGGCTTCGACGGAAAGGCGGGCTATCTCCGCCGCGATGGCCGGCGCCGAAGCGAGGCCCGGGGACTGGATGCCCGCTGCGTGGACGAGGTTGGCTATGCGGACGGAACGCTCCACGATGAAGTCCTCCTCGTAGGTGCAGGGCCTGACGCCGGCGAAGTACGTGATGACCTGCGAGGGAGAAAGCCTCCTGTTGAGGCGGATGTGCTTCTCGAGCTCGCGGAGCTCGACGGGATGGGTTCCGTAGCCCTCGCGGCCCGGCATCTCGGTCGCCGTGGGTCCCACGAGGATGTTGCCCTCGATGGTCTTCACGAGGCCTCCGCCCTTGGTCCGCGTATGGGTCTGGCCCAACGCGGGCATGCCAAGGATATGGTTCTGGAAGCGGCCCGTGGCCTCGTCGAGGATCATGTCCACGCCGCGGCGCTGGTGGAGGCTGAAGAAGCGGTCATCCGCCATGGCGGCCACGACGTCGGCCCAGTTGCCGGCCGCGTTGACCACGACGCCGGCGCGGAAATCGCCCCGCGTCGTCATGATCCGCGTTATGCGGCTCCCTTCACGTCCGAAGCCCTTCACGCAGGTGTCGAGGGACACGGTGACGCCATTGGCCGCGGCGCTCTCGGCCAGGGCCACCGTCGCCTTGTAGGGCGAGAGGATGCCTGCGCTCGGGAGGAAGAAGCCGCCGTGCTGGGCTTCCGCGATGTTCGGCTCCTCGGCGCGCACGCGCCGCGGACTCCAGTATTCCCAGCCGTCAACGCCGTTCTTCGCGGCCCTGGCCGCCAGGACGGGATAGGCGCCCGCGAGGGCCGCGTTCGAGAAGACGATGAGCGATCCCGGGCGGGAGAAACCGATGCCGAGGTCCCTTGCGAGGGGCTCCCAGAGACGGTTTCCGAGGACGTTGTACTTGGCCTTGAGGCTTCCCGGCTTCGCGGCAAAGCCGTCATGGATCATGCCGTCGTTCCTGCTCGAGGTGTGGACTGCGACATCCTCCTCCTTCTCGAGGAGGACGACGGAGACCTTCCACCTGGCGAGTTCGCGCGCTATGGCGCAACCGATGACGCCGCCGCCTATCACGGCGACGTCGAAAGAGCGGCCCTCGAGGGGGCGCTCAGGACGGTCCGCACGGGACCGCGCCTGGCCCGCGCCGGCGGCGACCGGACCACCGTTTGCGCCGGCTGTGGCGTCGCCGAGGGTGCCCGCCTCCGTGGCCGAGAGGGGGCGCTCGCCAGCCGCCCACTCGCAGCCGGCTACCTCGATATCGTTGACGACGCCCCGGAAGCCGAATCCCGCGGCGTACCAGCCGAGCTCCATCTTCTCATCCCACTTCCGGACCCGTCCTTCGAGGACGACGCTGCCCCGGTCCGCGCGGACTTCCACCGCGCCCTTCGCCCTGCGCGCGATGCCCGCGCGCAACCTTGCAAGACTCATCGCTGTTTCTCCGCCCCGAGGATGCGCCTCAGGTTCTTTTCGCCGTATTCGAGGATGCTCCTCATGACCTCCGCCGCCTTCCATTCCCTGCCGTCGCCAATCGCGGCGGCGAGCTCGCGGTGGAGGAGGAAAACCTCGGGCACCACGGCGGGATCGGTGTAGAAGCGATCGAGGATCCTCTCGTAGATCCGCTTCATCGAATTCATGAGGAGGGGATAGATCTCGTTGCCCGAGGCTATTGCCACCGAAAGATGGAAATCGTAGTCGAGGACAGTGACCTCGTGGGGGTCGCCGTATTCGAGGAGGCGTTCCCTCGCCACGACGCGTTCGATCGCCTCGAGCTGGACCGGACTCCGCCTCGTCGCCGCAAGGCGCGCCGTCTCTGTCTCGAAGAGGATACGGAGCTCGAGCATGCTGTCGAAGAGCCGGGGAGAGATCTCGTCGCCCGAGTAGTTGAGGAGGGAGAGGAGCATCTCGATCGAGCCCTCGCGCTTCCAGTCAGCTACGAAGACGCCGCGCCTCGGCTCGATATGCACGAGACCGCGGCCCGCAAGCTCATCGAGGGCCGCGTGGACCACGGGGCGGGAGGCTCCGAGGTTCTCCGCGAGCTCCCGTTCGGGAGGCAGGCGATCTCCCGGGGCGAAGCGGCCCGAGAGGATCTGCTCCTCGAAGCGGGCGATGAAGTCGTCTTTCCGGCCTTTCAGTTTTGCCGAAGCCTCAATGTATTCGTTCTCCTGATCATCATTCATCTGGTATATCCAATAGAAGTCTGTGGTATTACCAGAATTATCAATCCCTTTCCCTCCACTGTCAAGAAAAAACTTGCGCCTGTCTTTCAATCGGCCGAGCCCCTTTACGACGTATAGAGACCGCGCGGCAAAAGCAGACGGCGCTATCCCGGGACGCCGGAGGTTCGAAACTGCCGCGAGACGGAGGCAACGATGAACAGTCTCAATTCCATTCTGCTCGAGGGAAATTTGACGAGGGATCCGGAGAGCAAGACCCTGCCTTCCGGGACACAGGTTTGTTCGTTCTCGGTGGCATCGGACCGCTTCTACAAGCAGAACGAAATCCTCGAGAAGGAAGTCTCCTACTTCGACGTGGAAGCCTGGTCGCGCCTGGGCCAGAGCTGCGTCGAGAACCTGAAGAAAGGCCGCGGGGTAAGGGTCGTTGGAAGGCTCAAGCAGGAAAGATGGGTAGATGGCGAAGGCAAGAACAAGAGCAAGGTGAAGATCGTGGCCGAGCACGTCGAGTTCAAGCCCGCCTTCAACAAGAACATGGATGCCGAAAAGGAGAAGGAAAGGACGCCAGAAGAGGTGTTCTAGCCTGGACTCAGGAAACGCGCAGGACTGCCCGCGGCGAAGGCCACCGGACGGTCCTGCGCCGATTTCAGCGGAGCTTGCCCAGCATGATGCAGGCTTGGGTCTTGGCCAACGCAGGATTGCGGCAGGCGTAGTCGTAGGCCGAGAGGCTCTTGTACGACAAGATCTTGGGGTCCGCGCCGACTTCCAGGAGAGCCATTATGACGTCCGGGTTGGTGTTGTATGTAGCGGCGAACATGAGTGGGGTCGTGTAGACGAAGATATCCTTGGCGTCCAGCTGGGCGCCGCCTTTGGCAAGGGCCCGGATTATATCGGGATTGGTGTTCCAGCCTGCGGCTCGCATCAGGGCGGTAGCGCCATTGCAGGTGTCATGGTCCTCGGTCTTGCCGCCCGCCCTGAGGAGGATGCTTATTACCGCGGGATTCGAATTGTACTTGGCCGCATAGAGGAGGGCCGTGGCACCCTCCTGGGGGTCGCGGTCATCAAGCTTCGCTCCGGCATTGAGAAGGACGGAGACGACGTCGGCATTGGTATTGAAGCGAGCGGCCAGAAGGAGGGGCGTAAGCCCGTCCCCCGTCCTGGCGTCGACCTTGGCACCGGCCTTGATGGCGGCCTCGACCTGGGCGGCTGTTCCGCTCCTGGCCAACGAGAAGATATCGCTCTGGCCGAAAACCCCGTTGACGATGAACAATGCCAAGATTGCCGAAATCAACGTACGCATACGCTCTCCTTTTGATTATGTGAGAAGCGCTGCGTTTATTTACATTAGGCCCCGGGGCAAGGCCCATTCCTCGAGGTCGGAGCAAATCCTTGCTTCCCGACACGATCTTTTAGATAGAGTGAATTATAGCCCTCACCGAGCCTCATTCAAGGGCTGACAGTCAAAGGCCAAGCTCCGGCTTCCAGTATCGAGGCGCCGGACTACTCGGCGTCGGGCGACTGACGGACCGCGTAGCGCCCGAGACCGAAGTCCAGGGGGCCTTCCTTGGATCCCGCGGGCCGCTTGAGGGCCGCGAGGGCCGAGATCTGGGCCCGCCTCAAGGCTGCGAGCATCTCGTCCTTGACGAGGGGATCGCGCATGCGGGCGGTCGGGCCTGAGACCGAGATGGCGCCGTAGAAGTCGCTCTCGGGAAGGCCGATAGGCAGGGCTATGCAGGTGAGGCCGGTCTCGTACTCTTCCTTGTCCATGCCATAGCCCGCTTCCTTGGCCTTCATCGCGTCCTTGAGGATCTCCTCGGGGTCGACGATGGTGCGGTCGTTGATGCGGGGCAGGGGCTCGGAACCGAGGAGGGCCCTCGCCCTCTCCTCGGGCAGGATGGAGAGTATGGCCTTGCCGACGCCGGTGCAGTAGACCGGGAGTCGATCGCCGGGGGCTGAACGCATGCGAAGGGAGCGGTTTGCCTCGGCGCGGTCGAGATAGACCGCGCTGCCGCCGGCAAGACAGGCCAGGTTGGAGGTCTCGCCGGTTTCGCGGGCGAGGCGCTCGAGGTAGGGGCGTACGCGCTCCACGACGAGGGAGCGGACAGGCACCCTGGTGCCGAGCTCGTAGAGGGCGAGGCCGAGGGACCAGCCTCCGCCGCGCCGCTCGGCCACGCCCCTCGACTCGAGGACTGCGAGATAGCGCAGGGCAGTAGCCTTGTTCATGCCGGTGTCGCGCGAAAGCCGGGCGAGGGTCACCTCGCCTTCGGTTTTGGCGAGATAGAACAGGAGATCCAAGGCTTTGCCAGCTGATTCGCTCATATCGACTCCCGAAGGCGGTTTATTCTACGAAATGGCATTTTGCTTAACAAACTACACTACCATCGGGCTAGGGGGGAGTCAAGTAAAAGCGGTACCGACAAATGAGGAGCTGCCGAAAAGAAAACCACGGAGTCACAGAACGAAGTCTAACGAAGCGTTAGGCACAGAGAAGAAGCAAAGAGGGTAGCAAGAAGGCGAATGCCGGAATAAGTATATTTAGTACATATAGATTCTATCTCTAGTCATTTCGCCTATTCCTCTATTTCTCTAGGCCTGACGCTTCGCCAAGCCTTCGGCTACGGGGTTAACTCCTCGTATTGGACAGGCCCATAAGGCGAGATTGCCGTTTCGCTGTCCTTTAGTCTGCCGGACCGCCCTCTTCAGGATACCAGAAGCCCATCTTCCAGTTGAAACGCCCAGTCTCGGGAAGGACGGAGCCCTCCTCGCAGGCACGGAAGACCTGGCGGTAGAGGGGCTTCTGGAGATCGACCTGGGAGAAATCGAGGATGACCTTTCCGATCCCCTCCTTCTTGAGGAAGGGAACCCTGTCCACGATGGAGAAGGGCTTCAAAGGCGTGACCGTGGAATAGTCGCCACGGCCATGAAGCTCGTAGGCCGAGCCGTCCCTGTCCTGGAAGGTCCTGAAGTCGTACTTCCTGGTGAGGTCGGCCCGGATCCGGAAGAGGGGCGGAAACGAGAAGGCCACGGGCATGAGGGCCCTCGAAGGCAGGCTTTCAGCCACCTTCATGAAATCCTGCTTGCCTATCTCGACGGGCGGCACGATGAAGCGCGCGCCTTCCTCCACGAGGAAGGCGGCCGCATAGTCGTTGAAGCTGTAGAGCCAAGGACCGGCTATGATGGTGAGTTCGTCAGCCAGCGCGCCGGCTCGGGGGCGGGGCTTCTGAGCCGGCCGGGCCGGGCCGGATTTCCCATCCGTCGTTGCCACGGGTTTTTCGGAGGCAGCCCTGGAAGCGGAGACCTTGGCGGCCGCGGCCTTGGCCAGGCCGGCAGAAAGCGACTTGAGCATGCCGAAGTGGGCCAGGTTGTTGGCGACGAAGATGCGCTGGCCCCGGCCGACCCAGTACTCGAGCTCGCCCTGGAGCCAGTCGGAGTCGCCTTCGGGGAAGTAGGGATCGAGCCAGAAGATGAGCTCGTTGCGCTTGAAGGGGATCTCCTTCTCGTGGTCGCGGAGCTGCCGCGCGGTTCGCCGGTCGAAGAGGATCATCGCGGCCTTGGGCCTTGCGGAGAGGATGACGTGGAGGTCCGCCACCCGGCCCACGAGGGTGTAGATGCCGTCGGGCAGGGCCTCGAGAGAGGACTTCTCGAGCTTCGGAATCTCGGCATCGGGCGCCTGGTCGCGGCTCGGGAACTTGTGGTAGCGATCCAGGTCCCTCGGGAGAACGGGCTTCCAGCGCTTTCCGAGGCTGCGCTTCTGGACGAGGTAGATCGAGTCGCCCGCCTTGAAGTCGCCATCGAAGCGGACGAGGGCCCCCTTGGGGCTTTCCCTGACTTCCTTCACCTTGGCCGTATAGCGGCCCGAGTCGTCAGCGGCATGGATGCGGAGGGAGTCGCCTTCCGCGAGGCCCTCGGCGCCAAGGCCGACGGGGCCCTCCTCGCCATCCCAGCCTTCCTCGTCGTAGTCATTGGTCCCGGTGGCCATGGGGCCCGTGTCGAGGAGGGCGAAGAGCTTGTCGTCCACCGAACGGGCTTCCTTCACGCGGCCGAGATAGAGGCCGGTACCGCCCGCCTGGTCAGGCCTGATGTAGCCGAGATCGATGCGGCCGGGGGTCTCGGGAGCGGCGGCAGGCGCGGCGCCGGTCAGGGCGCCGTCGATGTTGAAGCTCGTCTTGGAACGCGCAAAGTCGGACTGGAGGATGGACCGCGCCTTGAGGAGGGCGCGAGCGGGATCGATCTTGTAGTTGTCGAGCATGTGGCGGTAGGCCGAGACTACGGCGCCAACGTACTCGGCGCTCTTCATCCGGCCCTCGATCTTGAAGGAGGAGACGCCGGCTTCCGCCAGGTCGGGTACGCGGTCGATGAGCTCAAGGTCGTCGGGCGAGAAGTAGTAGCCCGAGCCCGATTCGGTCGAGTAGAGGCGCCTGCAGGCCTGGGCGCAGAGGCCTCGGTTGGCGCTCTTGCCTCCAAGGTAGCTCGAGAAGAGGCAAAGCCCCGAGGCCGAGACGCAGAGGGCGCCGTGGACGAAGACCTCGAGCTCGAGGTTGGTGCCATGGGCCACGGAACGGATCTCTTCGAGGCTGAGCTCCCGCGCGAGTACGGCCCGCCTGAAGCCGCGGCGCGAGAGGAGGTTGGCGCCCTTGGCCGAGGCTATGTTCATCTGGGTCGAGGCGTGGAGACGGAGGTCGGGGAAGTACTTTCCGGCAAGCTCGGCCACGCCGAGGTCCTGGACGATGACGCCGTCCGCCCCCACCCTCTCGATGTACTGGAGGAGCTGGTACATGCGGTCGGCCTCGCGCTGCTCGAAGACGGTGTTGACCGTGACATAGACCTTCTTCAGGGCCTTGTGGCAGACCTCGACGGCAGCCTCGAACTGGTTGAAGGCGAAATTGGCGCTTCGCATCCGGGCATTGAAGCTCCGGAGGCCGAGGTAGACGGCATCGGCGCCCTCCGAGAGGGCGGCATCGAGGGCTTCGGGGTTGCCGGCGGGGGCAAGGAGTTCGACGGTGGACATGTTCTTCACTATACAGGATTTCCGCGATCATGCTAACCGGGGGTCTGACCCCATGCAGTCTCGCCTTGCCCAAGCGAGCTTTTACCGTATATAGTTGCCAAAACTGCGGTAAAACCTTCAGGGAGCTTCCCATATGGACCTTCGCAAGACCCGGAACATCGGCATCATGGCCCACATAGACGCCGGCAAGACGACCACCACCGAGCGCATCCTCTACTACTCCGGCAAGACCTACAAGATCGGCGAAGTCGACAACGGCGAAGCCACCATGGACTGGATGGACCAGGAGCAGGAGCGGGGCATCACGATCACGAGCACCACGACCTTCTGGCGCGACCACCAGATCAACATCATCGACACGCCCGGCCACGTGGACTTCACCGCCGAGGTCGAGCGCTCCCTCCGCGTCCTCGACGGCGCGGTCGCGGTCTTCTCCGCGGTCGACGGCGTCGAGCCCCAGTCCGAGACGGTCTGGCACCAGGCCAACCGCTACCTCGTGCCACGCATCGCCTACGTGAACAAGATGGACCGTCTCGGGGCGGACTTCGACATGGTCCTCGAGGACATGCGCCAGAAGCTCGGCGCAAAGCCGGTGGCGGTCAATGCGCCCATAGGCGCAGGCTCCACCTTCGAGGGCATCATCGACCTCATCGCCATGGAGGAGGTCCGCTGGGACGACGACGGCATGGAGATGGTCCGCACCCCCATCGCGGAGTCGCTCAGGTCGGAGGCCCATGCCCGCCGCGAGCAGCTCATCGACGCCCTCTCCGAGCACTCCGACGAGATCACCGCCCTCTTCCTCGAAGGCGCCGAGGTGCCGGCCGACCTCATCAGGAAGGAACTCCGCAGGGCCTGCATCGCGCGCAACCTCGTGCCGGCCTTCTGCGGCGCGAGCCGCCGCAACATGGGCGTCCAGCCCCTCATCGACGGCATCGTGGACTTCCTCCCCGCCCCGGACGAGGTGGCGCCCGCCAAGGCCTTCCACATGAAGAAGGAAGAGGAGGTCGAGGTGCCCTGCTCCGCCAAGGGCTACCCCCTCGGCCTCGTCTTCAAGGTCCAGTACGACCGCGAGGCCGGCCCCCTCTGCTACGTGAGGATGTATTCCGGCGCGGCCAAGAACGCGAGCGTCGTCTACAACGTGAGCAAGAAGAAGAGGGAGCGCATAACGCGCCTCCTCCGCATGCACGCGAACAAGAGCGAGCCCCTCGACGAGGTCGAGGCCGGCGACATAGCGGTCATCGTGGGCATGAAGCTCGCCCAGACCGG
>Ga0209098_1001361_pt1 | contig 23570 bp, 23 predicted proteins | sample AD_JPNHW1_MetaG_FD_184429 | JGI IMG/M metagenome (GOLD analysis project Ga0209098, IMG submission 184429) | Active sludge microbial communities of municipal wastewater-treating anaerobic digesters from Japan - AD_JPNHW1_MetaG (SPAdes) (version 2) | ecosystem: Engineered > Bioreactor > Anaerobic...
CCTACCCAGCGGCGAAGCTATCGTTTACCTTACGACCTGCTGCTCTCGCCTGCCTGTTTTATAATGCTTATTATGTTAGAATAGCATACGATACTAAATCATCTAAAATAGCGAATGGCAGCCGGGCAAAATACGTGGGTGCAAAGAGCATTTTGCCCTGGCTGCCTGGGAAAAAAAACACCTAATGTTAGCAAAAGCAAGAGCCCAATCAGAAGGAGTGATTATCACGCAAGCTTAGAACTTCGAGTAAAATAATAATCAACAATTTTTAAATGCATAAAATATATTTTATTATTTTTGGTTGTGTAACACACAATTTTATTTTACAGATTCAACAAACATGTATGATTTCATGATACTTAGAAACAAGTTATCGGAAACCCAATGGAAAAAGAATTAAAAATACAGTCAGATTTTTTCAAAGAATATCTTAGGACAAAACATCTTAAGACATTAGAAACATTTCAAACCAATGTCATTCTTGCATCCAGGCTTTTGGACAACTTGACCAGTTTTCCAGACAGGACAGAAACAGAATCAAATGAATTTCTAATAAGCATTAACAATCCGCAAGTAAATGAGCCCTTAAAATCAGGCTTTAAAAAATGGATCATAGTAGCGGGGTTTGACGAATTATTTAAATGGATAAAAGAACTTCTCATCGACTATCTAAGTATTAAAGAAGGATTGAATAAAAAGCAACTACCAAATACAATTGATGACTTTAAAAAAAACAAAGATGAACTTTATGACTTACATATACCTGTTCTAATTGAGAGATGCAAAGCGTATATTAATGAAAAAAATTTCCTTGACAATTATCATTCATATAATAAAGCAAGAAATTGCTTGCATCACGGTAATGAAACGTTGACAAAGAAATTTTGTACTTCTGGAAAAGACATTCTTGAAATTACGGGTAGAAGATTAATATTAATAAGCGACAATGGGAAAGAATCAAAAGAAATAGGGCCGGATGGTAAATGTTTAGAAAACGGAGCAATTAAGATTTCAGCCACTGATTTTTGTATTGAAAAAAGAATAAATGAAAAGATTGACTTTTCTTTTAAGGAATTTTACTGGTTGAAAGATTTAGGGATTTTTCTTTATGCTCAATTGTCTACAGATTTGTTCGGAGTTGATGACAGACCATTGATAAATTTTATATTACAGTATACAATACACAAGGTTGAAAATAAAGATTAGAATATCAGATGGGCTTCCGATAACTTTGTGTCTGCAAGCAGCGGCGGGGCGGGACATTTGGACAGTTAGTTCTTTTAATTAATTTTACGGCTGGAGAAACAGGAAATGGTTTATAAATCACCGCCTACTTGTCACACCGGTTCGTTATCGGCGACTTTAAAAATAACTGTGAAGAATAAAAAACAACAACGAAAACGATTTGAAGTTTTATCCATTAATCTTAGCGAGCAATATATTAACCCTGAAACTGGTAATATAGAAGGCAGTATTTTATTAGATGCAGTGAACGACCAGCATAAGGTAATTCTAGACCATAATAATGAAGCCATTCCTAATTATAGCATAACACAAGGGTATATTGGAGAAAAAAAGTTTAGAATACTGTCAGACTTACCGACCGAAGATAATGATTACTCGTTCAATTTTATTAAAAAGTTAAAACGGTACGACCGTATTTTGGCGATAGACACCAATTCCATCGTTATCAAAAATAGAAAAATAAATTTAGGAGTAGCATTTCATATAATTGGTAGAATCAACCAAAACGAAATTGAGTGGGAGTTTATTCCTATAAATCACTTGTTCGTTTTGATAGGTGAAAGCGAAAAAATTGAGAATAAGAACTGGCAGCAATTAATTAAATATATACAAAAACATAAGAACTATAAAACAGTACATAAAATTGGGATTATAGTCGACAGCGACTTAGGTAATATTATAGAGTATAATAAACAGCGAAAGCCACTTTGTGACAACTTTTTCTTACCCGATAATTTTGAATTGATTTATGCAAGCGACAGGGCTAATGATAATGTACTAAATCATGCTATTAAAAAATGCCATTCAACATCAAAGGACATCTTACGACAATTTGTTGAAACATTAAAGGAAAATGAAAAGCAAAACAAACAATAATGTTTACGGACAGAAAGAAAGGAAGCCGATAACTTTGTGTCGGTAGGCAACAGCGGGGCGAGGTTTTGGCCAGTGCAGTGCTTTTATTTAGTAGTCGGTTTGGTGGACAGGAAAGTACTTCTATCAACACTGCCGCCTTGCCACACCGGGTCGCTATAATGCTTATTATGTTATAATAGCATACGATGACCATCAAAATAACAATCAGCCGTTGATTAAAATACGTGGGTGAAAAGGGCATTTTGTAGCGGATGCCTTAAAAAAAATAATTAAAATTATAACCTTTTTTTGGTGCATATTGAATGAAAATTATCAATTAATAAAAGATTTTTTGAGTTTTTAGGTCATTTAATGAAAAAAAAGTGTTTTTTTTGTTGGAATTAATAAAATTGGTTATAAATTTGCAACTTAACTTATAAGTGAAGCGTAAAATATCAATAGAGCTTTACGAAGAATATGAGAAGGTCAACTTCTACACTTTGCGTTTTCAAGGAGAAGAAACTGAATTTGATAAGTTTCTTGACACATACCCTGAAGAATCTGTATTTAATGATGATGTTGAAATTATTATCAGATGGATTGAAAAAATCGGCGCTAAGGGTGCATTTGAAAGATATTTCAGACCAGAAGGAAAATTTAATGATGACCTATTTGCTATACCCTTAGATGTGTGTAATCTTAGGGTTTATGTTTTAAGAATAAGCGAAAGAATAGTTATTTTAGGTAATGGCGGAAATAAAACAACTGACACTTACAACAAAGATGAAATACTAAATAGTGAAGCAACGTTATTACAAAAAATAGGTAACCTTATAAAGAAAAGTATAAGTAATGAAAAAGTTCACTTATACAACGGAAGAATATACGGAAAAACAGACTTCACAATAGAAATAGAATAAGATGATAAGAAATCCAAGATTAGAGGCCAGACGAAAAAACATTAAAAAGGACATTGACATTTATGTCAATAAATCCTTTGATATGGCTGACAGGATTCACGAACTGATCAAAAAAAACAAGATAGATCAGAGGATTCTTGCTGAAATGTTAGGCAAAAGAGAATCTGAAATAAGTAAATGGCTGACGGGAACACATAATTTTACTTTAAGGACATTGAGTTTGATTGAAAACGCCTTACAAGATGATGTTATTTTAGTTGCTGGAAAGGAATTGTACAAAGTAAAAACAAAAGTAATTTTTGTCAGCACTAAACCATATCAAATTGAAGCAAAGAAAAAAAGTACTGAAGTAAAAACACATGGAAGGGTAGATGCAAAGCTCCCATTATATATTGGACCAACCACAATGTTATCCTAATGGAAAAATCAAAGGAAATAAAAAATTTCAATGTTAAAATTGCAAGAATTAAAGAGATTTTTTTTCAATGCAACGAGCTTGATGATAAAATAATTAATCAATTAAATGAGAAACTAATTTCAGTTGGGTTAGGTTTGAGAATAAACCCTAATTCATTAACTGAAGAACTTGGAATAGCTTTAAAAATTAATTATGTTTTTCATAAGGATGCACTTAAAGTGGAATTATGTGCCTATGAAGTTGAATGTTTTTTCCAAATAATTGAATTTAAACAAGTTGTTAAAATTCAGAAGGATAGAATTAATATTGATGATGGGCTTCTGGCAAATTTACTGAGTATAACGATTGGAACAGTAAGAGGTATGCTTTCTTTAAAAACTTCCGGAACTGCTTTGAATAAATATCCACTGCCATTACTCAATGCTGTTGAAATTTTAAAGCAACTTAAGCCACAACCCATTAAAAAATAAAAATTATACTGACCAGATTAATAAATGAGATGTTGAAGTTTTTTATGTCTTAGTGCCTAAATATATTTGATTTTTTGCCCATTCGGTAACATATTTATTTTCTTCAATAACGAACTCCTGCCCTTTTAATGCTGATTGAAAATAGTCATTCCTGAATGAACCGGGCCGGTGATAGCTCATTTTTACTTCTCTGAAAAATTCGGGCAATTTCCATTTGCTTTTTGAATATCCCTGTTTTGTCAACACTAAGCCATCATGATAATTCAAGCAAGCGGCGCCTTTGCGTGAGGGTGAAAAACTTAATGAATCGGATGCTTGATAAATACAGTTGTTTTTATTTAATAAAAATCTTTTTTGAGCATGAGGGTGATAATTCAATTCAACAGGGAGAAGAGAAAGATCATGATAGATGGCACCTATTTGCAGATAGCCGAATATCAGGTGCACTTCAGGACAATTATTTTTATACTTTAACATACCATCAACCCATTCCGTTTGCCTGAATGTACCAAAAAATAAGAACAAATCACCTACTTTTATTCCTTCTTTTAATAAGTGGCCTTGTGAAATATATGTTTGGCCGAATAATGGGCGCCATCCTTTTTCCCGGTGAACAATATCTTTTCTAAGATCAGGGTCAAGGTGGCAGGTATAATTATCTTTTATTTTTGTGTCAGGTTTTATTTCCTTAATTATTTCGAGAATTGTTTTGTCATTAAATTTTAAATCTGAATATTTATTTTTTTCGTTTTTTGCCGGTATGGGCAAGGACAAAAGAGTGCCATCAGGCATAATAGGACTTGGCTGCCCGCCGTATTGTGAGTCAAAACCTTTTCTGCTTAAAATTACCCGCATTTTTGTATTTTACTATTTCTATTTTTATCCATCACAGGCCATTTGTAAGGCATATTAATCAGACCACATTTAGGATAATCTTTTCTTAGTTTTTCAATAAAAACCAAAAAATCATTTCGGATCTTTTTACTGAATGTATGTTTTTCTCTAAATGGGAAAGATTTGCCTTCTGATTGATACAAACCACTTAAATTATGGGGTAATACCAAAGGTTTATTACCGAAATAGAAATAGTCTGCAGAGATAAGAACAAATTCACCTGATAAATCTCTTTTATAATTTTCTTCATCAAAGATGTTTCTGTTATTTTTTAAATCTTTTTTTGAATGTTTTGAAGGTAGTTGCTCATATTTATCACTTCCTGTTGGTATGAAATAAAAATTATCTCCAACAACTTTAATATAGTCCATACTTGACAAATCAGGAATCTTTTTCGGAAATGCTCTATAATACTCATCAAAGGTTTTAACATCTGTAACCCTCATTGCATAAACAAGTTTATTGCCATCAGCACCACGATTTAATGAAGATATACCAACCACCCAGAAATCCACATTCTTTTTTTCTTTCTCAAATGATTTGCCGATATTCTTTCTAATTCTTGGCTTACAACAAGCAAGAGTGCAATACTTATGAAACGGATTTGGCGCTAAGCCTGTATCATGAGAAATTTTATAACTATATAATTTGATGTTTTTCACTTAATAGTTAATCATTTATACAAAATTTATTTAATTCATTACTCATTATTATCTGTTCTATCGTCATACAAGGCGGATAAAGGTAAATTTTCATTCATCAGACACTTTCAGAAAATCCGTATTTTATAACTTTTTTCAGATTCAGATTTGCAATAAACTTATTTCTGTCGGTCAGGGTTTTCTTTCCTTCTGCCAAATCGCGCATAAAGAAGAATTCAAAATCTTTAAGCACCTTGTTTTTTTTATCCCAGGCAACAATTTTCTGAATGAGTTCAAGTGAAATATCATGAGATTTATCAGATTCTGAAATTTCCTTTTCGATCAGTTCATCCATATTATAAAACAATTCAGGAGCTTTTTCTATTGCCAGGTCGAGTACCTTATTTGCATTGGCAAATTCAGTATCACTGAATTTACGGTTTGATCTGATTCTGCCTGCTACCGTATTTGCTATATCACACAAAAAAGGTGACAAAGTGACTGTTTCATGACCCCAATCAGCAATCGCATTCCAGACTTTAGGATGAACAGATTTGATTCTGGTAAGCTGAGCTTCAAAATCGGCCTGTGTTATTTCATCTTCAGTAATTTTTTTTCTCTTTGCCTGCTGAGATGCTGACATAAGTTCCTGTTTGAGTGAAGAAAGGTCCAATTTAAAGTCATTGTCTCTAACGGCACTCCAGCATTCTTCTTTTTTTGCCCATTCCCCGTACAAGGCACCAGGGGCATTTTTCCGGATAAACCGTTCAACTTCAACCATTATATCATGTAACTTTTCTTTAAGAACATCTGAAATACCCTGATTTTTCCAGATTTTATATAAGTCAAGTTTATATCCGAGTTTATAACCTAACCAGGCAATTGAATATGGAACCGTGATGTACCGCATATCACCTATTGCATAAGGTTTTACACCGTATATTTTTTCAGCACTTTTAAATAAAATTGCTTTTGCAATGGTGTTTTCAAAATAAATATTATCAGGTTTGTCATCGAAATTGTAGTTAATAAACTGAACATAGTTTTTCTGATTACCGCGAACAACAATATGCGGGCCTATCACTAGTTTGTTTCTTTCATAAACTTCTTCGTAAGAGTTAATGTACTTTGCCAGGTCTTCTTTTGAGAAAACCTGGTTTTTCGGATTTTTCAATTCAAAAGCTTTTCTCTTAGCTTTTGTAAAACCATACTTCAGGGCAGCATTCTTATACTGTCCGCGTGCTCTTTCGTAAAACCATATTGTTTGCTGTGAAGAACCCGTGACAGGAGGAGCCCATATATTTCTGGATAATTTTTCGAGCTCGATATGGAATGGTTTATTAGAACTTAAATCAGAAACAGATACCTTGTTTTGTGTGTTCGCATATTCGGAGATTCTGCTCACAATCTCAGAAAACTTTGATTTATCAGTAACTTTTGAAAGTTTTATCTGAACAAATATTTTCGAAATATCAACCTTGTCTTTTTTCCATGTGTGGTAAATAGATGCTGTTGTTTGTCCGCCATTTACAATCTGAAGGTCACTAACCGATCCAATTGCCTTACCCCTCCCATCAGGAAGGTCTATAATACAAACGTCTTCTGTGGTTGCAGCTATCCCGTTGTTGAATGCCAGAAACATGTGAGGTTCTTCTATGATGGTTTTCCGGATGCCTTTATTGATTTTACCGGTAAACTGAAGAAAGGATCTGACATTCTGCTCAAGTAACCTGGACCCGTATTGTTCGTAGATGGATGCAAGCACACTGCCGGGAACTATTGCCAGATAAGATTTATATTCATCATTATTTGTGCTTACATCAATACAGGGAATTTCTATTCCATTACCAATAAAATCTATTTCAATCGGAACATGAGATTTTTCTGAAATATTGTAGAGGTAGTTAATATCAATAATCCTGTAATAAATGGTGTACCCAGCAATTTTATCTGAGTTTTTAAATTCAGATTTTATTTCACCATCTGTTAGAAGAAAGACATTTACACGGCTGAGATACTCTTTAACATCAGCAGAATCGGCTAATGTTTGTGCCAGATCAAAAATCTGGGATGATTCTTCAATTTCATTTACATAGTCTTTATACACGGCGTTACGAAAAAACTTTAGCAGCCTTTCAACCGCCTTTTCAGCGTCGCCTTTTGAAATTGATGAAATATTTTCTGTGCCATTATAAACAGTTATAAACAGATCGAGTGTTTCGTAGTTTTCCGATAAAGCATAGGCATTTATTTTGTGCTCCACGCCCCGACCGGATATTTTCTCGTCATATTTGACCTGATAGTTTTCGGTCTCACCACCATCGGCCAGCAAGGCAAGTGCGGTATCAGTAAAAATCTGTTCCGGAGTATTCCCATCTTCTTCTGCAACAAGCTGAGATTTTATATCTTCCTGCAGATTGATATAAAATTTAACAAGTTCAGTATTTTCAATAGATTGCATCATTCACAAATTAATCGGGTAAATAATTCATTTTCACTTATAAGGTATTGCTGACAATCAGAAATAACCACTGAATATTTTACATCACCAACACCGGGTAATAAAGCAGTTTCAGTGATGCGGGGGAAATTATCATTTACAGTAAAAATATTGTCCTGTCTGATATTATAACCAATCTCTTCATAAAGTGTACTGTGAATATCAAAATAACCCGCTTCATGTAATTTAAGATTGAACAAATGAAAAGCCGGAATATCATTTAAAAGATATTCGCACAGGGATTTTACAATATCATTCAGTGTTTCTCCATGCTTAACCCTTAAATCCAAAGAAAGATGATAAAGATAAATCTCCGGAATAATGGAATCATCAAGTTGGCGTTCACTGCTAATATGAATTTTCTGGTGATTATTACCGTGAGTGGTTTTTACTTCAACAGCCCAGCTACCATGCTGAAAATCCTGCACTGATTTTGAAGGGCCAAGCCAGGTATTAACACAGGGATACGGTTTTGAACCTGAATTAAGAAACTTTCTGAGAAAATACAGCTCACCATATAAACCCCGCTGAGCTTCTGCTGACAATCCCTGCAACCCAACACATTCAAAAAGGTTTTCCCATTTTGACAGTCTGTTTAAAAGTACTTTAATAAGCTCTGTTTCTTCAGTAATTTCAGAAACCTGGATAATAAGGTCTTCACATAAAACAGAAAAAATATCTTTATGAATCCGGTTAAGTAAAATAATCAGGAGGAATTTTTTGTTATTGTTTTTTTCATCCTGTAAAACTTCTACTTTAATATCCTTTAGATGTGCCCACTGCTTTATATCCGGTTCGTTAGCTCTTGTTATGTTTACAGCAATACACCTTAAATTTTCGGGACATCTGAGTGCTACATAAAGATCAGGATATACTGAAGCGGCATAACGTTTCAATAATAAACCGGAACTCTGCAAAAGATCATTTTCAAGTTCCTGCCAGATAGATTCAATCTTCATCTTCATAATTTTCATTCAAATTATCATCAAAATCAAACCAGTCAATAAGATTTTCATTGATACGGTATGATACAAAACTATTGTTTCTGCTACCAGGAAAGCTGACAGCAAAACCAACATAAGGAATATTATAATTTGGTGTATCAGCGCCGGAAGGATCGAGAAGGTATATCAGCAATAAGGGATTTTCGGGGTGCCTGATTTCATTACGGACAATTTCCCCGTTCGGATAAGAAGGGCTACCCTCTTTTTTCTTTTTACGCCACTGTTCTTCCGTCAATTCTTCTGCTTTTTTATATTCATCAGCCGTAAGATCTATAAATTCATCTTTGGGACTGATAATATGCGATTTCCGCAAGTAATAAATATCAGAACCTGAGTTTTTTTCATCCTGTGTACGGATGTAACATCCGATTTTTTTCGTCAGGTTATTGATATTTACCGGATGCTGAAAGGATGCTTTGGGTTTGGACATGAGAGCCACGCGCCAACTGGTAAGCTCACCATCTGATAATTTAAGATTAATAAAACGAGTAAGATTTACGGGATCATAAGCTTTGAGATTATCCAAAATCTGAAAACCTTTAAAAAAGTCAAGAATATGATCAGAATGTACATTTTTCCAGAGAAAAAATCTGTCCGCACTTTGATAATTATTATCCAGCATATTGAAAAAACGGACACTGGTTTCAAGATTGTTTTTAATTGTATTAATATCCTTTTTTAACTCATAGGATTCTACCAGACGGCCTGACCATGAAACCTGTATATCAACAGTTGATTTCATTTTGTTGGATGCTGTGATCTGCAATACACCCGGGTGAGTACGAACCTTTAATGCATATTTTTCAGGCGTGGAATCAGCAACATCAGACATGTAATCAAACTCCTCTCTTAATTCTTCTGATGCATGCGTAATATGACAGAACCATTCATTAAGTTCACGGCTGGTAAAAAGACGACATAAATCAACATATCCGGGGCGATAACCAAACCATCTGCCCATCTGCATCAGGGTGTCATACATTTTAGAAGCACGCAGATAATAACTTACAGAAAGACCTTCAAGCGTAAGGCCACGTGAGAGTTTATCGCCACCAACTGCAATTACGGATAATCCTTCTTTATGGTCAAAATAATTCAAAATGTCGCCGGAACCACCGTTAACTTCACGTATAACAATTTTTGAAACTGTGTTGTTAAGTTCGTTGAGAACATCTTCCCAGGAATGAACTATCAGGCGGGCATCAATTTGAGAAAAAGCAGATGACCTTATCTGTTCTGTTATGGTTTTATAGGAGCTATAGTTTGCTGAATCTACCTCAAATGTTTTTCTGAACTCCTCAATAATTTCCGGCATGTTCTGATCAATACCACGCCTGTAATAATTGAAAAGATTTGAGACCATTTCATAAATATGATTCTGCCATCTTATATAACGGGTTACATGTACCAGCATTGAGTTGTGCTCATTCTGCTGGCCCCGTAATCTCCTGACTGCACAAGTCAGGATAAAACAGCGAACAGCACATTTTAATGATTCAGGAATAAATGAGGGTAAAGGATCGGCAGCTTTGTGTTTGTCGGGTACAAAATCAGCGTAATCATTAATTCTGAAAACAATCGGTAACACCGTTTCTGATGGATCATCGTCCTCAACGAGCCTGAACCCGAAAATCTTTTCCGGGCCAATATAGTTAGATGGTGCGGGAAGATTAATGATAAAGTCTCGCGGAAAAATATCGTTTTCGTTCAGCGGAATGAAGATGTTGGCAAAAGGTGTTGCCGTATATCCGACATAACCTGATTTTGCAAAAAGCGCTAAAATTTGCGTAATTGCCTTATTAATTGCACTTCTTTTTTCCGGATCATTTGAGACATTTATTGAAGCATTATCTGCTTCGTCATCAATAAGTAATAATGTTTTATCTTTTATCTTTTTATTTCCCTGCCCATCATCAGAAGCATGCACAGACAGCCACCGGTACAAATTTTCAAGTCTTGTTTTATTCTTTTTAACAACTGCAATTATTGGTTCCCGGGTGTGAAAATTGTAAGTGCCCCGTTTGCTGAAATCACCATTTTCATCACTGGATGTGAAACTATGAACCGGATATATAACATGACCAATACCGGCGCCAATTCTGCTGTTACCTGTATTAAAAGCTCTCTGGTATTTTGTGTCAAAACCAAGAAAACCTTCATCAATTCGAAGTTGGGTCTGTGTTCTGAGATTGTTGTGAAGCCCAGCGAGGATAATTATCATATTATAACCGGCGTCTGCGGCTTTACAAACCAAACCTGTATAGTTAGATGTTTTACCTGATTGTACCTGACCTACAACAAGGCCTTTTTTGTCAAAACCGATTTCAAGTGACGGGTCATAAAGCCCATCCAGGGTTTTGTCGGTAAGCCGATCCAGGTGATCGATAGTTTCGGGAGCAAAATTTTTATTGTACTGCAGGTAGGTTTTATATCGTTTCCAGAAATTATCAGCAAGGTTAGCTTTTTTCTGTAACACCCATGGACGTTTTCTTTCGTGATCCTCAATGACACGAAACTCATCAATGCGTATCCTGTATAGTGTTTCTATTTCTCTTATTAAAAGATTTCTGTCAAGGTCTTTGAACCTGGGGTTGGTCAATACAAAGTCCACCTGCTTTTCAATTTCTTCCCTGGTGACTGAACCGGATTCAGGAAGCAAGGTCCTTATTGTAAGTATGGCATTATTCAGCATTATCAATATCGTTTAAATATTCGAGATACTCCGGAAAAAAGTTAAATGGTTCAATATTAAGAATAACAGCTTTTGCTTCATCTGCGGATTTCCCCTGCTTTACCAGATTAGAGAACATCGCTATCATCGTATTTCTTACTGGTTCCTGGTCAATACCTTCAAAGGGCTGGCCGTGAGGAGAAATGTTTTCATTTTCCTGAAGCGTGATTAATGGAACGGGGACTGTTTCTTCAATAAACTGAATAACTTTTTCGATGTCAGATTTTAGTGAATTTGCTTTACCGAATAAATCACGCAGCATGGGATGATCCCTGTTTATTTTATAAAACCGTTTACCGTGACGTTTCCTTTCCTCCCAGAACTGATGAAATTCTTCGTTTGAGAACCGTCTTCTTATTACCCTTCCCTTATGCCTATAAACTTCCAGAGCCTGCGCCCTAACGTCTTTTGCAAGTGAATAAATCTGTTCCCTGAAACGTAACGGAGGCCTTGCTATTGATTTTTTTATATCAATCTGCCAATCATCATCTACATCATTCGGAATGTCAACAAATATTCTGCACAGATCATAATGCACCTCTTTTTTAAAGAAACCAAGCCAGTCGCCTGCCACAAGCAATCTTTTATTGCGGTAAACATAAAAGCCCTGGTGAGCTGTCCAGCTTTCTTTCGGTCCTTTGCCATATTCGTATTGTTCAGCTGTGAGCTTTGAACGATGAGGCAATACGTAACCTTTGAGAGTTATTTTACCATTGCCTATTTTCATTTCCGGTTTTGCCTGTAATCCATCAAAGCCAATCATAAAAGGGTCCCAGGAAGATATTTTTCTTCCTCTGAAATAAATATTCAGGCCGTCATTAATAAACCGGTGGAAAACCATTGACAGATGAATTTTTACATTTTCCATCTGTTTCATAAATTTATCCACAGATTCACTACTATCGGCAGATGTGTCTTTTGTAACCCTGTCTATTTCCCACCAGATAACGGCTGTACCGGAATTGAGTTTTTCAATTTCGGTTTCAAATTTATTATCCGGGCAATAGTTTATCAGCGACCAGGATTTTGATTGTGTAACATAATCAATATCCCAACACCAATAAGAAATCTTACCTTCAGCAGGCTTTGAAATAACAGAAAATTTTCGACACTGAGAAAAAGAAGCGGTTTTAAGACCAAGCCCGAAGCGGCCAAGATCCTTTTCTTCTCTGACTTCCAGAGGATGTCTGCTGCCCGGACGCATTGCATTTATAAGTTCCTCATTATTCATCCCTGTTCCATCATCAATGATTGAAATCATAGTGCCGGGACCTTTCCAGTCGTAATCAACCCAGATATTTTTTGCGGCAGCAGAAATTGAATTGTCGATTATATCAGCAATCGCTGATTCAAGGCTATAGCCAATAGCCCTCAAAGTTTCAATCATGGATGAAGCTTCGGGGTTGGCTAGTGAGGTTTTATATTTTGAATAATCAATCATTTATGCTAATCCCTTTAAGATTTCAGCTATATAATATGCCATTAATGAAGGTACTGCATTTCCAATCTGTTTAAAGGCTGCAGTTCGTGTTTGTCCTTCTTTTACCCCTTCAAAGAAAAAATCATCGGGAAATGATTGCAAACGCGCTGCTTCTCTGACCGAGATAGAACGATTCTGCTCAATGTCCGGGTGAATATAATAATGACCATCTTTTGCAATATGTGCAACAACAGTATGGGAATATGGCATATCGGCTGCAACAACCTTAAAACGATCGAAAAAAGAATGCCGGTTCTGATGTGTTTTTAATCTTTCAGGGAGATCATTATAATCGAGACGTTCCTTTTTTGTATTCCACTTGTCAACAGCAATCCGATATATTTCTTTATCCTGATTTGTATGAGGCCTTGCCACGTGTTGCGTTAATACCTTAATTCCATTTCTGACTTCTGAACTTACCAACCAGGTATTTGTTTTCCCTGAATATGAAACAAACTTTTCAATACCTTCACCTGCCTGCAATTTTGGAAGATCAGAAAAAATGTTTTTTACTGTATAGGATAGATCACAACGGTATTTTTCAAAATCAGGCAGGTTGCAATTCAGCTCTTTTTTGTAACCAATAATCAGTAATCGCTTTCTGTTCTGCAGAACACCAAAATTATTTGCTTCCAAATGATACAGCTCAATATGATAACCGGATTTATCGAACAGATTTTTCATATTTTTATAGTACTGGCCGTTTTTTGCAGAAAGGAGGCCAGGCACATTTTCAAAAACAAAAAATTTCGGATTGTATTTTTTTAAAAACTTATTGTAATGAATGTAAAGGTAGTTTCGTTTGTCGTGTTCCATATTATATTCATCCCGGGCCCGACCTACAAGAGAATATGCCTGGCAAGGCGGGCCACCAATAATGAAATCAACATCGTGATTACTGAGTTGTTTATCAATTTCTTTAAATATATTTGAGTTATCGGAGCCAATGGTTTTATTTATTACAGATGAAAGAATTTCAACAGGAATATAAGAGTAAAGTTCGTCTCTGGAAATACTTCCTTTGAGGTAATCAATATAAGTATCTATTTTATTATCTTGTTTAAGGTAATAATATGCCTGTCTTGTTTTTAGTGTAAAGCAGGCTGCTGTGTCAAACTCAACATGAGCAACAGGCTTATAACCCGCGCGGATAAAACCTTCAGATAAACCACCAGCACCAGCAAAAAGATCAATGAAGTTCATGCAATAAATGGTTTAAAGTTTTAGTAATTTTTTCATTTTTTAATTCACATTCATAAATAGTGACTACATGCCACCCATCATCCTCAAGCAGTTTCAGATTTTCCGCGTCATTATTACTGTTTTTCTGAATTTTTTGCAACCACCATTCAGTACGTGTTTTCGGAATAACAAAGTATTTACAGTTTTTATGGCCATGCCAGAAACAGCCGTGAATGAAAATAACGGTTTTTTTACCATGAAAAACAATATCAGGCTTCCCTGGTAAATTTTTATCATGCAGACGATACCGGAAACCTTTAGAATAAAGAAACTGTCTGACAAGCAACTCTGGCTTTGTATCCTTGTTTCTTATCCTGGACATATTGTAACTTCTGGTTTCCGGTGAATGAACGTCAGTCATAATAAACTTCAATTATCAGCTTTGTTTAGGTAAAAGATGCATGTCAAAACCAAGAATCTGAGATAACTTTTCAAGTAAATCAACATTAACGGGAAATTTACCACTTTCAATTTTTGCAACGGTTCCGGAATTTATATTTAGAAGCAAAGCAAGATCATCCAAACTCATTTTCTTTTTTTCCCTGTTTTGCCTAACAAAATCACCAACCATGGTTCTGTAGCCACGTGACATAGTTTCTTCCGATATTTTTTTTCTATTCATCGTGTATCCATTAATCAGCAAATAAATAAAGTCCCTGTATGCTCTTTACCATCATTATCAATGACTGTAACCAAAACATTCGTTTCAACTCCTTTAACACCTTTTGTAAGATCAAGCATAATCTTTTGCTCGCGTACATTGGTAACCTTACCTTCGACTTCTGAATAATCAGATTTTTTGATTGTAATATGGTAACCAATAAGATCAGATGTACAAACTTCAACTACTACCAGGTCGTCAACCAAAACAGTATTTACCGAAGGAAAAGACAGACCTGTGTTAAGCGCTTTAATTAGTGCCCTGGGTTTTTCAACATCAGTGTGGATTTCGAGAACTACATAAAGCTGATCAGGGTTTTCATCCGGGTTTGGAGTGTGAAATCTGACGATTTGTCCTTTTTTATTAGGCTTCATAAGGTTTGTGCAGAGTTTAACGTGTTGCCCCCACTTCTAGGTTTGTACAAAGTTATATTTTTTTTTAATATGAGTTCAATATATTGTACGGGTTTTTTAAACAAAAAATATCAAAATTTATTATCGAAATTGTGTCGTATAATTTGCAAAAATGCATATAGTAAAACATAATAGACATGCGTTTTGATTGAAAACTAATAATCCTGTTTATAGCCCTAAAACGTGATAATTAAAAAAGGTTTTTTATGTATTAAAACAAAGGTTTTTGAATTCAAGCAACCGATCATAGTATGGTTTAAACCCGATAATACCGTTATTGTGTCTTACAATTTCGAGATGAGAATGAATGAATAGTGATGGGTTGATGATCTTTGTCCATGGGTTGAGTTGAACAGGGGAACGGGGTAATATAGTATTATTATAAAAGTTTTCGAGATTGTCTATATCCCACAGTATTCGTTCGGGTACTTGTGTTGCAGGTGACAAATAATTTTTATTTAATACCCTGTTTTTTTCATCTTTTATGGCAAATAAAGAACCCGGGGAGGTTTTATTATTTGTTTCGGGCAAAGAATCTTTGAAGTTTATCGGTGATATATTGGGAAGAGTCATTTGGTCAAGGGTTTAGCATGTTGTATGTTGTAAGTAAATAATACATTGAAATACAGGGTTTTGATAAAATACAACATACAACATCATAAATTACGGTTCTTTAAAAATCGTTGAACATTTTGCTGACTGCATTTTAAAACGCTAGCAATTTCATTCTGAGAATTACCTTTGTCATGTAAGAACTGAGCAACGAGATTATTGGTGATATCTTTTCCGCTGCCCCTCTGAAGATAGTTGTAAAATTTCAAGCCTGTTATCCGGAAATATTCTGTAATATCAATTGCTGTTTGCATGGTGTCTTCTGTGATGAAGTTTTCTACCAGGGCAGTTGAGGCCCATTTAGCAAAGTGAATAGTGATGGCAAGCCGCAGGCTGATGATATCGAGTTTGCCATACACACCCCTCAGATAGTCGGATTTCTCATTATTAATCTTTACGGTATTTGTGTTGTACCACTTCTGGTAGAGCATGTCGGCTCCGGGACTGAGACAGATGTATTCTTTGTTATCGGGCTCATATTTAATGCTGAGCAGGTTGTGAATATATTCCTTGTATTTATTTGAAACATTTTCCGGTACTGTATTCTGATTAAAAAGGGGCTTTTCGGCATCGTCGGGAAAGACATGACAGAAACGTGCAAGGAAGCCATTATGCTCGCGATTGTCTTTTGCAAATTCAGGGATAAGAGAAGGTTGAAGACCACCGGCTACATTGACAAATGGCTGAGGGATGCGAAGGGTTTGGTTCTTACGGTTTACAATAAATGGTTTACCCATAAACAGCGAAAGATAATTTTCCTGTTCCCCGCTTTTATTATACCTGTTAAAGTCATTGATCCATGCTTTTAGTTCGTCTCTGTATATAATAACACCCCGGAGGTTTTCGGAGTGTACCTTATACAAAGATTCGGGAGTAAAATCCTGCAGCACATATTGACTGCAAGCCGGGAAATCCATGTGTTCAACAAGCCGGTCGCTAACCGGAGTGTTTTTCCAGACATTGTATTCCTGCTCGCTTTCTTTGTAATCAAGGTAGTTTTTATTGTCAATTACATGGTAGGGTTCAAGAGCAACAGAAAGCGGTTCAGTTTTACCGACACTGGTATGGGCGATAAAAGTAAACCAGAGGCAGGGAGCATTAATATATTTTGTTTTGAGCTTGCGGGCCTGACCTATTCCAAGACTGGTCGCAACCAGAAAAGCGGCTGCCCAAAAGTCGCGGTGAGTGCCGTAAACATCAGCATAAATATTAATAAGGTCCTGGAGGGGTTCAGGGAGGCCATTAATAGGCAGAGGTGGAACAATAAGCTCGTTGGAAGGTTTGGGGGTTTGTTTTGAAATGATAGGATCTTCTTTCCCATTTTTTATACCATTGAGAATGGTGTTTTGTGCCTGTCTGAAACTATGAATATTCCTTTTTGATATTTCCTGTTCAAGAAGCCTTATAGCCTCTGATTCATCAATCTGTCCACTGGCAACAATTCCACCAATAAGGCGGCTGGCTTTGAGCAATGTAATATGTTTCTGCCCGTCGGGAGCCTCCCGTATCATTTTTAATGCTGTATTCACCTCATCAGGCACAGAAGCGTTTACGATAGAAGTAACGGCTGGTTTATAAGAGAAAAAAGTATCAATGTACGTTTTATCAATAATCGTAGGGCTTTCAGAGTAGAAGCATCCGGGATCACAAGCAAGAAAGGCTGCACGGCAAACGTCTTTGCAGGATTTGTCAATGGTAAGATCATGCCCCAGAGCGTTTTTAAGGCCCAATAAAATGACCTGGTTAAAATAATTTTCAATTGTCTGGTAAAATTCCTTATGTGTGCCATCACCAGGAGAGATGCAGAGTACTACTTTTAGACCTTCTTTCCGTGGAGAAATATTCATTAAAGCCGGGGTTAATTTTTCAAGGATGCGGGCTTTTACTTCGTTCAGTTTGTCATTATCACCTACATCATCAATATCCACACAGAAATATTGCGAACGGTTGATCAGCCCATCCTCAGCGCGGTATTTAAATGTGCCGCTGTAAGTCACAAAGTCAAGACCGGCCTGTTTGTATTTCTTCTGCTCCCGTGGCTCAAGAGAAATGAGTTTTTTGGAACGTGCAGCATAGTGATCACTTCTGATGAGTTCAAAAGCCTGTTTCAGGGTAATGTCTTTATAAGGCTTTTTCTGAGGTTCACTGATAGGCGCTTTAAAAAATGAGAAATACATACCTCCGGAGGGGTTACTCTTTTTTTCTTTAAGGGTACTATAAGGAACATCTGGCTCTGTCATGTGCGAGATAATTTGAAAATCACGTTAATCACCGGTGAATTATTTCCTACTGTATTTTATGGATTTGATCTCCTGCAGGGATTTTTCAATCTCGGAGCGCTTGTAACGCACACGGGAATTAATACGATATCCTTTTATGATCCCGGCTTTTGTCCACTCAGATAAAGTCGGCAGTGATATCTGAAGAATTTTAGCCGTTTCCTGGCGTGTCAGGTACTCTACTTGTTGGGGAATGGCAGCAGCAGATGAATTTTTTTGTAATTGTTCTGCAACGACTTCGCTGATGATTTCGCGCAACTCAGACAAGGGGGTTGAGTGCAATAAAATTTGGTCGGTCATATTTGTAAAATTTTTTACGAAAATATGACGGTCTTTATAGCTTTACATTTCCGTAGCGTTTCCGGAAACGTCAAAAAATCATTGAAACGATATTATTTTAAGTCAGATAAATTAGGAATAGTAAACTTTGCACGTTTAGTGTCACTGAGGCTACACGAACTTTCTCTCAGCTCTTTTTCGAGGCTGCTGGGTTTACCAGAAAATTCAAAATGTTCGAGACATTGCCTTGCGAAAGCTGTGAAATTGGGCTCGCCATTATGCACAGGCAGCGAAATAAATCCATTTTTAATCAATTCCAAAAACAAATAACCAAACTGATTTTGTTCTCCCAACCACTTAATTTTACCTTCTGACTTGATTTTTTCATTGTTACTGGATACTTCTTTAGCAAGTGTTTCTTCAAAACGACGCTGGTTCGCCTGGGTGATCTCTTCTAAAGTAAAGAAATCACGTTCCCTTTCTGCTTTTGCAAATACGGAATAGCTTTCTATGCGGGAATCTTTACAGATAATTTTTATGTATTTGCCAATAGATTCATAAGCATAGTGGGCTAATATAATATATTTTTCATAGGCGGAGCATGAACTTAAAAAAGCTTTTGTTGTCCCAGGCATTATTTTACGAAACTTTTGTAAAATATCTTTTTCGGTTTTATTTTCAAACCAAAAATGACCACGCTGCAAAACTTTTCGAGTTATAAAAATCAAATGGCTTTCTTTGTTTTCGATTGATTCGATTTGTGATAAATTATATCGCAACTCAAATTCAAATTTGTTAATTAAAAGTCCTGTGCCTTGAGTGATACCACCATTATAATCAGTCATCAGGGCTATAACTGCAATGTCCTCAAACTTGTCAGGGTTGCCCACATAATTGAAAAATTGAATTAATTTGTCAGTGTGATCTGTTTTCATATATGTATGTTATTTTAAGTTGTTATTTCAAATCGGATAATTCCGGTATCGTAAACTTAGCCCGTTTTGTCTCACTGAGACTACAGGAGCTTTCACGTAATTCTTTTTCGAGAGAACTGAACTTCCCATCAAATTCAAAATACTCATAACACAGACGAGCTAAAGCTGTAAAATTCGGTTCCCCATTACTAATGGGCGGTTCAATAAATCCTTTTTTTGTCAATTCCAAAAATAAATAACCGAACTGATTTTTTTCACCCAGCCATTTGATTTTGTTTTTTTTAATTGAAGGGCCTGAGGAACCATCATCATTTTTTGCTGAGGATGTTTCAAAAACTCGTAGTTGCTCTTTTGCAATTTCCTCGGGGGAAAAGAAATGCTCTGCCATTGAGGCCTGAGAAAAAATGTCAAAAGAGTTTATATTAAAATCCTCACAGATACTCTTGACTATTTTTCCAAATTCCTTGAAATAAATGAATGTGACAATCAAATATTTTTCATCAAGTGGAAGATTACTAAAGTATTTGTTGCGTAAAGATTGTGGTTGATTAAAGTACTTATTTATATGGACCTTTTGAGCTGTGTGCCAATAACAACCCAAACGAAAAATTTTATGAATCACATGAACCAAATGGCTTTGCTGATTTTCGCGGGTAGGAATAGAAAGTAGGTTTGACCTGACTTCATTGTCAAATCCGTTTACCAGGTAATGTATGTCTTCGGATTCGGCACCCTCATAATAAAAAATGGCAGCCAACAAGGCGTTTTCCTGTACTCTGTCTTTTTTACCAAGGAAACTAAAGAAATTTTCAACCTTATCAATAAATGTATAATCCATATATTTTGATTTTTATTTGTTTCTAAATGGCCTTTAAATTACTGAAAAATGGATGCTGACGAAGTTTCTTTGCATTGTCTTCCTGAGAGATTTTTATATATTTCAGGAAGGCCCTTTCTGTCCGGTGCCCGGTTATTTTCATGATGGATATTGAAGGAATATCGGCAAGGTAAGCATTAGTAGCAAATGACCTTCTTGCTGTGTGCACTGTCATCAAATCATGTTTTGGCTTGACTGATTGTACCCTCAGACCACCCTTGGTGACTGTTGTCTGAACATGTTCAAAAAATTTGGCTTCTTTACCAAGCTCTTTCAGATAATCATTAAATTTCTGATTAGAAATAATACGCGGCAAATTGTAATTATATTTTATCAGAATTTCATTTAAGACATAGCCAACGGGAATGATCACGGTGTCGCCGGTTTTCACCGTGGTGAGCTTTAACAAGGTGTTGTTTTCGATAAAGTTTTCACGTCTTAACTGTGCCAGGTCTGAGAATCGCAAACCGGTATAACAACCGATCAGAAACACATCACGGACTTTGTCGAGGCGCGGTTTCTTTGATAAATCGAGCTTGTAAAGAATATCCAGTTCGGCCTGATTGAGATATATGCTGTCGGTTCTTTCTTCTATTGTTTTAAATCGTCTTTTGATACGTTCATCCCATTTGTCAACAACACCCCTGTCGAGGGCATTATTCATAAAGACTTTAATATTCTTGATATGGCTGCCAATGGTATTTGTGGTGTAATTCTTTTTTTTCAGGTATTCGATAAAACCATCATAAAAATCAAGATCAATGTTGTCGAAAGTGAGTTTCTTATTAAGGATTTTTTCATACTTTTCCAGCGCACTTTTAGTGGTTCCGTAATTCAGCTTGGTACGCTTTCTTTTATCACAAGTGTCAATATAATGCTGAACGAAATCAAAAAACGACAGGCCTTTCTCCTGGGGCGTTTTGTGCCCGCGGAGTATCTTGTCAAGTTCTGCCTTTAACAGATCATGTGTGGGCTCGAGGTTTTTGTTCTTGATCTCACGAAAGACATCCCGGACAATCTCAGCGATATCATTCAAACGATCGTTCAGGGATTTGTGGCCGGGAAATTTTGCAGTTTCTTTAGCCTTGCCTTTACCCCAGAACACCGGCCTGATTTTTTCACCGGTATAATATTTCAGGGGCTTGTATTTTTTTGAGCCATCAGAGGACATCTCAGCATATCCAAAATTGAAAAGAAAATATATCTCAGTTTCTTCCTTCAAGTTTGTATCTTTGATGTAGAATTTGATTGTTGACATAAAAAATAAGGTTAGCGTTAGAGAAAACAAATATAATAAAAAATTTCAATAGGGGAAGAATAAGGGGAAGAAATTATTTATTTTAACTTTATTAAAAACTATCGTTCTTTATTTTGAAAACTCCGAAAGTCTTACAAACAAGCAGTTTTGGATAAATTAAGAAAAATAAAAATAATAAAGGTGATACCCCGGCCTCGGGTACACTATAAAGGCTTCTGAAACACCATTCAGAAGCCTTTTGTTTTTTCACTAAGGCTCATTGGCGTCCCCGTTAAAAATTTGCTTTTACCCCCATTTCGCTGCTAAAAGAATTTCGAATTACTCCCTCCGGGGGAAAAGCATCGTACAGGTAGCGCATTCCCACCACAAAAGCAATATGTTTTCCCAACCCAAAACTCAGCGCTGTCTGGTTGGTTATTCTAAAATCGTCAAAATAATCTATCCTTGGCTGATAATAGGTTATCGTACTAAATTCTCCAATTTTTTTTGGCAACGACCAGGTAAAGGTAAAATAGGCCGAAATCCTGTGATGGTTGTGTGTTTCAGGAATCGTTTCCTGAGTTTTTTCGTGTTCAAACATATATAGTGTGCCTAAACTCGATTTCAGCCCCGGCTTGTTTAATATTTTGAAACGAGGCCCGGTGCCGGCAAGTAACCTCATTTTTAGCAACAACACAGGATTGCTCTGGTATTGCATAAAAACTTCCCACCGGAAATAGCGGTTAAACTTTCGGGTGTACCTCAGGTGAGCAAATCCCGCATTGGTGAGTGTGTTGCTGTTCGATTTTGAAATTTCATAACTGCCCAAAATTAAAAACACATCTTTCAGGCTTTTCGACCTTAGCTGCAAGGCCGCTGAAGTCGTCAATTGCATCAGTTCTTTTTCGTTGTTTTGCTGATACGAAAACGAAGCGCCTGCATGGCCTGCCAGTTTTATGCTGTCATTTTGCATGCGTTGCGATTCCACGTTGACAATTTGCGCACCGGCATTTTCTGTAAAAAGCCATAGAGCCAACAATCCTAACCGGCAGATTTTATTAAATGTCTTCACGCTGAATAAGCCTTTGTAGGCGGCAAAAGTAGGCATTTTACTGATAAAATTATAGTGGGAGCTGGATTACCCTTCAAAAAAATTCCATTCATATGATTGGTTGATTCTAGAAATTTTTTAATTTTATACAAAATTTTCTTATGAAAAAGACCTACATAGTTTTTACCTTAATTTTTATGATGATGTTTACTTCCTGTTCAACAATTCCCGATGGCGCCGTCGCCGTTAAGCCTTTTGATGTTAACAAATATCTTGGAAAGTGGTATGAGATTGCCCGCCTCGATTTCAGGTTTGAACGCGACTTAAACAATACTACGGCGGAATATTCGCTGCGTGAAGATGGTAAAATTAAAGTGGATAATAAAGGTTTTAATACAAAGACAAATGTATGGAAACAAGCCATAGGCAAGGCAAAATTTGCCGGCGATAAAGATGTGGCCATGCTGAAAGTTTCTTTCTTCGGCCCTTTCTACTCTGGCTATAATGTAATAGGATTAGATCCGGATTACAAGTATGCCCTCATTGCCGGTAAAAATTTAAAATACCTTTGGATACTTTCGCGCGAAACCACCATCCCCGACGACATCAAACAAAACTACCTGAAAACCGCGGAAGGCCTGGGTTACAAAACTGCCGACCTGGTATGGGTGGAACATGATAAAAAATAAAATACTACGTGCCACAGTTTCTGCAGCCCAAAATTAATGGCGTGTGAAATGATTATTCGAAAATCAATTTCCTGAGACCGAAGAAAATACTTTGCAGGTATTTATTTGTTTCCCATCATCCCCAGGATACTTACCAG
>Ga0209098_1001364_pt1 | contig 23518 bp, 18 predicted proteins | sample AD_JPNHW1_MetaG_FD_184429 | JGI IMG/M metagenome (GOLD analysis project Ga0209098, IMG submission 184429) | Active sludge microbial communities of municipal wastewater-treating anaerobic digesters from Japan - AD_JPNHW1_MetaG (SPAdes) (version 2) | ecosystem: Engineered > Bioreactor > Anaerobic...
AGTCCCTGCATTACCCGCTCAGGGTTCAGTCCAACCATCATGACACTTGCCTCTTCCATTGCTTCAGGTCTTTCATGAGCCTCTCTGATATTAAGTGCCCTGAAGTTCAATATCGAAGATTCTTCAGATATTGTTCCACTGTCACTCAGAACGGCTTTTGAATTTATCTGTAGGGCAAGGTAGTCGCTAAGCCCCATGGGTTTCAGGAGCCGTACATTCTGATTGAACTGAATGCCTCTTGCTTCAATCATTTTTCGTGTTCGTGGATGAGTACTGACGATAACAGGCAAATTGTAAACATCAGTCAGATCATTCAGTATCCTTACAAGGCTGAAGAAATTCTTCTCACTGGCTATATTCTCTTCCCGATGAGCTGATATAACAAAGTATTTCCCCTTACTAAGATTGAGTTTTTCAAGAATAGTCGATTTCCTGACCTTGGGCATATAATTGTTCAGGACTTCATACATCGGACTTCCTGTCTTAATTATCCTGTCAGCACTCAGCCCCTCAGCCAGAAGATATTCGCGTGCTATATCGCTGTATGTAAGGTTAATATCAGAGATATGATCAACAATTTTTCTGTTTGACTCCTCAGGCACCCGCTGGTCAAAGCACCTGTTGCCCGCTTCCATATGAAAAATCGGGATATGTCTTTTCTTTGCCGCAATGGCACACAGGCATGAATTTGTATCTCCGAGCACTAAAAATGCATCGGGTTTTGTCTCATCAAGAACCGCATCAATATTTATTAATATCTGGCCTGCTGTGGAAGTCGCATTTTGACCGGCAGCATTAAGAAAATAATCAGGCTTTCTAAGATTCAGATCCTCAAAAAACACCTCGTTCAGCTCATAATCATAATTTTGACCTGTATGTACCAGCACATGATCAATTGCAGGACTTGAATCTAATTTCTGGAGGACACAGGAGAGCCTTATTATCTCTGGCCTGGTGCCTACCACTGTCATAACTTTCAGTTTATTCATTTTAACTTTTATAAAACACAATAAGGGAAAAATTACATTATGGGTGAACAGACTATCCTATACTGACTCAAACCATGTATCAGGATCATCTGCATTGTACTTTTCATTTATCCAGAAAAAGGTGTAGAGATCTTCATTGCCTGTATTTGTGATATTATGTGTATACCAGACAGGCATATCAACAAACGAAGGTTCTTCGCCATCCAGTTCAAAGCTCAGTTTTTTATCAGTTCCTATACGGCGGATTTCAATCGTGGCTTTCCCCTTTATCACAGCAAATCTTTCTGCCTTACGTGTATGGAAATGATTACCTCTGGTAATTCCAGGGTGTGTGGTTGAGAAAGAGACCTGGCCACCGCTGCTCAGTTTTATTACTTCAATAAACGACCCGCGGTTATCGGTGTTTTTTACAAGATGAAAGGGATAAAATTTACTATGGTCAATATAACAGACAAATGTATTGAAGAGGTTTTTCTGAAACTCATTATCCAGAGAGGGCATCTCACCTTTCTCAAAGTATTTCTGTTTGAACTCTTCCAGCAAGTTAAGAATTTGCGACACTTTAATCTCGGCTGTATGTGGCACCCTGACCTGTTCCACCCGGGCTCCGCTGGACTCCCTTTCAGGGTCTTTCCCGATAATACCCAGAATGAATGCAACAAGTTCGCCTACATAAATGAGCTTTAGTTCGCCGTCTGTATCAATTCTGGGTTGCTCTCCATGTGTCAGCTGATGGCAAAAAGTTGCAACTACAGAATTATAATATGGGTTCCCAAAAGGGCCATATACATTAGGAATAATAAGGCCTGTGAATCTGGCTTTATTTGCCGATGCCCAGTTCCCGAGCATTTCGCGCCCTTCTCTTTTGGATTTTCCATAGGGATTATCCCGCTCTTCCTGGGTAGATGAGGAAAACAGGATATGAGGCCTGGACTCTGTGGTTTCACAGGCTGATATAAGCTTTTTTACCAGTTCAATGTTTGTGCTGTAAATCACATTGGGGTCGTTATGCCGGTTCATTGCGGCAAGATGGACAATTACATCGCATTGACTGACAAAATTATTCAGCAGCTCCTGCTTGCTGAAAAATCCATCTTCGAATGGTATTCGTGTATACTTGTCCGGAAATAATCCCAAAGTGTTAAATAAGTGAGAGCCTACAAATCCTGCCTGTCCGGTAATTCCTACTCTTAACATGATAAAATTCCACTTTCTTTTAAAATGGCCATTCCGGCCGGTTATACTTTATGACAAATCATTGAGAGATAGAGCAAGGCTGCTCATTCTGTCAGATGTTTTCCCGTACAATATCAAGCTTGAGCAATAGTTTCTTCATCCCCTCGATATCAAGTCTCTGTGTGTTATTAGAGTGATAATCTTCAATTAAGGAAATTTCCTGTTGCCCTGAGTTAAAGAATTTATCATAATTAAGGTCCCTGGTATCACATGTTATCCTGAAGTAATCTCCAAGATCCTCGGCACGCGACATCTCCTCCCTTGTTACAAGTGTTTCGTAGAGCTTTTCACCATGTCTGGTTCCAATTATTTTGATTTTTGTATCAGTATGCAATAGTTCCATCAGGGCCTGAGCCAGAACGCTCAATGTTGCTGCCGGAGCCTTTTGAACAAACAGGTCTCCGTTGTTGGCATGCTCAAAGGCGTACAAAACAAGATCCACCGCATCCTCAAGTGTCATCATGAAACGGGTCATATTAGGATCTGTTATTGTTATCTCCTCCCCTTTCTTTATCTGATCAATCCATAAAGGGATAACCGAACCACGGGAAGCCATAACGTTTCCATACCTGGTGCAGGAAATTGTTGTAGGACCATTTATCCCAAGCTGCCTTCCTTTGGCGACAGCAACTTTTTCCATTAAGGCTTTGCTCATTCCCATTGCATTAATAGGATAGGCAGCTTTGTCTGTGCTTAAAACCACAATATTCTTTACACCATGTACAATAGCAGAATCAAGGACATTTTCCGTTCCTATCACATTTGTTTTCACCGCCTGCATGGGGAAAAATTCACAGGAAGGCACCTGCTTCAGAGCTGCTGCACTGAAAATATAATCTACTCCCGGCATAACTCCATCCACACTTCGTTTGTCCCTTACATCACCAATATAAAACTTAACCTTGTCGTTTTGTAACTGATGACGCATATCATCCTGCTTTTTCTCATCACGCGAGAAAATCCTTATTTCCTTTATGTCTGAGTCAAGAAACCTTTTGAGAACTGCGTTGCCAAAGGACCCTGTTCCACCTGTGATTAAAAGTACTTTATCTTTAAACATATCGTTTATTTTAGTCTTAACCAGAAAACCGTTTATTTAAAATTTAATTTATCAATGAAGTCAACTATCCGTTTCATTGATGTTTTATATTCAAGTAAGTTATATGCTTTATTATAAGCACTTTCAGAAATATCTTTAACCTGATTTTCATTTTCAAGCATCCACTTTATCTTTGATGCAATCGATTCAGGATTTTCACTTTCAGCCAAAATGATATCAGCACCATCATAAAAGTAGGTTTTTATGTCACCAAAGTCGGTAGATAACACCGGCTTTTTCAATGCCATATATTCACCTAGTTTTGTTGGGAATCCTGCGCGTGTCTGAATATTGTTAGGTCGTGTTATTGCAAGAATTTTACATTGTTCCAGGTACAATTTCACTTCCTCATAACTAACCAGACCGGTAAAAAAGACCCTGTCCGGTATGCCCATTTTTTCACATTCTTCCTTCAGCCTTGGAATCATGCTTTTTCCAAAAGTAGCATCCCCTATTATGATTACAGTAATGTGGAACTGATCTTTTAATAAACAGACAGCTTTAAACAAATCCATTAAACCATCTTTTCCTCCGGGTGTGCCGCTATAACCAATTGTGTATTTTTCCTCCACTTCAGAAGGAGCCCAGAGGTCAAAATCCGTCAGGTTTGGTTGAACCATTACCCTGGACTTATCGAATCCTTTACCGGTGTATACTTCCTGCAAAAACTTGCTGAAAACGATTAACCCGTTGGACAGAGTGTTTAAGTAGTTTAAGGTAAAGCTGAAGTTAAACCAATGTATTTTACCAAGTATGCCCCGGTAATAGACTTTGTCAAAATACTCAGGAACAAAAGTAATCAGTTTGATTCTAAAGAGCTTAGCCGTTGAATACAGGAGCAATGCCTGGAAAAAGTCTATATGGTAAACCAAAATTGTTACCCTTTTTCTTTTAAACAGCAGAGGAGGAAGAACAAGGAACAAATGAAGGAAACTCAGGAAATCATCAAGAACCTTCAGAATGCTGTTCTCAGGCCTTAATGTAAGCCCCATGTGAGAATATTTTACGCCGAAAGAGGTTTCTCCTTTCCTTAATACTTTTTCATTAAAATTTCCAAATGCAAAACCCTTTGTCAGATAAACCCGCACGGAATGTCCATGAGATATTACCCCTTTACAAAACAAAGACAGATATGCTGCACCGGCTCCACCAGTAGGGAAATTTTGTGATGTTACCAGTATATATTCCTGGTTTTTACTACTATTAATCATATTTATTACAGAAATCTTAACTCAATTAATCGTCTTATTCCTGGGTAAACATACCATCTGACTCTGGTCCTTTTGTGGTAAAATTAACCTTTCCCACAAAACCGGATTATAAAATTAACAAGAATAAGTTTAGCAACCGCTATAAAAAAATCTTCTTTTGCTCGCCTGCTTCAGGATTGACGTCGGATGAACCTGTTAAATAAATACCGGATCAAGCATCCTTGTCAATTTTAAGAGAGTTAACAATACACTGTCTGAACTCCTCCCGAACAATATTGGCATCTTCGCGGCTTAATGCCAGAGACTTAGCCCTTTCCCCAAGCTCCTTCCTCAGTTCCGGTTTTAAATAAAGTTTCAGTATTGCATTTTCGAGTAGCTGATCGTTTCTCTCATTTAATAAATATGCCCATTTGTCTTTTTCTGCATATTTTGATGTAGAGGTATCATTTGGAGCATATACTAAAACAGGGGTGCCGGATATCATATATTCAGAGATCTTCGTCTGGAATGAATATTTTAGAAACCTGATGCTTTTCTTGTCGAAATCAATAGGCAAAACCAGAAGATCTGCCGATGCAAATTTTTTGGGCAATTCAGAATATGGCAATGGCTTTGTCCATATAATGTTGTTATTAAACGGCACCTTTCCATTAAGATCAGCGCCATCGGGGGATAGTATTTCGAAATTAATATCAGGGTATTTCGATGACATTGAGTTTACGACTCTTGCCACATCAACAACTGAATCCTTCATCCCTAAACCAATACGGCCGGCATACAACACTTTGAACTTCCCATCACACGACCAGTCATTTTTGCTGTAAGGAAGCCACCTTTCCACATCTATAGGATTATGAAACGGTGTGAAGTCGCGCTTGTATCTTCTCCTGTATTCCTGGCTCATTGCCTCTCCTATGCTCATAAGCAGGGTTGACCTACCAATCAACTTTTCCAGTTCTGTTTCAGTTTTTCTTCTCCAGTAAAAATCTAATAATCCGAACTTGCCTGAAATTTTGATCCAGTCATCCATAAAATGCAGTGCAACAGGTGTTTTTAAAGTTTCAGCGATCTCAGAAACCATCTGAATCGAGTTAAGGGATGCAGGCTGAAAATATATAATATCGGGGTTAAACTCCGATATCCAGTTCAAAAAGTCCCTGTCAACTTTTGCCTTATAAAGAGGTATCAGGATTCCTAAAAAATGCAATATACTCTGAACAATATTGTAAGTCTTCTTAAATCTGCCGGGCACTGCCTCAGATTGAGAGCCCTGACCATTTGATTTCTGAAAAACAACGGGGCCGCAATTTATCTTTGGCAAAACAATATTTAAAGGGAACGGATGAAGTTTTCCATTGTATCCCAGCTGATAATAGTTTTCACAGATTTTTGTATCAGCCTCTGCCAGTATATTAGCAAATGAGGCGAGAGCGATTCTGTCTTTCGGCCAATTAAGGAATAAATTTGACATTGTTATTCCCCCACCTGATTTATTATTAAATGGCGTTCCCAAAATTAAGACTTTGGGGAAGTACTTTGTGTCTTGTGCATTCATGTATACAAAACCTTTAAATTATTTACCGGCAGAATAAATGGGTAATATGATTTATTTAATACCTGATAAAAAGTCAGGAATTCCATTCTTTATAGACCTCTTCATCAGTCATATCACGGATTTCTTTATTGAAGCATATTCCGATTGATATCCAGATAATGACATAGCTTAAAATAAACCAGTTAATGGTAATTGGATAAGAATATAAGAGGAATAGCAAAATCCATGTGCTTGCTGCTTTGCAGAGCATGTTTTTTGAAGCGAAATAGCCTTTAAAGACAGCTGGCAATGCAAATAAAGCGAAGAGGAATAAACTGATAATTCCTCCGCGGAAAATAACCTGCAGATATCCTGTTTCAATTGTGTTTCTATAAACGGTGATCCTATAGCCTTCGTCAATGTTAGGACAATAATAATAGCCATCTATACCTTTCCCGATAATCCAGTCTTTAGGTGACATGTCGTTATAGAATGCCCTTTCAACACCCTTTCTGGTATCTTCATCCATCCTGGAGTTTAAGTTTCCAAAGAAACCATTCCGCTCAACCGCATAAAACACAGCTGTGCCTCCGACCAATAGGAAGATTGCCATTGCTGAAAGAACAAATTTGAATAGCTTGTCCTTATTATAAATCAGCTGCATTATAAATGCACTGAGTAGCATTGTTGCAATTACAAAAGACAATCCTCTTCTTGCCCTGACAATTGTAAAATAGAGAGCCAAAAGCATAACGACCACTGCCATTATGTTAACCTTCTTAGAGTTATAAAGATATGTCAGCAAGATAAAGCCACAAGGTATAGCAAGACATAATACCAGCCAATCAACGGCTCCGGTAGCATTTCTGATTCCGGTTACTGCATACATCAACACATCCCACACCCGTATACTGCCAATTATAAAGAAGAGGCCCGATACTAATATCACTACGATAATTTTCCTGAAATATTTCACTTTAAGGGGGAAGAGGAGAATTAATGGTATCAGGTACATGAATAACCCATCGTTGCTGTATACAAGAAGCCTTTTAATAAACTCAAAATTCAGATTAAACCCGTTGCATATGATAACAAAATACCATAACAAAGTCATTATCAGAACAGACTTTACATATGGATTTACAGTTCTCCAGCTTATGAGTTTGAAAGACGCCGACGCAAATATTACCATACCCACTAACTGGATAACCTGTAATGTATATACAAACCACTGCGTCTTTGAAGGAAAAACAAATGCAATTGAATATAGACAAAACCCAAGCCAGAAAAAATTCAATGGGGAACTTTCCGGATTATCAGTTATTGTTGTCGTATCGTTGCTCATATTAATCAAGGTTGTTACATGGGAAAATACAAATAACCATTAGTGTCAGGAACAAAGGCAGCATTCAATTGCAAAAATTTAAATGATTATACTGCTGACTTCATTTGTTCCATAGGCCGGATGCTCTTCCATTTATTATTTTTTTAAATTGATACGTAGCCCATATGATATTGATAATATTGAATAACACGTTGGCATAAATCACGCCACTTACTCCAAATACCTTACATAGCAGGATTGCAGCAGGTATATATAAGATTATGCTCCAGATACCTGCATAAAGTTGCATTTGAATTTTCCCTACCCCGTTAAGGAACTGAGAGTAAAGTATAAAATATGAATAAGTGATTACATATAATGCTAAAGAGAGCGAGATGGTGAATGGCACTTTTATCTGTGAGCCTACCCAGAGGCGGAAAACGAAATTTGCCAGAACTAACATAGCAATAGCTCCCAGGCATAACAACATCCAGTATTTTCTCAGCTTATTCATAACATCGCGGATCCAGTCAACATCCTTAGTTACCCAAGCTTCGGTTATTGCACTCCATATTGGTGAAACCAGGATCCACCAGAGCATTATCACAACGTTAAAATAGCGATATGCGATATTAAATTTCGTAACATCCTCGGGGCCAAACAACTGAGCAATTATAATATTACTGGCCTGAATCATAATCAATAGGGAGACCTGTATCACAAAAAATTTAATGCCTAATCCCATTAAATCTTTTGAATATTTAAACTTCACATACTTTATTGAAGGTGCATAATCCTTAAACTTCTTCTTATATAGAAAAATGCTGGTGATGAAATAGACAATAACCGGTGATATGCTTATAGCCAAACCTGCCAACAGAAGGCTCCCTGATGTAGTCTTTGTTAAAATGTAAATAATTATCATCGCCAGAAAGTTGTTCAAAAACCCCAGAAAGGCGGTCTTTTCTGCTTCCTGGTTTGCTGTTAAGACAACATTTATTAGCTGGAAAATAATCTGAAGGCAGAAAAAAGTAACAACTATCAACGCCAGCCTGCTTAGTTCTACCGACATATTTTCCGGCGCGTTGAGAATTTTCACCCAGTTAAGTACAGGATTTATTGCAAAGAACAGGATAAAAATGAACCCAAAAATAACAGCAATAAGAGCATAAGTTGTACTAACGTAAGTCCTTGCAAGTTCATATTCCTTTTTGGCAACAGCTTCTGCAAATTTGTTCCTCATGCCATTCCCCAATCCAATATCGAAATATGCCAGCCATGCTATTATAGAGCTTATTGTGATCCATACCCCGTATCTTTCAGTATTCAGATAACCAATGCAGAGGGGTACCAGTAACAATGTTGTTGCAATGCTTAATCCTCTGAATAAAATTGAGGATACAATTGTTTTCTTGGCTCTTATACTACGGGCATGCCCACTGTTTAAGAAAGAATTGATGGGATTAATTATGTAATTTTTAATCATTTAAGGATTGAGTATTTCTAATTGAAAACAAATATAGCAATTATGTGGTCTCTGTCAGGTGCCGGAGGAATACAAGAATCAAAGGTCCCTGACAGCCTAAAAAAAATCATCTGTTTTCTGGCCGTTTGGTTCCTTCAATGGTCTCATAACATCCTATATTTGGTCTGTTACCAACTTTCACACCGTCAAAGTCCAACAAATTATCTTCAATTTTCACACCTGCTCTTATTGCAGGGGAATTTCGTTTCAGGTGAAAATTATTTTGTGTACAGAATTTTGGATCGTCTTTTAGATTTCCGTCATTAATGAAATTTGTGGGAGTTATCTTTACAAGTTCAATGTTATTATAGCTGCCATTCTTAAAAAGAATGTTATTGCGTATAGTTAAATGATCAACTGTCTGTCCCTCACTCCCATTACCATATATAGCGGCATAGTCAAATCCCTGAAAAATATTATTTGAGATATTAATATGATCAGCCTTGCCTATTGTAAATATAGCCACACCAAAGAGATTGCGCTGTTTTTCAGGTACATAAAAAACATTATTGTAGATAGAAATATTAGATGCGACTCGTTTCACACCATGATTTAGGTTATAGATTGCGTAATCAGAGATATTTCTGATAATATTATATCTTATTGTAATGTTCTTTGTGCTGCCACCGGGAGATGGAGTAAATACAATTCCTTCTTTTACATTTCTTATAAGGTTTCTTTCAATCAGCACATTATCGGTATTGAATTCCAGATAAATTCCTGTAGTATTAGGTACGATAGCAGTATCTGCAGGTCCAATAATATTATTATATACTTTGACTCCATAACCATAATTACCGGGTAATACTGAAAGAGGATTACCACCCCGTGATGGGTTTGCACAAAGGTCAATTCCGCCGGTCATTGTGTTATTGTAAATTTCACAGCCTCCCTCTATTGCCCATAACTCCATCGAAAAATCATAATATGCGTAATTTGTGGTATCCACCGCCCGTACAAATGTGTTATTATAAATTTTCATCCCCCTGAAATGGCCGTTTGAATAATACTTAAGGTTATAGCCGTTTCTACGGTAACTACGTGATGTCTGGATAAAGGAGTTATTATATATCAGAATTCCATCCTGTCCTCCGATCATAAGCTGACCCTGACCGTTCTCAGCCGAGTAGTCAGAGCAATCGTTAAATGTGCAGTCGTGCACAGAGTTACCGGTAGCATAAATTTGCGGTGCATCGGCCTGAGACACGGTCCCGCTTATGATTATTCCCTGGAAAAAGAAATGTTCAACAGTAACATGATGTATCTCAACATTGCTTCTTGCATTGACCTGGACTGCCTGCCATGCTGTCGCATTGCCACCATCGAGTTTTACATAACTAAGCGATTGATTTCCTTTTGTCCCTTCCCTTGAGGAATGATACAAAAGGGTAATACCCCATTGTCCGGTTATGTTAGAGTGAATTATTGATGTTTCTCCGGCACCGGTTATGTTAACGCCCTCCGGGACTCTCACCTGTATGTCAATATTATGCGTTCCGGGAAGCAGATAGATTGTATCGCCTCTTTCCACGTTGCCAACAGCAAAAACGAGAGTGGCCCATGGGCTGTCTTTGGTCCCTGGGTTACTGTTCTTGCCGTTTGTTGCAGCGACATAGTATGTTTTCTGTGCCTGACATAGACAGCATACTGATAATATCAGAACGATCAGAGTTGCCCTCATAATTCAGTTTATATCAAACCTGTTATTTTTCATCGCGATTAAGATAAAGCCATGGTTATACTAGGCTCCTCTGAACTTTCTCTTTAAAACGAGAAAGATGAATTTAGAATTTCCTACCAGGTAGCGCTTCCACATCCTCCCTGGCTCCTGCAGGAATCTGTAAAACCATTCCAATCCCATTCTTTGCATCCAGGAAGGAGCACGTTTGGTAACTCCGGAAACAACATCAAAGGTTCCTCCTACTCCCATTGTAAAGTTCACCCCTTTAAGCAATTCCCGGTTTTCATAAAGGAATATCTCCTTTTTAGGTGAAGTTATTGCCACGAATAACATCTGGGCACCACTCTGAGCAATCGATCTGGCTATTTCGGTGCCTTCCGGCTGAGTAAAATATCCATTCCTGTAACCGGCAATAATACTTTCGCCATATTTATTAGAATAGATCTCAACGACCTTTTTAACAACCTCCTCCCTGGCACCAAAAAAATAACACTTATAATTGTTTTCCGAGGCAAGCTTTACCAGCTCTTCCATCAGGTCAATCCCGGTTACACGACAGGGTAGTTTTTTACCTAGAAATCTTGCAGCCCATACAATACTTTGACCATCAGCATTTATCAGGTCACAGTTGGCAACGCTATCGTACAGCTCTTTATCATGCTGCATAGCCACAACTTTGCCAGCATTTATAACAACATGATTTATCTTTTTGCCTGTCTTAATAGCCTGGTCAATAACAGCGACCGTCTCTTGCATTGTCAGGGCATCAACAGGGATCCCAAGGAAATCGATTCTCATAATTTTTCTTTTTTAAATTAACGGAAACCTATTTCACATCAGAATTTCTTACATACTCTGATAAACCATAGAACATCCATGCCTGCGCCCACCGCATATATGATATCTTTGATGTGAAAAATTTATTTTTCTGAAAGTAAAAGTATCCCTTTTTTGACTGCATATTAGCAATAGTCCAGTATATGACCTTTTGAATGACAACCTGGCATTCACTAAATTTATTTAGCCTTGAAGCCGTAATCACTAATTGTGCAGGTATATGAATATCAATAGGGTAAATACTGTTGTTATAGTATTTGGGGATACCATCTTCTGAAAAAAAGTTATTTATATAATACTCAAAACCTCTTTCAAGATTGGACTTAAAATCTGTCTCTCCTGAGTATTTAATGTATTCGGCAATACACTCCAGATTGTAACCTGTATGAAAGTTGTCTATCCAGCTATGGAAATCATATTTACCATATGTCCATGAGCCATCGTTTTGTTGATTGTCACAGCAAAAAACCACCGATTTTTTTGCAGCACTGATTAATTCTTCTTCATGCGTAAAGCTATATACTCTTGAAAGCAGTCGGCTGCCTAAAAGCGAAGCATTATATACCACGCTTTTATCCAAAGGAGAATATGAAAAGGCGAAATTGCCTCTATCATCATATGTGCGGTTAAGGTCCTTCAATACAAAATCACATGCACTACGGGCTATTTTCAGTAAGCTATCATCACCCAGGATTTCGTAGGCATCGAGCAACGCGCAACTGATAAAAGTTGTAGCCACAACGGTTGGTGTATTCTTCGGTTGGAAAAAAGCCCTGGCCTGCCAGTCGAAGTTATATCCCCAGCAATAACCGCTCCATTCCGAATTTGCAAGAGTCTTTATTTTGCTGATGAAAAAATTTATTTTGTCAAGATATTCCTGCTTTTGAGTTATCTGATAAAGATTACAGTATCCTGAGAGGAATAGTCCCAAGGCCTTTGGATTATACTCTTTTTTTACTCCTGCAAGAGGCCTTAAATTAATGGGGGAACGTTTAAACAACTGAATGCATGCCAGCCTGGCCATGCGGTTTCCCCGAATAACAGGGATTGCCTGAAAAAGCCGGCTATTCAATCCGTCATAAGGATCGTAGCCCTTATAACCTTCACTGGCACAATACGCCTCCAGCTTGTATAGTGAATTCCAAACGCTATTTTCCATCCAGATCAATTTTCTGACATAAACCAGTATGTAAACTATCCAGAATTTTAAAGGTAGTAAGTGTTGTCAGGCAAATTGATCTGAAGCTAATAGGACTCTCTTTGCCACTGTGTACTGCATCCAGGAATGCGTCCACCTCTTCGCTGTGTCCTTTGCCTGAAGACTTGACTTTTATTGATCTGCCATTCTTATAAATAACGCCCTCCTTAAAATCATTAATAACACCGACAATTCCGCCTCCGAAGACTTCAATTTTTTCTTTTGGCAAAGACTTGTCACCATTGGCAACATAAATAATGTTACCGACTGAACCATCAGAGAATTTTATTACTATTGAAATATTATCCTCCGAAACAATCTTTGAATTTTCAGTATTTATTGAAGCTGCAAATACATCTACCGGTTCAGCATCAGTGAAAAACTGCAGCAGATCAATAAAGTGACAAACTTCTCCAACAATTCTTCCACCACCAATTTCAGGCTGCTGAATCCAATGCTCTTTTGGAATCATCCCGGCATTAATCCTCATATTTATTACCAAAGGCTCATTGAGATTATTAAATTCCTTTTTCAATCTGACACTTACAGGAGCAAAACGCCTGTTAAAGCCAACCATCAATGGCTGATTGAATTCCTCTTTCGTAGTAAGTACTGAATTAAATTGTTCTTCAGTTATTGCCAGTGGCTTTTCTACAAACACCTTTTTCCCTGCTTTAAGAGATTCAATAACAAATTCAGAATGCGAATTATGCGGTGTGGCAATAAAGACAGTATTGATGTCCTCCTTCTTTAAAATATCATTGGCGTCAGTTGAACAGAAATTGAATCCGAACTTATCCAGCACATTTTTTGAAGTGATGCCCCGTGAAGTAACCACACCATCCAGGGATGCTCCGAAAGGCTTAATCTTTGGAATGAGATAGCTTTGTGCAAAACTTCCTGCCCCAATAAATCCCACGTTAATATCTTTTATCGGGTTAGAATTTACCTTGTTTAATGTGTTTCTTTTGTTCTCATTCTGACTATACTTCAGCAAAATGCCAATATATGGTTCCTGAATTTTCCCCAGGACAATGTCATAGGCTTTTTCTGCTTCCTGAATGTCAAACACATGGGTAATTAATGGTTTAACATCTATTGATTTGCTTGAGAGCAGCTGCAGGAAGGTCTCCATATTTCTTTGCTCAGTCCATCTCACATAAGAGAAAGGATAATCAATTCCTCCTTCTTCATATTTCACATCATAGCGTCCCGGGCCATATGAGCATGACATTTTCAACTCCAGCTCTTTTCTGTAAAAATGAGGATCTCTTGGGAAATCCATATTCACTGCTCCTACAACAATGATTTTGCCTTTCTTTTTTAATACTTCTGATGACAGAATTATAGGATCGTTTGTAGGAGCGGCAGCGGTTATAATAACAGAATCAAAACCATATCCATTGGTGAAATTTTCACATGCTGTTTTCAGATTGGGATCATTCCTGTTCATGCTTTTTTCAGCAGCCAGATTACCTGCAAGTTTTACAAGTTCCTGGTTTACATCTATTCCAAAAACAGCACAGCCACCCGCTTTTAAAAGCTGACATGTTATTTGTCCAAGAAGGCCCAGCCCAATGACACAAATTTTCTCTCCCAGCCGGGGGTCTGCCTGGCGAATGCCCTGCAAAGCAATAGCTCCCAAAGTAGTAAATGCTGCTTCCTCTGAAGTGACATTATCCGGTATCTTTGCAACAAGATTTTGTGGTATGGCTACCATCTCAGAATGTGATGCATAATCCTGACCGGCACAGGCCACACGATCACCGGGTTTAAACTTTCCGTCGCTATCCAATGAAGCAACCACAATGCCGGAGGTGCTATATCCCAGCGCTTTTAATGAATCCAGCTTGGTTTTTACCTTACCTAATGTTGCTGACAACCCTTCTTTCTTTATATTCTGAATTACCTGGGCTACAAGATCAGGACGTTGTTTGGCTTTGCCCAGTAATCCGGCTTTAGCAACTTTTACTGTTCCACGTTCGGTGCCTGCACTTATTAACGAATATTCATTTTCAACCAATATCATACCATCAGAAATAGAAGGCATTGGTATTTCGTCGACATATAATTCGCCGTTTTTAAAGTTTTGGATGAGCTGTTTCATTGCATTATTTTATTAAAAGGGGGATTTTACCAATATTTGTTTTAAAGGGTTCATTAATATGTCTGAACATCACATCTAAATCCAGATTCGTGGTGTCAAAATAGTTCATGGGATTTTCAATTGAATCTGAGCTTGAATAATAGACAATAATTGCACCAGGTTCAATTTGCTGCACCTGGATAAAGTCTACCATATCAAAAAGTTTGTGATGTCTGCCAAAAATCAGTGCGGTAAGAGATATACTCTTTTTATTGCGGTCAAGAACGGACTCTCCCAACCGTCCTTCTTTAATTTTAAAAGAGTTTAGCAGCCCGGAATCATCCATCTCCGGATCAATCAGATCTTCAGTGTCATATCTTATAAAAGGAGATGCAAAGTTATCGAATGCTGTGCCGACAAGGTGATAACAGCCATCTTTTTCAACTGCCTCAGTATATCCGTATGATAAAAAGGGAACATACTCAAATTTCCTGTATAATTCTCCTGCCAGAATCACGCCTTCAGTGTGACCATACCATGAAATGGTGTTTTTAGTCAATAATTCCTCAATATAATTTCTGTAATGAGGTGTAGGATATTCCGATCCAAGCATTATCCCTTTTATATTACTCTTTAAGAAGTCCAGTAATGCAGGAGCCTGAACCGAAATCTCTTTAAGGAAATTGTATATTGAACTGGGATAACCATGTATAAATTCAGTGTTGTACTTTTTAAAGAGCCTGAGTAAATCATCATATTCCTTTGTGGTGAAGGAATGGTATGAATTGATCAGGAATTCATTCTGGTTGAAATTATACAGATAAACGTTGTCAAGGTTTCGTCCACGAATTGTTATCTTGGTCCGGGAAGGTGTATAACCTATCTTTCTCCACATATAATGCATGTGAGCCCACTCCCTGGGATAATAATTCCTGGCTGCATAGAATGAGAGGGGGTTTCCGCTGGTACCACCTGTATTAAACTGTTTAAGTGCATAATCCTTAATCGTCCTGTCATCAATGGGTACAGCTTTAAGAGAAGATTTTGTCATTAATGGTATCCTACAGATATCACTGATGCTGTTTATTTCAGTAACGGACACTCCATTTGCCTTTAGAAACTGACTGTAAAAAGGGCTGCAGGAGCTGAAATGCTTAAGGACCTTATTGAATCCCTCTAAAAGATAAGCCTGCCTTGTATCCTTATCTGAATTAATAAGCCGTTCTGTAAGCCCTGAATATCTTTTATAGTCACTTCCAAGACGAAGGGTGAAAGGAATATAGTTAAGAGCAATCCCTATCTGTGGGGGAATCTTCTCTGATGCCAGCTTAACTTTATTCTTGAAACTCATACTCAGGCATTAAGAACGGCAATGAATTTTTAAATCTTTGAAAGATATCTGTAACTCAATTCCAGGCACAGAAATGCCCAAATTTTAGTTGAATAATTTACATTTTGATTAACATGCAGGTCAAAGCATTTTTCAATAACTGAAATATCAATATACTCTTTCTGCACCGAGTTCTGGATTGATTCTGAAACCAGATCCCTCATCTCGTTAGATATCCACTTATGTATTGGCAGGTCAAATCCAACTTTTCTCCTGTAAATCTGATCCTGGTCAAGATACTTTGATGCGAGTTTCTTCATAAGGTACTTTGGCACACCATTTTTCATCAGCAGTTTAGCAGGGATGCCGGCAGAGTAATCCACCAGTTGATGAGCAAGGAAAGGAACACGGAGTTCAACCGAAGTGCCCATGGTTGACCTGTCTGATCTGGTAAGAAGATCATTGGGAAGACGATCCTTGATATCCAGATCCATGGCTTGTTTCACATCCGTGACTTTTAATGAATCATATCCATCGCATCCGGGTAGCAGCTGAGACAGCAAATGAGGCTCAAAGATGGTGGCAGTACCGTAGAAATAAGGTGACTTAAGTGAATTTGTTACAAAATTCTGTGTCTTGGAGTTGTTCTTAAAGGCCTTGATAAATGTATCCGCAAACGGAAGATATTTACCTCCGGAATTATAAATTCTTTTTGACCAGTTGAAGTACTTATATGCATTATATCCACCGAAAAGTTCATCACTCCCCTCCCCTGCCAGTAATGCCCTGTAGTTTAAGCTACTGGCATAATCAGAAATCTTATATAATAATAATGCTGATGGGTCTGCCACAATATCATCCTGAATTTTTATCCAGTCTTCAATGCTGTAGAGGAAATCGTTGGCATCAACCCGTATTTCATTGTACTGTATCCCATACCTTTCACATACTCTTCTGGCATATCCTGATTCATCAAACTGTTTATCATGGAATGCAACAGTAAACGCATTCAAATCCGATTTTTGCCTTGAAGTAAGTGCTGCTATTAAAGACGAGTCTACTCCGCCGCTCAGGAACAAACCTACCGGGACATCAGCAACAAGCCTGTTTTTAATTGAATCAATGAGTAATTGCTCGATTGAATCAATAACCTCGTTCTCATCCTTATAAATATCTTCAACAGGCTTACGCTCCCACCACTGCCCGGTTTTGATAATATGAGAACCCCGCATATCAAACTCCAGATATGAAGCAGGCGGAATTTCAAAAATATCTTCGAAAATAGTATACGGAGCCTTAAATGCCCGGTTCAGATAATACTGCCATAGTTTATCATGATTGAGCCTCTTCTGAGAAAAGATGACCAATGGAGTTAATGTGGATGCAAAGGCAAATACTTCATCATTATCAATATAATAAACCGGTTTTATTCCGATTCGGTCACGGCACAAAGTCAATAACTGTTTTCCTTTGCTATAGTAGCCAAAACCAAACATCGAGTTGGTTCTCGGAAGAAATCCCAGGTAATCACGATGTAATCCCTTAAGAAGCACTTCAGTATCAGAATGCAGATTATATACTTCGTCGCTGTATTTGAGATCCTTATAATTATATATTTCCCCATTATAGGTGATGGCGCCATTATCATCATGCATTGGTTGCTTTGCGTTCCCCAGGTCAATAATGGACAGCATGTTATGAAAAAAGAAGAGGTTGGGCTCAACTTCATACATATTGAATTCGTCCGGGCCTCTCTTATATTGATTTGTATTTACCAGATTCCTGAATTTTTCGAGCACAACAGGATTTACTTCTTTCTTAAAATGTAAACCGGCAATTCCACACATATCTTCTTTTATTTTGTATTTAATACTCTTGCTTTAACAGATACTCCCTTAATATAACAATTATACTAATTAAATCTCTTTAATTACTTATAAAAATCTCTGAGTTAGCAGTGATATTGAATTTAAACAATTGGCTTTGATCATCTGACTATGGTGTAAAAATGGTTATATCTCATACAAATTTTTATAGAAAGAGATATAATTCTCGGTTAAAGGATAACTCAGAGACTCTTTGATCCTTTCTATGTTACCGAGAGTAGTATCAAGTTTTTCAAAAAAATCACGCTGGCTTCTGGTCTCAAAAAGAATTGTTCCTTCCGGTCTGGCAACAACATCTGAAGCGATAACCGGAACACCTAAATAGAGAGACTCCCTCACAGTCAATGCATCTCCGTCAATATTCGTTGGTCTTAATACAATATCGCTGAGTTCAATAACTTTTATAAATGACACATTCTCTGTGGTAATCAGTACTTCATCTTCAACCTCTAATTCTTTTATGTGTTTGATAGTGTCAAAATAGTATGTATCAGAGTCAGTGACATAAGAAATGGTAAATACGAGTGCCACCTTTTTCTGCAACCTGTTTTTGAACTCCTTTATTGCCGAAACACACATGTCCAATCCATATAAATCGACATTGTTAATTATATCCAGATGCCACGCATTTGCTGAAATGATGAAGTACCCTTTCTCCTTCTTGTCTCTTATCCAATTTTCCGCACTTACCGGCAGAACTTTGTCTTCTTTAGCGCTGGGAGGGATAAAGGCCTCTTTTACGTAAGGTTTCTTTTTCAGATGCAACATTGCAACAGCTTCTTTATTAACCAGGACTACCTTATCGCAGAGGTTAAGGAGAGATCTGAGAAAGAATAGATTCTGGTTTACCGGCGTGTAATGCAATGTAATTACCACTTTTTTAAATAGCAGTTTTGATATGCAGATATGAAGTATTCTGAATACGTTAATAGCACTATGGATATGAACTATGTCAGCCCATAAAATAAGTTTTATGTATGCAAAAAGGCGCAGACTGCGGACATTAAAATATTCCTCTTTTCTTACGGATGATTCGTCAATATATCTTACATCGGCAAAAGGAGAAATCATATCCCCCAAACGAAATATATGTATACTGACGCCGCCCTTTGGATCAGGTAATGGTCCTATAAAAAGTATTTTTCTTTTCATATATGAGGTATAAATACTATCTGCTCTTTTCGCTTCGGGATTGAGCTTATTTAACATTCCTAAAAGAAACACGCAGCCAATAATTCAATTTAGAAAACCCGTGCTTTTTTTTAGCCATAATAATTTGTTTATAAAAAGGATATTAAAAAACCGGGCTGTAATCCGGATACTAAAAATCAGATTTCTTCACTCTAAATTTAAAATTATGAGTATAATCTCATTTCATTGGTGATTGGTATATTCAACCTCCGAAAAGTTTGCTTTTAAAATGTCTGAAATTGATTTTCTGTTATTTATCTCATTTCCGGGTTTTATTTTTCTAATCAAATCCCAATAAGAGCCGGTAATAAGTTTAGCGTTAATATAGGGCCTGCTGTCATAACAGGATAAACCGATTCTGGGAATACTGTACAGATCAGACCCGCGATTAAAACGACCGGCTGAAGTAGAAAAGGCACATACGCACCCTGAATCTTTAAGTATGCTTATTTCTCTCTGCCCATAGTCAAAATCATAAAGCCCGTTTGGATATGCGAAATATTTTATATCATGGCCGAGAGAATCTGAAAGCAATTCAAATGATAATTTAATCTCATTTTTTGAGACTTCTGAATCCTCATTGGCAAGTATAGGATGAAGTATTGTATGAGCGCCCACAGTCACAAGCCCCGAACTCTCCACTTCCTTTATTTCATCTGCCGACATGTTCTTACAGGGCCTCCTGTCCAGATTATTCAATCTCTGATACCGATTGATTATCTCCCATATAAGTTCAATTTTAAGACATTTGAACACATCACATACAGGATATTGCAGGTCTGTTTTTTCGCCTATTCCAAGAACATCCGTTGCCACGCTTAAGAGACTTCGGGCTTCGCATCCTTCTATCTCCTGAAACCATAAGTTTTTCCTGTTTATAGCGGCATCAGGTGAAACAAACACTGTAGAGGGGACATTGTGTTTCTTTAAAACAGGATAAGCAAACTTATAAAATGAACTGGCGCCATCGTCAAATGTGAAATGACATACATTTCCAAGGCCGGTACCCTGTCTGTATAAGTTCATCAATTCATCCAGGCTTACAGGTTTATATTTGCTGGTGAGGTAAAGAACTGTACTGTCAAACCAATTTACATCCTGTAACTCGTGAAAATTAAATATCAGCGCCATTTTATACTTCCTTTTAAATAATACTAAATACTGGCCGAAAGACAATATTCTTTCTTTGCAGAATTCTCTGGCCGTTATTTATATAATGATAAGAAGTCAGAGTCTGAATCAGCATTTGTAACAAAAAATCTCAGGCTTCCTTCATACTCAAAATTTGTAGTTATAATTTCCGCCTTCCCCGTACGGCAAACAAATGGGAAAAAGTCTATTTTCTTATAATCAACCGATGTCCTGAATGTTACAAGAGGAAACCTGTTACTTCGTCCCAGTTTTGAAGCAGCTTTAAGGATTGCCTTGTACTGCTCGGGTTTTTGAATATTAAATCTGAAATCGACAACTGACAGTACCGGGAAGCCTCCTTCAATAGAAGAACGCACTACGAAATAGCATTCATCGGGCTTATTGGTTTCGTTGTTTTCAAGTTTGTATAATGTATAATCAGTCAGGTTATTAAAAAACCTCTTATCCAGAAAATGTTCATCCCTTACAAACTCTATATCCATGTCGGAGTTGCTCCAGTATCCGTTCTCGGGGATTTTCAGGCTTTTTACGCTATCGACTTTTTCAAATTTATGTTTGCCGGCAATCAGCGTCTGCGGAAGTTTCAGATTATCCTTTTTCTTGCAGCTCAGAATTTTTAGCTTTATCAGAGGTGCTTTAAAAGTCCAGAAATTGAATATCAAATAAAGCTTTGCCCAACCGGCACTTGGCGTTCCCAGCTCTTTCTGAATCCTTTTATTTATTTCAGATGCGCCAAAGCCAAACATCGGTTTAATCTCACCGGACTCCACCATCAGATAAAGGCTGGCCTCACCTCTGTAACGCTCCTCAACAATCAGATCATGGCCCCAAAAGACTTTCACTTCTTTGCCATAAATTCTTGCCTTGGTCACGAACATCAGAATACAGCCAATGATTTCACCGTCATCATTAATTACTAACAGGTTATTCTCAACATCTTTATTGTCCTCGGGGAAATCAAACAGGCGAAACTTCAGGTATTCCTCAGGCTTCTCAGGCCACAATTTTTTTGAAAAAGCTAAAAGCTTTTCATAGTATTTTTCTTCAAAATGTACAACATCCATATCAGACCGAAGTTAATTAGATTTTTATTAATTGAATCCTGCTTAAGCAGGGACATTTTCGCTAAATAAGGCATCCGCTTAATGCAAAATTGAAAAAAAGATTATTTCAATCCTAAATTTTTCTTTCATTTATTTCATTGATCATTATCAATTTTAGCCTTGTTTCCTTTGGAACAGCAACGCTGATAAAATAGTCAAGGACTTTAAATGAGTAGATAAGCTGTTTATCAGAAACAGGCCTTGCATATTTATTATACAGCAACTCTTTTTTCATATAATTCCTGCTCTGAGACACCTCAACAGAGGGCAGTTCAGCAATAATACCCACTCCAATAGCTTTAAGCAAGGCTTCTTTTCTTGTCCATAACCTGAAGAAATTATCCTGCAGGTTTTGATCTTTAATCAACGAGGCCCGCTCTTTTTCACTGAAAGCAATTCTGGCCACTGAGTCTATATCAATTTTTTGTAAAGTATACTCAATATCGATGCCTGAGGGGTAATACTCCGAGAGCACTATTACAAATGCATTTTTTGTGTGAGAGATATTAAAATAATACTTATCACCTTCCAGCCAGGGCTTGTTGTTCTCATCAATGTAAAAGTCTATTTCGGATGGTTCAATACCCAGTTTACAGGCCAGAATCTTTCTAAGAAAACCATGACTGGTAATGAAAGTAAACCTGTCTTCAGCAAATTTAAATTTATCTGCTCTTGATCGTTCGTTATCAGACAAAACCTGTTCATAATCAGCTGCTTTGTCACAAAGCTCATCAACTAACCCAAAATAAACTTCTGTTTCAGTTTCAGACGACAAAGCTGTATCCCCGGTATCAGGTTGAAAGCAGCATTCAATAGCTTCTGTAAAAGGGTACACTTTCTATTTTTGCATTAAAGCTTCAACATTTTCAGCAAGTTCCTTAACTCTTGGTGCTTTCAGGAAAATTTTCAGAGGTAAATTAACATTAAACTCTGATCTGATTCTTGAAATCATAGTTACTGCTTTAAGTGAATCGCCTCCCAAATCAAAGAAGTTATCATTGATTGAAATATTTTCATGCTTCAATATTTTGCACCAGATGTCATAAATAGCTGATTCCATCGGTGAAAGAGTTTCATTTGTTTCAATCTCGCTATCCAAAAGGTCAGATTGGTTAAACTTTAACGCCTTTCTGTCTACTTTCCTGTTTGGAAGACGTGGTAACTCCTTACATATTTGAAATAAAGATGGATGCATATATGAAGGAAGTTCTCTTGATATGCTCTCAATTATTTTTGCTTTGGAAAGCTCCGCTCTGGCATCCGGAACGACAAAGGCAATTAGTCTTAAGTCGTTCTCTTCTATTTCGCAGAGTTTAACTACAGCATCACTTATTTCCGGGATCTTGTTAAGTTGATTTTCAATTTCACCAAGTTCAATTCTAAAACCTCTCAGTTTAACCTGGTTATCAATCCTGCCAAACAATTCGATATTGCCATCATAAAGAAATCTACCTAAATCTCCGGTTTTATAAATAAGGCCCTTACTATCCAATTGCAGGAATTTTTCAGCATTTAGTTCAGGTCTGTTATGGTATCCTTTAGTTACTCCAAGGCCTCCGATAGCTACTTCGCCGATAACTCCCAAAGGAAGTTCCTTATTGTTTTTGTCAAGTATATGTACTGTAGTGTTGTTTATTGGTTTACCTACAATTATAGGTGCTTCAGGGTCAGTTATCCGATAGCAGGTTGACCATACTGTTGTTTCTGTAGGACCATACATATTCCATAGTGTGCCTACCCTGGCAAGAAGTTCTTTAACCAAAGAAGGGACTATGGCTTCGCCTCCTGATAAGGCTTTCAGATTTTTCTTTCCGGTCCATCCGTCAGCTATCATCAAATTCCAGGTTGCAGGGGTAGCCTGCATCACAGTAATATCATACTTCTCAAGGAGCTTATATAGCGCATGGCCATCAATAATATTTTCTGATGACGCCATCACCACCTGTGCACCATTGGATATGGGAAGGAACAGCTCCAGCACTGATATATCAAATGATAAAGTGGTTACTGCCAGCAACCGGTCTTCACCGGTAAGTCCGGGAGTATCCTTCATGCTTAACAGAAAATTCACTACTGCCTGATGATGTACCTTTACTCCCTTTGGCTTCCCGGTTGACCCTGAGGTATAAATCAGAT
>Ga0209098_1001365_pt1 | contig 23507 bp, 21 predicted proteins | sample AD_JPNHW1_MetaG_FD_184429 | JGI IMG/M metagenome (GOLD analysis project Ga0209098, IMG submission 184429) | Active sludge microbial communities of municipal wastewater-treating anaerobic digesters from Japan - AD_JPNHW1_MetaG (SPAdes) (version 2) | ecosystem: Engineered > Bioreactor > Anaerobic...
TATATGAGTAGCGAGAGCTGCAAGCCCCAAAACAGGAAATGCTGCCATCAGACCAACTTTCAGGCCTGATTTCAGGTCTCCAGTGTCTATCCCGAGTTTAGCTGAGATTCCGCCAGCTAAACCTTTCAAGCCACCTGAAGCCAGGCCAGTGAGCTTGCCAAGAGCGCCAATCAAGCCAGATAGGACATTGCCACCTATCTTTCCCCAATCTAGACCTAAGATGCTGGCCAGAGCTGCATAAGCTGGCCCGGCTGCTTGTACCAACGCAGTAAACCCTTTGCTAAAGATACCTGTCTTGGCTTCAACTAGCACCAGCAGCCCTATGAGTATCATGAGAACGGCAATCAGAGGATGAGCGGCCATCAGAGCCATAGCGGCCCTGGCTGCGCCTATCCCACCGGCAAACACTTTTGATGCAACCGCCCCAACCCCAAGAGCGTTTGCAGCCGTCGTAATCCCTGCCGCCGCAAGTATCGCAGAACTGGCAACCGCACCGATACCGACTGCCAGAGCCACAAATTTAGCCGCTCCGGGCGTGCTCTGCAAGAGTTCATTGACTGAGGCCAGAACAGACACTAACATGATTAGATATGGCTGGAGTTCCGTTCCTAATGTGTTAGCGATGTTGGACATCAGCACTTGCATTTTGTCAAGAGGTTCAAGATCGAAGTCTTCACCAAACTTGCTCTCAGCTAGCGTCTTTCCCGAGGGCAGCTTTTCAGTTTTTGCGAACTTCGTAAAGTCTTCTACAAACAGGCCGGCAAGGACATCTTTCTCAGTCTTGTACTCAGAATGCCCTCTCATATAAGCCGGGTTCTCGTAGTACGCTTTGGCCCTGGCTTTCAGAGCATCCATGTCTATGCCCATACCAGGAAGGGTTTTCATCATCTCGTCAGAGATGTTCCCTGTTCCAATCATGTTCAAGATCTGAGGCAGATTATCTGTATTTCCAGTCTCACGGACCATCTCCTTTTCCATAAGCTCAAGGAACTCTTTGCCTTGTGTAGCATCCAACCCTTTGAACTGCTTTGCTAATGCCAGGGCTGAAGCGGACCGGTTTGATGCTGAAACCACGTTGTTTGTTTGCTCACCGGCCCCTTGAACCCATCCTTCCATCTGGTTTCTGTAATCTTTGCCCCTGGCCGTCTCTATCGTTCCGAGGTTCGCTTTCGTGTTCGCCGCCGTGTAAACACTACCAACGGCAACGGCTCCGGCTACAGCAGCAACTCTTTGGATAGTGCCTTCGACATCACTCCAATTTGCCTTTAAGTGAGATGCTGCCGATTTGCCAGCATCACCAGCAGATACAAGAGCCCCTTTAACACCGGCAGCAGTAGCCCGAACCTTGTTCATAACGTTATCCAGGCCCGAGCCTTCTTTTGAGCCATCGGACAAGGATTTTGAGAACTGTAGCACTCCTGCCTTGGCCTGCGCTGCTTCTTGCGTTACGCTCTTGAGGGTGTTCCTTGTGTCGTCTAGCTGCTTCTTTGCGGCAGCTACATCAGCTTTGACACCTACAACAGCGTTGGTCCCTGAAAGATCGGTAACATCCTTCTTGAAGCTCTTGATTTGCGATATCACACCTAGATTCTCAAGAACAAGCCGGGTAGCAAGCTCTCTAACGGCTACCATGCTAACGCCTCTGGTTTAGCGATTTGGGCCTGGAGCCGTTCAGTAATCAGCTTATCGAAGTGCTTCAGAACCTTATCCTTTGGCTCTGTTCTGCCTTCTATGGTCATCAGGATTGAATAGATGAGGTCAAATGCGTTGACGTCTTCAGCTAGATCAAAGTCGTTAGCTATGATCGCCCCTAAAGACCGCTTCCTAATTCCCACCTTGGCGAAAAAGAATTTGCCCATGAGCTTCTTTTTCGTGTCAATCGATGCCAAGATTATCTTCGCCAAATCAGCTTTTGGCGCTAGGTTCGCCTCAAGGTCTCTCAGTGTCTTGGTTACGATCTTCTTAGCATCCTTCTCTTTCTTGCAGAAGAGAAGCCAAAGAGGGATCTCCTCACCCTCTACAGGTATCCTCAGCTCGATAATCTGAGCGCCTGGCATTGTAAATTCCTTCCACTTTGTAGCCGGATCGCTCACGAACTGCAAGAGCATATCGCTTGTTATCGTTTTCATCGTCTTTTCCCCCACTCACTCAAAAGGCCGCCTTAAGTGCGGCTGTATTTCCTTGCCCAAAATGATTCAAGCATCGTCAATGTCGCGGATGCTTCAAGAGCTTCTAGGCAGTCCTCGTGATGCGAAGACCACATTTGACAGGCCGTTCCGATACAATCATTTTCAAGATTGTGATGGCATTTCTTTGTCATGCTTATCTCCCGTTGCTGATGAATCGTGCAACTGCGTGTGTCTGCTGGTGTTGCTCACTCTCCGCAACCCAAAGGGCGATAGCGGTGGCAAGAATGAGATCATCATGTTCCCCTTCCCGCCAGGCTCCATAAGAATCATGAGCCGTTCGCACATCGATTTTAACTTTGAAGGCTGACAACTCCGCCGCCAGGATCGGCCCGGCCTGTAGGCCTTGAGCGATCTTCAGCCGGTCGTTTTGGGCGAAAATCTGCATTAGGCTGACCAAATCTCTTTTTGGAACCGTCGCCCGGTTATGTTCATCATTCCAATTAACGGAATTACCGCCACTGATCGCGATACCTATAGGATTTAAGCCCCGATCCTGTGCAAGATCAACAACAGGCCGCCCAACGCCTGTGTAATCGATCGCTAGAACCTTATTCGCCCTGTCTAGGGGCTTACGATGCATGATCTGGAAAATATATTCAATCTGCTTTGGATAAGGCATATCCAAAGGCAGTCTCTCCAGGTGCCTTATATCGTAACGTTTTCCTGCCTTCTGAAGGATGGTCAAGGCCGAATAATCTTTGGCCTGCCCGCAATCGAAGCCAATCCAGTAATGGCCTCGCGTCGGTTCGTCGTCATAGTACATTTATGCAGCTCCCCACAATGGTTTTACATTGCCATCAAACATCTTTTGAATTGTATAGTTTGAAAAATATTGATCTTCTGCTTCCATGAATCGGCAGTGGTATTCCTGCTCAAACCAGGGGTTCGTTCGCCTCTCCGCGGCCAGGAACTCTGGGGTGATCCGTGGGCACATTTCTGCAGGGATCTCATACCATTCCCACAAATCCCGCTGCTCGCTCCATATCCTGAAGAAATGGCCTCGCTTGCCGAAAGGAGTTGACATCAGGATATGCCGGCCATTACTCACAGCCAGCATAGGCCTAACCGTGTTGTAAAGGTCGTCTAACACCCGGCTGGCCTCATCTTCAAGAAGCAGAGTCACAGCAGAGAATGAGCGGGCCGTCTTCTCACTGCCGGGCCTGGCTACGAACCGGTTGCCGTTGGCGAACTTGACCGCTAGCTTTGTGTCGGTGCTGAGATAGTCCGAGGGCAGCTCAACAGCACCCCGGAACTCATCAAACTTCATCATGAGTTCGGCGCTCTGGTCCTGCGAAGGAGCTATCACGAGTCCGAAGGATGGCCGGCGATAGATGCTCTCATGCAGCCCGAGAGCCGCGCAAGTTGTGCTCTTCCCGCTCTGCCGGCTACAGTTGAGGATGATCTTTCTTGACCTGCTCCGAAGGAGCTTTTCTTGCCAGGGATCGGGATGATAGCCTAAGACCTCTTTCGACCATGTTACAGGGTCCGAGGCATAAACCAGATCATCGGCCACGGATGGCAAAAACGACCGCCTCTTTGGCTTGTGGGAATGGGTCTAGAGCCTGGATAATCACGGTTCGCAGTTCGATCCACTGAGGATCAAGAAGGATGTTAATCTGTGGCTGGCTGGCCAGCTTGCCTTCCAACTCAGCCATGAGCTTAATCTGCTCCCTCAGTTCTCTTAAGAAAATACCGGCAGCCCGGAGATCCTGAGCCCCTTCGGCCATGTCGAGGAGATTTGCGGCCTTTGTCCGCACTTCCTTGAGCTGATCCAAGAAGCCGGCAGCGTTCTCCAGCCTGGCGGCCATGCCTTCCTTGATACCGTCCTTGAGATCTTCCATCTCCTTAGCCTTGGCCGTCTCCAGGGCCTCAGCTCGGGCCTCTTCCTTTGCCGCCTTGACCTGTGATAGCTCAACGGCCAAATGCTCATTCAAATGCCGTCTCAGAGCGGTTTCTGAATAACCGAAATCCTCCGATATTCGCCGGAATGATTCGCCGTTAAGATCCTTTTCCAGCAAGCGGCGATCAAGCTCTTTTCGGCGGGGATCACTGCAAGGCCCGCAAGGTCTAGGCATCTATCTCTCTACCTCGCTCCCTCAGCTGGTCGTTCCACTTTCATTACACGCATGAGATGAGCCTTGACTTCTTGGAGCGGCGGGTTATTTGCTCGTGGATCATCGCCGCCAAGCTCTCGCTTGAGGATAGCAGCAACCTGTTCCTCATGTTTTTTCAAGAAAGAATCGATGAATGGCCCTATCGAAGATAGCTCATCAGCCTGTATGGCCCAATCCTCACCCTGAATCGATAGCCATACATCAGATGCTAGAACATCCCCTTTCCTGCCCTCTTGATAAAGAAAGTCCATAACTAACTGAAAAGATAGTTCTACAACCTCATCGTCTGTTATCAATTTTTATCTTCTCCTTCATTTTCATCCGATTCGCTACCGGCCCGTCGCCGCTTTTGTTCTGCATCAATTTCTCTGCCTAGTTTCATCAACTGTCCAAGTACAGACTTCGCTGGAGGTTCGGTTGTCGGGTTGCCAACATATGCTTGAAAATTAGCATGGCCGGGACCTATCCGTTTGATAATGATTTGCCCCTCGCTTGAGATCAACTCGACTTCATCGTTGGGCCTCATACCTGCCGAATCTAGGATCTTAGGCGGAAGTTTCAGGCTACACGGCGGGCTACGTCCACCCCCGGTCTTATAGCAACAGAAAAGCGGCTTGGGACCGCTTAGTTTCGCCTTCAACGATACGGTTTTTGCCTCTGGCTGCATCTCTGCTGCCGATGGTGTTATTTCATTAGCCTGTTTAGCCTCTGATGCTGTTGTTTTCTTCATTGCCTTCATCTCTGCGTTGGTAGTTTCCATTCTTTCACACCAGACTTTCTTTCGATGAGTTCGAAGCCTAGCCGTTTCAGTGCACCACGGACTTCCTCTGAGGATAATCCGCATTTGGCACCAATATCACGAACCTCTCCTCGATCAAAGATTCGCGTGATAGGTTCACTTTTTGAGGCAAAGTAATCATCAACGGTTTGAAATTTTGGCTCAGTATAAGAGCCCGAGCCGTGAAGACGCCTCCGGCCAAAAGACATTAGGCCGCCCTCCGGAGAATCAAATAGTTCCGCGGAACCTGGAACCATTTCTTCCTCATCTCTCTATTGGCACTGTTTTTAATATATTGTTCCATATTTATCTGTATCTCCGATTAATCGATATCTATCAAACAGGTAAATTCTAACCAATTTGTACGGATTTCAGGGGAACTCTGCGAGATCACTGAATTAGTTCCAGGTTCCGCGGAACTAATTTCACTTAAGGATTATCACCTTCTGGCTTTTCTTAAGATGGTAAGGCTTAACCTCGATACTGTAATTGATTTCTTTGTCTGTTTTCATGCTGGCCAGAAGCTCACTGAATCGATTCTTAGAAAGGTGCATCTTCTGACGGGCATCTTTTAGAAGCATTTTGCCGCCATTGGCCTTGAGAAGTGCAACTAGAATATCGGCTCTGTCTTTTTGCAGCTCTGTGAGGTCAGGAGCTAGTTGATAGAGCCTCTGTTTCATGAAGAATATCGAATCGCTCTTTCTCGCTAAGTCTTCCTTCAGATCCTCGTTTTCACTTTTAAGTCTGGAAATCTCTCCATCCTGATCGTCCGCTTTCGTCTTTAGCCTTTCAATTTCCTCCCAAAGTTCGGCTAGTCCTGCGGGATGCTCCAAATCCTCATCAGGCACATCATTTATCTGATGCATTTCTGCCATCTCCTTGCTAAAAATGGTCAGATTATCTCCCTTATGCGGTAGCCATCGAGCCGGAGAATTCCGATTTTTTTCCCAACCAGCTTGCGGAGTTGGGGGGCCAAATCCGAAGGGAGCTGAATATTTCCAAAGGAAAATTGAGCAATACAGCATCCATTGATTTCCATGATGCCTTGAAGGAAATCTCTTGCTTCTTCCAGCTCTGCTAAAAATCGCCCGCGCTCTCGATGACTGATCATATGCAACAGATCGCTTTTGTCTTCTGGCCGTGGCTCAGCCTCGATGAAATGCCTTTGCCTCACTGGCGAGACGATGGCTTCTCCTATGGAGGATTCTTCAATTTCGATATGTGCAGCCATCTCAGGCCACCACCGCAAAGGCTATATAGATTAACGATAATCTATTTACACCCGTTTCAGTTAGCCGCCTTCCCGGGCGGCTGCTATTTATTTTCTGCATTCAATCACTCCGATCCGTAGCCGCTTGTTTCAAGGCCGATTTTTATCAGGTTCCTGGCTGCTGCCGATTCAGAGACGTCATAGGCCTTGGCCACTTTTTGAATGCCTTTGCGCATCTCCGGCCTCATCGAGACGAAAACTCGATCCGTATAAATATGAGCCTTCTGCATATATCCTACACAATGATAAATTACCATATAAATAGTCATCTATGTGACACCAATGTGACACAATATATTAGATTTTGGCAAAATCATATTACAGGCCGTGACACACCATGCTGTACAAATGTGTTACAACTGTGACACACATACAGTAGAGCACAAGAACAGTTCTATGTCATTTTCTTGGAAGCTTTTCAGAATGACATAGAACTAATTCGAAGGAAAAATGATCAAAGCTGCTTTATCTTGCAGGAAGCCAGGTTAGGACCGAAGCGCCTTACCGCCGTCTGTGCCTGGGTCCTAGACTTTGCCTGAAGTGCCGCTCCCTCATTCAGGAAATCCTCACCGAGATCAGCCTTGAGCTTTCGCGATGCATCGGCCCAAGAGGTGCCTTGCCGAACATGTCTAGCTACCGTAGCAAGGCCCTCCCTGGCCGTGAGAGGAGTCTGCTCTTGCCGGCTCAAACCTGCCGCCTGGAGCTGCCGAGCAACCTCTTGCCCGACCGCCGCGGCAAATTCTACTCGTGCTCTATCGCCCGCGTCGCTCACAAAATCTGAACCAATCTCTTTTCTCAATCGGCCTTGAGCTTGCGCAAATGTAATTTTTTGACTTTTCGGAGCTTGATAGGCCGTATTAAGTCCTGGACTATATCCATGTCGTTTCGCCTCATCCATACCTTTTATGAACGAATCGATATACGGCGTTTCAACCATTTTTCCATTCTTATCAGGATATTTATATGTCATTTAATATTCACCAGCCATGCGCATGGAAACGGGCCGGGAAGCAGAAGGAGGACCCCGGCCCGTGTGGTTTCGCTTTGATTCAGTGACACGCCCCGTAGTAAGGAGCAGTTGTTATTTCGTAGATTGCCAGATAAATACCTTCAGCGCGAGGCGAAAGTGAGCAATTCCGGCAGATCGATCATGAGCACAAAATGGTCTCTTGATGATATGCGAAATATATTTAAGAATAGCTACATACTGATAGTTCATAGAAAAATAATTTGATATTATGAAGGGAGGCTTAGAGGACCTTTGGCTTCCAATCTGCCGCTTCATACTCTTCCGAGAGCGTAGCCAGATCTAGCGCAGCATGTCGGATTTTCAAGCTAGGAGCATTCAGAGCTAAGATTTCAAAGTACCTCTTGATGCCCCAGTCTCGATCGGCAAAAATATCAGGTAGCCAATCGTCACCGCCTGATATAAGCCACTTCTCCAACGGGTGACCAGATCGCAGGCCGCCACGAATAGCCACTTCGATGGCTGCTTGATCGCCTTTTGCAGGATTCAAGACCTCTTCCCACCGATCCTGCATCTCCTCAATTTGGTCTTCGTTGTAGCCTTCTGGCATCGGGTTCTCTTCAAGCAAAGTCTTACGAGCCGCTAACTTTCTCTCATCGAGCTTCTTCAATATCAATTCATCAGACATCATCAATCCCAACCCGTTCATTCATATTTTTATTCGATCCATGCACGGCGAAAGTAATCAGGTCCCGCAAATGCTTCATTTAGGTACTCGTTTGTAGTGTTACATTACTAGGGATGCACGGCGATGATGTGACACTACCCAACCGTCTCAATCGGCAACGGCCTGAAAGGTCTTATTATCCTACGAAGAGAATAATATTCACATGCTATTATAATAGATCACGAACCGATCAAGTTATATAGCCAAAGCTAAGAATAGCAAGCCAGATAATGTATTTATTTGATTTGAATAATTACAATGTACAACTTAAGGCATTGCTGCCTTTAAAATACGCCCTCCTTGAAGAAGATCGTCCTTATCTCTTCCATTCTCGACCGTTGCCTATTGGCACGGTGCAGCGATTCGTCCAAAAAACCAGAATCCTTAAGGTCTTCCGCCCTGGCCGTGAGTCTCATGGTCTGCCTTCCGTCTCCTGGCGTGGGCTTGCATACTATCGCCGGGCAAATCTTCTCTGCCCTCTTCAATGCCCGTATAGTGTCTCTCCTGGAAGGCGGCTTGCCCTCCCTTCCCGCGAGGAAGTCCCTTGTTTGGCTTGAATTGAATGCAACCTCTTTCTTTCCTTCTGCGATTGTCTTAATGTGCTCTACGATTGCTTGAGCCCTGATAGCTACTTTTGTAATGGCCTGCCTTATCACTCCTTGATCTGTGGGTGAAGCGGGCGGCCTGTCCTTCAAGGCGCGGCCTACATGGCCTATTTGCTGCCGGAGGAAGGCATTCAAGACAAGTAGCTTCTCGATGGGTGATTGTGCGGCCTTCACGGCCTGGCTTGCCCTAGTATTCAACTCTGCAAGCTCCTTCCCTCGGAGGATGCCCTGGTCTTTGAGAAGATCGTTCAGGGAATTGAAGGTTGAGATGAGATCATTAAAAAAGCGCTGAAGCTCAGAGACCGATATCTCTAAGAGGGCATCCGCTAACGGTTCGTTCATTGCAGGATACCTCCCTAAAAAGAGAGCGAGGCCATTACCCTGGCCGGTCTCCATTGCTTCCAGATTTCACGGCGTTGGGCGGCGGCTCTTCGGGCCTTCTTCCACTTCATTGAGTGCATGGACTAGTCTCCAGCTCAGAGAAGCCCCTATCGATAGCCTTAGCAAAGGCATTCACAGATGCCTCTATCAGGCTCATACAAGTTTGCTGGTAGCCATAGCGCATTATTACCCCGGCAGGAGTCAAACCGGCATGATCTACTATCTGGCCTTCATCGTCCAAGCGCTGCCACCTAAAGAGACCGCACGAGAGAATGATGATCTTTGTTTTTCTCTCTGGGTTGCTGAATAACACCAGCCCACGCGGAGGGATGAGATCCTTTGAGAACTCAATGATCCCCTGCAAGCGTTTTGCCTCTAAGGAGCTAACAAGGATGGTCATTTAAGCCGCCTCCGCCTTGATATCATCGGGATCAACCGGCCCGTTGAAGCCTCCGTCCCATTTCCCGGTTGGCCTGAGGCTGCATTCTTCCGGCGGCCTGGCAAGCTTTCTTGCGCCTTGTGTGGGCTCTTCTGTTGCTACTTCCCCCTTTGGCTGAGGGAAGTACTTCCTAACATGCTTGCACGGGCCTTTATGCCAATGCGCCGCCGGGCAGGAACACGCCGCCGCGGTGCAGGTGTAGTATGCATCCTTCTTGCCATTCAAGACCAGAACCACGCGGCCAGTGTCTAGGCTCACATCGCTAGGCATGGGATCTGAGGCCCGGCCAACGAAGGCTAAAAGAGCTTTAACGGCTTCAACGCTTTGCGTTACAACTCCGGTTGATTGGATGACCGGGCTTGCTGCTAAAATTGTCTCACTGTTCATTCGATTCCACCGAACGAACACTTAGCACTACTAAAATATAAGCTTTACTCTTGAACACCAGGTAGTAAGATATTTAAGTGAGCAATGCAGAGATATAACCATGCCAAAGGTGCCAAGAAAAAAAATCAATATCAGTATTGAACCTGAGCTATATAATGAGGTTCTTAAAATCGTTGAAACTGGTGAATACCGAAGCGTAAGCCACTTCTTTGATCAAGCCGGCAAAAAACTAGCACGAGAGAAACTAGCAGAGAAAAGCGGAAACCCTTGTGAGGCGTCCGCTTAACCCTGAGTCATTCTGTTTTGGTGGAACCGAATGACAGTGATGTGGAACTTTGAGAATAAATCACTTTGCTAAGGGCATTATTTACAGGTAAATACATGCCCAAACCCGGACTCGAACCGGGGACATTCAGATCTTCAGTCTGACGCTCTCCCAACTGAGCTACTTGGGCTCAAGTGGGCCCGACGCGATTCGAACGCATGACCTCCGCCATGTCAAGGCGACGTCATAACCAGCTAGACCACGGGCCCGCAAGCACCTTCCCTACCGCATACTTGCATATAAATGCTTCGGCCAGACTTGAAAATAGCCAAACTGAAATTTGAATCGGGCCGGGCACGATGCCGGCCCTATCCAAATTTCAATTGTAGTAGACCTCTTTATGATACTCATCCAGCGCCTTGATGGTGATCTGGTCCTTCTTGGCCATGAGGATGGCATCTGCCGCCGCCTGAGCGGCCTGAATGGTGGTAATGTAAGGCAGATGGTAGTCCACCGCGCTCCTCCTGATCTGAACGCCGTCCTTTACCGACTGCTTGGTGGTGGGAGTGTTGATGATCAGCTTGACCTCGCCGATCTTGATGTAGTCCATGATGTTCGGGCTGCCGTTGTAGATCTTGTTCACCTTCACTACCGGCAGGCCGGAGCGGCGCAGATACTCCGCGGTGTGGTCGGTGGCGATGATGGACAGGCCCGCCTCATGCAGCTTCTTGGCGGCCACAACCACCGCGGCCTTGTCCTCATCCTTGACGGAGATGAAGACCATGCCCTCCAAAGGCAGCCGGTTGTCCGCAGACAGCTCCGCCTTGAAGAACGCCAGGCCAAGCTTGTAGTCGATGCCCATGACCTCTCCCGTGGACCTCATCTCCGGCCCCAGGAGAACATCGGCCCCGGGCAGCTTGTCAAAGGGCAGAAGAACCTCCTTGACGGACACGTACGGCGTCTTTGGCTCATTGAGGTAGCCCTGCTCGCGCAGGGATTTGCCTATCATCACATTGGCGGCGATCTTTGCCAGGGGCAGGCCCACCGCCTTGGAGACAAAAGGTATGGTGCGGCTTGACCTGGGATTGGCCTCCAGAACATAAACCGTGCCGTCCTTGTAGGCCATCTGCAGGTTGACAATGCCCACCACTTTGAGGCCCAGAGCGATCTTGCGGACATAGTCCCTCACAACCTCCAGGACCACGCCCGGCAGTGTCTGGGGGGGAATCATGCAGGCGCTGTCCCCGGAATGAATGCCCGCCTCCTCGATGTGCTCCATGATGGCACCGATCAGAACATCCTTTCCGTCGCAAACCGCATCCACATCGATCTCCACTGCATTCTGCAGGAAATCATCTATGAGAACCGGATGGTCATGAGAGACGCGCACCGCCTCGCGCATGTAGACCTCCAGGCCCGCCTCATCGTAAACGATCTCCATTGCTCTTCCGCCCAGAACATAGCTGGGCCGGACCAGCACCGGATAGCCGATCCTGGCGGCAACCGCCTTGGCCTCGTCCGGAGCATAGGCGATCCCAGCGCTCGGCTGGGGGATGTTCAGCTTGCTCATCAGGGCATTGAACCGCTCTCTATCTTCGGCCAGATCGATGCTGTCCGGGCTGGTGCCCAGGATCTTGGTCTTCAGGCCGCGACGGGCGATCTCCTTCTCCAGGGGGAAGGCCAGGTTAATAGCCGTCTGGCCGCCGAACTGGACCAGAACGCCATCATGCTGCTCCTTCTCGAGGATGTTCATGACATCCTCTAAAGTGACCGGCTCAAAGAAGAGCTTGTCAGAGGTGTCATAATCGGTAGAGACGGTCTCTGGATTGTTGTTGACGATGTGAGTCTCAATTCCCTGCTCCCGCAGAGCCATCACTGCATGAACGGTGCAGTAGTCGAACTCAATACCCTGACCGATCCTGATCGGGCCGGAGCCTAAAATCAGAACCTTCTTTCTCCTGGAAGGAACTAGCTCGCACTGCGTGTCGTAAGTTGAATAGTAATAGGGAGTCTTGGCCTCAAACTCGGCTGCGCAGGTATCCACCATCTTGTAGGTGGCAGTAATTCCCAGGGAGATGCGCAGATCGGTGATCTCTTCCCGGCTCTTGCCCACGATGCCGGCGATCTGCTCATCGGTAAATCCGAACTGCTTGGCCCTCTTCAGAACCTGAGGGGAGAGACCGGCCCGGATCTCCGCTTCCATGGCAATGATCCTCTCCATCCTGTAGAGGAAGTAGGGCTCAATTCCTGTGATCTTTGAGATCTCCTCAGATGTGATGCCCCTCTTCAGGGCCTGGTAGATGGCAAAGAGCCTCTCGTCCGTGGGATTGGCCAGCAGAGCCCGCACCTCTTCATCCGTCCAGACCGAGTACTTCCCGGCATAGCCCAGGTCTTTATCGATATCCATGGACCTAATGGCCTTCATGAGAGCTTCTTCATAGCTCCTTCCAATGGACATGACCTCGCCGGTGGACTTCATGGCCGTGGTGAGGGTCTTGTTGGCTTTGACGAACTTGTCGAAAGGCCATCGGGGAATCTTGATAACTGCGTAATCAACTGTGGGCTCGAAGGAAGCAGGAGTCTCCTTGGTCACATCATTTCTGATCTCATCGAGAGTCATGCCGATGGCAATCTTGGCGGTAACCCTGGCGATGGGATAGCCGGTGGCCTTGGAAGCGAGAGCCGACGACCGGGATACCCGGGGGTTGACCTCGATTACCCGGTACTCGCCATTCTTGAAGGCGAACTGGATGTTGCATCCGCCCTCAATTCCCAGAGTGCGGATGATGTTGATTGCTGAGCTTCGCAGCATCTGAATCTCCCGATCTGAGAGGGTCTGAATGGGAGTGACGACGATGGACTCACCGGTATGAATCCCCATGGGGTCCATGTTCTCCATGTTGCAAATGGTGATGCATGTATTGTTCGAGTCCCTCATCACCTCATACTCCAGCTCCGTCCAGCCTCCCAGGCTCTCCTCAAGCAGAACCTGGCTGATGCGAGACCTCTTGAGGCCCAGCTCGCAGATGGATAAAAGCTCTTCACGGGTCCTGGCGACGCCTCCACCCGACCCACCCAGAGTGTACGCGGGGCGGACGACGAGAGGCAGTCCAATCTCCTCCATGACCTGCAGGGCTTCTTCCAGGGTGTTTACCGCTTTGCTCCTTGGAACCGGCTCGCCAACCCTCTGCATGGCCTTTTTGAACAGGTCGCGATCCTCAGCCTCCTGAATGGCCTTGACGGATGTGCCCAGCACCTCTACATGGAACTTTTCCAGAACGCCCATGTCGGACAGCTCTGATGTGATGTTCAGGCCGGTCTGGCCTCCGATGCCGGCAATGATTCCGTCCGGCCTCTCCTTCTCGATGATCTTGGCGACGATCTCCGGGACGAGAGGCTCAATGTAGATCTTATCCGCAGTGTTCGGATCGGTCATGATGGTGGCCGGATTGGAGTTGACCAGCACGACCTCGATTCCCTCTTCGCGCAAAGACTTGCACGCCTGTGATCCGGAGAAATCAAACTCCGCCGCCTGGCCGATCTGAATGGGGCCCGAACCTATGAGCAGAACCTTATGAATATCATTTCTCTTTGGCATCTCTACCGCCTCCCTGCTTTGCCTTTGACGCCATTCATTATCTTCTGGACGGCTCCAAAGAACGGATCCTCAGTGCAGAGCGGTCCTGGGTGGGCCTCAGGGTGATACTGAACTGCCAAAACATCGAGCCTGTCGCTCTTTATGCCCTCGACGGTGCCATCGTTGGCATTCAGCTGGGTGATCTCTAGATCCGTGCCCTCCACGGAACTTGGCCGGACTGCGAAATTGTGGTTCTGAGAGGTGATGTAAACGATCTTCTTTTCCAGGTCTTTGACCGGCTGATTGCCGCCATGATGCCCGAACTTGAGCTTGAAGGTCTGGGCACTCATCGCAAGGGAGATGATCTGATGGCCCAGGCATATTCCAAAGACAGGGACCTGCCCGACAAAATGCTTGACCGCGGAGATGGCCTCGTAAGCCCTCTCCGGATCGCCGGGACCGTTGGAGACAAAGAGAGCCTGCGGCTCTGTGGCCTCTATCTGAGAGATATCGGCATGCGCAGGAAGCACGGTTATGTCAAATCCGCGGCAAGAAAGGCTTTTTAAGATGTTCCTCTTGATTCCCAGGTCCAATACCGTTATGCAAGGCCCGCGGCCCTCGATCCGGTAAGGTGACTTGCAAGTTACATCCCCCAAGAGGTCCCTCTCGGAAATATCTGCCTGAGAGCGGGCCATCGCCACCACATCCAGGTCCTGAACGTCTTTTCTCTCGCCTACGGCAAGAGTTGCCCTCATCACGCCCTGCTCCCTCACCTTCAGGGTAAGCATGCGGGTATCCACATCGCACAGGCCGGGCTTGCCCTCATCGATGAGGAAGCGGTTGAGAGTTCTAGACTGTCGATAGTGCGTCGGACGATCCCAGTACTCCCGGCTGACCATGGCCTGCGGCCACATTCTGTCTGATTGAACATCATCGCCGCTTACGCCGTAGTTGCCCTGCAGCGGATATGTGAACATGAGCATCTGTCCGTGGTAAGAGGGGTCCGTCAACGCCTCCTCATATCCGGACATAACGGTAGTAAAGACCAGTTCACCCGAGACCGTGCCGGGCGCACCAAAACCGGTACCTTCCACCCTTGTACCGTCTTCTAACCCTAAGACCCCAATCATAGTATCGGCAACTCAAGAAGCTAGGTCACCTAAATACATTTCGATATCACCATCTTTTTTAAGCTGGAGACCCATCCGGCAGGCATGGAAGTTAAAGTGGAGACAACAAAGAGCCCCGATTTCGAGCAGATCTATGCCATAGGCGCTATCGGAGGCCATAGCCCTTACGATTTTCGCATTGCCTTCTACAACGACTCGCCAAAGACGATAGTCGAAGACGGCAGGAGCATAACCGTCATGGAGAGAAAGATAGACACGGAGATCATTCTCTCGCCCCTGGCCGCCAAGGAGCTATCTAACTGGCTGGCTGAGCATGTCAAAGACTACGAAAAGGTCTTCGGAGAGATCAAGAGGCCGGGATCAGGAGGCCAAAGCCCTGCCGATCCCAAGAAGGTCAGCGAATCAGCTGCGATCCAGGGATACATGTGAGGCGGCGATGAACAGCAAAGAGAAGACGCTTCTCAGCAGGGGCATCGATAAGGTCAGACAGAAGAAATATGAGGAAGCTTTGGAGGTCTTCGAGCGCCTTCTGGCCGATAACCAGGAGATCTCGGAGGCCTGGAACAACCGTGGCGTGGCCCTCTTCGGCCTCGGTCGCATCGATCAGTCCCAGGAAAGCTATGAGAGATGCCTGGCCATCGATCCCGAGAATCTGGACGCCCTCAGGAATAAGGCCTTTCTGCTGAGAAGCCAAAAGAGGCTGGAAGAAGCGCTTTCTGTTTATGACACCGTTCTGCAAAAAGGAGGCGATGCCTATGACCTGGAAGCCGCTGCGGTGGTGCTTACTGCCTTAGGGCGCCTGGTAGAGGCATTGAGCTGTCTGTACCTGGCCAGGGATGCGATGCCTTTGCAGCGCCTGGAAGAGGAGATCGAGATGATAAAGAGGCTGATGGAAGAGAGGGGCATCCCCATTCCTGAGAGGGTTTCCGGGCAGGAGCCAGAGATGGACATTCAGGGGAAAGAATGATATCATCAAAAAAGAAATAATACTGCCAAACTGCGGGTGAAAGGTCATGAAAGGCTTCATTATGATAAACGTTGAGCCAGGAACAGAGAAAGCAGTACACGATTGCCTGCAAGCAATCAAAGGCATTCGAGAGGTCGTGCCGGTCTACGGTGAGAGGGACTTCATTGCCATCGCCGATGTGGAGAGCATATCCGATCTGAACCGGGTCGTCCTGAGCGCGAGAGAGATCAATGGGGTTACATATACTCAGACAATACTTGGCATGGAGCTGAAATTCTAGAGATCAATGCCCGCACTCAAAGATTTCGGCTCGCATTTCGGCTCGCTTGCCCCTCACTACCTGGCAGTATTCGTCGCCGTCCTGGGATTCTCCCTGGTTGCGCCATTCTTTCCTTACTACGCCATGAATCTGGGCGCGTCATACACAATGCTCGGATTCATCGTCTCGGTCTATGGTGCGGTGCAACTGCTAACCCAGGTGCCCATAGGCCGCCTATCCGACAGGATGGGGCGAAAGAAGATCCTGCTTTGCGGCCTGGCAACATTCTCATTTCTGCCTCTCTTTTATATCTATGCCCAGAGCGCTACGACCCTTCTCTTCATCAGGGCTTTTGGAGGGATTGGAGCTTCAGCGGTCTGGCCCATCGCCATGGCTCTTATCATCGACCAGGCAAAACCAGAAAACAGAGGCGCAGCCATGGGCCACTACAATGCTGCATTCTTCTCGGCGCTGGCTTTCGGCCCGCTCATAGGAGGAATGCTCTACGATCATTTCGGCATATATGCTCCTTTTTATCTCTGGGCCATCCTAGGAGCGGCTTCTTTTCTTGTCGTCTACTTCAGAGTTCATGAGCCTGAGCAGATGAGCATAACCGTAGGAAAGCTTCCCTCTCCGGGAAAGGACAGGCTGATAAAGCCCGGCTACGCACTCACATTTCTGGCCTGCTCTTCTGTGGTCCTCTGGGCGGGAGTCGTGGGCGGCTTCAATTTCACCATGCTTCCGAGCATTGCAGCCGGCCTGGGCTTCAATGCGACTTACGTGGGCATAATCTACCTGGTTTATGGTGCAAGCACAGCGCTCTTCAATATCTACTTTGGCCGCCAGGCAGACAAAGGAGCCAAGAAGAAGCTCATCTTCACCGGCTGCCTGCTGGGAGCATGCAGCTTTGCCGCTCTGCCTCTGGCAGAGTCCATGAAGGCAGTCACAATTCTTTTTGCGGGTCTCGGAATGGGCCTCGGCATGGCAAACCCGGCAGCAGCAGCGCTAATCGCCGATAAGACCAGCCCCTCCCGGAGAGGAGAGGTCTACGGCATATTCAATACCGCTCGCATGAGCGGAGTGGTGATCGGGCCGCTTATCGCCGGATTGACTGCGGATCTGCATGGAGTCGCGGGCTCAGTCAGAGCGTTCACAATGCTGGCAGTGGCAATTACCCTGCTTACCCTATTCGTCCGGGAATCCCGCGATGCAAAGGAAAATAAACATGATGCAAGCTAAATAGAGAGGAAAAAATTAAGGAATAGAAGCGGCTTTTGCCGCTCGACCTTCTCTAGAGCACTCCCGGAGTATTCAAGGAGTTCCAGGAACCCTGCGAGCCGATCCTCAGCGAGGATTTGCTCTGGGCATATTTCAGGTTATCCTCCAGGTGACCGCCGAATGTTACCTGGGCTGGAGGCATGGCCCCCGGAACCTTGCTGCCGATCTGAATGGTATTGGTGCTGTTGGTCAGCTTAACCGGAATCGCATTGGTATAGAAACTCTGGCCGAGGAGCGGGAAATAGGGTGAGTCAACAATCTCCATAATAGACATATCAGCCGCTTTGAAGGATACGACCTTTGCCGGATAGTTCATCTGGAAGAACATGGGGTCATCATAAAGCCACATCGTTGCCAGGCCAGAACCGGCCAGCATCAAGAGAACAGCTAGCGCTATGATATATTTCATCATAATTTCCACCCTGACATTCGTTGGATTTAAACCTATTGGAAAAAGAGAATAGACGGGCGAGAAAAAGCGGCCCGTCTCAGGAGTATCCGTCTTGATCATGCCCCGCGATTCATTTGAGGGGTTTTTTCATTTTCTCATCTCTTTACAACAACCACCTTGCTAACCACCTTGCTGCTCACCACCTGGCTAAAGAGCTGATAGTCCTGACCGATTAGGCTGTCATATCCCGTCTCCGGGTTGTGCTTTCCGTCACGGGCATAGACAAAGACCTTGTAGCTTCCGGCATTGATTGGCGCACTGATCCAGGTCCACTGATTCTTTGTCGACCAGTCCTGCACTATCTTCCAGGCACCGGCAGTCGACGGGCCCTTCAGCCAGAACCGGTAGAGCACCGGTTCTTTGTTGGCATCGGTGGCAGTTGCCGTCCAGACAATTTTCGTTCCTGCGCTCTGCGGGCTCTTCTTGTCGGACACAAGGGCCGTCAGCTGAGGCGGCACATTGGGAGTGAGCTGATAGGTAGAGCCCAGGGCTCCATCGTAAGCGGTTTCTGGACTGTGCTTTCCGTCTCGGACATAGACAAAGACCTTGTAGTCACCGCTATCGTACCCGGAGCTGGTCCAGGTCCACTGGTTCTTTGCCGACCAGTCCTGGACCACCTTCCAGGCACCGGCAGTCGACGGGCCCTTCAGCCAGAACCGGTAGAGCACCGGTTCTTTGTTGGCATCGGTGGCGGTTGCCGTCCAGACCACCTTCGTTCCCGCGCTCTGCGGGCTCTTCTTATCCGGGATCAGTGCAGTCAGCTTGGGCGGCGAATTGACTGTGAGCAGATAAGATGCTCCCAGGGAGCTATCGTATCCGGTTGCAGGGTTATGCCTTCCGTCCCGGACATAGACATAGACCGTGTAGGCCCCGCTATCATGCCCGGAGCTGGTCCAGGTCCACTGGTTCTTTGTCGACCAGTCCTGGACCACCTTCCAGGCACCGGCAGTCGACGGGCCATTCAGCCAGAATTTGTAGAGTACCGGCTCTCTGTCCGGATCCGCGGCGATTGCCGTCCAGCTTATGGGCGTTCCTGCCGCCTGAGAACTGGGTTTATCAGGCGTCAATGAGACGAGGCTGGGAGGCATATTCGGCCGGAGCACAGTGAACAGTGCCCCGGCATCGTCATCCCATCCAGACGGGCTGGAGTGCAGGCCGTCTCTTGCCTGTACGATAATCTCGCTCGTTCCTGCATCAGTTGGCGACGTGGGCCAGGCCCAGGTCGGGTCGGTCGACCAATCCCTCACCAGCCTCCAGGCTCCTCCGGTGGACGCACCCTTCAGCCAGTACCGGTAGAACACGGGGTTTCCTTCCGGATCCATGGCAGTTGCCTTCCACCACACCGTAGCACCTATGGGCTGGGGGCTGGGCATATTGCTTGCCAGACCGGTGATCACAGGCGGCAGATTGGGGCTGACGATAACAAAGGATGCTATATCGTAGTCATCCGAGCCTCCGGGCCCGGCATGACTGCCGTCCCTAACTGCCACCAGCACCTCGCTGCGGCCTACATCCATGGGGTTAGTCCTCCAGATCCAGCGGTTGTTCCTACCCCAGCCGGTCTGATCCATCCAGAATCCGTTGGTCGACGGCCCGCGCAGGTAGAACTTGTACTGCAGGGGATCTCCCTCCGGATCAGAGGCTATGGCTGTCCACTTGATCCAGCTTCCCACAAACTGAGGAGCCGGCCGGTCTGAGAACAGCATGTTGATGTGCGGCGGGAGGTTAGCGCTGCTGAGCTTGAAGGTGACCGTCTTCATAACGTCAAAGCCCGACTGGTCGGCATGGTTGCCGTCTCTTATCCAGACCTCAATCTGGTAGCTTCCCGGCGCGTAGCCGACGGTGCTCCAGGTCCAGACGCTGTTTGTCGAGTATCCGGTGTCAGCCCTGACCGCCGTTGAGGGCGCAGGTCCCCGCACGATGAACCTGAACTGCAGAGTGTCACCCTCCGGATCAGAGGCTCCAGCAGTCCAGATCACAGGCGTTCCTGCCCTCTGGGGGCTGGGCAGATTGCTGACCAGCGTTGGGTTAGTGGGCGGCAGGTTATTGTTGCGGTTGCCAAAGTCAATTCCCAGCTTGTTCTCTCCCGCAGACAGCGCAAAGGAGTAAACCCCTCCTCCGGGGCTCATGGGCGGCTTGGTCTGAGTCCAGCCGGACTTGACGACCTCGCTGAGCACATAGTTTGCCGGAGTGATGTTCAGGAAGGAGTAAGATCCGTCCGCTCCAGTGGTCGTGGTGCTGATAACCGCCAGAGTCGAGGCGTTCTTGAGCTCGATGGTCCAGCCGGAGAGAGTCGGCTCACCGGGGTCTTTGGCGCCATTGCCGTTCAGGTCGTTGAACTTAAGACCCAAAATCGAGCCCTTCGAGGGCAGCGTTGCCAGCCTGTTGCCGAAATCCTGGTTGCTGGTGATTCCCGGAACGTGGACCGTGCGCACCGTGGCGGTGGTCGCAGTCCAGCCCTGTCTCGCCAGCTCCTTGATCTCGTAATTGCCGGGCGGGATGTTTACGAACTTGTAGGCGCCGTTGGCATCTGTATTAGCCTGGGCCAGGAGAATATCAGTAGCAGGTCCTGGCACTACGTACACCAGATCGATCTCCCAATTGGCTACACCCGGCTCTCCGGAGTCTTTCGCTCCGTTACCGTTCAGATCGTTGAATTTCATTCCGGAGATTATGTTGGGGCTCATCGCCGGGACGTTAACCACGACGTGAACCTCGGTTGTAACGGTTACCTGTATTGGATCGTCCACCTCGTAGGTTCCTGGGACAAGGTTGCTGAAGGTGTAGCTTCCATCCTGGCCAGTTGTTGTGCTCGCGATCTCCTTTCCGCCCTCCACCAGCTTAACTTCCTGTCCGGGAAGGCCGGGCTCGTCCTCGTCCTGCAGGCCGTTGCCATTGGCATCATAGAACTTCTTGCCGGTTATTGACAGGTTGCCCTTGTTGCCAAAGTCCTTTCCAGTTACATCTGCATCCAGAAGATCGATGCTATAGGGCCCCTGGGGCAGAGTCTGAGTCCAGCCGTCCGGGACAACTTCGCTTACTGTGTATTTGCCTGGCGGAAGGTTCCTGAAGGCGTAAGAGCCGTCTGCGCCCGTGGTCGTGGCATTGATGATGCTGCCATCTCTTGAAAGCTGAATATTCCAGTTGGCGAGAGCGGAGTCGGCACCGTCCTTGGCACCGTTTCCATCGATATCGCTAAAGCTCATTCCTGAGACTGACCAGGAGCCGTGGTTTCCAAAGTCCTTGCCGGTCACATCGGCATCCACCAGGACGACCGAATAGGATCCTTCCTGTGGCGCGGTCCTGACCCAGCCGGACTGATCGACCTCAGCGATGGTATAGGTGCCAGCAAGCAGGTTCTCGAACTTGTAGGATCCGTCCGAAGCGGTTGTTGCCTCCTTCTGGACATCGGAATTGCCATCTGCCGTTCCTGAGAGTGTGATCTTCCAGTCGCCCATGCCCGGCTCGCCGTCGTTAACTCCGTTGCCGTCAAGGTCGTTATACTTCATTCCTGAAATGCTGAAAGAGGTCAGCTTATTGGCAAAGTTCGTATCGGCGGCATCGCCTGCTGACAGATCGATGCTGTAGGATCCGCTCTCCGGGTTGACCGCCTTCCAGCCGGTGGGCAGTGTCTCAGCTACGGTATAGCTTGCTACCTTGAGATTATCGAAGCGGTAGGACCCGTCCTCGCCGGTAAGGGCGCTGACCTCGCCGTCCGGACCGGTCAGACTGATTGTCCAGCCGGAGAGAGCCTTGCCGCTATCATCAAGAGCCTTGCCGGAGATGTTTCGAGTGGGCTCGCTGATGGTGATGAATGCGGACAGCTCGCTGTCAAAACCCTCTTCTCCAGCATGCTTTCCATCTCTGACCTGGGCCTTGACCTGATTTTCACCTGCATCCGCGGAGGATGTCGTCTCTGTCCAGGTGCTCACACTATTCCATCCTGTAACTGGCTGCCAGGCTCCGCTTGTAGCCGGACCGCTGTGCCAGAACCGGAAGAGAAGCGGGTCCCCATCGGCGTCGGTAGCGTTTGCAGTCCAGGTTATGCTGGCTCCGGGAACCTGAGGACTGGGGAGATCTGAGGCCAGAGAATTCAGGACCGGCGTCTGATTGACTGCGGGAATCACGGGCTCAGCAGGTTCAGTCTCGTTGACAGGCTGCTGAGGCGTCACATTCTCCGGAGCAATGGGTGCGGTGATGTTCTCGCTCACAGGAGGCGCAATCGTCTCCGGGGCAACAACTACCGTCTCGGTCTCATTGACCTGCGGCTGCTCAGGTGTGGCGTTTGCAGGTGCTTCTGGTGCTATCGGTCCGGTTATGTTCTCTTGGGGAATGGTTTCGTTCTCGGCTGCAGGCGGCTGCTGCACCGGCTCAGGAGAAAGTATTGTGAATTCGCCGCTCATGTTGCCGGCCTCGCCTTGCGGACCATCATGCCAGCTATCCTTAACTGCAACCGTTATCTGGCTGGTGCCAGGCTGAGTGGCCGTCCAGGGGAATGTGTTCTCGGATTGCCACCCGGTCGCAGGCGTTCCGTTGACCAGGAAGAGGTAGCTGATGGGATCATTCTCGGCATCGGATGCCGAAGCAGTCCAGTTTACTGAGGTTCCCAATGGCTGCGGGCTGATGCGGTCAGCAGTCAGACCATCAAGCGCCGGCGATTCGTTGAGCTTTGCCGGTGCTGCCTCCACTGTCCCGGCTGCAGCGGGCTCTTGCTCCGGCTCGGGAGCGATTATTGTGAACTCGCGGCTCATATTGCCGGCTTCGCCCTGCGGACCATCATGCTGACTGTCCTTTGCTGCAACCGTTATCTGGCTGGTGCCTGGCTGAGTGGCCGTCCAGGAGAATGTGCTCTCGGATTGCCACCCAGTCGCAGGAGTTCCGTTAACCAGGAAGAGGTAGCTGATTGGATTGTTTTCCGTATCGGATGCCTGGGCAGTCCAGACTATCACGCTGCCTGCAACCTGCGGGCTCTCCTTGTCTGCGGCAAGGGTGCTCATCACCGGGGCGTTGTTCGCCGGCAGGACTATCTCGAAGCTCGCGCTGAGGGTGGCGTCGCCATCGGGATTGTGCTTGCCATCCTTGGCTTTAACGGCCACGACATGCGATCCAACCTGATCATCGGTTGCCGTCCAGCTCCAGACTGAACTGTCGGACCAGTCTGAAACAACCTGCCCGTCCAGGGTGAACTGGAACTGCAGGGGATTGTTTTCCGTATCGGATGCCTGGGCAGTCCAGACTATTGCGCTGCCTGTGACCTGCGGGCTCTCCTTATCCGCGGTGAGGCTGCTCATAACGGGAGCATTGTTGGACGGCAGGACGATCTCGAAGTTGGCGCTACTGGTGGCGTCTCCCTCGGGATTGTGCTTGCCATCCCGGACAGTTGCCGCCACGACATGCGATCCAACCTGATCCTCGGTTGCCGTCCAGCTCCAGGCCAGGCTGTCTGACCAGTCCTGAACAACCTGTCCATCCAGGGTGAATCTGTACTGGAGGGGATTGTTTTCCGTATCGGATGCCTGGGCAGTCCAGACTATTTCGCTGCCTGTGACCTGCGGGCTCTCCTTATCCGCGGTGAGGCTGCTCATAACGGGAGCATTGTTTGGCGGAAGGACTATCTCGAAGCTCGCGCTGCGGGCGGCGTCGCCATCGGGATTGTGCTTGCCATCCTTGGCTTTAACGGCCACGACATGCGATCCAACGTGATCATCGGTTGCCGTCCAGCT
>Ga0209098_1001366_pt1 | contig 23506 bp, 19 predicted proteins | sample AD_JPNHW1_MetaG_FD_184429 | JGI IMG/M metagenome (GOLD analysis project Ga0209098, IMG submission 184429) | Active sludge microbial communities of municipal wastewater-treating anaerobic digesters from Japan - AD_JPNHW1_MetaG (SPAdes) (version 2) | ecosystem: Engineered > Bioreactor > Anaerobic...
ATTGGGCGCCTACCGCAGCGCGGCCGGCGCCGGCATCCGGCTCGACGCCGGCACGGCCTACACCGGCGCCGTCATCACGCCGTACTACGATTCGCTGCTGGTCAAGGTGACCGCCCGCGGCCACGACGCCGACGAGGCGATCCGCCGCATGGACCGGGCCCTGCGCGAATTCCGCATTCGCGGCGTGGCGACCAATCTCGCCTTCCTGGAAAACGTCATCGGCCATCCGTCGTTCAGGAACGGCGAATGCACGACGCGCTTCATCGACACCACGCCGGCGCTGTTCGAATTCAAGCCCCGGCGCGACCGGGCGACGCGCCTCTTGCGCTTCGTCGGCGAAGTCACGGTCAACGGCAATCCGGAGATGAAAGGCCGGGCCAAGCCGGCGCTGCCCCTGGCGAAGCCGCAACTGCCCAAGGTCGAACCGGCCGTCGCGCCGCCGCCCGGCAGCCGCGACCGCCTGCGCGAACTCGGCTCGGCCGGTTTCTCGCGCTGGATGCGCGAGCAAAAGCGCGTGCTGCTCACCGACACGACGATGCGCGACGCGCACCAGTCGCTGTTCGCCACGCGCATGCGCACGGCCGACATGCTGGCCGTGGCGCCGCACTACGCGCGGCTGCTACCCGATCTGTTCTCGCTCGAATGCTGGGGCGGCGCCACCTTCGATGTGGCCCTGCGCTTTCTCAAGGAAGACCCGTGGGCGCGCCTCGACCAGTTGCGCGCGGCGGTGCCCAACGTGCTCTTCCAGATGCTGCTGCGCGCGTCCAACGCGGTCGGTTACACCAATTACGCCGACAACGTCGTGCGCTATTTCGTGCAACAGGCGGCGGCGCACGGCATGGACGTCTTCCGCGTCTTCGATTCGCTGAACTGGGTGGACAACATGCGCGTCGCCATGGACGCGGTGATCGAAGCCGGCGCGCTGTGCGAAGGGACGATCTGCTACACCGGCGACCTGCTCGATCCGGCGCGCGCCAAGTACGACCTCAAGTACTACGTCGGCATGGCCAAACAGCTCGAAAAGGCCGGCGCCCACATCCTCGGCATCAAGGACATGGCCGGCGTCTGCCGGCCGGCGGCGGCGCGGGCGCTGGTCAAGGCGTTGAAGGAGGAAGTCGGCCTGCCCATCCACTTCCACACCCACGACACCAGCGGCGGCTCGGTCGCCTCGGTGCTGGCGGCGGTCGAGGCCGGCGTCGACGCGGTCGACGGCGCCATGGACGCGATGAGCGGCCTGACCTCGCAGCCCAGCCTCGGCGCCATCGTCGCCGCGCTGGAACACACCGAACGCGACAGCGGCCTGACGCACGGCCGCATCGCGCCCTTCTCGCGCTACTGGGAAGGCGTGCGCCGCTACTACGCGCCCTTCGAGGCCGACATCCGTTCCGGCACCTCGGACGTCTACCGCCATGAAATGCCCGGCGGCCAATACACCAACCTGCGAGAACAGGCCCGCTCGATGGGCCTCGACCACCGCTGGAACGAGGTGGCGCAAGCCTACGCCGACGCCAACCGGCTGTTCGGCGATATCGTCAAGGTCACGCCGTCGTCCAAGGTGGTTGGCGATCTGGCGTTGTTCATGGTCGCCAACGAACTGACGCCGGAAGACGTGGCCGACCCGGACAAGGAAATCGCCTTCCCGGAATCGGTCGTCTCGATGATGCGCGGCGAACTCGGCTACCCGACCGACGGTTTCCCGTCCGCCATCCAGCAGCGCATCCTCAAGGGGCAGACGCCGGTCGAGGGCCGGGTCGGCGCGCAAATTCCCACGGTCGACCTGGAAAACGAGCGGAAAAAGGCCGAGAAGACGGTCGGCCACCACGTCGACGACGCCAACCTGGCCAGCTGGCTGATGTACCCCAAGGTGTTCACCGAATACGCCGAGCACCAGCGCAAGTACGGCGACGTCTCGGTGCTGCCGACGCCGGTCTTCTTCTACGGCCTCGGTCAAGGCAACGAGGGGGACGAGATGGCCGTCGAGATCGACCAGGGCAAGACGCTGGTCGTCCGTCTGCTCGGCGATAGCGAAGCGCCCGAGGACGGCGAGATGAAGCTGTTCTTCGAACTGAACGGCCAGCCGCGCCCGATGCGCATCGCCCGCGCCGGTCGGCAGGCGACCAAGCGCACCCGCCCAAAGGCCGAGGAAAGCAATGCGGCTCATGTCGCAGCCCCGATGCCAGGCATGGTCGCCACCGTGGCCGTCAAGGCGGGGCAGAAGGTGACGAAGGGTAGCCCGCTACTGTCGGTCGAAGCCATGAAGATGGAAACGGCGATTACCGCCGAACGCGACGCCACCGTCGTGCGCGTTCACGTAGCCCCGGGCGACCGGGTCGATGCCAAGGACCTTTTGCTGGAGTTGTCATGAACCCGGAAACCCCGATTGAAATCCTGCGTCCCCGTATGCTTTACGAAGCCCTGGCCGACGCCATTCGCGAGCGGATTTTCCGGCACGAACTGGCGCCGGGCGAGCCGCTCGACGAATTCAGCCTGGCCAAAACCTATGTAGTCAGTCGCACGCCGATCCGCGAAGCCTTGAAAGTGCTGGCCAGCGAAGGCATCGTCGAGTTGCAGGCCCGCCGCGGCTGTTTCGTCGCCCACCTGAGCTGGGACGACGTAGTCAAGCTGTTCGATCTGCTGGAATTGCTGGAGGGCTTCGCGGTTCGGGAGGCGATCAAGGCTGGGGTGCCAGTGTCGCTGGACGACGAGCTGGAAACCCCGCTGGCGGCGGCATCCCGCAATGCCTACCTGCCGGACCTTGTTGATCGCTTGATTGCGAAACTGCGCCTGGCTTTTGGCCCCCTGTTCGACCATCCGGACATGCAGCCGTCAGCCAAGCTGCGCTCCGACCTAGCGCAAGCGATCAGGAACGGAAATATCGAGGAGGCCTTGCACCTGCTCAATGCCAACAACGCAGCAAGACGTCAGTCCGGGAAAACCTATTTCTCGATGGCCGAGGCTTCGCTGGATCGGTGTTCCAAAAACGGCAGGGCCATGCCAGCGCCAGTGCCGGCGTCAGAGCTTGATACCACTTGCCTGGTCGGCGAAATCTGACCAGGCTATCCGGGAGGCGTGCTCATGGGGCGGGTTCACGGCGTGCCTGTGAGCGGGAAGCCGGTGAATTGCCGGGCGTGTTCGATGAAGGCATTGAGATAGTCGATATCGCTTTCGCTCTCGCGAATGCCAAGAAAAATCTGCTTGGCGACGCCGTGCTCGCCGAGCCGGACCGGCACCAGGTCGAGCTGGCTGGAGTACTGCTCGACCAGCCAGCGCGGCAAGGCACTGACGCCGCGCCCGCTGGCCACCATCTGCAGCAGGATGTCGGTGGTTTCGATGATCTTGTGGCGCTTGGGCGAAACGCCGGCCGGCAGCAGGAAGAGATTGTAGATGTCCAGCCGCTCGATGCTGACCGGGTAGGTGATCAGCGTTTCCGCGGTCAATTGCGCCGGTTCGATGAAATCTGCCTCGGCCAGTGGGTGGCTGCGGCTGACCACGAGCACCTGTTCGTAGTCGAACACCGGTTCGAAAGCGAGGCCGGGCTTGTAGAGCGGGTCGGGCGTCACCAGCAGGTCGATCTCGTAGGCGAAGAGCGCGCCGATGCCGCCGAACTGGAATTTCTGCTTGACGTCCACATCGACGTCCGGCCAGGCCGCCAGGTAGGGCGCGACGATCTTGAGCAGCCACTGGTAGCAGGGGTGGCACTCCATGCCGATGCGCAACGTGCCGCGCTCGCCTTGGGCGAACTGGGCCAGCCGCTCCTCGGCCAGCGCCAGTTGCGGCAGCACCCGGTTGGCAATGCCGAGCAGGTAGCGCCCGGCCTGGGTCAGGCGCAGGCTGCGTCCTTCGCGCAACCAGACGGCGGTGCCCAATTGCTGCTCCAGCTTCTTCATGCTGTGACTGAGCGCCGATTGCGTGAGGCACAGCTTGTTGGCGGCGGCGGTCAGCGAACCCTGCTTTTCGACCTCCCGCACGATGGCCAGGTGGATGCGCTCGATCATGTATGAGAATTTCTCATTGATTGTTGAGATAAGACCATTTTACTTCATGTTTTGCCGAGCCTACAGTGGCGGCACTCGAATTTGATAGAGGTAATTTCATGACCACCATCCACACCCTCGGCTTCCCGCGCATGGGCGCCCAACGCGAACTGAAGTTCGCCCTCGAACGTCACTGGCGCGGCGAAATCACCGCCGACGAACTGCAAGCCGTCGGCCGCGAGCTGCGCGCCCGTCACTGGCAGATCCAGCGCGACGCCGGCCTCGATTTCGTCACGGTCGGCGATTTCGCTTACTACGACCATGTTGCCAACCATATCCAGCTGCTCGGCTGCGAGCCGGCCCGTTTCGGCTTCACCGGCCAGGAAGCCCCGCTTGCCCGCTATTTCACGCTGGCCCGTGGCGTCGCCCGCGAAGCTGGTGCATCCGGGGAAGGCAAGCCGGCGTTGGAAATGACCAAGTGGTTCGATACTAACTATCACTACCTGGTCCCGGAATTCACCGCCGACACCGCCTTCTCGCTGGCCGACGAACGCCTGTTCGCCGACGTGGCCGAAGCGCAAGCCCTTGGCCACCCGGTCAAGGCCGTGCTGCTCGGGCCGCTCTCCTTCCTGTATCTGGGCAAGGAAAAGACCGCGGGCTTTGACCGCTTCAGCCTGCTCGACCAACTGCTGCCGGTGTACGGCCAGATTCTCGCCCGCCTCAAGGCGCAGGGCGTGCAGTGGGTACAGATCGACGAACCGATCCTCGGACTTGACCTGCCACCGGCCTGGCGCCAGGCCTTTGAGCCGACATACGCCAGCCTGGCGGCGAGCGGTGTGTCATTGCTGCTCGCCACCTATTTCTCGCCCTTGCAGGAAAACCTCGGCCTGGCCTGCCGCCTGCCAGTGCAAGGCCTGCACATCGACGGCGTCCGTGCTGCGGGTGAGGTGGCGGCTGTTGCCGACTGGCTGCCGACCCACAAGGTATTGTCCTTGGGCATCATCGACGGTCGCAACATCTGGCGCAGCGACCTTGATGCCGCATTGAAGCTGTTGCGCGCCCTGGGGGAATTGCGCGGCCATGAACTGTGGCTGGCCCCGTCCTGCTCGCTGCTGCACGTGCCATTCAGCGTTGCCGGTGAAACGAAGCTGGACGAGGAACTGCGCGGCTGGCTGGCCGGCGCCGTCGAAAAGCTGGACGAACTGCGCATGCTCAAGCTGGCCCTGGCCGGCGATGCCGCCGCCGAAGCGCCGCTGGCCCAATCCCGTGCGGCGATCCAGTCGCGCCGCGCCAGCCCCCGCGTCAACAACCCGGCCGTAGCCCAGCGTCTGGCCGCGCTGCCGGCTGACGCCGACCGCCGCCTTTCCGCGTTCGCTGCCCGCCAGGTGGCCCAGCGCCAGCGCTTCGGCCTGCCGCCACTGCCCACTACGACCATCGGCTCTTTCCCGCAGACCGCCGAGATCCGCGCCGCCCGCGCCGCCTTCAAGCGCGGTGAATTGTCTGCGGTGGACTACGAAGCCGCGATGAAAAAGGAAATCGCCCACGCCGTTGCTGAGCAGGAAAAGCTGGACATTGACGTGCCGGTTCACGGTGAAGCCGAGCGCAACGACATGGTCGAGTATTTCGGCGAGCAACTGGCCGGCTTCTGCTTCACCGGCAACGGCTGGGTGCAGTCCTACGGCTCGCGCTGCGTCAAGCCGCCAATCATCTTCGGCGACGTCTCCCGTCCGACGCCGATGACCGTGGCCTGGAGCAGCTACGCCCAGAGCCTGACGCAAAAACCGATGAAGGGCATGCTGACCGGTCCGATCACCATCCTGCAATGGTCCTTCGTGCGCGACGACCAGCCGCGCTCGACCACCGCCGCGCAGATCGCGCTGGCCATCCGCGACGAAGTGGTCGACCTGGAGCAGGCCGGCATCGGCATCATCCAGATCGACGAGCCGGCCATCCGCGAAGGCCTGCCGCTGCGCCGCGAAGCCTGGCGCGACTACCTGGCCTGGGCGACCCGTGCCTTCCGCCTGTCGGCCTCCGGTGTCGCCGACAACACACAGATCCACACCCACATGTGCTACTCGGAATTCAACGACATCCTGCCCGAGATCGCCGCCATGGACGCCGACGTGATCACCATCGAGACCAGCCGTTCGGACATGGAGCTGCTCGACGCCTTCGGCAAGTTCAAGTACCCGAACGAAATCGGCCCGGGGGTCTATGACATCCACTCGCCGCGCGTGCCATCGGTGGAAGAAATCGAATGCCTGCTCAAGAAGGCGCTGGAGACCATTCCCGCCGGCAACCTGTGGGTCAATCCGGACTGCGGCCTGAAGACCCGCGGCTGGCCGGAGACCACCGCCGCGCTGCAGAACATGGTCGCCGCCACCAAGGCCCTGCGCGCCGAACTCGTTTGATGCCCCCGCCGCCGCGCCCAGCCGGCGCAGCGGCGAAGTTTCACTGACTCCAGCATCCCGGCCCCGCCCGGGATGCTTCTTTTGAGGACATGCCATGTACCAACGCAGCATCCTGGTCGAACAGAGCGACCCCGAACTGTTCGCCGCCATCCAGGCCGAGCACCGCCGCCAGGAAGACCACATCGAGCTGATCGCCAGCGAAAACTACGCCTCGCCGGCCGTCATGTGGGCGCAGGGCACGCAACTGACCAACAAGTACGCCGAGGGTTATCCAGGCAAACGCTACTACGGCGGTTGCGAGTTCGTCGATGTGGCCGAACAACTGGCCATCGACCGCGTCAAGCAGCTCTTCGGTGCCGAGGCTGCCAACGTCCAGCCGCACTGCGGCGCTTCCGCCAACGAAGCCGTTTTCCTCGCCTTCCTGAAGCCCGGCGACACCATCATGGGCATGAAACTGGCCAAAGGCGGCCACCTGACCCACGGCATGGCCTTGAACATGTCCGGCAAATGGTTCAATGTCGTCGGCTACGGCCTGAACGACAAGGAAGAGATCGACTACGAAGCGATGGAGGACAAGGCCCGTACCCACAAGCCGAAGCTGATCATCGCCGGCGCCTCGGCCTACGCGCTGCGCATCGACTTCGCTCGTTTCGCCCGCATCGCCAAGGAACTCGGCGCCCTCTTCATGGTCGATATGGCGCACTACGCCGGGCTGATCGCCGCCGGCGTCTACCCTAATCCTGTGCCGCACGCCGACGTCGTCACCAGCACCACGCACAAGAGCCTGCGTGGCCCGCGCGGCGGCTTCATCCTGATGAAGGCCAAGCACGAAAAGGCGATCAATTCCGCCATCTTCCCCGGCCTGCAGGGTGGGCCTCTGATGCACGTCATCGCCGCCAAGGCGACGGCCTTCAAGGAAGCCCTATCGCCCGAGTTCAAGTCCTACCAGCAGCAGGTGCTGAGGAACGCCCGGATTATCGCCGAGACGCTGACCGAGCGCGGCCTGCGCATCGTCAGCGGGCGCACCGAGAGCCACGTCATGCTGGTCGACCTGCGCAGCAAAGGTATCACCGGCAAGGCTGCCGAGGCAGCCCTGGGACAGGCGCACATAACTATCAACAAGAACGCCATCCCGAACGATCCGGAAAAACCCTTCGTCACCAGCGGCGTGCGCATCGGCACCCCGGCGCTGACCACGCGCGGCTTCAAGGACGAGGAGGCACGGCAGACGGCACGGCTGATCGCCGACGTGCTGGACAATCCGCACGATGAAGCCAATCTGGCGGCGGTGCGCGCCAAGGTGGGCGAGCTGACCTGCTGCTTCCCGGTCTATCGTTAAATTGCATCAACGGCATCCGGCCGCGCTAACGTCGCCGGATGCCATTCACCCAGGATTTCCCATGCGTACCGTTGTTTCAATCCAGGGCCTGCAGCTCTACGGCTATCACGGCCTCCATGACGAGGAGCGGAGCCTGGGCCAAAGGTTCCTGTTCAATATTCGCTGCCGACTCGGCGAAGTTCGCAGCCATCTGGACGATAGGCTCGAGCACTCGGTCGGCTATGACGTCCTGGCAAGGGAAGTAGCGGGCATCTCGGAATCCAGGCCATTTCATACCCTCGAAGCCTTGGCGGAAACGATTGCCCGGGCATTGCTTGTCGCGCATTCCGCTATCGACACCATTGAGGTCCATGTTGCCAAGTGCAGTCCTCCCATGGCGCATCATCTCGATTGCGCCGCAATTGAGGTGACGCTGGCGCGCGACGAGCTTTAGCGCGGCAGTATGCCCTTTGATACTTGGCTAGGGCCCCGCCACCTGCTCTCCACCATAACGTGCAGCCTCTGCCAGTGCATCGTCTATCTGCGATTGCGCCAATCCGCGCAGGCGATAAATCTGCGCAAGACAGGACCAGGCCTCGGCACGTTTTTCGTCACTATCCAACGCCGGCAAGACACCCAGCAGAAGCTGGCCTACTGCTTTTAATAACTTCCGCTGCAGCCCCCAGGCTTCGCTACGCATCCGTTGCCGCAAACGCAATGCCAGCCCAGTTGTCGATTGAGCAACCGCCAGGCTCTCTTCGGCCTGGGGCAAGGATTTTATCGCAAGAAGCTTCTGGTAGAGATTGACGGCAAGTTCAGCCTGACTGCAACCGACCGCCACGGCGATAGCCGCCAAAATATCGTCGTCCGCAACTGCCTCGACCAACCGTTCAAGCCAATGGCGTACCTGCTTGATTCTCCCCATGCTCAAGCAAGTCTGGGCAACGATCAAGCATAGCCGGGACAATGATGCACCACCCGACTCAGCAGCGATCTGCCTCACCATTCCGTCCAGTCGCGCTGTGGTGACGCCGGCAATCAGTGATGCCCTGACAGTATCCGCAAATGCCCTTGCATCGAAAGTTGTAGTTTCTTCAGCCATAACTCTTGCTGAGAAACGGCATTTCATCAATGCCACGTCGTTTGTTGATCACCAAGGTCAAGACGAAAAAGAAGTTGCACAGCAGATTGCACATTCGGGGAAGCACCATCGGAATTTCCCTGCCCTCCTGTTCAATGCGCACCATCAAGCGGACCGCTTTTTTTGCAGCCGATCGGGCCAGGTGCAGCTGCGGAATAGGCTGCATCCCCCGTGGCAGGACAAAGCTCGTCAGCCTTTCATGTACTTCCTCGCGATAATGACGTAGACGCTCCTGCAGCCACGTGAGGTCACTTTCTTCGATAGCCAGTCGGCCACGGATCGAGCCATTGACGTGGAACGCCAACGGCTGCACTCGATCCAGGTCAGCCGCGATGTCGGGCATACCGGCAGGTAGCAGGGAATATGCAGCACCGATATGGCCACACAATTCGTCGGTGACGACCTCGAAATCACACAGGTTCGACGTTTCGTAGATAAACGGATAGCAAAGTTCGTCTCTGTTGCGGCCAGGCTTCATGCGCTTTTCCTCTTATTTTGTGGTGATGACCGGTGGGCTGGCAGCCAGGTCGACATGGACAGGCACCCTAAAAACCTCGGTCAAACCTTCTTCGGTCAAGACTTCAGCGGGCGTGCCGAAAGCGTGAATCTTGCCGTTTGCCATCAGGCAAAGACGGTCGCAGTAGCGGGCTGCCAGGCCGAAATCGTGGATGGCAAGGATTACGCCATTGTCTTTGTCCGCATAGCGCCTCAGGCTTTCCATGACACTACGTTGGTAGTACAGGTCGAGGCTGGCGATCGGTTCGTCGGCGAGCAGCAGGCGGGGACCGACGGCCAGGACCCGGGCTAGCCATACACGGGCTTGCTCGCCGCCGGAGAGAGAATCAACCTGTCGTTTGCGAAAATTGCTGACACCAGCCTGGGCCATGGCTTCGCGTACTGCCGATACGTCGTTATCTACCCAGGGCAGGCGCCCCAGGCTGACGACATCCTCTACGCTCAACGACCATGCACTCTCGCAAGACTGGGGTAGCAAGCCTATGTTTTGCGCGCGCTGCCGAGATGCTATTTCGCTGATTTCCTGTCTTTCAAAAAGACATTCGCCCGAGTACGGGAGCAGACCAGCCAGGCAATGCAGCAGGCTCGATTTCCCTGAGCCGTTCGGGCCAATGATGCCGAGCATTTCCCCCGCATCGAGCGAAAAACCAATGTCCGCCAAGCGGGGCGGCAAGCTCAGGTTGCGAACGTCGATCAAAGCCATCGCTGCCTGTCCTTCCAGATCAACCAGATGAAGAGTGGCGTACCAAGCAAAGAAGTCAGAACCCCCAACTTGATCTCACGTCCAGGGGGCAGCAATCGTACGCAGATGTCGGCCAAACCGACGAGCGCAGCGCCAAACAGGGCTGACGGCATCAAAAGTCGGTCGGGGCGGTGACCGACCAACGGGCGGATGAGGTGTGGCACGAGGAGACCGACAAAGCCGATGTTGCCGGCAATCGCCACTGCGGATCCCACCAGCAAGGCGGTACCGAGTATGATGAGGCGACTGCCTTGAGCAAAGGCCAGCCCCATGCTCTGAGCGACCTGTTCTCCGAGGCTCAGGGCCACCAGCAAATTTTTTTGCCGCCAAATCAGGATGCCACCAACAAGGAGCGCCGGCAGCAGGAAGACCAGATGTTTCAGGCTGCGTTCAGATACCGAACCGAGAAGCCAGAACACCAGTTCCTGCATGGCGAAGGGATTGGGCGCGAAATTAAGCACCGTGGCCAATGCGGCGCCAGTCAGCGTCGAGATGGCCAATCCGGCCATGATGACCGTCGATGAACGGGCGGAACCGGCAAGACTGAGCATGAGCAACAGCGCCAATCCTGCACCGATCAGGCCGGCCAAGGCCGGCGCAATTTCTCCGGCGGCGGGAAACAGCCCGAAATAGAAAACCGTTGCGGCGCCCAGCGCTGCGCCCTGGCTGGCACCGGTCAAGCCGGGATCGGCCAGCGGATTGCGTAATAGCCCCTGAAGCGCGGCGCCGCTCAGTCCAAGTGCCGCGCCGACCGCCAGGGAAAGGAGTGTTCGCGGCAGACGGATTTCACCGATCACCATTGCTGCGGGGCTGTTGATACCTTGAAGCCAATCGCCCAGCCCCGATAGAACGGCCTCCGGCGTTGGCCCAGTGGCCAACGATAAAAAAGCGACGCCCACTACGGTAACGATGGATAGCGGAACAATCATTGAAGCCACCGATGTAGTTGCCCAACCAGTTCCCATGTCCAGGGCCCCGGACACTGCCAGCGCCAATAGTCCGTGGTTAGCCAGCGTTCTCGAGCTACGGCTTGCCGCAGCACCGGGTGTTCCGAAAAGCGGTTCGCCAACGCCTTGCTGGTTGGCGCCGCCCACAGGATGGCGTCGGGTGGATCAGTCACGATCCGTTCCAGATCAAGGCGGAGATAGCCTTCGTCGCGCAGATAATTGGTCCAACCCGCCCGCTCCAGTATGCCGTCCTCGAAGGTGCCGCGTCCTGTGCCGATGCCGTTTGCACCCAGCAATAACAACCGCTTCGGTCGCTCTTCTGATTTCATCAAGGCGGGCGGCACGCTGGCGAGCGTGAGAGGCTTGCCCAGTAGGGATAACAGCTGTTTCTCATAGTCGCTGACAGCTTCCAGATTGGTCGGAAGGGGCAAGACTTCAACTCGAAAGCCCAACGTCTTCAAACGGCTACGCAGTTGAGGAGCGTTGTATTGGCCGGTTATCACCAAATCCGGCTTTAACTGGACGATCCGTTCAAGCGTGCCGTCATGGAAAGGCCAACTGTTATCCAACCAGGGCGCGGGATATTGGCGATGCATAGGGGAAAGCGCTGCGACTTGGCCGCGATCGGCATAACGGGCCAACATCCAATCAGTACATAAATCTAGCGATATGACACGCTGCGCCGAGATGGCTTTGCCTGAAGAGAAAAGTCCGACCCATGCAAATAGGCACAGCATGGCAACTGTCCGCAGCATATAGTCCCTCTAACGTCACGGGTACCGGTTGAACATCAACCGGTACCGTTTCGTTGTTACTGCGGCGTATAACGGATACCGACGAAGGCATTAAACCCGAGGGTGTTATAGCCTTGCACCAATTCGTAGTCCTTGTTGAAAAGATTATTGACGCGTCCCTCGATGGACACGGTTTTGTTGACAGCATAGCGAGCTGTCAAGTTAACCAAGCCATAGCCGCTCATCCGTCCGGTTTCCGTATTGGTGTTGTAGCGGTTCCCTGCGCCCACCACTTCGACGCCGGTTTCCAGCGGTCCCCAAGTCTTGGAGAGACCAATCAGTGCCTTATTTTTGGCGCGGCGGCCCAACTGGAAGCCGGTGTCTTCATCAATAGCGTTCAGCCAGTCATATGCAGCGTGTACGCCCCAGTCACCGAACCTAGCGTTGTAATCAAGCGTCACACCTTCCAGCTTCGCCCGGGAGACGTTCATGTACTTAAACGTAGTGGCTGACCAGTCGATCATGTTTTCGACTCGATTATGGTAATAGGTCGCCGAGGCAGTCTGATTCCCGGTTTCCCAAACCACTGCCGCCTCTGCGTTCTTTCCTTCTTCCGGCTTCAACTGTAGATTACCGGACCACTGGTCATAGAGTTGGTACAAAGAGGGGGCTTTGAAAGAGGTACCGTAACTACCCTGCAATCTCCATTGCTGGGTCAGTTGGTAACCATAGGCCAAGGCGTAAGTTCCCTTGTTGCCAAACTGGGAATTATCGTCATTACGACCGCTAATCTGCCAGCGATGCTGTCCAAAATTGGCATTCCAGCCAGCAAATACTGCATTATTGGTAATGGTGTTGCCAGTAAAGCTGTCCTGCGCGGAAGCCTTCTGGTCCAAATGTTCGGCGCCCAGCAGAACCTTGCCTAGAGGAAGAGCCACATCGTTTTGCCAATTCAGCAGGTTGTTTTCCGTTTTCAGATAACTACCCTGTGGCGCCCAAGAGGCATAGTTTTTCTGCCAGTCGGTGGTCTGTCCATATTGAAGTTTGCTGGTCCAGCTTTCCGTGATGCGATTGCGAGAGAAAAGCTGCCATTGCTCGGTACGGAAATCGACATAGTCGTCAAAGGTGCCGTTCGCCGGAACATTTCCGCTGTCGTAGTGAGTGCGCCCTTCGTTTTTACGATAGATGAACCCAATTTCATGGCCTTGCGCAGGGAGGAACGACAACGAGGCGGCTCCACCGGTATTGCGGTAGGGGTCCTTGTCGGCATCGCGGTTGGTAGCGTTTTTCTGTGCGGAGACGCTGTCGGTCGCCCCCTGATTGGCTTCAAGCCGGAAACGCCATTGTTCATTGCCACCAGAGACCCCTGCATTGGCCTGGAAGGTGTTTTGGGTTCCGTAGCCGATGAACCCATCGGCCTTCAGACCGGGAGTACCTTGGCGCGTGAAAATCTGGATAACGCCGCCGATAGCATCGGCACCGTACATGGTGGAAGCCGGCCCACGCAGGATTTCGATACGCTCTACGTTGGCGATAGGAATGTAGCGCAGCGGTGATCCAGCCAAATCAATGGAGTTGATGGGCAGACCATCGATCAATATCTTGGTCTGGTCGGGGCGAGCGCCGCGCACATAAAGGCTAGCTGAAGTTCCCGGCCCACCGCTCGTGGCAACCTGGATGCCAGCTTGTCGGGAGAGTAGGTCAATCACCGTGCTCGCTGCATTACGCTCAATCTCTTCGCGTTCGATGACAGTTACGTTGGCCAGGACTTCGGAAACGCGGGTTTCCTGGCGGGTGGCGGTGACGACAACAGGATCGAGCGACTGCTGAGCGTAAAGATCACCGACAAACAATAGCGGCAGCAAAGCTGCCAAAGGCTTTAGGCGGGCGTGCATTGTTTTCCCCTCTCCGACAAGCGTCCCCGCATGCCGGCGTATATGAATAATCAGTGCGAGGGGAAACAACAGGCCACAACAGCCGGTGCCACTTCCCCGTAGCACTTTCGCTTGTTGTTGCAGGCCGGTCTCCGGGCTCGCAAGTCTTGACGCGCCGCCTTCCCAGGATGAACCCAGTGGCATTGTGGCGCGCCCGCACTCGCTTACCGTTGCGGGGGCAGCAGCGGGTTTGTCTCATTTGGGTAAGACGCACCGCTTTCCCGTTTATCCGCGACCGACAAATAGCAGTCGCAGCACCTATAACGGGAGAAATTATACATTATTACAGCCGGCCTTCGGCTCATTGCCTTGGCTGCAAGAATGATGCCATTCAATTATTTGCATAATAACCGCCGCGGGGCCATCAGGGCAAAACAACTAAATGTAGTGTATGAATTATATTTTTTTACTACATTTAGTGTTCCGCCCTTGACATACCAAGAACCAAAAACCTAAACTTCCCAACATCGACGGTTCCCCTTCAAGGGATTAAAAAGGGAACCCGGTGCCCGGCCGATGGCCGGAAACCCGGGACTGCCCCCGCAACTGTAATCGGTAAGCGCTTCGCCATTCAATGCCACTGGATTTTCCGGGAAGGCGGGCAAAGCGCGATGACCCGAGAGTCAGGAGACCTGCCCCGATATGTCCTTTTTTTCAATTGGGGCGGGGTGTCCCTGACGTGAGGTTGAACATGCGTGTTCCGCAGACTGTCGTAGCTGTCCTGGCCTTTGGGCCGAGGTATGCCATCCCCGCTCGTCACGACGGAGCTGGCAGTTGGCAAACCAAAACTCCTTTTCTTTAGCAGGCGAGACCAACCGGGCATCGGGCCTTTGCCGCCTCGTTGACGTCGTCTTTCCCGGCCAAGCCAATCACCATGGGACGCTGTTCGGCGGGGCGGCGCTGGCGATGATGGACAAGTTCGCCTTTGTCCTGGCCAGTCGTTATTTGCGCCGGACGGTGGTAACGGCTGCGCTGACCGAGACCGACTTTCGCGCCCCGGTGCCCGTCGGCCACCTGGCCGAGGTCGATGGACGGATCGTCAAGGCCGGGCGCCGTTCCGTCGAGATTGAGGCCGAACTGGTTGCCGAGAACATGCTGACTGGGGAACGCACTTCCTGCCTGTCCGGTCGCTTCGTGATGGTCGGCCAGGAAGACGGCGCCATTGCCGAGCCGGCCGGGCTTGCCCAAATCGATGACGATCCCCGCGTCGTGCGGGTCGTCGAAATCGTCTTTCCCGGCCAGACCGATCATCGCGGCATCCTGCATGGCGGCTTCGCACTGGACTGGCTGGGCAAGGCTGCGCTCGTTGCAGCAAGCCGCCGAGCCCGCCAATCCGTCGTCATGGTATCGAGCAAGGCGCTGAATTTCGTGGCGCCGGCGCGGGTCGGCGACATTGTTGAAGCCACGGCCAGTGTCACGTCGGTCGGCCGGACCTCGCTGACCGTCTCCACCACCATGACCGCCGAATGTCCGCAGGCCGGTCAGCCGCGCCTGTGTACCCGCACCGACTTCGTCTTCGTGGCCGTCGATGACGCCGGTCGCCCGATTCCCATCACACCCGAATCTTCAACCTGTCTGTAGCAATTAATTTCCCTATCAAGGACGAAAATATGGACCGAGATAAATTCGATTTTTCCCTTGCTGCCCTGCAAGTCATCCGTCGCAATGGCGCGGTCGTCGCCTTCGACCCCGAGAAGATCGCCGTTGCCCTGACCAAGGCTTTCCTCGCCGTCGAGGGCAGCCAAAGCGCCGTGTCGTCGCGGGTACGCGAGGTCGTCGCCCAGCTGACCGATACCGTCGTTCGCTCCCTGACCCGTCGCTTGCCGGACGGCGGCACCGTGCATATCGAGGACATCCAGGATCAGGTCGAACTGGCCCTGATGCGCTCCGGCGAGCACGACGTGGCGCGGGCCTATGTGCTTTATCGTGAGCGCCGCTCGGCGGAACGGGCAGAACAATCCGCCAAGCTCGCCGAAACCCAGGGCACCCCCGTGCTTCACGTCATGATTCACGGCGAACGCCGTCCGCTCGACGTCGGCTCCTTGCTCAAGTCCTGCGAAGCCGCCTGCACCGGGATAAAGGACAACGTATCGGCCCAGCTTATCCTCGACCACGCCCTGAAGAACCTCTACGACGGCGTCAGTATGGCCGATGTGCAGCAGGCGCTGATCCTGTCGGCTCGTACCCTGATCGAACGCGAGCCCGGCTACGACTTCGCCACCGCCCGCCTGCTGCTGGCCAGCCTGGTCACCGAGATCTTCGGCCATCCGGTGGCTGCCGATGCGCTGGCGCAAACCTATGCCGACTACCTGCCGACCTTCGTCCAGCGCGGCATCGATGCCGAACTGCTCGATCCGCGCCTGCAGGACTACGACCTGGCTCGTCTGGCCGCCGCGCTGAAGCCCGAGCGCGACCACATGTTCGGTTACCTTGGCCTGCAAACTCTGTACGACCGCTACTTCCTGCACATCGAAGGCCGACGCATTGAGCTGCCGCAGATTTTCTTCATGCGCGTCGCCATGGGCCTAGCACTCAACGAAATCGACCGCGAGGCCCGCGCTATCGAGTTCTACGACCTGATTTCCAGCTTTGACTTCATGTGCTCGACGCCGACCCTGTTCAACAGCGGCACCCTGCATTCCCAGCTCTCCTCCTGCTACCTGACCACGGTGGCCGACGACTTGGAGGGCATCTACCAGTCCATCAAGGAAAACGCCCTGCTGCAGAAATACGCCGGCGGCCTCGGCAACGACTGGACACCGGTGCGCGCGCTGGGCAGCCGGATCAAGGGGACCAACGGCCAGAGCCAGGGCGTGATTCCCTTCCTCAAGGTGGTCAACGACACGGCGGTCGCCGTAAACCAGGGCGGCAAGCGCAAGGGCGCCGTCTGCGCCTACCTGGAAACCTGGCACCTGGACATCGAGGAATTCCTCGAACTCCGGAAAAACACCGGCGACGAGCGCCGCCGCACGCATGACATGAACACCGCCAACTGGATTCCCGACCTGTTCATGAAGCGCGTCCACGAGAACGGCGAATGGACATTGTTCTCGCCGGTCGATGTACCCGACCTGCACGACAAGTTTGGCGCCGAGTTCGAGTCCGCCTATCTCGCCTATGAAGCCAAGGCCGCCGCCGGCCAGCTGAAGCTGCACAAGAAGCTGCCTGCCGTGCAACTGTGGCGCAAGATGCTGACCATGCTGTTCGAGACCGGGCACCCGTGGATCACCTTCAAGGATGTCTGCAACCTGCGCTCGCCACAGCAGCACGTCGGCGTCGTGCACAGTTCCAACCTGTGCACCGAAATCACGCTGAACACCTCGGATTCGGAAACCGCTGTCTGCAACCTCGGCTCGGTGAACCTGCTGGCCCACCTGAAGGACGGCGAACTCGATCAGGCCAAGCTGGCGAAGACGGTGCAAACCGCCATGCGCATGCTCGACAACGTGGTGGACATCAACTTCTACGCCACACCCAAGGCGCGCAATGCCAACCTGCGCCACCGCCCGGTCGGCATGGGCATCATGGGCTTTGCCGACTGCCTCTATGCCCTGGGTCTGCCCTATGCGTCGGAAGACGCGGTCGAATTCGCTGACCGCAGCATGGAAGCGGTGTGCTACCAGGCTTACTGGGCATCGACCGAACTGGCCCGCGAGCGCGGCCGTTACTCCAGCTTCACCGGCAGCCTGTGGGACCAGGGCATCCTGCCGCATGAATCCATCGAACTGGTGGCCGCCACCCGTGGCGACTATCTGGAAGTGAACCGCGACTCCCGCCTCGACTGGGCGGCGCTGAAGGCTCGCATCGCCCAGTTCGGCATGCGCAACTCGAATTGCGTGGCCATCGCCCCGACCGCGACCATCTCGAACATCGTCGGCGTCTCGGCGAGCATCGAGCCGAGCTACCAGAACATCTACGTCAAATCGAATCTCTCCGGCGAATTCACCGTCGTCAACGAAGCACTGGTCCGTGACCTCAAGGCGCTCGACCTGTGGGACGAAGTGATGGTCGCCGACCTCAAGTATTTCGACGGCTCGCTGTCCCGCATCGACCGTATTCCCGCCGACCTCAAGGCCCGCTACGCCACCGCCTTCGAGATCGACCCGCGCTGGTTGATCGAAGCGGCCGCCCGCCGCCAGAAATGGATCGACCAGGCGCAATCGCTCAACCTCTACCTGGCCCAGCCGTCGGGCCGAAAGCTCGACGAAATCTACAAACTGGCCTGGATGCGCGGCCTGAAGACGACTTACTACCTGCGCACACTGGGCGCCAGCCAGGCCGAAAAGGCGAGCGGGCGAGACGACTCGGTGGTGCAGGAAGAAGCGCCGAAGTTCTGCAGCATCGACAATCCGGAGTGCGAGGCATGCCAATGAACCTGACCGAATCCCTGCCTACGGCGACCCGTCCGCTGGCGCCGGCCCTGCCGACCCGCGTCGTCCGCCGCGACGGTTCCGACATCCTCTTCGAGGCACCGCGTATCGCGTCGGCCCTGGCACGCGCCGGTGCCGCCAGCGGCGAGTTCGACGGCGACGAGGCGGAATTGCTGACCGCCCGCGTGCTGAAGGTGTTGCACTATCGCCATGGCGGATCGGCGCCGACCATCGAGCAGATCCAGGACATCGTCGAGCAGACCCTGGTCGACGCCAACCACCTCGCCACCTTCCGCGCCTACGTCGCCTACCGCGACCAGCATCGCCGGATGCGCGAGGACCGCCGGACGCTGGTCGATGTCGCCGCCGCCATCGACGAGTACGTGGACCGCGCCGACTGGCGGGTACGCGCCAACGCCAACCAGGGCTATTCCCTGGGCGGCCTGATCCTCAACGTATCCGGCAAGGTGGTCGCCAACTACTGGCTGTCGCACGTCTATCCGCCGGAAATCGGCCAGGCCCACCGCGATGCCGACATACACATTCACGACCTCGACATGCTCTCCGGCTACTGCGCCGGCTGGTCGCTGCGCCAGGTGCTGTACGAAGGCTTCAACGGTGTGCAGGGCAAGCCTGAGGCCGATCCGCCGAAGCACTTCTCCAGCGCCCTCGGCCAGATGGTCAATTTCCTCGGCACGCTGCAGAACGAATGGGCCGGCGCGCAGGCCTTCAGCTCCTTCGACACCTACCTCGCCCCCTTCGTGAAGAAGGACGGACTGTCCTTCGAGCAGGTGCGCCAGGGCATGCAGGAGTTCATCTACAACCTCAATGTACCGTCGCGCTGGGGCACGCAGACACCGTTCACCAACCTGACCTTCGACTGGGTCTGCCCGCAGGATTTGCGCGAGCAGATCCCGGTGATCAGCGGCGTCGAGATGCCCTTCGCCTACGGCGAGCTGCAGGCCGAGATGGACCTCATCAACCGCGCCTACATCGAGGTAATGACGGCCGGCGACCGACGGGGCCGCGCCTTCACTTTCCCGATCCCGACCTACAACATCACCGAGGATTTCCCCTGGGAGTCGGAGAATGCCGAGCGCCTGTTCGCGATGACCGCCAAGTACGGCCTGCCGTACTTCCAGAACTTCCTCAACTCGGACATGAAGCCGAATCACGTGCGCTCGATGTGCTGCCGCCTGCAGCTCGACCTGCGCGAACTCCTCAAGCGCGGCAACGGCCTCTTCGGCTCGGCCGAACAGACCGGCTCGATCGGCGTCGTGACCATCAATTGCGCCCGTCTCGGCCACCTGCATGCCGGCGATGAAGCCGCCCTGATGGCCCGCGTCGAACGTCTGGCGGACATGGCCCGCGACAGCCTGGAGATCAAACGCAAGGTCGTGCAGGGGCTCATGGATGCGGGACTCTTCCCCTACACCAAGCGCTACCTCGGCACCCTGCGCAACCACTTCTCGACCATCGGCGTGAACGGCATCAACGAAATGGTGCGCAACTTCACGGGCGGCAGTGCCGACATCACGCACCCGGAAGGTCACGCCCTGGCGCTGCGCCTGCTCGACCGCCTGCGCGACAAGATGCGCGATTACCAGGAAGCCACCGGCAACCTCTACAACCTGGAGGCAACGCCGGCCGAAGGCACCACCTACCGCTTCGCCAAGGAGGACAAGAAGCGCTGGCCCGCCATCCTGCAGGCCGGCACCGCCGAGAAGCCGTACTACACCAACTCCTCGCAGCTCCCGGTCGGTTTCACCGACGATCCCTTCGAGGCCTTGCTGCGCCAGGACGAACTGCAGACCCGCTATACCGGCGGCACCGTGCTGCATCTCTACATGCGCGAACGCATCTCGACCCCGGCTGCCTGCCGGCAACTGGTGCAGACCGCGCTATCGCGCTTCCGCCTGCCCTACATCACGGTGACGCCGACCTTCTCGATCTGCCCGAAGCACGGCTACCTCTCTGGCGAGCACGAGTTCTGTCCGAAATGCGACGAAGAACTGCTCGCCCGGCGCACTGCCCATTGATTCGCCTTCCCACCACGAAAGGAAACACCATGACCGACAAGAGCGTTGTTTCTCCCCTGCAAGACCACGAACGCCAGCGCTGCGAAGTGTGGACCCGGGTGATGGGCTACCACCGCCCGGTGTCCGAGTTCAACCCCGGCAAGCAGGCCGAGCACGGCGAGCGTCGCCATTTTGCCGAACCCGGTCGCGAGCGGACGGCGCATGCCTGAGGCCGAACTGGTGGTGGGCGGCCTGACGCCGTTCACCACCATCGACTTCCCCGGCCGCCTGGCCGCCGTGGTCTTCTGCCAGGGCTGCCCTTGGCGTTGCGGCTACTGCCACAACACCCACCTGCACGCCTGCGGCAGCGGTGAGCGCAGTTGGCCGAACGTGCTTGCCTGGTTAGCCACCCGGCGCGGGCTGCTCGACGGTGTCGTGTTCAGCGGCGGCGAGCCCCTGCTGCAGCGCGGCCTCGTATCGGCCCTCGGTGAAGTCCGTGTCCTCGGCTTCGCCACCGGACTGCACACCGCCGGCATCTACCCGGAACGCCTGGTGGCGGCCCTGCCGCTGCTCGACTGGGTGGGTTTCGACATCAAGGGGCCGTTCGAGGACTACCGGCGTATCACCGGTGGCGGTTCCGGCGAGGCCGCCGCCCGCTCGCTGTCCCTGCTGCGCGAAGCCGGCACACCGCACGAGATCCGTTGCACCGTCGATACCGAATTGCTCGACGCCGATGCCGTCCGTCGCATGGCCGGACAATTGGCCGAGCGGGATGTCGCTCATCTGGTCTTGCAGGCTTGCCGCCGGGATGGACAGCCAGTATCGCTACCTACCGCATTGCACTCCACAGCGAGCGCCGTGCTGCCGAAGGTCACCGTGCGCCTTGGCTGAATACCGATTCAACAAACTTTATCCGGAATACTTCCATGACCGCTTTTCTTTTCGATGACTGGGAAACCCCATCCCAATCCACCCAAGCCCGCGTCCCGGTGATGCAAGACGCGCCACTCACGGTCGACCGGGAAAATGCGCCAAAAACGGAATTTCTGTCGGACGTGCCGCGCCCAGCCATGGCCCCGATCAACGCCGCCGACAAGCGCATCGTCAATGGCAAAGCCGACATCAACCAGCTGGCACCCTTCAAATACCCCTGGGCCTGGGAGTTCTTCCTCAAGGCCAACCGCAACCACTGGACGCCGCTGGAAATCAGCATGGCGCAGGACGTACACGACTACCACCACAAGCTCAGCCCGGCCGAGCGCCACGTTTTCGAGAACGTGCTGGCCTACCTGACCACCTCCGACATCCTGGCCATGCGCAACATCGGCCTGGCGGTGATGGAGAAGATGAGCGCGCCCGAGCTGCAGATCTACCAGGCCCGCCAGGTCTATGAAGAAGCGCTGCACACCTGGACCTACCAGCACTGCATCGAAAGCATCGGCCTCGACCAGCAGGAAATCTACAACCGCTACCGCGTGGTGCCCGAAATCCACGGCAAGATCGCGCTCGCCAACCGCCGCCTGGAAAAGGTGCTGCGCTCTGATTTCGACCTGACCAACCGCGCCAACCTGCACGAATTCGCGCTCTCCTACTTCTTCTTCGCGGTGATTTTCGAAGGCTGCTGGTTCTACAACGGCTTCACCCCGGTCTTTGCGCTGCAACGGCGCGGCCTGATGAAAGGCGCCGCCGAGCAGCTGCAATACATCATGCGCGACGAAGTGCTGCACTGCGCCTTTGGCATCCGCGTCGTGCGCGAACTGTTGAAGGAAGAGGGGCTGGAACTCGATCCGCAGGCCCTGCGCCAGTTGTGGGACGAAGCCGAAGCCGCCGAAACCGCCTACGCCGGCTACATCCTGCGCGACCCCATCCTCGGCTACAACGCCGAGCTGCATGTGCAGCAGTTCCGCTTCATCGCCAACCGCCGCGCCCGCCAGGTCGGCGTCGCCGAGCCTTTCCCCGGCGCCGAAAACGTCCTGCCCTGGCTGGACGAACAGGCCAACTTGAGGAAGGAAAAGAACTTCTTCGAGACGCGGGTGACGGAATACCAGACGGGTGGGGCGTTGGCTTGGGATTGATTCGAAGCAAAAATCACAAAATGGGAAAGCCGCCGTTCCTTGCCAATTATGGTCAAACGACTGGTGTGTTGCTGTTGGCCAGACGCCCGTTCCTTTGGTCAACGGCCGCATTGGCGGCACAGCGGAAACAGCTAGCCCCCTATTCAGCGTTCTTTGACATTATTCCTTCTGATGTCCGTAACTCAGTCGTAGGGGGATGTCGTTTCCCCCACTATGTATCGAATGATTTGGGATGCTGGCGACGGCACTCATTTAATTCATGCCGAAGCCGAGGGTTGCCTCAACCTTCTCGATCGCCACCCGCAGTGCGCGAGCATCGACCAATGCATGGTGTTGTCGTGGATCAGTCACGAAATGCTGCATGAGGGTTTCCGTAAAGAGTTCCTCTGCTTCTTCTGATAAGGCTGGGATGACAACCAGTGTTAGGCACAAATCAAAGTAATTCAGAATTCCCACTTCATGCGTTGGCGCAAGACCAAAACCGGAACGAACCATGGACAGGTCCCACCCGCTGTCCGAAATTAATATGGGATCATTAAACTGGGAAACCCAAGCAGCAAAGCGCTCTTTGAATTTGTCGCGCTGGATTTGACGGAATCCCCCTTCAAGAAAAGGGAGAACATGTGACAGGACAAAATCTGACACCGATGGTGGCAAGGGATCCAACTCGACGTAAAACTCTTGCCCATCCTCTGCGACAGCAGCAAAACTAATCAACTGCGTTTCCGTAAAATCCGAAAATTCGGTATCGATGTAAATTCTGGTCATACCTCAAATTCCGATTGCCACTCGAAATCGGCAGCTTTGCCAACAGTCATTTGCAAGGAGTTGGACAAAGCAATGGCCGACCAACGGAAATCTGGCCTACTACCCTACCCCACTGACGTTGACAGTACGTCCCTTAGGTACGCAGATTACGTCGGACGATCTCGGACGCAAAGAACATTTGTGCTGGGTTAGAGGGGGCAAAATAGTCTTGAACCTCATCCCACACCTTGTACGTAGGCTTTAACGCTTGCAACCTATCCAGTGACTTCTCGATCGTCTTGATGGTTCTGAGAAGGCTGCTGCGTGCGCTCAGCCTGAGCGCGGAATCTGGACCGATGTAGTTCTCGCAGATGATCTCCGTGCCAGGGTTCGCCGCTGAAAAGGCCGTAGCAACGGCAGAAAACTCATCTGCCAGTCGTAGTTCCGCCTGATATAGGCAATCCTCTTTCTCGGCCAAAGCAGCGAGCTCAGCCAGTCGCAGGGAGATATTTGGATCCTCTGTCATTGCCACTTCCTCTGAGACACGTGTAATGCATCGGAAGACACAATCTCAACGTT
>Ga0209098_1001367_pt1 | contig 23504 bp, 15 predicted proteins | sample AD_JPNHW1_MetaG_FD_184429 | JGI IMG/M metagenome (GOLD analysis project Ga0209098, IMG submission 184429) | Active sludge microbial communities of municipal wastewater-treating anaerobic digesters from Japan - AD_JPNHW1_MetaG (SPAdes) (version 2) | ecosystem: Engineered > Bioreactor > Anaerobic...
AATTACCGTAACTCCTGCAATCGGAACTTGTGTCGGAACCCCTGTAACATATACGATAACTGTTAATCCTTTGCCGGTTATTACTGCTCCGGCTAATATTGTTATTTGTTCTGGCACAACTGTCCCTGCTGGTAGTATTGTCAGTACACCTGCCGGTGCTACCTATACCTGGACCAACTCGAATACAGCCATCGGGTTAGCAGCAAGCGGAACCGGGCAGGTGCCGGGATTCACGGCGACCAATTCCACTGGTACAGCAATAACAGGTACAATTACGGTAACTCCGGCAATGGGAACTTGTGTTGGAGCGCCTGTAACATATACGATAACTGTTAGTTCAATGCCGGTGATCTCTGCCCCTGCCAACATTACGGTATGTTCAGGTACGACAATTCCGGCAGGCAATATTACCAGCACGCCGGCAGGCGCTACTTATACATGGACTAATTCGAATTCTGCCATCGGGCTGGCAGCAAGCGGAACCGGACAAGTACCCGGGTTCACAGCAAGCAATTCTTCCTCTTCGGCTATTACAGGCACAATTACCGTAACTCCTGCAATCGGAACTTGTGTCGGAACCCCTGTAACATATACGATAACTGTTAATCCTTTGCCGGTTATTACTGCTCCGGCTAATATTGTTATTTGTTCTGGCACAACTGTCCCTTCTGGTAGTATTGTCAGTACACCTGCCGGTGCTACCTATACCTGGACCAACTCGAATACAGCCATCGGGCTGGCAGCAAGCGGAACCGGGCAGGTGCCGGGATTCACAGCAAGCAATTCTTCCTCTTCGGCTATTACAGGCACAATTACCATAACTCCTGCAATCGGAACTTGTGTTGGAACCCCTGTAACATACACAATAACCGTTAACCCGATGCCGGTGATCTCTGCTCCAGCTAATATTACGGTATGTTCAGGCGCAGCAATTCCTGCAGGCAGCATTGCCAGTACACCTTCCGGCGCTACTTATACCTGGACCAACTCGAATACTGCTATTGGGTTGGCAGCAAGCGGAACGGGTCAGGTGCCTGGATTTACTGCAACAAATACCACCAGTGCAGCAATAACCGGCACTATTACGATAACTCCTGCAATCGGAACTTGTGTCGGAACCCCTGTAACATATACGATAACTGTTACTCCTTTGCCGGCTATTACTGCTCCGGCTAATATAGTTATTTGCTCCGGCACAACTGTCCCTGCTGGTAGCATTGTCAGTACACCCGCCGGCGCTACTTATACCTGGACAAATTCGAATACCGCCATCGGTTTGGCTGCAAGCGGAGCCGGACAAGTACCGGGCTTTACATCGACCAATGCAACCAGTACGGCAATATCTGGTTCAATTACTGTAACCCCGACAATTGGAGCTTGTGTCGGAACCCCTGTAACATACACAATAACCGTTAATCCATTACCGGTGATAACTGCTCCAGCTAACATTACGGTATGTTCAGGTACGGCAATTCCGGCAGGCAGTATTACCAGCACGCCGACAGGCGCTACTTATACCTGGACCAACTCGAATACTGCTATTGGGTTGGCAGCAAGCGGAACGGGTCAGGTGCCTGGATTTACTGCAACAAATACCACCAGTGCAGCAATAACCGGTACTATTACGATAACTCCTGCAATCGGAACTTGTGTCGGAACCCCCGTGACATATGCGATAACTATTAATCCATTACCGGTTATTACGGCCCCGGCTAACATTATTGTATGTTCTGGTACAGCAATCCCTGCAGGCAATATTGTCAGTACGCCTGCCGGCGCTACTTATACCTGGACTAATTCAAATATTTCGATTGGTTTGGCAACAAGCGGAACCGGGCAAGTACCGGCATTCACAGCAACCAATGCCACCAGTATGGCAATAACAGGTTCAATTACGGTAACCCCGGCCATTGGAACTTGTGTCGGCACCCCTGTGACATACACGATAACTGTTAATCCATTACCTGTTATTAACCCTCCTGCCAGCATTACGGTATGTTCAGGAGTAGCAATTCCTGCCGGAAGTATTGCCAGCACACCTGCGGGTGCTACTTATACCTGGACTAACTCGAATAATGCCATTGGATTGGCAGCAAGCGGTACCGGTCAGGTGCCGGTATTTACTGCAAACAATACCGTTTCTACTCCTATAACAGGTACAATTACTGTCACGCCGGCTATTGGAACCTGTGTCGGAATTCCGGTAAGTTATACTATTACAGTGAAACCAATTCCTTCAGTTACTGTTCCGGCGAGTATTACCATATGCAACGGAGGTGTCATTGCAGCAACATCCTTTACAAGCCCTGTAGCAGGCGCTACCTATACCTGGACGAACAGTAACACTGCTACCGGTTTAGGTGCAAGTGGTTCGGGGAATATTTCCGGCTTTAATGCAACGAATACCACCACAGATCCTATCACAGCTACTGTTACGGTAACGCCATCAGCCAACGGTTGTACGGGGACATCTTCCACTTATACCATAACAGTAAATCCGACTCCGGGGGTTGTGGTTCCGGCTAATTTTCATGTTTGCCATGGTGAGGCCGTTCAGGGTTCTTTGTACACAAGTCCGACTAACGGCACTACCTATACATGGACAAATTCATCCACCTTGATAGGCCTTGCTTCCAGCGGCACAGGTAATGTCCCATCTTTTACAGCTTCGAATACAGGTACCGCCCCTATTATGGCAACCATAACAGTTACGCCAACAGCAAATACTTGTGCAGGCACTCCGTCTTCATACACAATTACGGTGAATCCTTTGCCTGTAATCACATTCTCACCAATGCCTCCATTATGTCATACTTCTCCCGCATTTACGCTTACCCAGGCTTCTCCATCAGGAGGAACATACTCGGGGCCGGGTATCTCTGGCGCTACTTTCGATCCTGCTATTGCAGGCATTGGAACACATACGGTTACTTATGATTACACCAATCCTGTGACCGGATGCAGCAGTACAAACACTTCTCAGATCGTCATCAGCGGCTTTTTAACGATTACGGTTACCCCCAATAACCCGTTTGTTTGTGTTGGAAACAGTGTCCTGCTCATGGCCGATGGCGCTTATAATTTTACCTGGCAACCCGATACCGGCTTATCTTCAACTTCCGGATCGAATGTGGTAGCAGCGCCCGTAAGCACCACAACATATACCGTTTCGGGTACTAATCCTGATGGCTGCATGGGTTCGACTTCTGTGATTGTCAGTGTATACAATACACCCGTATTGTCAGTCACGTCACTGCCAAGTGAAGGGTGCAGCCCGCTGGATGTGACTTTTGGTTTTGCCCCGCTTGGCCCGATTGATACAAATACCCTGATGTGGAATTTCGGGGATCTTTCATCGGCTGATAATACTTCTGTATTGACAACACCAACGCATACTTTCTTCAATAACGGCAATTACACGATCTATCTCAGTGCACTTACCACTGACGGCTGTCCTGTTTCGGCTACTGATACTGTTAAAGCTTATTTGAAACCGGTCGCGGATTTTTATAATAACCCAATTGTTGGTTTTTCCGATAACCCGAAGATTGACTTCATTGACTTATCGACCAATGCCATAGCCTGGGATTGGAATTTCGGGGATGCCGCATCTTATAATAACAACTATTCGGATTTGCAAAATCCAACGCACATTTTTACAAGCGTCGGCACTTATGTTACTCAACTTATCGTTTACAGTAACCAGAGTTGTTCTGATACCGTTGAAAAACCGGTAACGATTTATCCGGAGATCATCGTTTATATTCCAAATGCATTTACTCCGAACTCTAACGGGCTTAATGAGACTTTTAAGCCGATTATGTCGGGTATAGATGAAACGAAATATGACTTTTATATTTACGATCGCTGGGGGCACATTTTGTTTCATACAAATGATGCTAATGCCTCATGGGATGGGAAATATAACGGGAAGGACTGCGAACTCGGAGTCTATATTTATTTTATCTTATATACCAGTATGACAGGTGAAAAATTTAAACTTAGGGGCTATGTGACAATAGTCAGATAGGCTTCCTCCCGAGGGATCAAAAAAAGAGATTACCCGAAACAGATCATCGTTGTTTCTACCGCGAATTTAGCCCTGGTGAGAGATCATCGTATTCCTTTTTAGGCGTTATCTACGCTCCGGCACATGATATTCTCTACTTTGCCGAAGATAAGCTGGAGTCGTTTGAATTTGAAGCTGCATCGAAGCTTATCAACACAAGCAGTGAAAACAGGATCGATAAAATAGTTTCTGAACGCAGATGTTTACCCTATTCTGAAAGGAAAACCTGCACCTACCTTGTGAGTGAATCGTACATCAATGCTATAGCACGCAAATACCTAAAAATAATAAATAGCCCAAACATTTGTAAGCAAGTAAAGCTCTATATAACTTTGTATGCTTGCCGAAGGCAGTGCCGATGAATATCTACGGTTCGGCCGGACTATGGAATGGGATATCGCTGCTGGTGATGCTATTTTATGCTATGCCGTAGGAAAGATCAGAAATGTTGAAAATTCAAAACCGCTAAAATACAACAAGAAAAATCTGGCAAACCCTGAATTTATCGCTTACCGCGTCAATCACGTAATTGGTTTGTAAAAAAGCACCCGGTATTCATATGGATAAAAACCGCATTTTATTATCCATTGAAAAAAAATGTCAATTATATAAACATTTGATTTTGAATTCTTAATTATTAAATGACCATTTTTTTATAATTTTCCTAATTATTGGCCGGATTTGTACGTTTAAGTTTTAGAAAAATATTTATAAAAAAAATGAAACGTACTGAATGGTGTCCCCGTTGAAAAAAAATATCAAAAATAATATCTAATAAAAAAATTATATATATTTGGCAACTAATATTAATGCTTATTTATTTTTTTTTGAATTAATAAATTAAATATGAAACGAAATATTATTGTTTTCTTAGTGTTGGTTAGCATCTCAGGGCTGGTTTTGGCTCAACAAAATCCAGTCGCCAATGATTATGTTAAAGCTGCGTTGGCGCAAACCGAGATTAATGGCATACAATCGGCAGACCCAAATGGTATCTTATATTACAACTACCTTACTGAAAAAGGTTGGTTTATAATGGAAATTCCGGAAGAGAAACCGTTGGATTTAGAGGTTTATCCTTATCTCTTCAAAATAGATAGAACCACTAAACAGAATACTGGCGAAGTATTAAGCATTAGTGATCTGCCGGCATTTAACCTATTATTGTACCGGTATAAAATCTCTCCTGTCAGAAATTATTACCTGGTGGAGGGAAGCCGTAAGGTTTTAGTTATTCGGAGCCATACTGAAATTACCGATGGATTTAATCATTATAAAAATTAGTTTTATGAGGATTTTTTTATATAAAATTCTATTTACAGTATTGTTTTGCGCTTATGGCTTTTTTTCTACAGCGCAATCTTATAACATGAGTAATTCCACAGTTACTACCTGTTCGGGAACCTTTTATGATAACGGTGGTACAGGAACCTATTCCTCCGGCCAGGACCTTACATTTACCATCTGCCCCTCCACGGCGGGTTCAAAAGTGATGCTAAATTTTACCTCATTTAATGTGGAAGACAACTACGATTATCTGACAATATATGATGGTCCAAATACTGGCTCGCCAACTTTGGGCACATATGATAATGGAACTCCATTGGCCGGTATGGTGCAGGCCACAAATGGCAACACCAGCGGTTGTCTCACGTTTGTTTTTCACTCCGATGGTTCGGTGGAGTATGCAGGGTGGGAGGCCAGTATTTCCTGTGTACAGCCAGGGCAATCTTATAACATGAGTAATTCCACAGTTACTGCTTGTTCGGGAACTTTTTATGATAACGGTGGTACAGGAACCTATTCCTCCAGCCAGGACCTTACATATACCATCTGCCCCTCCACGCCGGGTTCAAAAGTGACTCTTAATTTTATCTCATTTGATGTGGAAGACAACTACGATTATCTGACAGTATATGATGGTCCAAATACCAGCTCGCCAAGTTTGGGCACATATGATAATGGACTTCCATTGATCGGTATTGTGCAGGCTACAGCCAGCAACACCAGCGGTTGTCTCACGTTTGTTTTTCACTCCGATGGTTCAGTGCAGTATGCAGGGTGGGTGGCCACTATTTCCTGCGCACAGCCTTGTCAGGCTGTTCAGGCCGTGCTCGCTGGTTCAACACCGGCTGTTTCAGGTCAGTATATAAACATCTGCCAGGGACAGACCATAACATTTAACGGATCGGCCAATTATCCGCAAAACGGTACAAGCTATACTCAAAGCAATGCCACTTCTACTTTTACATGGACTTTTGGTGATGGGACCACCGCCACAGGACAGAATGTTTCTCATACTTACAATAATGAAGGGGGCTATCAGGTGGGTCTGGTGGTTACCGATATTAACGGGTGCCTAAGTAGTAATGTTATTGATATTCGTGTCCGGGTTTCTACTACACCAGTATTTGCCGGCACCAATGCCAATCCAACCACCATTTGCGTGGGGCAGAGCACCACATTGACGGGTGTAGCCACACCTACGCCCTGGTCGCAGCCGACCGGAGCTGTTTTGGCTGGAACAACTTTTCTACCCGACGGTTCGGGTGTCTCTTATACCACGGGAATAAACTTTACAAATTTTTCTCCAGGCCAGACAGTAAACTCTGTCAGTGATATTGTTAGCGTTTGCCTCAACATGGAACATACTTTTATGGGGGACCTGCAAATTTCCTTGTCATGTCCCAACGGCAACTCCATTGTGTTACTGCCTTATTCCAATTCGGGCGGCGGTACCATACTCGGAGAACCTGTGGGCCAAAACCTTCCTGTTGACGATAACTCATCAAATACCACACCCGGTATTGGCTATGATTACTGTTTTTCACCAACATCTACATCGGGATATATTGATAATACAGCCAACTGGACAACCGTGGCTCCTTATACCGACCCGATAGGGCAGGTAAGTACATCTGTCAGTCAGGCCAATGCCGGAACATATCAGGCATACGGAGCCTGGACATCGCTGGTGGGTTGCCCGCTGAATGGCACCTGGACCATTACCGTAACAGATAATCTTGGAGCGGACAACGGTTATATTTTCTGGTGGGGAGTTAATTTTAGCCCTTCGCTTTATCCTTCTTTATGGGGTTTCACGCCCACCATAGTCTCCCAAACATGGTCAGGGCCTGGTTTGGCGCCTACGGGAACCAACCCGGTTACCACTGCTCCTAATGTTGCAGGGACCAATACCTATACATACAGCGTTACCGATAATTATGGTTGCACCTACGATACAACCGTTACGGTTAATGTGAATCCAGGGCCTACTATAACTGTTACTCCTGCTTCCGCTTCGATATGTTCAGGCACAAGTACTACATTAACAGCTTCGGGCGCATCCACTTATTCCTGGATGCCTGGCTCACTTACCGGAGCATCGGTCAGCGTTTCGCCCACCAACACAACTACCTATACCGTAACCGGGACTTCAGCAGGGTGTATAGGCACTAATACCGTTACCGTTACCGTGAAACCCAATCCTGTGATTACTCCTACAGCAGCACCCTCTTCAATTTGTGGGGGTAGTTCTTCCTCATTATCTGCTACTAGTTCGGTGGCCGGCACAACGTATACATGGATGCCCGGAAGTTTGAGCGGCTCACCGGTTAATGTTACTCCTGCGACAAATACCACATACACTGTTACCGGTACTGCTGCCGGATGTTCAGGTGTCGCGACGGTAAGCGTTTCTATCGGTTCCAATCCCAGTATCTCAGCTCCTGCCAACGTTGTTGTATGTTCAGGTGCAGCAGTTCCTGCAGGCAGCATCACCAGTACACCTGCCGGCGCTACTTATACCTGGACGAACTCGAATCCAGCCATCGGGCTTGCTGCAAGCGGAACCGGACAAGTGCCGGGGTTCACGGCAACCAATTCCAGCGGTATGGCAATAACAGGTTCAATTACCGTAACTCCTGCAATTGGATCCTGTGTCGGAACCCCTGTAACATACACGATAACCGTTAATCCATTACCGGTAATTACCGCTCCGGCCAACATCACCGTATGTTCAGGTACGGCAATTCCTGCAGGCAGTATTGCCAGCACACCTGCAGGAGCAACTTATGCCTGGACAAACTCGAATACAGCCATCGGGCTGGCTGCAAGCGGAACCGGACAAGTACCGGGGTTCGCGGCGACCAATGCCTCCAGCACAGCGATAACAGGCACAATTACCGTAACTCCTGCAATCGGAACTTGTGCCGGCACTCCTGTAACATACACGATAACCGTTAATCCATTACCGGTAATTACCGCTCCGGCTAACATCACCGTATGTTCAGGTACGGCAATTCCTGCAGGCAGTATTGCCAGCACACCTTCCGGGGCTACTTATACCTGGACAAATTCGAATACCGCCATCGGCTTGGCTGCAAACGGTGCCGGACAAGTGCCTGGATTTACGGCAACCAATGCCTCCAGCACAGCGATAACAGGCACAATTACCGTAACTCCTGCAATCGGAACTTGTGTCGGCACTCCTGTAACATACACAATAACCGTTAATCCATTGCCGGTTATTACCGCTCCGGCCAACATAACTGTATGTTCAGGTGCGGCCATTCCTGCCGGCAGTATTGCCAGCACACCTGCAGGAGCAACTTATACCTGGACTAACTCGAACACAGCTATCGGCCTGGCTGCAAGCGGCACAGGGCAGGTACCCGGATTCACCGCAAGCAATGTCTCTACTTCTGCAATTACCGGTACAATTACCATAACTCCGGCAATGGGAACTTGTGTGGGAACACCTGTAACATATACGATAACAATTACTCCTTTGCCGGTTATTACTGCTCCTGCTAACATTACTTTATGCTCAGGTACAACAATTCCTGCAGGCAATATTACCAGTACACCTGCAGGAGCAACTTATACCTGGACAAACACGAATACAGCCATCGGTCTGGCTGCCAGCGGAACCGGACAAGTGCCCGGATTCACGGCAACCAATTCCACCAGTACGTCAATAACAGGTTCAATTACCGTAACTCCTGCAATCGGATCCTGTGTCGGAACCCCTGTAACATATACGATAACAGTTAATCCATTACCTGTTATTAACCCTCCTGCCAGCATTACGGTATGTTCAGGAGTAGCAATTCCTGCCGGCAGTATTGCCAGCACACCTGCGGGTGCTACTTATACCTGGACTAACTCGAATAATGCCATTGGATTGGCAGCAAGCGGCACCGGTCAGGTACCGGGATTTACTGCAAATAATGCTGTCACTGCTTCCATAACAGGTACAATTACTGTCACGCCGGCTATTGGAACCTGTGTCGGAATTCCGGTAAGTTATACTATTACAGTGAAACCAATTCCTTCAGTTACTGTTCCGGCGAGTATTACCATATGCAATGGAGGTGTCATTGCAGCAACATCTTTTACAAGTCCTGTAGCAGGCGCTACCTATACCTGGACGAACAGTAACACGGCTATCGGTTTAGGTGCAAGTGGTTCGGGGAATATTTCCGGCTTTAATGCAACGAATTCCACCACGGATCCTATCACAGCTACTGTTACGGTAACGCCATCAGCCAACGGTTGTACGGGGATATCTTCTACTTATACCATAACGGTAAATCCGACTCCCGGAGTCGTTGTTCCGGCTAATATCCATGCCTGCCCCGGCGATGTCGTTCCCGGTTCTGTGTTTACAAGCCCGACGAACGGCTCTACCTTTGCCTGGACAAATTCATCCACCACAATAGGCCTGGCTTCCAGCGGCACAGGTAATGTCCCGTCGTTTACAACTTTGAATACAGGCACCACCCCTGTCGTGGCAACCATTACAGTTACACCAACAGCAAATGCTTGTACAGGCACTCCGTCCTCATATACAATTACGGTGAATCCTTTGCCGGTGATCACATTCTCACCCATGCCTCAGGTGTGCCACACTTCTCCCTCATTCACACTGGGCCAGGCTTCTCCGCCCGGCGGCACATATTCGGGTAATGGTATTACAGGCGCTTCTTTTGACCCTGCTGTTGCAGGTATTGGAATACATACCATTACTTATAATTATACCAATCCTGTAACCGGATGCAGCAATTCGGATACTTCACAGATTGTCATCAATGGCTTTTTAACGATTACGGTTACCCCCAATAACCCGTTTGTTTGTAATGGAAACAGTGTTTTGCTCATGGCCAATGGTGCCTATAATTTTACCTGGCTACCCAATACCGGCTTATCTTCAACTACAGGTTCGAATGTAGTAGCTGCACCTGTCAGCACAACGACATATACGGTGTCGGGTACTAATCCTGATGGTTGCATGGGTTCGACTTCAGTGATTGTCAGTGTATACAATACACCCGTGTTGTCAGTATCGTCACTGCCAAGTGAAGGGTGCAGCCCGCTGGATGTGACTTTTGGCTTTGCACCGCTTGGCCCGATTGATACAAATACCCTGATGTGGAATTTCGGGGATCTTTCATCGGCTGATAATACTTCTGTATTGACAACACCAACGCATACTTTCTTCAATAACGGGAATTACACGATCTATCTCAGCGCACTTACAACCGATGGTTGCCCTGTTTCGGCTACAGATACCGTTAAAGTTTATCTGAAACCGATCGCAGATTTTTATAATAACCCGATTGTTGCCTATTCTGATAACCCGAATATTGACTTCATAGACTTGTCGACCAATGCCACAGCATGGGAGTGGAATTTCGGGGATGCCGCATCGTATAATAACAACTATTCGGATTTGCAAAACCCAACGCACATTTTTACAGGCGTAGGCACTTATGTTACTCAACTTATCGTTTACAGTAACCAGAGTTGTTCCGATACCGTTGAAAAACCGGTAACGATTTATCCGGAGATCATCGTTTATATTCCAAATGCATTTACTCCGAACTCTAACGGGCTTAATGAGACTTTTAAACCGATTATGTCGGGTATTGATGAAGCGAAATATGACTTTTATATTTACGATCGCTGGGGACGCATATTGTTTCAAACAAATGATGCCAATGCCGCATGGGATGGAAAATATAACGGAAAGGATTGCGAACTCGGAGTCTATGTTTATTTTATCTTATATACCAGCATGACTGGTGAGAAATTTAAACTGAGGGGCCATGTGACAATAATCAGATAGGTTACCCAACGATGAATTATTAATAATCAAATTAGAGATTGCCTGAAACAGATCTTAGTTGTGTCCATTAATTAAATGAAATATCATGGAAGAAAATAAATCCGAATTCAAGGTAAAGGGAGAGAAACTCCTGGAAAAGATAAAACAACTGATACACGAAGGCAATATCCGCCGTATCATCATCAAAGACGACAAAGAAAGGATTTTCATGGAAATACCTTTGACAGTCGGCCTGGTTGGAACAGCATTACTCCCGGTACTGGCGGCTGTTGGAGCTTTGGCAGCCCTGGTCAATGATTTTACCATTGTTGTTATTAACAAAGAAGAACAAGACAAAAAAGAATAACAGCACATGATTTTTAAGAAAATTCAGGATGCTGGGGAGTTGAAAATAATTTCTGCCAATATCCGGAAAGATATTTTGCTGAGCCTTGCCGAAGCAGGTTCCGGGCACACAGGCGGTTCGCTGGGATTGGCCGACATTTTTACCTGTCTGTATTTTTCTGTGATGAACCATGATCCTCAAAACCCTCAATGGAAAGGGCGTGACCGCCTGATATGTTCTATCGGGCATGTTGCCCCGGTACTTTATGCGGCCCTGGCTCATGCAGGATATTTTCCTGAAGAAGAATTACTGACCTTGCGTAAACTTGGTTCGCGTCTGCAGGGGCATCCTGGCAGGGATCACGGATTGCCCGGCATTGAATTATCTGCCGGCTCGCTGGGCCAGGGCTTGTCCGTAGCGGTGGGCATGGCGCTCGCCGCAAAATATGACCGGGAAGATCACCGGATTTTCTGCATCATGGGCGATGGCGAATTACAGGAAGGATCTGTTTGGGAAGCCGTCATGAGCGCGGCACATCATAAACTGGATCATCTTTGCGTCATCGTTGACCGAAACAATCTTCAGATTGATGGAAGAACATCCGATGTGATGGAATTAGAACCTCTTGCTGATAAATGGAGAAGTTTTGGCTGGGAGGTGATGGAATGTAATGGTAATGACCATAAAGAAATATTATCAACGTTAGGGTCAATGAGTGATGTTCACTCCAAGCCCGTGGTTATGCTTGCACATACTCTGATGGGAAAAGGAGTGAAGGCCATTGAAAACGATTACCGCTGGCATGGAAAAGCGCCATCGAAAGAAGAAGCTGAAAAATTTATTGCCACGCTTGAATAACATAACATGAACATGCAATTGAATAACAGAGGCAGCAAACCAACAAAAACAGGTTTTGGAGAGGGAGTACTGGAAGCAGGGAAACTTCACCCTGAACTCATGGTTCTTGGCGCCGACATTACTGCTTCGGTCGGGCTTGATCTGTTTGCAAAAGAATTTTCCGAACGTTTTATTTCGCTCGGTATTGCCGAACAAAATTGCGCTGCAGTGGCAGCCGGCCTCGCACTTAGCGGCAAGATACCTGTTTTTTCTACTTATGGCGTTTTTGCAGCCCTGCGTTCAGCAGATCAGATAAGGGTTTCTGTCTGTTATAATAATTTGCATGTCATTATCGGCGGGGCACATGCCGGTATTTCTGTAGGCCCTGATGGCGCTACACATCAGGCATTGGAAGATATTGCCATTATGCGCGTGCTACCGAACATGACCGTGCTCTCCCCTTGTGATGCAACTCAGGCTAAGTTGTTGACACAACTGGCAGCCGATAAACTGAAAAGCCCGGTATATATTCGTTTTGGGCGTGAGGCAGTACCTGATTTTATCCCAACAAATATTGAGACTGAAATTGGGAAAGGACAATTACTAAAAGAAGGAAATGATGTCAGCCTTATGGCCACAGGGCACATGGTCTGGGAAGCGCTGCAGGCGGCATATATCCTCGAAAAACAGGGCGTAGATGCACGGGTAATAAATATTCATACCATAAAACCCATTGATAAAAATATCATCATTGAGGCAGCCCGCGAAACAAAAAAGATAGTTACTGTGGAGGAACATCAGGTTTATGGCGGTTTTGGAAGCGCCGTGGCCGAAGTAGTGGCGCAGAATTTTCCGGTAAAAATGAAAATTATCGGGATAAACGATACCTTTGGTGAGTCGGGAAAACCTGCTGAACTTATGAAAAAATTCAAATTAGATGCCGAAGATATTTCTACTACAGTGATACAGTTTTTAAATGATAACAATTGATACAGATATGAAGATCTTTAAGGGGACGGGGATATTTATCATAATCGCTCTTGTATTGCTGTGCGTATATTATACCGTTATTCATAAAAATAAAAAGGATTTCAATACAGCAAACAGTGTGGTAGCCGCTCAGGCCGATACTGTAGGAGAAAAGTCAGAAACAGCCGAATTAAATGAAGATACCATTGTGAGTATTGAATTTCTTACCGGTAAATTCAATCCGGCCAAAGACAATTCGTTCACAGAATGCGACCTTGAATATGCCAATCGTACCGGGATTTTCATTCAGGAAGAAACTTACAAAGCGTTTATTAAAATGTTTTATGCCGCGAAAAACGATGGTGTGAACCTGAAAATCATTTCAGGGGCGCGGAATTTTAACTATCAGAAATCCATTTGGGAACAGAAATGGAACGGCGGCAGGATGGTGGATGGTAAAAACCTTGCCACCACGGTGAAAGATCCTACAGAACGTGCAAAAATAATTCTTAAGTACAGTTCCATGCCGGGCACGTCGCGCCACCACTGGGGCACCGATATGGATCTGAACAGCATGGAAAACAAATATTTCGAAACCACCCTGGGGAAAAAGGTCTATGAATGGCTATGTGCTAATGCTTCAAAATACGGATTCTGCCAGCCTTTCAGCGCTTTGGGAGAAAAAAGAAAAACCGGTTATCAGGAAGAAAAATGGCACTGGTCGTATATGCCAATGGCAAAGATATATTTAAAGCAATATCAGGAAAAAGTTACTTATGAAAATATCACAGGCTTTGCCGGCAGCCAAACGGCCAGCCAACTGAATGTGATCAACGATTATGTGTTAAGCATAAACAGGGACTGTGAATAAATAAAAACGCTTGCTGTTGTTTTACACAGTACTGATTTTTAAAATATTTGTTTTCCCGTGTTCGTTTAATGGCGAGCTGCCTACATGAATAACCCGGTCGCCCGGTTGCAGGAATTTCTTTTCCCTGAGTATAGCTATAGACTCTTCAATAGACACTTCCATTTTTTCGTATGACTTCAGATAAAAAACTTTCACACCCCACATCAGTGACAAATAAGGCATCAGCCTGTCCACATTGGTGAACACAAAAATATCGGTTACCGGCCTGTTGGCTGATATCTGCTTTGCTGTGTAACCTGAGTGGGTAAACGTAATAACAGCTTTTGCATTTATTTGTCTCGCCAACGCTGCGGCATTGTAACACACAGCATCGGCAAGGTAATCGGGCGATGCCTCATCAGGAACATTTATTTTGTTGTAGGGAGTCCCATGGCTTTCGGTATAATCAATTATTTTTTGCATGTTCATGATCGTCTCGACCGGATATTTGCCGATGGATGTCTCGCCGCTGAGCATTAGGGCATCAGCGCCATCGAGCACGGCGTTAGCCACATCGGTGGCTTCGGCCCGGGTAGGAGAGAAGTTCGTGATCATGCTTTCCATCATCTGGGTGGCAACGATCACCGGCTTCGACCGGCTGATGCATTTTTCGATGATGTGTTTTTGAATCAGTGGGACTTCGTCAAAAGGCATTTCCACACCCAAATCACCCCTGGCTACCATCAGGCCGTCAGCGTGTTGAATGATCTGATCAATTTCCTGAAGAGCTTCGGGCTTTTCAATTTTGGCAATCACACCTGCATGACTGTCATGTTTCTTTATTAATTTTTTTAATTCAAGAACATCACCGGCTTTTCGTACAAACGACAATGCGATCCAGTCCACATCGTGCGCGATGGCAAAAAGGGCATTAGAAATATCTTCTTTCGTAAGGCACGGCAATGAAACCCTGGTGTTCGGCAGGTTCACTCCTTTGTGCGATGAAAGCAGTCCTCCGGAAATGACTTTTGCTTTGACAGTATCTTTTTTATTTGTTGAAAGTACCTCCAGCTTTATTTTTCCATCATCAATCAGTATTATTTCTCCACTATTGACATCCTTAGGAAAATTAAGATAACTCATATACACCCGGCTGCTGGTCCCGACACATTTTTCTGATACAAAGCTGATGATGCCGCCTTCGGCCAATGCTGCGGAATTATTTTCTATCTCGCCAACTCTTAATTTAGGCCCTTGCAAATCGGCCAGTACAGCTACATGGGAATCCAATTCGATATTCAAATTTTTTATAAGTGTTACCAATTTCAAAAATTCTGCCTGTGAGGAATGTGAGAAATTTATCCTGAAAACATCTACACCTTCCCGGATCATTCTTTTTATTATGTCCTTAGAAGAACAAGCCGGGCCTAATGTGGCAACTATTTTAGTTTTTGAAAGAGTTTGTTTCATAATTTTTTTTTGATAAAATAGATAAGCCAAATTGATTTCTAATTATTATTTGTCACAAAATATATCTTCAGGGTATTCCACCTTCGTCAAAAACAAACCTTTTGCAGGAACCGACATGCCTGCTTCGGAGCGTGACCCTTTTTCAAGGATGTTTTTAAATCCGATCAGGTCGATGTTATGCAAACCCACATCCAGCATGGTTCCTACGATGGCGCGGACCATATTTCTTAAAAAACGGTTGGCGGTGATAGTGAAAATTTGTCTGCTGTGGTGGGTTTCCCAATGTGCATCATAAATCGTGCATAAGAAATTATTAACCTGTGTGTGGGTTTTTGAAAAACACGAAAAATTATTGTGCTGCATAAGCAGCGCACATGCTTCGTTCATCAGGGAAACATCTATTGGAGAGTGGAAATAATACTCGTAATTTTTATCGAAAGGACTGCGTTTGGAGTTGATAAAATACTGATATGTTCTTTTTAACGCCGAAAAACGGGCGTGAGCATCGGGAGTTACTTTCATGATGCGGGTTATCACAATGTCGTCAGGCAGCAAACTGGTAAGGTTATAACCAGTTTGATCTGTGCTAGGCAATGGTTCTTCCACATCGAAATGAGCAAAGAACTCCCGGGCATGAACACCGGCATCAGTGCGTCCGCAGCCTGTAAGTTTTACATCCCGGCGTAAGATAGTGTTCAGTGCATCATTGATCTTTTGCTCGATGCTCAGCGCATTTTCCTGCCTTTGCCAGCCATGGTATTGGCTGCCATCGAAAGAGATTTTTATGAAATAACGTTGAGGCATGGTAACTATGTTTTCGGTGTTTTTATTTTACTACAAGGCACGCAAGTGCCCGCCGCGACGGAGGCAAATAACATACGCCAAAGACCCCGCAATCAGGTTTTATCCTCAAAGTGCCCTTTGCGAAAAAATACTTTGTATCCATTGTAGTTAACAAAACTCAAAAAATTATTAAATTAATATGTTTAATTATCCAAAAGTAATAAAAAACAAAATTTATTTCTACATTTGCTTTCAATAAAGAAAAAATCCCATGATAGTTGACTTGTTCATTCCGTGTTTTATTGACCAGGTTTATCCCCAGGTTGGTACGAACATGGTAAAAATATTTGAGAAACTTGATGTTGATGTTGATTATAATACCGAACAAACCTGCTGCGGCCAAATGGCTTTCAACAGTGGGTTCTGGGATGATGCCAGGCAGTTGGGTGAAAAGTTTATCAATGATTTTTCTAACAACCGTAAAATTGTTGCTCCTTCGGCATCCTGTGTTGGTATGGTGCGGAATTATTATTCAGAACTTTTCAATAATTCATCCCTGCATAACCAATGCAAGCAGATACAAAGCAATATTTATGAGTTCACTGATTTTCTTGTCAATGTATTGCATGTCGAAGATATTGGCGCTGAATTCAATCATGTAATTACGTATCATGATGCTTGTGCTGCATTGCGCGAGTATGGCCTTAAGGACCAGCCCCGTAAACTTTTAAGCCGTGTGAAAGGCTTGCAGCTGAATGAAATGAAGGATAATGACGTTTGCTGCGGCTTCGGCGGGACTTTTTCAGTGAAATTCGAGCCAATTTCCACAGCTATGGGCGAACAAAAAGTACAGAATGCCATCGACAGCGGGGCAGATTACATCGTTTCCACCGAAGCGTCGTGCCTGATGCACCTCCAGGGTTATATCTCAAAACACAAATTGCCCATACAGACCATTCATATCGCGGATATACTTGCCAGTGGCTGGTAAATTGGGGCCTGCATCTTTTTTTTATAAAGATGAATCGAACAAGGAATGGTGATTTATAATGTTGTTCAGGCTTGTTGTTCTTAAATCGTCAATCGTTAATCAGTGTTCTTAAATCGTTAATCGTTGTTCTTAAATCAAATGAAAAAATATCGAACAAGGAATGATGTTTTATAATTGATTTTATGGCAAACTGGGATATTTATTTAAAAGGCTTCTGTTCGTTTTTGTTGCTCGAGAAATCGTTATCGGGAAATTCTATAGATGCCTACGAACATGATGTGGAAAAGCTACTTCAGTATTTTGAATATTCCCGGCAAACGGTAAAACCTGAAGATGTTGAGTTAAAACATTTGCAGGGATTTCTGAAATGGATCAACGAACTCGGGATGAGCCCGTATACCCAGGCTCGCGTGATCTCCGGCATCAGGGCATTTTATAAATATCTGATCATGGAGAACATCGTGAAAAATGATCCGGCAGAAATGCTTGAATCACCTAAAATAAGCCGCAAACTCCCTGATATTCTCAGCATTCAGGAGATCGATGCCCTGATAGCTGCCATTGACCTGAGCCTTCCGCAAGGCGAAAGGAACAAGGCGATACTTGAAACACTTTACGGCTGCGGATTACGTGTTTCGGAACTGGTGGGGCTGAAGATCTCGGATATCTACTTTAACGAAGGATTTGTCCGTATCATCGGCAAGGGCAACAAAGAACGGCTGGCGCCTATCGGCAAGGTGGCTATGAAGCAGATACGCATATATATGGAAAATGTGCGTGTGCATATCGACATAAAAAAAGGCAGTACGGACATATTATTTTTGAACAGGCGGGGGGCGAAGCTGACACGACAGATGATATTTCTGATCATAAAAGACCTGGCAGAAAAGATCGGGTTGAAGAAGAAGATCGGCCCGCATACCTTCCGGCATTCTTTTGCCACACACCTGATCGAAGGAGGCGCCGATCTCAGGGCTGTTCAGGATATGCTGGGCCATGAATCCATTACCACTACAGAAATTTATACGCATCTCGACAGGGAATTTTTAAGGGATGCTATTATTCAGTATCACCCGCGCTCATAAATATTTATTTCCATAATTTTTTTATTACCTTAGCCTAAAAAAATATGAAACCCAAAGACCTGTACATGATTTTGTTCCTGGCAGCCCTGTTTCTGCCTTTCGTGATTTTTCCAGCCTTGTATAAATTCTATATTGATACGAACACCGCTCATCCGGTACTGCTTGCCATGTTCAAATTCGGCATCCTGGCCACCACGGGCGAACTTATCGGGCTACGCATCAAGACCGGCCGGTATTTTGAGAAAGGTTTTGGAATTATTCCCCGTGCGGTGGTATGGGCTTTGCTGGGCGCTACTATTGCCATAGCGTTTAAAATATTCTCGACAGGAACGCCGGTTTGTCTTGAAAAATATTTTGGTGTTGAAGGCGCTGTTGATGCCATGAAAGGCTCCTTCACCGGATTGAAATTATTATCGGCCTTCTGCATCAGTGTCTGTCTAAATATGGCTTATGCACCTGTAATGATGACCTTTCACAAGATCACAGATACGCATATTGCCATGAACCACGGGAGTTTAAAGTCGCTTATTACTCCCATTCCTTTTGCGAAAATATTTTCGGGTATCAACTGGGATGTTCAGTGGAACTTCGTTTACAAAAAAACCATACCCTTGTTCTGGTTCCCGGCACACACTATTACCTTCCTGTTGCCGCCCCAATTCCAGGTGCTTTTTGCAGCCATCCTGGGCATTGTATTAGGGATAATACTTGCGATTGCTGCTGTGATGAACAAGAAAAAATAAAATTATTTAGTGTCTATAAGAAAACTCGTGTTTGTAAAAAGAAAACGTCAAGTTTGAGGCCTGCCCGACTGCATCAGTCAGGCGGGCTTGCGAAGCGACAAAAAGCGGAGTTTACTAGTGTAAATGAGCATTTTTGTTGCAAGCGTAACGAAAAAATTGGCGTTTTCTTACAAACACTATTTAAAGAATCGTGATTTTTTCTGTATACACATCTTTATCCGACTTGATCTTTATGATATACATTCCTTTTGGAATACCAGAAACATCAATGGATTGAAGACCCGGATCAAGAAATTCTTCTCTGATGACTTTTCCCGTCAGGTCGAACAAAAATAATTTTCCTGTGCTTTCAGATTCGAAACTAACATTCAAATAGTTATTAGCGGGATTCGGATAAAGTTCAATCAGTTTTGTTGCATTTAAGTTTTCCACGGCTGTAACGGTTTTCACTGTAGGGTATCCTGCAGAGATCCAAGTACTGATTCCATTGTTCATGTGGTAAACCTCCCTGAAGTGTACAGCTATCATATGGTTGAAAGTAGGTAAGCTTCTGCTGCCGGCCCAGCAATGTAAGAGATACATTTTGTTATGATCAAGTGCATCAATTTGGGTATAAAAATTTGCACTGTAATAATTGATATTGATTGCGTTGGCAATATGCCCAGAATCAAATTCCAAAGGTTGTCGCACATCGAGAATAACAAAATCTGAGTTTCCAACATTAGTGTCGACCATAGTTTTCGCTTGTACTACCGTGACATTTATCCGGATGGTGTCTGTTCCAAGCTGCTTTTGCTGGGCGCTTGCATAAAAAAAATGATGCCGGCCAGAAGGGTGAAAATTTGTTTCATAGTTTTAATTATTTGAAATCAAATTTACGATTATTTATTTCATTATACCAAACTGTCATAAGATAATAAGAAATGAATATTTTTAGCTGGATTGTTTATGCCTGCCCGCCTGATCCGCTAGCTGGATGATGCTCGGGTTAGTGGCTATTATTAATGGTTATAATTCCCGACCCTTGATTGGAATTATTAAGAAATAAAAATTCTTTCAATTATCAGAAAATAAAATATAGACGCTTATTCCTTCAGGCATAATAATTGTCCTGTGTTTTTACTGAAAAAAAAATTAAAATTTGCAGTTTTAACAATTTATATTATATTTGCTAACACATACTGTTAGGGCACTATCCAGTATTTTGTTTTTATTGAAGTGATTATATGCAATAATTGTCAATGCATTAGCAAAAACTCAAATAATAAAATATGAAAACGAAACAAAGAATTAAAGAAACCTTACTATGTTTACATATCCTTTCGATATTGCTTTTCTGCAATTTAAAGGCAATCGGGCAAACTCAATTAGATCAATCTAATACAGGTTCGGTAACTAACTATATCTGTATAATGGATGGATATATTATAGGGCAATCGTTTACGGCAGGATTATCCGGTACATTAAAACAAATCAAAATTGATTTTGCGTTAGCCTCTTGTAATTTACCCATCAGTGCTTTTTCGATGACGGTTGAAATAATTGATGGCGATGGTTTTGGAGGAGCCGTGCTTGCTACAGAAAATGTTGTCGTTCCGATTCCATACACCAGAACTATGCTTCCTGTTACGTTCTCAGCACCTGCAAATATTACGGCCGGGCTCGTATATACTATTAAAATTACTGCAGGGGCTAATCAGATCTGTGATAATATTATGGGGCCGGTTCCGGTATGCGGAAGGTGGTACATGAGTAATGCAAATACATATAGCAATGGTTTTCCCTATAACAATGGTTCAATAGATGGCGTTTTTGACCGTTATTTTGAAACCTATGTATCTCAATGTATCACTTCTCAAACGGACCAATCACATACAGGGTCGTTAACTGACTATACCTGCTTAACGGATGGACAGATTATAGGTCAATCGTTTACGGCAGGATTATCAGGAAGATTACAACAAATAAAAATTGATTTTGAATTAACTTCTTGTAATGAACCGATCAATAGTTATTCGATGATGGCTCAAATAATTGAGGGAGATGGTTATGGGGGAGCCGTTCTTGCTACAGAAAATGTGGTGGTTCCGTTGCCATATTCCAGAACTATGCTTCCCATATCTTTCTCATCACCTGTAAATATTTCGGGCGGACAAGTATACACTATTAAAATTACAGCAGGGGCTAATCAGATTTGTTCTAACATGATGGGACCGGTTCCGGTATGTGGAAGGTGGTACACAAGTAATGCGAATACATATGCTAATGGCTTCCCCTATTACAATGGTTCATTCGATGGAGTTGCTGACCGGTATTTTGAAACTCAAATTGTAAATGATTATAATTCATATAGTACTGATGTTATTACAGCTTGTAACTCATATTTATGGCTGGATGGGAATACTTATACCTCAGACAACAATACGGCAACATACAGCATCACCGGAGGTGCGGCAAATGGCTGTGACAGCCTGATAACACTCAATCTGACAATAAACAATGTTACTGACGTAACAACAACGTTAAGTGATATTACTATTACAGCTAATGATACGGCAGCAGCTTATGCCTGGTTGGATTGCGATGATAATTATTCCGTTATATCCGGGGAAACAGGCATGTCATATACTCCATCGGCAAATGGGAACTACGCCGTTCAATTAACTGAAAATGGCTGTGTAGATACTTCTGCCTGTGTTTCTGTGAACTCAATAGGTATTATGGAAAATGGTTTTGGAAACGGATTTGCGGTTTATCCAAATGCCACGGCAGGAGATTTCTCTGTTAATCTGGGCTCATTTTTCGAATCAACGACAGTTACTATTATAGATATTCGTGGTACGATAATAGACAAAAAGAATTTTGCGCGATCAAAGAACCTTGATCTAAAATTGGAAAAATCATCAGGAGTATATTTTGTTATTATTGAATCCGGGACTAACAAGGCAGTTATAAGAATGATAAAGAATTAACGTAGTTTTAATATCCGTTTATAGCTGCCATAAGAACGGAAAGCAATGTGTTATCCGATGTACATTAATAATCAATCTGAAATATTTATGAAGATTAAATCCGTAATGTTACCGAGCAATGCATCATGGTTTTTTATAGCTGCCTTGATCCTACTATGTATGTTTTTTTAAAAACCGCTAATGCGCAGCAGGGCGTATCGGTCAATTTAACAGGTGCGTCAGCCGACAGTTCTGCTATGCTCGATGTCAGCAGTGACTCCAGAGGAATTCTAATACCGAGGGTATTGCTGACTTCGGTAAGTGATGTTACAACGGTACCCAATCCCGCCACTTCGTTGCTGGTATATAATGCCAATCCTTCAATGGTGGGCGGGGCAGTGGGTTTCTGGTATTTTAACGACAGTGTCTGGGTTCAGGCATTGGGGCCGCAAGGTCCGCAGGGCTTGCAAGGTCCCCAGGGAGATCCCGGGCCGGCCGGTCCTCCCGGTAACGAAAGTACGACCACATACAGTCAACTGTATGTACCGCAATCAGGCCTCGGAACTTTATCAGCCAACACATGGACTCAACTATGCACGGTTGGCAACTTCACGAAAAACAACGCCACATCAGTCATTGAAATGGTTTTTAATGGACATGCTATGGCTACATTTCCAGCAGGAACTAACTGTGTGGCTTATGAACTGCGTGTGGACGGACAACCGGGCCCTACAGTAATTAACAGTTTTACAACCGTTGCTGTTGGAACCGGTCAGATATGGTGGACACATACGGGTGTTTATCAGTCTATATCCATGAACGGCTATTTTACCGGATTGTCTGCAGGCACTCATGCCGTTCAGATTTGGGTATATGCCCAGGGTAATTATGCAACGAATGTGTGGGTTAACGTAGGCTCTTTTTTCGATTATGTTATAATTCGTGAACATTAAAAAGGATTTATTTACACCTCTCAGGCGGTAAAATATATTTCATCGTTCTCTCAATAATCGCAGCGCTCTTAATAAAATCTTTATATCCGATCCGGAAATCCTTATAAAATCCTTATAATTCCCACCATACTTTTGTGCCGGCAAATCGGGATGAAATGAAGGCTGTATTGATAATAGCCTTTTTTTGCCTTTGATAAAAAACATCTTTGAAGCATATCTTAACCCTTAACTCCGCTAACGATTTACGTAATATGTAGATTTAATTTTTCAAGAAGGGCTTGTACAGGTTTTGTTATTTCTGCTGTTTGCCAATTGTTATTGATTTTTATTTTTTTTATTCGATGGGTAA